>WNEY01001478.1_pt1 | contig 24983 bp, 26 predicted proteins | sample 5400531 | NCBI WGS metagenome assembly WNEY01 (sample SAMN13153338, study PRJNA577476) | soil metagenome | isolation source: 200 cm saprolite under Douglas fir tree site 1 | place: USA:California | collected 2015-04-18
GACCTTAAAGAGGAGACCGAACAGGCGGCTCTCCGGCTCACCGAGCGCCCCCAATGACACGTGTGATGCTGGCCGCCATTCGCGGTTACCAGATGTCGTTTTCGAAGGTCCTGCCGCCCTCGTGCCGCTACTACCCGTCCTGCTCGCACTACACGTACGAGGCGATCGAGCGCTATGGCTGGTGGAGGGGTGGCTGGATGGGGGCCTTACGAATAGCGCGCTGTCATCCGTTCGCCAAAGGCGGCTACGATCCGGTCCCCTGAACACCTTCTAGGAGAACTCAAGCCATCTTTCTGAGCTCAATCCTCGACATCTTCCAGCCGGTCGTCCAGCTCTGGATGCTGGTGATCGAGCACCCACTCGGATCGGTGCTCAGCTGGATGTACGACCACCTGGTCGGGGTGCCGTTCGTCGCCACGATCGGCGCGTACGGCGTCGCGATCATCGCGGTGACCATCCTCATCCGCCTGGCGCTTGCCCCGCTGCAGCAGTTCCAGCTCGTGACGCAGCGGCGCACGGTCGCCGAACAGCGAAAGCTCGCGCCCGAGGTGGCGCAGCTGAAGAAGAAGTTCGGCAAGGACGCGCAGAAGCTGAACGCCGAGATGATGAAGCTCTACCAGGAGCACGGCGTCAACCCGCTCGGCGGGCTGGTGGGCTGCCTTCCCCTGATCGTCCAGATCCCGGTGCTGACGGCGCTTTACTGGGTTTTCCGGAACGCGCACGTCGAGTCGCCGCACTTCCTGTTCGTGCCCAACCTGATGGCCTACCCGACGCAGGTGCCCATCCTGCATGGGCTGCCGATTCCGGCCATCGCCTACCTGATCTTCCCGCTGCTCGCGGCGGCCACCACCTTCGTGCAGTCGAAGATGCTGCAAGCGCCGGCGCCGCCGAACCCCACCGAGCAGGAGCAGCAGACCCAGCAGGTGCAGCGAATGATGGTCGTCATGTCGCCGCTGATGATCGGGTACTTCGCCCTCCAGGTTCCGGCCGGCCTCGGGCTTTACTGGTTCGTCGGCAACTGCGTCAGTATCATTCAGCAGTACTTCGTGGTCGGGTGGGGAAGCCTCCGGCCCAAGGGAGGCAGCTCGCCGATCAGCCAGCCGAAGGGAGCCGGTCCGCCCAAGAACGGCGGCGGCGGCAACGCGAAGCAGCTGCCGAGACGCGTGCAGGGTGGTGGGGGGAAAGCCAAGAATGCAAAGGACGCCAAAAGGCGCGCGTCCTAGGCAGGCGAGGGCGACTAAATCGAGATGAGGTCAACGAGAGGATGAGATCTGCAGAAGGTCGAGGACGCACTCTCGACGAGGCGGTTGACGCCGCCCTGATCGAGCTGGGGGAGACGCGGCGCAACGTCGACGTCAAGGTCGTGAGGGAGAACCCCGACGAGACCGTGGTCGAGGTCACAGTGATGGATGCGTCCGCGCCCGCCGGCGAGTCGCCGGTCAACGGCAAGGCGGAAACGGTGCGAACGCTGCTGGAAGGGCTGCTCAAGCACATGGGCGTGCGCGCTTCGGTGCAGGTCCGCGCCGGTAGTGACCCGATCACGCTCGACGTGACAGGCCGCGACCTCGGCGCGCTGATCGGCTGGCGCGGCGAAACGCTGCGAGCCCTGCAGTCGGTGACGAACGTGATGGTGGGCAAGCACCTCGACGAGGGCGAGCGCGTCATCGTCGACGTCGAGCGTTATCGCCAGCGACGCGAGCACACGGTCCGGGAGATCGCGCTGCGCGCGGCTCGCCAGGTGAAGATGACCGGCGATGCGATCACGCTCGACGCGATGCAGGCGTTCGAGCGACGCGCGATCCACCTCGCGCTCGAGAGCGATCCTGACGTGACGAGCTCCAGCATCGGCGAAGATCCCGACCGCCGAGTCGTCGTCGGGCCGCGCAAGCCGGCCGACGCATAGCCGGCGCTGACATGTCGTCCCGGTCCGCGGCGCAGCGGATCCGGAAGGCGATCGCCGTCGTGAACGCCGTTGTGGACGGCGCTGGTGACGAGGAGATCACGCCGACCGAGATCGCAGAAGCGATTCGCGACTGCCTGGAGATGCCCGAGATCGCGGCGGTGCCCAACGTTCGCAAGTACCTGGGCGAAGCCCTCGACGCGACCTCGGACGGCATGCCCGCGGACTTCGTCGCGATGACTCTCTATGCCGCGCTTGGCGCGCTTCAGGAAGGACGTCCCTCCTGACAGATCCCCACCGGATGCAGGTACTTCCAGGCGGCGCGCGCCTCGTCACGGCGTCGATGCCGCAGCGGCTCTCGGCGAGCCTGGTGCTGATGTTCGGCGGCGGTTCGCGCCTGGAAGACGACCGCCTCGCAGGCGTGTCGCACTTCATCGAGCACCTCCATTTCAAGGGCACGCAGCGCCGGCCGACATCGAAGGAGATCGCCGACGCCATCGAGGGCATCGGCGGGTTCATCAACGCGTCCACCGACAAGGAGCTGACCGCCTACTGGGCGCGAGTGCCGGCCGAGCACATGGAGCTTGGGCTCGACGTCCTGTTCGACATCGTCTCGAACTCGAAGCTCGCGCCCGCGGACATCGAGCGCGAACGGTCGGTGATTCTCGAAGAGCTGAAGATGTACCAGGACCAGCCGCAGGAGCACGTGCAGAACCTGCTCGAGGAGCTGATCTGGCCGGGCCACCCGCTGGGCCGCGACATCGCCGGCACGCTCGCCTCGGTGGCGAAGCTGACGCGCGACGACATCCTCGAGTACGCCGACTCGCACTACCGCATGCCGAACCTGGTCATCGGCGCGGCCGGCATGATCGACGACTCGGTGGTCGCCGGCGCTGTGAGCTCGAAGCTGTCATTGCCGCGCGAGCTGGACGGCGCGGACCAGCCGCAACCGCCGGGTCCACTGAGCGGCCCAAACCTCACCATGCGTCGCCAGCGCACCGAGCAGGCGCACATCTGCCTGGGCGTGCGGGCGCTGAGCTACATGCACCCCGACCGCTACGCGCTCGATCTGCTGAACACGGTTCTCGGCGAAGGGATGAGCGCGCGGCTGTTTCTCAACATCCGCGAGCGCCTAGGCCTCGCCTACGACGTGCACAGCTTCACGCAGAAGCACCGCGACACGGGCTACCTCGGGCTGTACCTGGGAGTCGATCCGAAGAACGCGATCCGGGCGCTGGAGGCGGCGATCTCGCAGCTGCGGAGGCTGCGCGAGGAGGACGTCGAGCCGGAAGAGCTCACGCGAGCGAAGGAGTTCACCAAGGGCCGGCTGCGCCTGGACCTCGAGACCACGAACGGAGTTGCGTTCTGGCTGACCTACCAGCAGCTGGTGTTGGGCGAGATTCGAACGATCGAGGACGAGGTTGCGTCCGTTGACGCCGTGACGGCGGCGGACATCAGGCGCGTGGCCAATGATGTTCTCTCAGGCCCGATCCAGATGGCAGTCATCGGACCGTTCGCGAAGAGCGCCGGTTTCCAGGCCGCTATTAGCTAGCCGACGAAAACCGTGCTCGTCTCGAGCGAGGGCTGTTGCTCGTAGATGTTGCCGAAGTGGTTCAGCGGCCAGATGCGGAACCACGCGCGCCCATCGATCCGGTCGCGGCTGATGGGCCCGAACGTGCGTGAATCCTGCGAACGGTTGCGGTTGTCCCCCATCACGAAGTAGTCGTTTGGAGGTATCAGCTGGCCGCTCGGGGCGCCCCATTCCGTGTTGACTGTCCAGGCCTCAGGCAGGTACGGCTCGTCGAGCTTGTGTCCATTTATGTAGACGATGCCGTCGTGAATGAGCAGGCGCTCTCCGGGCAGCGCGATCACGCGCTTGATGTAGTCGGTGGTGCTGAGCGTGGGCGGCCGCAGGATCACGATGTCGCCACGCTGCGGCGGGTGCAGCTTGTAGTCGATCTTGTTTGCGATCAGGTAGTCGTTGTTGTCGAGCGTCGCGAACATCGACAGGCCTTCGACGTGCACGGTCTGCACGGCGAAGCTGATGCCGAAATAGAGGATGACCGCCAGCACGACCACCTCGAACAGCTCTCGGAGGATCGATGCGCCGGTCGAGGGTGCGTCGTCGCGCGATGCAGGCACGGCCACAGTGAGATTAGGTGGTGACGAGCTTAGCGCAGACCCGTTCCAGCTCTTCGCGGCTGGAGTAACGAATTTCCAGCCGGCCACGATTGGCCGTGCCCCTCATCCGCACGGGCAGCCCGAGGGTCCTCTCGATGTCCGCCGCCAGCGCCCGAAGCTCAGCGCTCTCGCCACGAACCGCGCGGCGCGGCTTGTACGTGCGCACCCAGTTCTCGGTCTGCCGCACGGACAAACGGCGCGCCAGCACGACCTTCAAGCCGTGCTCCTGGCCGGTGACGCTGTCGAGCGCGACCAGCGCGCGCGCGTGGCCGGCGGTGATGGCGCCCGCGCTCACCGCGGACTGCACCGCGGGGCAGGCGCTCAGAAGCCGGAGCGACTGCGTCACCGAGACTCGATGCTTGCCGATCCGCTGGGCGACGTCGTCGTGCGTGAGCCCGAACTCCTCGGTGAGTCGCTGCAGGCCGCGCGCTTCCTCGATGGCATCGAGGTCGGAGCGCTGCAGGTTCTCGATGAGACCGAGCACCAGCTGCTGGTCGCTGCCCGTGTCGGTCCGCACGACGGCAGGCACGCTGTTGAGCCCGGCCATTCGCGCGGCGCGCCACCGGCGCTCGCCCGCGATGAGCTCGTAGCCGTCGAGATGCCTGCGCACGAGCAGCGGCTGCAGCAGGCCGTGCTGGCGGATCGACTCGGCCAGCTCACTCAACGGCTCCGCGTCGAAGCGCGCGCGCACCTGCATATGCGACGGGCGGATCTGGTCGACCGCGATCATCTGCGGCACCATCGTGCTCCCGTCGCGCGACATCGGGATGAGCGCCTCCAACCCGCGACCGAGGCCTCGAAATCGTGACTGCGTCATGGCCTGCTCCTTGACATGAGCTCCTGCGCGAGCTCGCGGTACGCGGCGGCGCCGCGGCAGCACGTTGCGAGGGATGAGCGTCTTGAGCAGCTCGTTCGGGTGCGACCTGCGCACCTCCGCCAGCACGTCCCACGCGAGTGTCGTGCGTGCGTCAAATTGCGTCATGAGGATGCCGCCGACCTCGAGCTGCGGATTCAGCTGCGAGCGCACGAGCTGCTGCGTGTAGAAAAGGTGGCGCAGCCCCTCGAGGGCGAAAAACTCGCACTGCGTCGGGATCAGCATCTGTGTGGCGGCGGCGAGCGCGTTGAGCGTGAGCAGTCCCAACGATGGTGGGCAGTCGATGATCACCAGCTCGATGCCGTCGGGCGTGCTGTCGAGCGCTTTGCGAAGCCGCGTCTCGCGCTCCGTCATGCCGGCCAGCTCGACCTCGGCGCCGGCCAGGTCGACGTGGGAGGGGACGAGCAGGAGACCGGGCGCACATGACGGCACGGCTGCCTCGCTCAGCGTGCACTCGCCCGCGAGCACGTGGTAGATCGTCAGCCGCGCGCGCGCCGGGTTGAGGCCCAGGCCCGACGTGGAGTTCGCCTGGGGGTCGAGGTCGATCAGGAGCACCGGGTGCCCGAGCTCGGCCACGGCGGCGCTGAGGTTGATGGCGGTCGTGGTCTTGCCGACGCCGCCCTTCTGGTTGACCACGGCCAGGATGGGGAGAGGCGATGAGCCCAACATGTTGGGTGCCGGGGCGGTGGAGGTAGCTATATCTTGGGCCATGGCTGAGACGCGTGCTGTAACCGGTGGTTAGATTCTAACGCAGAGCCTCCTCTGCGACGGCGTCTTTGTTCGAGCCGGAGGTCGTGGGTACCCGACGACGCTGCCACATCGCGTACGCCGAGACCCCGAGCAGCGTTGCACTGACCACGTAGGCGGCTGGCTGGTACGGGCCGACGATGGTGAGTGACGCAAGCAGGTTGTAGGCCACGTGGCAGGTGACGCTGGCGGTCGTATTCGCGTAACGGCGGATGAGTCCGAGCCCGATCGCGATGACGAAGATGGCGACAACGTCGAACGAGAGGCCGTACTCGGTGTGGATCGCTGCAAAGAGGAGGGAGGTGACCACCAGTCCCAGGCGTGGCTGCAGGGCGCCGCGGAAGAGGACCTCCTCGCAGAAGCCGGGCAGAAGCGCGATCGCCGCGATACCCAGCGGCCCGCCAAGTCCGCCGAACAGGTGGTCAGACGACTTCTGGACTTTGGCGGTGATGTCGGGCGTGAACGTCTGGCTGAGCCACAGCGAGACTTCGCCCAGGGCCCAGAAAGCGCCGGCGGCTCCGAGCGCGAGCGTGACGTGCCACCACACCGGGGTGACCAGGCCGAGCCGGTCGGAAGAAGCCGAGAACGAACGCCGGATGTAGAGCCCGACCCCGGCGAATGCAATGACGGCGAACGGCGCCTCCTGGGCGACGAGATCGGCGATGGTCAGGGCTGGGACCTTCAGGTTGGCGGCCAGGACGTCGGTGAAGGCGATCGCGGAGACCTGGGTCCCGAAAAGGATCACCGCCAGCACGAGCGCGAGCGAGTGCACGGGATTGTCGGGGTCGATCGGAAGGTACCGCGAGAGCCGTTCCCGCACTGGCTTCGAGACGAGCGTCGCAGCGATCAAGCCCGTGACCATGTACCCGATGTCGACGCCCGCTGGATTGCGCGGACCGCTGGCGGGTCCGGTGAGCTCGAACGCCCCGAGAAGGAAGGTGGCCCCAGCCGTGAAGCCGGCCAGGACTGCGGTCACGTGCGGAGCCCAGCGCCTGCCGATCACCGCGTTGGCTGTGATCACCAGCGGCAGCGGCGTCAGCAGCGTTACCGCCTGTTCGGCGGCGTCGAGGAACAGGTTGTCGGTCAGGCCTGAGTCCCCGCCTTCAGCGATCCGCCGCAGGCGGCGGCGGCTTGCTCCCTGTGCGGCCCTCGGCTTCGAGGATGGGCCGGATCAGCTCCAGCGGGATGGGGAGGATGATGGTGGTGTTCTTCTCGACGCCGATTTCAACCAGCGTCTGAAGGAATCGAAGCTGGAGCGCGCCCTGCTGCGATGAGATTATCTGGGCGGCGTTGGCCAGCGTCTGCGAGGCCTGGAACTCACCGTCGGCGTTGATGATCTTGGCCCGCTTCTCCCGCTCTGCCTCGGCCTGCTTGGCCATGGCGCGCTGCATGGTGTTCGGCAGCTCCACGTCCTTGATCTCGACGCGCGTCACTTTGATGCCCCACGGCTCGGTCTCGTCGTCGATGATCTTCTGCAGCTTCTGGTTGATGACGTCCCGCTCCGCCAGCAGCTCGTCAAGGGTGGACTGGCCCAGCACCGCACGGAGCGTGGTCTGCGAGATCTGCGACGTGGCGTTGATGTAGTTCAGCACCTGGACCACGGCGCGCCGGGCGTCGATGACCTGGAAGTAGAGGACCGCGTTGACCTTGGTGGTCACGTTGTCCTTGGTGATGATCTCCTGCGGCGGCACCTCGAGCGTGATCACGCGCAGGTCGATCCTGACGACCCTGTCTACGCCGAACGGGATGATGAAATAGAGACCGGGCCCCTTGAGCCCGATGAGGCGACCGAGACGGAACACCACTCCGCGGTCGTACTCGTTCGCGATGCGCAGGCTCGAAAACGCGACGACCAGGACCAGCAGCACGATGACGCCGAGGACGATGAGGGTGCCCGTGTCCACCTTTATTTCTCCTTCTGCTCTTTGCCGTTCGGCTCCACGGTAGCGGTTTCGCGAGGCACGACCTCGAGTCGCAGCCCGGTGCGGGCAACGACCTTGACGGGCGTTCCCACGTGGATGGGCGGGCCGGACGTGGTCGCTTTCCATAGGGCGCCGCCCACGAAGACCAGGCCTTCGGGCGCGATGTCCTCCCGCGCCTCACCGGAGGCGCCAACGAGCGTCTCCGCCCCGGCCGCGACCGGGGCGTGGCGCGCGATCCACACGCGCTGCACGAAGAAGACGAAGAAGGCGAAGCTGATCACTCCCGAGAGGACGATCAGCACCGGGTCGACGCCGAGCCCGATCGGGCCGGTGTTGATCAGGAACCCGAGCCCGAGCACGAGGGCGATGACCCCGCCCGCGCTGAGGATGCCATGCGTGTTGGCCTTCACGTCGGCGATGAAGAGGCCCAGTGCGACGATGAGCATGAGCGCGCCGGCGATGTTGAGCGGCAGGTTGGCCAGAGAGACGACCGCGAGCACGGCCGCGATGCCGCCGACGACCCCCGGCAGGATCGCGCCCGGCGACGTGAGCTCGGTGATGATTCCGTAGGCGGCCAGCAGGAGTAGCAGCGCGGCGATCGTGGGGTCGATGAGCGCCCCGATGAACACCTGCCAGAAGGGCATCGGCTCGTCGGTGACGATGGCCCCGCCTGTGTGGATGGTGAGCGTGCCGCTGGGCCTGCTTACCATCCGGTTGTCGAGCGCCGCGAGCAGCGAGGGCACGTCGTTGGCTTCGAGGTCGGCGACGTGCAAGCGAACCGCCTCCTCGGCGTTGATGTTCGCGCTGTGCCGCACTGCGTCCTCGGCCCAGTCAGCGTTGCGGCCGTGCATGGAGGCAAGGCTGCGGACGCGTGTCACGGCGTCATTCAGGACCTTCGTGCCGAGATCGCCGGTCAGGTCGGCGCCGGTGGCGTCGATGGGATGCGCGGAGCCGATGTTGGTGCCTGGGGCCATGGCCACCACGTCAGCGGCGAACGAGCAGGAACGCACTCGACTGGTCGGACTCGGCGCGCGAGACCTCGCTCGCGACGTACGCCGCGGTGATGTTGTTGATGTCCCCGTCCAGGTCGGCCCTAAGAACGTGCGGCGCGGCCGCCAGCGAGGCCCGTGGCAGCAAGGCCAGCACCGCCGCGAACGCCAGCGCGACCCGGACCATGCGCACGCCACGATTATTCGACGGATTGATGTAAAACGTGGAACATTCCGTTCGGAGGGGCTCCAAAATGCCGCGAGTACAATCGATTGGATGGCCAAATCGCTCGATTCCGCACAGCAGGACGAGCTCCTGCGCCGTGCCGCTGGCGGCGACAAGGCGAGCCAGGAGCGCCTCGTCGAGGCCTTCATGCCGACAGTCGCGCGAATGGCCGCGGCCCGCGGTGAGCAGGGCATCGAGATCGGTGACCTGGTGCAGGAGGGCTGCATAGGGCTGATCGAGGCGATCCGGAGGTTCGGCGCCAGCGGCGAGTCTGATTTCAGGCGCTTCGCCGAGGTGCACATCGCCGCCCAGCTGACAGCCGCGATCGACGCTGAGGCTGCGGCCGCCCGCGAGGAGCAGCTGCTCGTGACTGCGTCAGCGGACTACGACCGCGTAGAGATGTTGCTGGCGCGGGAGCTGCATCGCCCGCCGACCGAGGTCGAGATGGCGCAGAAGCTCGAGTGGACGGTGGACCGCACGCGATACGTCGCGCAGGTAGTGACCGAGGCGAGGCGCCGGCACGACGAGGAGCTGCTCGCGTACATCGACCCTGAAACTCTCGTCATCGAAGGCGAGGTCGAAGCCGAAATCGATCCCAACTTGAACTAGCGTTGCCTAACCGCACGCCGCTTTATGACCGGCACGTCGCGCTCGGAGGACGCATGGTGGACTTCGGCGGGTGGGAGCTGCCGCAGCAGTACACCTCGATCCGCGACGAGCACCTCGCGGTGCGGAACGCCGCCGGCCTGTTCGACGTGTCCCACATGGGCCGCTTCCGAATCAAGGGCGACGCGAGCCTCGGGTTCGTCGACCATCTCGTCACGAATGACGTCAGTTCGCTGGCGGCCGGGCACGCGCAGTACAGCCAGATGTGCAATGACGCCGGCGGGATCATCGACGATCTGGTCGTCTACCGCACCGACGAGGGCGTGCTCATCGTCGTCAACGCCTCGAACCGAGAGAAGGACCTGGCATGGTTCCGGTCACACGCGCCGTCGGGTCTGGAGGTCGAGGACCGCACGTTTGAGTTGGCACTGATCGCCTATCAGGGACCTCAAGCCCAGGAGTTGCTGCCGGCACAGGATCTCGACGGCATCCCGTACTTCGGCTTCCGCACTGGAAAGGTGGCCGGGGAAACAGCAGTGATCTCGCGGACCGGCTACACCGGTGAGGACGGCTTCGAGTTGTTCATCAAGAGCGAGCGCGTGGGCGACGTGTGGGACGCGATCCTCGAAAGCGGGAGGCCGCACGGCGTTCTTCCGGCTGGGCTCGGTGCTCGCGACGCGTGCCGCCTCGAGGCCGCTCTGCGACTGTGGGGCAACGACATGGACGAGACCGTCAACCCATATGAGGCGGGCCTCGCGTGGACGGTCAAGCTGGACAAAGGCGACTTCATCGGGCGCGATGCGCTGTCGAAAGTAAAGGACAGCGGTCCGCGCCGGCGCCTCGTCGGTCTGAACATGGCGGCGGGCAACATCCCGCGACACGGCGCGGCGGTGATGAAGGACGCGGCGCGCATCGGAACCGTCACGAGCGGCACGCACTCGTTCTTCCTCGGGCACCCCATCGCGCTCGCGCTCGTCGAAGTCCCATCATTGCGGGCTGGGGACACGGTCTCGGTCGACGTGCGGGGTCGCGAGGCTCCCGCCGAGGTGGCGAGGCTACCGTTCTATCGCGGCTCGGCGCACACGGCGAGTGCGCCGGCGCGATCCAAAGATTCGAACTGACCGGGCGCATGTGAAGAAGGGGAGTGTGGTCGATGGCTGATCGGCGCTACAGCAAAACCCACGAGTGGGTCACGGTCGACGGCAAGACCGCGACCGTGGGGATATCGGATTTCGCGCAAGCGCAGCTGGGCGATGTGGTTTTCCTCGATCTGCCGAAGCCGGGTCGCAAGGTCGGCAGGGGCGAGGCCTTCGGCGTGATCGAATCAGTCAAAGCGGCTAGCGATCTCTATTCGCCGGTCAACGGAACTGTCGCGGCCGTCAACGAGAACTTGACCACACATCCAGAGCTCGTGAACTCCGATCCATATGGCGAGGGCTGGATCCTGAAGGTGGACCTTTCCGGCGCGCCGCCGTCAGACCTGATGGACGAAGCCGCATACAAGAAAGCGGCGGAGGCCGGCGACCACTAGTGCCGTACCTGGTCCATTCGCCGCAGGAGCGCGAGGAGATGCTGGCGGCGATCGGAGTCGAATCGATGGACTCCCTCCTCGCCGACATTCCGCCATCGCTACGCATCCACGACCTCAAGCTGCCTCGCGGACTCTCCGAGTTCGAGACGATGGCCGCGGTACGCGACCTCGCGGCGGCAAACCGCGTTTTCGCGGATCGATTGACCTTTCGGGGCGGCGGCGTCTACAAGCGGTTCATCCCGACCGCGGTTGCGGCTGTCACCGGCAAGCCGGAGTTCTACACGGCGTACACGCCCTACCAGCCCGAGGCGAGCCAGGGCACCCTGCAGGCGATCTACGAGTTCCAGACGCTGATCGCCGAGCTGACAGCGCTGGACGTGGCGAACGCATCGCTCTACGACGGCGCTACCGCTGTCGCGGAGGCTTCGATGATGGCTCGTGTCCATACGGGCCGGGACGAGATCCTCGTCGCTGGCTACATGCACCCCGAGTACGTCGAGGTGCTGCAAACCTTCAGCGAGGGCCGCGGCATGAAGGTGAAGCGTGGCGACCAGCCCACGAACAAGACGGCCGCGGTCGTGTTCCAGCAGCCGGACTTCCTTGGTCTGCTCGTCGATGCCAGGGGCCTCACCGAGCGCGCGCACAACGTTGGCGCGCTCGCCATCGCATGTGTCGACCCGATCAGCCTCGCCATCCTCGCTCCGCCCGGCGAGTACGGCGCCGACATCGCGGTGGGTGAGGGACAGCAGCTCGGACTCAACGCCAGCTACGGCGGACCGCATGTCGGCTTCATCGCTTGCACGAAGGAACTCGTGCGCCGGCTGCCCGGTCGCCTTATCGGCAGCTCGCACGACGCGCAGGGCCGGCGCGGTTTCGTCCTCACGCTCACCGCGCGCGAGCAGCACATCCGCCGTGAGAAGGCCACCTCGAACATCTGCACGAATCACTCGTTGTGCGCGCTGGCGGCCGCGGTCTACATGACGTACATGGGAGAGGCCGGCATGCGCCAGGTCGCTGAGATCAGCTTCAAGCGCGCGCACGCGCTGGCGGACCGACTAGCGGCGCTGCCCGGCTGGGAGCTTGCGTTCCCCGAGCGCCAGTTCCTCAATGAGTTCCCGATCATCGTGCCAAAGCCGAAGCCGCTGCTCCGCAAGCTCGCGAAGAAGGGGATCCTCGGGGGGCTCGAGGTCGGGCGCTGGTTCCGCGAGCTGAAAGGCGTGCTCACGTTCACATGCACCGAGGTCAACGACCCGGCTGCGATCGACCAGCTAGTGGAGGCGCTGAGCGCGTGACCGAGCCTCTTTCCTTCGAGCTCAGCCGCCCGGGCGCCGAGGCGCCGCGACTGCCGGCCGCCGGCGTGCAGGCAACTGGCCCGGAGGACGCGCTGTCCAAAGACGTCCTGCGCGCTCATCCACCCGACCTGCCCAGGCTCAGCGAGCCGGAGATCATGCGCCACTACAGTCGCATGGCCTCGCTGAACTACTCGATCAGCGAGCAGTTCTATCCGCTTGGCAGCTGCACCATGAAGTACAACCCGGTCGCCAACGAGGCCGCGGCGGCGCTGCCGGGCTTTGCCGGGCTGCATCCATACCAGGACGAGGAGACCGTGCAGGGCGCCCTGGAGCTGATGCACCGGCTCGAGCTCGCGCTGTGCGCGATCGTCGGAGTCGACCGCGTGACCCTGCAGCCGGCGGCGGGCGCCCACGGCGAGTGGACGGCGCTGCGGATGATCCAGGCGTATCACCGCTCCCGCGGCGACAAGCGCACCGAGGTCCTGGTGCCTGACTCGGCTCACGGCACCAACCCGGCGAGCGCGGCGCTGAGCGGCTTCCAGGTGGTCGAGGTGCGCTCAGGGCCCGACGGGCGCATCAGCCTGGCCGACCTGGAGTCGAAGCTGTCGCCCCGCGTCGCCGCCCTGATGCTGACGAACCCCAACACCCTGGGGTTGTTCGAGCGCGAGATACTGGATGTGGCTGAGATGGTCCACGCCACTGGGGCCATGCTCTACTACGACGGCGCCAACCTCAACGCCTTCATGGGCGTGGCGCGGCCCGGCGACATGGGCTTTGACGCGGTGCACATGAACCTGCACAAGACGTTCACCACGCCGCATGGTGGCGGCGGCCCCGGCGCCGGCCCGGTTGGTGTGAAGGCCGACCTCATACCGTTCCTGCCGCACCCGACCGTCGAGAAGTCGAACGGCCACTACACGCTGGATTTCAAGCGGCCGAAGTCGATCGGCCGGGTGCGCAGCTTCTACGGCAACTTCGGCATGCTCGTCCGCGCCTACACGTACATCCTCGCCATGGGCGGAGACGGACTGACGCAGGCATCCCTCGATGCTGTGCTGTCCGCGAACTACCTGCGCAAGCAGGTCGAGGGCGTGCTCGACCTGCCCCACGACGGAGCCTGCATGCACGAGTTCGTGGCCAGCGCGCACAACCTGGCGCCCCAGGGCGTGAAGGCGCTGGACGTGGCCAAGGGGCTGCTGGAGAGGGACTTCTACGCCCCCACCATCTACTTCCCGCTCGTGGTGCCGGAGGCAATCATGGTCGAGCCGACGGAGACCGAGAGCAAGGCCACTCTCGACGCTTTTGCGGCCGCGTTGAGGGACATCGTGGAGCAGGCTCGGAACGACCCCGCGGCGCTCCACGCCGAGCCCCACAGCCTGCCCGTCGGGAGGCTCGACGAGGTCGGCACCGCCCGCCGGATCACGGCTTATCTGACAGGCCAGAGCGAGGACCCCGTCCTGAGGTGGAAACGAGTTCGCACATAGGCTGTTAAGAGGGGTCCCGGCGGCCATTTTCGTATTCGAAATCCGGTAAAATTAGATTCCTGAAACTCTCCCCAGTTGATCCCTATGAGTTCTCCACGCTGGGAGGCCTGATCTACCGGTAGATGGCAGTCCGAAAACCCCTGCCTGAACCCGCCCACAGGCCAAAATCCCTTGGCGCGGACGTGGCGTACACCGCCGAGCAGATCCAGGTCCTCGAAGGCCGGGAGCACGTTCGGCGGCGTCCGAGCATGTACATCGGGTCGACCAGCACGACCGGCCTCCACCACCTGGTCTACGAGGTGGTCGACAACGCCGTCGACGAGGCCCTGGCGGGCTACTGCACGCGCATCGTCGTCACCCTCCACAAGGACGGCAGCTGCTCGGTCGACGACAACGGCCGCGGCATCCCTGTGGACGTCCATAAGAAGGAAGGTCTCTCCGCTCTCGAGCTGGTGATGACCCGCCTCAACGCCGGTGGCAAGTTCGGCGGCGGCGGCTACAAGGTTTCCTCAGGCCTGCACGGCGTGGGCGTCTCAGCGGTGAACTTCCTCAGCCAGAAGCTCGAAGTGTGGGTCCACCGTGGCGGCAAGGTCTACCACCAGGCCTACGAGCGCGGCGTGCCGAAGGGCGCGGTGAAGCCAATCGGCAAGACCGACCACACCGGCACCATCGTGCGGTTCTGGCCGGACCCGCAGATCTTCCCCGACGTCACGCTCGACCGCGAGGTCATCCGCCACCGGCTGCGCGAGATGGCCTACCTGAACAAGCGGCTGGAGATCGCGCTTTCCGATGAGGAGCTCGCGATCACGAGCACCTTCTACTTCGAGGGTGGCATCGTGTCGTTCGTCCGCGCGCTCAACCGCGGCAAGGCCGTCGTCAACTCGATGCCCTGCTACGTCGACCGCGAGATCGAGGGCACACAGGTCGAGGTCGCGCTGCAGTACAACGACACGTTCGTCGAGAACGTGATCGCCTTCGCGAACACCATCCACACGATCGAGGGCGGCAGCCACCTCACCGGTTTCCGCTCGGCGCTCACCAACGTGCTCAACCGCTACGCGAGGAAGGCCGGCATCCTCAAGGAGTCCGACCCGAACCTCACCGGTGAGGACGTGCGCGAGGGATTGACGGCGGTCATCAGCGTGAAGGTGCTGGAGCCGCAGTTCGAAGGCCAGACCAAGGGGAAGCTCGGCAACGCCGAGGTGCAGGGCCATGTTTCGCTGGCGCTGACAGAGGGACTGACGCAGTACCTCGAGGAGAGCCCGTCAGAGGGCCGCCGCATCATCGAGAAGTCGCTCACCGCCGCTCGGGCGCGCGAGGCGGCGCGGAAGGCGCGGGACCTCGTGCAGCGCAAGAGCCTGCTCGAGGGGAGCACGCTGCCCGGCAAGCTCGCCGACTGCTCAGAACGCGACCCGGCGCTCAGCGAGCTCTACATCGTCGAGGGGTTGTCCGCCGGTGGCACGGCGAAGGGCGGGCGCGATCGGAAGTTCCAGGCCATCCTTCCGATGCGCGGCAAGATCCTCAACGTCGAGAAGGCGCGCCTCGACAAGGTGCTGAGCTTCGAGGTCATTCGCGACCTCATCACCGCGATGGGCGCGGGTATCGGCGACAACTTCAACATCGAGAAGATGCGGTACCACCGGATCGTGAGCATGACCGACGCCGACGTCGACGGCAGTCACATCCGCACGCTGCTGCTCACGTTCTTCTTCCGGCATTTCCCGCAGGTCATAGACCGGGGCTACCTCTACATGGCGCAGCCGCCGCTGTACAAGGTGTCGAAGGGCAAGCAGGTCGTGTGGTGCCGGTCCGAGGCCGACCGCGAGCGCGCGCTGAAGCAGCTCGGCAAGAACGCAGAGGTCCAGCGCATGAAGGGACTGGGCGAGATGAACGCCAACGAGCTGTGGGACACCACCATGAACCCGGAGACGCGCGTGCTTCTCCGTGTGCAGGTCGACGACGCCGCAGCGGCCAACGAAACATTCGAGAAGCTGATGGGCCCTGACGTCGAGCCGCGCAAGAAGTTCATCCAGGCGCACGCCAAGACCGTCCGGAACCTCGACATCTAAACAATGCGAATCGCCGTCGACGCCATGGGCGGCGACAACGCGCCGGAGCAGGTGCTGCAGGGCGCGACTCAAGCCGCTGATGAGATGGGCATCGACATCGCGATCGTCGGGCTGCCCGGCTCGGTGCAGCCGCTGCTGGAGAAGCATCCGAAGCTCGTGCTCGTGCCCTGCACGCAGGTCATCGGAATGGACGAGCATCCCGCGCAGGCGGTGCGGTCCAAGCCCGACTCATCGATGAGCGTGTGCGCGCGTCTCTGCAAACAAGGAAAGGCCGACGGCTGGATTTCGGCGGGCAACTCCGGGGCGATCATGGCCACGGCTCTCTTCGTGCAGGGCCGGATAAGGGGAGTCGAGCGGCCGGCCCTCGGGTCGGTGATCCCGACCCGCGACGGCTTCGCTTACTTCCTCGATGTGGGCGCCAACGTGGACTCGAAGCCCGAGTACCTCGTGCAGTTCGCAACGATGGGCGCGGTGTACGCGCGCGAGATGATGGGGCGGCCGGAGCCGCGCGTTGGTCTGCTCAGCAACGGTGAGGAGGACGGCAAGGGCGACGAGCTGGTGCGCGAGGCAGGCAAGCGATTGAGGGGCACCTTGCGCGGATTCGTCGGCAACGTGGAGCCGAAAGACCTGTACGCGTCAAAGGCCGACGTGGTCGTGGCCGACGGCTTCGTCGGCAACGTGGCCATCAAAATGGCAGAGGCGACGGCCGAGTTCCTGTTCCGCAAATTGCGCGACGAGATCCCTCGCACGACGCGCGGCAAGCTGGGCGGACTGCTCATCCGCGACGGGGTGCGGCAGCTCCGCGCGCGCATCGACTGGAGGGAGTTCGGAGGCGCCCCGCTGCTGGGCATCGAGGGCGTCGTGGTCATCGCCCACGGCCGTTCTGACGCGCGCGCCATCAAGAACGCCATCCGCGTCACGCGCGAGGCGGTCGACAACCAGCTCGTCGGTAAGATTCGCGCTGAGGTGGGCAAGTGAGTAGGAAAAACGGGCGCACGCGTGTGGTCATCACCGGCATGGGCACGATCAACCCGCTCGGAAAGAACCTTGACGAGTACTGGGACGGGCTGATCGAAGGGCGGAGCACGGCGCGTACCGTCGAGGGCACCTATCCGACCGACAAGCTGACAGCCAAGTTCGCCTGCGAGATTCAGGGCTACGACCCGACGGCATACCTCGACCGCAAGGCAGCGTCGCGCATGTCGAGGTTCGCGCAGATGGCCGTCATCGCGTCAAAGCTGGCGCTGGAGGATGCGGCACTCGACGTTTCGAAGGAAGAGAGCTTCCGCGTGGGTGTCGACCTTGGCACCGGCATCGGCGGGTTCATCGAGATGACGTCGGGCGCGGCGGCGTTCGCGATGAAGGGCCGGCTGTCGAATCCGCTTTACGCGGCGGTGATCCTGCCCAACATGGCGGCCGCGTCGGTGGCCATGCACTTTCGGGTCCGCGGTCCCAACACCACGATGACCACCGCTTGCGCAGCGTCGACGCATGCGATCGGCGACGCCGCACGCATCATCGAGCACGGCGACGCCGACGTGATGCTGGCGGGCGGCACCGAGGCCGGGCTGTGCGAGATAGGCATCTACGCGTTCGGCGTCATCAAGGCCCTGTCGACACGCAATGACGCGCCGGAGAAGGCGAGCCGGCCGTTCGATCGCGACCGCGACGGGTTCGTGGCCGGCGAAGGCGCCGGCGTGCTGGTGCTCGAGTCACTTCAGCACGCGGTCAACCGGGGAGCGCGCATATATGGCGAGGTGCTGGGCTTTGGACTCACCTGTGACGCCTTTCACCAGGTCGCGCCCGATGCGACCGGCGAGGCGGCGGCGCAGGCGGTGACGCTGGCGATGAAGGACGCCGGCGTGGAGCCGGCCGACATCGACTACATCAACGCCCACGGGACCTCTACGCAGCTCAACGACGCCGGGGAGACCAAGGCTTTGAAGATCGCGTTGGGCGAGCACGCATACAAGATCCCCATCAGCAGCACCAAGTCGATGATCGGACACCTGCTCGGCGCGGCCGGTGCGGTGGAAGCGATCGCGACGATCCTCACGATCAACCGCGGAATGATCCACCCGACCATCAACTACGAGAACCCCGACCCGGAGTGTGACCTCGACTACGTTCCGAACACGGCGCGGCGCAAGGACGTGCGGATCGCGATGTCGAACGGATTCGGTTTCGGCGGCCACAACGCTGTTGTGGTTCTCGGCAAGTACGAGGAATGACCGGAATTGGCTGACGAAAGGAACATCGGCACCGTCCTGTCGCGAAACCTCCAGGACGAGATGCAGACCTCCTACATGGAGTACGCGATGTCCGTCATCATCAGCCGGGCCCTACCCGAAGTGCGTGACGGGCTCAAGCCGGTGCAGCGCCGAATCCTCTACGCGATGCAGCAAGCCGGCGCGACCTCAGCCAGCCGCTACCGCAAGTGCGCCGCGTTCGTCGGCGACGTGCTGAAGCTCTACCACCCGCACGGCGACACGTCCGTGTATGACGCACTCGTGCGCATGGCGCAGCCCTTCTCGCTGCGCTATCCGCTGATCGATGGGCAAGGCAACTTCGGCAGCGTCGACGGCGACCCGCCGGCGGCGATGCGCTACACCGAGGCCCGGTTGGCCGCGATCACCGGCGACCTCATGGCGGACATCGAGAAGCAGACGGTCGACATGATCCCGAACTACGACGGCTCGGACGAGGAGCCGACGGTGCTGCCCGCCCGCATCCCGAACCTGCTCATCAACGGCGCCACCGGCATCGCGGTCGGGATGACCACGAACATCCCGCCCCACAACCTGCGCGAGATCGCAGCTGGCGTGAACCATCTCATCGACAACCCCGAGGCAACCGGCGAAGACCTGCTGAGCTTTGTCAAGGGACCGGACTTTCCGACCGGCGGCCTGATCATGGGCACGGCCGGCATCAAGGCCGCGTATTCGACCGGCCACGGACGCATCGTCGTGCGCGCGCGGCACACGTTCGAGCAGGCAAAGAACGGCCGCGAGCGGATCATCATCGACGAGCTTCCGTACGCGGTCAACAAGGCCACGCTGGTGGCGAAGATCGCCGAGCTGACAAACGATCGAAAGCTCGAGGGCATCGCCAACCTGAGCGACGAATCCGACCGGGATGGCATGCGCGTCGTCATCGAGCTGAAGCGCGAGGCGCAGGTCTACACCGTCCTGAACAACCTCTACAAGCACACCGCGCTGCAGCAGTCATTCGGCGTGATCATGCTGGCGATCGTCGAGGGACGGCCGGTGGTGCTGAGCCTGAAGCAGGCGCTGCAGCTCTTCATCGACCACCGCCGCGACGTCGTCCTCCGGCGCACGAAGTTCGACCTCGAGAAAGCGCAGGAAAGAGCGCACATCCTCGAGGGCCTGAAGATCTGCCTCGACCACCTCGACGAGGTGATCAAGACGATCCGCGCCGCGTCCGACACCGAGACCGCGGCCAACCAGCTGCAGACGAAGTTCGGTCTGTCCGAGCGCCAGGCTCGGGCTGTGCTGGCCCTGACCCTCGGACGGCTGACCCGCCTGGAGAGGAACAAGATCGACGCGGAATACGAGGAGGTCATCAAGACCATCGCGTACCTGGAGAGCATCCTGGCGAGCGACCGGAAGGTCCGCCAGCTCATCAAGGACGAGATGGACGACCTGACCAAGAAATACGGCGACGACCGGCGCACCGAGATCAGCGAGCAGGAGGCGACCGAGCTGTCGGCCGAGGACCTCGTGCACAAAGAGGACGTGGTGGTCACCCTCACGCATCGCGGCTACGTGAAGCGGCAGCCGCAGCGCGTCTTCCGGGCACAGAAGCGCGGCGGAGTCGGGTTGAAGGGCGCGCGGCCAACGGCCGGCGGCGAGGCGCCGAGCGGCACGCGCGAAGAGGACTACGCGGAGCACCTGCTGACCACGCACACGCACGCGTCGATCCTTTTCTTCACACAGAGCGGCCGCGTGTTTCAGCTGCGCGTGCACGAGGTCCCTGAGCGCGAGCGGCAGGCCAAGGGCGTCCCGATCAACAACCTGATCGACATCGGCGGCAATGAGCGCGTGACCGCCGTCTTCATCCGACCCGAGTCGGAGACCGAGGCGCACTACATGCTGATGGTCACGAAGAACGGATACATAAAGAAGACGGCGCTGCGCGAATACGCCAACGTGCGCCGCAACGGACTCATCGCCATCAACCTCCAGGAAGGTGATGAGCTGGACTGGGTCACTCCGACCACAGGCAAGGACGAGATCATCCTCGCCACGGCGCTGGGCAAGGCCATCCGGTTCAGCGAGACCGAGGTACGCGCGATGGGTCGCGACACGCAGGGCGTCATCGGCATCAAGCTCGGCAAGGGCGACACGGTCTCCGGCATGGGCACGGTCACCGGGGACGGCGACGTGCTGGTCGTCACCGAGCGCGGCTATGGGAAGCGCACTCCGGTGGCCGAATACCCGATGCACCATCGCGCCGGGCAGGGCGTGTTCACGTTGAAGGTGACCGACCGCGTGGGCAAGCTGGCCGCGATGAGGGTGGTGCACGACCCCGAAGAAGAGGTGCTCATCATCAGCGCGAGCGGGATGGTGCTGCGCACCGCGGTGGGCGCGATCTCGCAAATTGGCCGGCAGACGCAGGGCGTCATCGTCATGCGCCTCGCGCCGGAGGACCCAGGAGTGGTGGCGATCGCGCCGGTGGGCGCCATCGAAGAGGGCGACGGCAAGGAGTGAGCTCCATCGGCCCGTGGCTGCTGGTGCTCGGCGTGGCCGTGATCCTGTTGGAAGGCGCGGTGGCCTCGGTATTGAGCGTCAGGCTGGCGCGGCAGGGCCGGGCGCTGGCGGCGATCCTCGAGCGCGAACGGGGCCTCGTCCAGGCGGATGTCTCACGCTTGCGCGAGACGCTCGAGGAAACGCGTCGCCTCTGGGAGCCATGGCGGCGGACGTTGGGCTGGCTGCGACATCCGCTCGTGGCCGCTCTGCTTGCCTCGTTCTGGAGGCGTCTGGCGGGCTAGCTCACTCAGGGTCCCTTAGCCCAAACTACTGGGCGGCATGCGTGAGGTCAAGAGCCAGGATCCGGCTACGTCCCTGAAGCTGGCCGAGGAGTCCGCGGTGGCGAGGGAGCGAGCCCGGATCGCCCGCGAGCTACACGACGGCCTGGCAACCGACCTGGCCGGGGCGATCTCGCTCTTCAAGGTTTACCTGGAGAGCCATCGCGAGGTGAGCGACCGGACCCTCGGCGATATCTTCGAGATCCTCGAGCGGATGCTCAAGCAGGTGCGTGAGACGCTGGCGGAGCTGCGGCCGCGACCGATCGGGCCAGAGGGCCTGGTGGGCGACCTGCGCCACCAGGCGATAGAGTTTGCGCGCCTTTACGCGATCCGAGTCGAGATCGCGACCAGCGGCACGGAGGACATGCTGGCGCCCCCGCAGCGCGAGGTCGTCAACCAGGTGGTCCGCGAAGCGTTGACGAACGTCCGCAAACACTCCGGCTCGTCGATCTGCCGGGTGCGGATGCATTTCGCTGCGCGACCGTTTCTCATCGAGGTCTCGGATGAAGGCAGGGGATTCGTATCGTCACAGGCCCACGGCTACGGACTGGTGGGAATGCGTGAACGCGCCGCGGGCATTGGCGGGCGGCTCGAGGTGGTGAGCACCGAGGGTCGCGGCACGACGGTGTTTCTCTTCGGACCGCACTAAGCAGAGCGGCGTGGCCGAGCGCCACGATGTCCCTCATCGTGGTGCTCGGTGTGCTTGCGCTCTGGTGGTCCGCGACCACGTGCCTTCACCACACGCATACCGGTATCCGGTGGGGCGCTCGCTGGCTTAGCTTTCGCTTCACCGAGCTGATCAGCGCATCCGTCTCCACATGACCAGCTTTGATCGCATGAGCGATCTCCTCGCGCGACATGCCGCAGCTCATGAGCTGCACGACTTCAGCCTCGGCCTCGGTCATCCGGCCGAGCGGACCGCGCAATGACGAGATGATCGGGGCCAGTGCCGTGCCCAGGCCGCTCGCGTACTGCACGTCCTCTTCCGAGTACCAGTAGTCGCGCCTGCAGCCGAGCACCAGCAGGCCGATGGGCCGCTGCCCCGTCTCACCGACCGGCGCGTACATGATGGCGGGCCAGTCGAGCTCCCAGTCGAACCCGGCGGCGGGAGTTGTGTACGGAAAGACTGAGTTGACGACCACCGGCCGCTGCTCGAAAAGCGCGCGGCGCGACAGCGGCTGCAGGGGATGAGCCTGCAGCAGCCGCCGCGATACCTCTGATGCTGCAACCGGCTGCAGCGCCCCTCCGCGTAGGAAGCCGACGACCCAACGGTCGTGGCACAGGACTTCGAGGGCCAGCCCCAGTCGGCGCCTGGCTTCCTGTAAATCAAGGAGCTGGCCCATGTGCCGAGGCTATGCACCTCCGGACTCGCAGACCTCAGCCCAGCTTCATCGTTTCCTCAGGAATCGCTGAACCTTTTTCTGTTAGCTTCCTGCCGGGGATGGGAGCGCCCGCCAGGTTGCTCGTCGTCGACGACGAACCGCGCACCGCACAGGTCACCGCGGAGCTGCTCAGACGCGCGGGTTATGCCGTGGACGTCGCGCTGAGCGGCACTGAAGCCCTGTCACGCGTGCGGTCGGAAACGCCCGACCTGATGCTGCTCGACTACGAGATGCCGGACATGGACGCGCCCGAGGTGCTTGACCAGCTGCGCTCGGGATCCGATCGATTGTCGTTTCCCGTGATCATCCTCACCGGTGCGCGGCCGTCGCCGGGCGACCAGGTGCTGAGCATCGAGCGAGGGGCGGCCGACTACATCGCCAAGGGCACCGACCGCCAGGTGCTGCTCGCGCGTGTGCGCGGGGCGCTGCGCGACCGCACGCCTTCGAGTCGCGCGCTGGTGCGAGGACGCTTGCGCATCGACCTGGGGCGTATGACCGCGACGCTGGGCGGCCGCGAGCTGCACCTCGAGGGAAGACCGCTCATCACGCTGCACATCCTGGCCGAGAAGCCCGGCGAGGTCGTGTCGCGAAACGAGCTGCTCGAGCGCGCCTGGGGCACGAACTACGCGGGATTCGAGCACAGCGTCGAGCAGGCCGTGCACGAGGCCCGGCGCGCGCTGGGCGAGCCGGGCTGGATAGAGACGGTACGTGGGATCGGATACCGGTTCGTCACGCAGGCCTGACCGGCCGGCGGCGCTGCACCGCCTGCGCTCGACGCTCGCGCGATTGAAGGCCGAGCTGGAGATGGCCGAGGCGGACGCCACCGTACCGCCGGTGGAGAGGCTGCTCGAGGACATCGACGAGGCGTTCGGGCATCTGAGCGACGCCGAAGAGGCCGAGCATCCGACGGTGCGCGTGCTCGTGGTGGACGACGACGAACGCCTGGCCGAGATCACCGCCCGCGGGTTGCGCCGTCTCGGGTTCGAGGCCGACTCAACCGCCAAGCTACCGAGCTCCTTTGGAGGCGCGGTCCCGGTGATCGACCTTGGGATCCTGGAAGGCGCCGGCAGCGATGTGCTGGCGGCGGTGCGGGCTGCCCGGCCGATTGTGGTGACGGGGGCGACGGACCGGGCGTCGCGCGCGATCGCGGAAAGTCTCGCGGCGACCGACTACCTGCTCAAGCCTGTCGAGCTCGATGACCTGGCGGCTGCGATCAAGCGTCGAATGAAGTAGGCCGAGCGCCCCGTTACGACTCTCACATGAGACGCTGGGCCTTCAGGCGAACGGATCGGTCCAGACGACCTTGACGTCACCGAAGTACTTCTTCACCGCCCTGGGCCTGCGATCACTGACGTCTTCCTCGACATCGACATCCTCGGGGTATGTGAGCTCGATGGTCATCTTGGCATCCTTATCGACGTTATCGACATCGAGGTCATCGACGATGTAGGACATCACCCGCCACTCCTTGTAGCCCGATTCAGCCTTCCACCGCTGCCACAGGTCGTAGACGAGGTCATCCAAGGGCCTTGGGCTGAGCAGAAGGCGCACGTCACCCTGGCGGTTCTTGTAGAGAAGGTTGGTCGAGATGACGCGATCCTCCACTTCGGCGTAGACGAGCAGCCTGCCGGCCAGGTCGTCGCCGGCGACCGCCAGCGCCTCCCGACCGATCTCCTGGAACATATCTTCGACGGACGTCGCGCTCATCGCTCATCCCTCACTCTACTGAGGCCCGTTCACGAATCTCTGCGGATAGGGTTGCCCGTCGATTGTGTAAATAACCTGAAGCTCGCTCGGCCGCAGCGAATCCTTTGGATAGACGGGCTTGATGACAACGTAGACCGGCTTCCCGGCATCAAGTGCTTTCTGCCATTTGTTTTCCAGAGCCCTGTATGTCCTGTTGTTGAAGTCTCCGTCCTGGGCGAAATGGTTGAAGTCGTCGAGGGGACCATTGAATCGGCGGCCGACATAGTGGCCGCCGACGTCGGTGGGCTTTCGATCCTTGCCACCGGCCATGAGCTGGGCAGCGTTGTCACGCCCCTGGCTCGGATTTCGCACCAACGGTCCTTCGATCTTGGTTGGGCGGTCGAGTCTGTCGCGGTTGTCGAAAGTGAATCGATATCCGTTCCGATCCACGACCCGAGTTTTCGTTCTACCCGGCGCGACTGCCCCCAGGACCGCGCCCGTGCCTGTCGCCCCCGCCACCTCCGTGAGATCGATGTGCGTTCGGCTGTGGAAGACGTTGATGTCGATTTCTTGCTTCGCCACGTCTATTCCGCCGGCGACTACAGCGCCCGCCACGGCGCGCCTCAGCGCGGTCGCCAGAATTCTGCGGAAGAGCTCGAGCACGCGGCCCTTGAGCTGCTGGACGATCTCGCGGCCCACGCGATGGATGCCTTCCTGGATGATCCGGCGCACGATGCCGCGGGTGACGAGGATCTCCCCCGCCGCGACGCCTTCCGAGAGGCCCAGCGTCTCGGGCGCGGCCACCTGGTCGGCGATGATCTCGGCCGCCAGGATGCCCAGTTGAGCGAGCACCGCAATCTTCACCCCCTCGACCAGCATCGCCATCCCGTCGAGGGCTGTCGCCATGTGGTCGGCGGCCTCCTTGGCCCGCTCGAAGTCGCCTCCACCGCCGCCGACTCCATGCCAGTACTGCTCGAAGGCGTCGATCGAGTCCCCGCTGTTCTCGGCCGAAACCCGCACCGCCACCAGCCGCGCGTCCTGGTTGAT
>WNEY01000487.1_pt1 | contig 24978 bp, 25 predicted proteins | sample 5400531 | NCBI WGS metagenome assembly WNEY01 (sample SAMN13153338, study PRJNA577476) | soil metagenome | isolation source: 200 cm saprolite under Douglas fir tree site 1 | place: USA:California | collected 2015-04-18
GGCTGAAGGCAAGGCCGCAGCCCATCGCGATGGCGAGGGCCGCGAACGAGCCACTGTGGGTCTCCGAGATCTCGATCACGGCCAAAACAAAGCCCAGGGCACAGGCCGCGATCGGCACGCCGGGCCAGAGGATGACGAGACGGTTCAGCGGGCTATCCGGCCGGAAGCTCATGCGTGCTCATACCGTATCGGCGCTGATCGAAGACAACATTTCGGCCATCGATTCGCCGCAAAGATGTTTCTCTCGCGTAACGGATAGGGCCCCTCGGGGCCCCGCGCTTTCGCGCGTATTAGCGCCGGCGCCGCATGCCGCTCGTGCGAGCACACGAGCGCAACGTTCTTAAGCGCGAGTGCGCCGCGAGCGGCTGGACGGCGCCATGGCGCGGTTAGACGTCCAGTTCTTTGACGTCGAGGTCGCGTAACTCGGGCGGCGCGGAGAGCCCGTTATCGACCAGGATGCGAAGCAGCCGCAGGACGTAGCGGGCGCCGTTCAGATTGACCCCATGCTGGCGGGTCAGCGTCTGGATCGCCTGCAGTTTGCGGATGTCCCGCTGCGAGAATCGCCGCCGGTTAGTGGATGTGCGCTTGGGTACCACGAGGCCGAGGTGCTCGTACATCATCAGCGTGCGTGGGTGCGTCTGCAGAATCTCCGAGGCGACGCTGATCGTATAGATCGGCTTATCGAGGGAGAGGCTCGTGTCGCTCGGTGCGCGGCGGGTTACTCCTTTAGCCAATCCTCGATGCCCTCTGAGAGACTGGTCGGCGTGGTGCGCGCCTTGATGAGGTACTCGTGCGCCCCCAGCCGCAGCCCTCGCGCGACCAGGTCTTCTTCATCGTAATTAGAAAGGATGATAACCGGAATCTCGCGCGTCTTTTCCTGCGCGCGCAATTTCCTCAACACCTCGAGGCCATCCATCTTCGGGAGGCGAATGTCGAGAAAGATGATGTCCGGCTTCAGATCGCCGGCTTTCTTGAGGCCTTCCTCGCCGTCGAGCGCGGTGTTGACGCGGTAACCATCGAGTTCCAGCTTGAGCCGGTACATCTCGAGGACGGAGGGATCGTCTTCCACCAGGAGAACGTCGACCAGGTCTTCATCGGCCTGGGTCGGCTGGGTCGCCGGGCTCGCGCCGGCGCTGCGGCGCGTCTTACTTTCCATAACACTCCCCTTGGCGCGAAGCAGTATAGACGAAGTTGATGCATCTCGCGGCGTTTACGGGAAGCAATACGTCGGACTCCTTGCGATGCATACGCTCACGTCTCCAACGCTCGCGTGGGGCGACGCCCCGCGGGCTGACGGACCCCGGAAAAGTTAAGGCCCTCCGAAGGGAGGGCCCGAAGAGGGGGGCAAAAGAACTATTCCGGATTATAGAGACGGCCGATAACCTTGTCAACACCGAGACAGTCAGAAAGTATCCCGGCCTGAGTGTCGATAAAGTGGCACCGCGACGCAAAACGCGGCGCAAAAATTTTGTGCCTCTCGGCGCGCGAGAAAACCAGACCGCGGCCACCCCGAACGCCTCAAACGCTCGCATGGCACTAACGTCTCAAACGCTCGTCTGGCACTAAAGCGCCACTCGCGTGGGGCGACGCCCCGAGCGCCGCTCGCGTGGGACGGCGGGCCCGGCTTAGACGTCCAGCTGCGAAACGTCGATATCGCGCAGCTCGACGGGCGACGGAAGTTGATGCTCCTGGAGCAGCTTGAGCAGCTTCATGATGTAGCGCACGCCGGCCAGGTTGACCGAGTGATGGCGGGTCAGCTTCTGGATGGTTTGCAGTTTCATGACGTCTCGCTGCGAGAAGCGCCGCCGGTTGGTCGACGTCCGCTTGGGGACGACCAGGCCGAGGTGCTCGTACATCATCAGCGTCCGGGGATGGGTTTCGAGGATCTCGGACGCCACGCTGATGGTGTAGATCGGCTTGTCGAGGGAGATATTCGTGTCGCGGCGAGTATCACGCTTGACGACGGTTGCCATAGGGGCCTCCATGATGTATCTGCCTCCCGGTTTTGAATACGCCCAGCGCCACGTAATATCTCCGACCGTCGAAATCTTCTCGAGTATAGGGGGCCAGAACCGCCAGCTCAACGCAAGATTCGTAAATAGATGTGAACTCACTTGACGACCCAGCTCGGCGCTCAGGAAGTAGACGGAACGGTAGTGCAGCGCTATAATATTTACTAACAGGCGCGTATCGCGCCGGAGGTGCAACATGGGAGAGTTCCGCGACAAGGTCGAAGGCGAAGTCAAGGATACCGCCGGCAAAGTGAGCGGCGACAAGAAGATGGAATGGGAGGGCAAGGCCCAGAAGGCGAAAGGCAAGCTCGAGGAGGCCGGTCGCGAGATGACGCAGGGCGATCCGACCAGCGACGAGCCAGTCGGCGGCGACAGAGGCCGTTAGGCGAAATTCGACGCGCCGGCCCTGATCGGGCCGGCTTTTTTATCGAGGGGCGGCCGGTGGCCTGGCGCTGGTTGGGGGCGAGGAGTCGGCGTTGGCGGCCTCGGCCGGGCCGCTGGCGGCACCTGGGCGGCGCCCGGCATGATAGCGGGTGCCGCTTTCGGTCGGCGACGATCCACCGTCCCGGACCCGGATGTGGCTCAACGTCGACTCGCGAAGGATGAGGAACAGCAGGAGCGCGATCGAGCCGAGGAGGAAGTTCGTTCCGAGCCAGCTGTAATTGATGAAGAAGCCGACCACGAACCCGATCAGCGCCATCAGGAAGGCGGCGATCGTTCCCACATGAGTGAACTCGTCCTGCAGGTGATGCCGCGGGAAGATCTGGCGAAGCCGGTGCTCGAGACCGGAGCCGCTGTGGTGGCTGGCCGGCGCCGCTGAGGATCCGGCCGCCGCTGACCCGGCGACCGGGTCCGCCTGCGACTTGCCGCAGAAACGGCAGAAGCGGGCGCCTTCCTCGATCGATTTGCCGCACGAACGACAGAACACGGTTCCCCCTTTCGCCACCGGTTCCGAGCTCGACAAGGCCGCCCCATTATACGGGCGTCGATCGCGATCCGCTGGGATTTCCAGGCGGCGTAACCAAACGGCGCGGCCCCGCGTTCGACAGGCAACAGGGGAACATTTCAGGGCCACCTACCGCAAAGGTGCTCCGGTTAGGTTATAATGACCGAGTCAAGTTTTCGGAAGCAGGATAGTAACGTTTAAGGGGCCAGATTTGATCAGTATCAGGCATGCGACTCACTCAACAAGCGCCAGCGGCCTCTCCTCCCTCGACGCTCGCCGACGCCAGATTCGGCGCCAGCGCCGGTCCACGCTGCGAACCCTCGCGAGCGGAGCAGGGTGGGGAGCGGTTATCCTCGTCTCTCTGTGGCTCCTGTTTTCCGGGATCTTCGGGTTTCTGAGCGCCTAGCCGCCCGCCGGCGCAGCCAGCGTCACCTCGCTCGCTGGCGCAAGCGTAGCCGGCGCGACTTTCGCCGCGTGGTCATCCTCGGCCTGATCGTCGTCTTCCTACTGCCCCTGATGGGTATCCCCGCGATCACGGCGCAGGCCGTCGGTCCCCTGCCGGCGGTCAGCGGGCTTGCCTCCAACAAGATCGACCAGGACACCCTCATTTACGACCGTCATGGCACCTTGCTCGCGGATATCGGCAAGTACGGTGACCATCGCATCGTGGTGCCGCTCACCTACATCTCTCCCTGGGTGGTGAAAGCCACCCTCGCCACCGAGGACCGCACCTTCTACTCCAACAGCGGAATCGACCTGGGCGGCATCGTCCGCGCGGCCATCGCGAACTATCAGCACCACAAGGTCAAGCAGGGTGGCAGCACCATCAGCCAGCAGCTGGTGAAGCAGGTCTACATCGGAACGAACGCCCCCGCGGACATTCAGCGCAAGCTGAAGGAAGCCATCCTCGCCATCGAGCTGAACCGGGAATACAGCAAGAACCAGATCCTCGAGATGTACCTCAACACGATCTTCTACGGCAGTCAGACCTACGGGATCGAGGCCGCCGCACGCAGCTACTTCCAGTCCAATGCCCACGACCTCACCCTGGCCCAGGCCGCCATGCTCGCCGGCCTACCGCAGGCGCCGACGCAGTACAACCCGGTGGTGAACTTTCAGTCGGCGAAGCAACGCCAGGCGCAGGTGCTGGCGGCGATGGTGGGCGAGAAGTACATCACCGCGGCGCAAGCCGAGGCGGCCTACGCCGTCAAGCTGCAGATCACTCCCCCCATCACGAAGTTCGAGGCGCCCTACTTCGTCGACTACGTCTTGAAGACGCTCGCCAAGGCCCCCTACAACATCAACAACTCCGACAACAACCGCAAGGGCTACCGCGTCTACACCAGCCTCGACCTGAATTTGCAGCACATGGCGGAGCAGGTCGTTCGCGAGCAGGTCGCGCAGAAGGGCGATTTCTACAATTTCCACGACGCCGCGCTCGTCAGCATGGACCCGAAAACCGGCGAGGTGCTGGCGATGGTCGGCGGGGACAACTACGACCGGCCGGGCGGACAATTCAACCTCGCCTACGACGTGCCGCGGCCTCCGGGATCGAGCTTCAAGATCTTCACCTACACCGCCGCGATCGAGAGTCGCAAGGTGAACATGCTGAGCCCGGTGCTCGACGACCCCATGGTCTTCCCCATCGGTGGCGACGGTCCTGGCTTCGTCAGCGGGTTCGCGAAATACATTCCGCAGAACTACGACCGTCGCTATCACGGCACCCTTCCCTTGAAGATGGTGATGGGCAACTCGCTCAACATCCCGGCGCTGAAAGTCGAGCTGCGCACCGGGATCCCCGCGGTCGTCGACATGGCGCACCGCCTCGGCCTGACGTGCCTCGGCGAACCCTGCGGCGACAAGAGCGCCGACCAGTACGGGATGAGCCTGACCCTCGGCGCCTATGCCGTGCGCCTGGCCGACATGGCCACCGCCGCCTCCACCCTGGCTACCCTCGGCGTCCGCCACCGCGAGGCGCCGATCCTCAACATCAAGGACGGGCTTGGAAAGGATGTCTTCACCTATGACCCGGCCAAAAACGAGTACCGAGCCGTCGATCCCAGCGTCGCCTTCATCATCGCGTCGATCATGTCGGACGACCGCAACCGCTGCATGTCGTTCGGCTGCCACGGCGACCTGACGCTGGCCGGACGCCACGTCGCCGCCAAGACGGGCACGACGAACGACTTCAAGGACAACTGGACGGTGGGCTTCACGCCCAGCCTGGCGACGGCCGTCTGGGTCGGCAACCCCGACAACAAGCCGCTCAGCCACAACTCCACGGGCATCGTCGGCGCCGCACCCATCTGGCACAAGTTCATGACCCAGGCGCTCGGCGCAACACCGGACGAGTGGTACCCGGTGCCGGCCGGCGTCCACCAAATTGGCCAGGACTTCTTCCTGCCCGGCACCGAAAATCTGCCGAAGACGCTGGCGCAACCGTGGCCGCAGTGCAAGTTGCCGGCGAACTACAACCCCTACTCGCTGACCTACAGCCAGATCACGGTCGACGGCGTGTATTGCATCGTCAACCCGCCGCCACCACCGCCAGCGCCGGCGGCGACGCCGACGCCGTCACCGACCTGCCAGCCGACTGTGTTCCCCCCGGGGCAGTGCAAACCGCATGACTAGCCGCGCAGGACTAACCGTGCAAGCGAGGCGCGTCGACCGAGTTCGCTGCTAAGCGGTTCCCGGCTGATCGCTCGACGCTTTTTCCGTACGACCCTGCTCCCCGTCGCCGAACGGCCTACGGGACGCCAGCTCACCGGCGCGATCGCGGAGCTCGATGCCGCGTTGCATCAGGTCGTCGCGCATCTCCTCGCCGGACTTGGGTGCGAGCAGCAACGCCAGCCCGAAGCCCACGGCGACCCCGATCAGCAGCCCGGTGACGAACCGCTCCACGCCGGCATCGTTCTCCTGGGTGAGCCGGGTGCGGCGCAAGGCCGCGACCGCGTCCGACAGGCGGTCCTTCACCTCGAAATCCTGGGCTGCCTTGTTGGCCCGATCGAGCAACTCACTTAACCGATCGACCGTCTTCTCCACCGTCTGATCCATCGTCGTCCTCCCTATGGCCGCCTGACCTTGCTTTCTGTTCCGCCTGCCGCCCGCCGCCGGGGTGTGGCCGTCGAGGCCGCGGCCCCGCCGCTATCGGCCGACAACATGTTCTCCGCCTGACCCAGCAGCCGCGAGACCCGGCGCCGCGTATTCACGCCCGAATCGGGAGCGTAGAGCAGCGCGAGGATCGCCCCGGCAATTGCGCCATGCGTGAGACCTCGCAAATATCCCATTGAGAAATCGCACTCCTCCGTGGAAACGACGACCGTGCCGCCGAACGGTACCCGCCATCGTATCACGTGTCCGGGGAGCGCCCGACGCTCCCCGGCGGGGCCGAAAATTCAGGTTTTTGAAGGAGGTTGAGGTATACTAACCACCGGCGGAAAGGGGGGAAAGGTGACAGGCGCGATGTCTATTTTGCGATTTGGCGTCCTAAGGAGGGGACATGAGTGAGGTAGTCGACGAGGATGTAAACGTCCTGTTCATCGAAGACGACCCGGCGGTTGCCGAGATGTACAAGCTCAAGTTGGAGCTGGATGGCTACCGGGTCACCGTGGCCAAGTCCGGCGAGGAGGGCCTCGACCACGCCAAGAACCAGGTGCCCGACATCGTCTTCCTCGACATTCGGCTCCCCAAGATGGACGGATTCGCGGTGCTCGAGAACCTCCGATCCGACGGCGTGACGAAGAACATCCCGGTGATCATCCTCTCGAACTATGGCGAGAAAGAACTGGTCGACCGTGGGCTGAAACTCGGCGCGCTCGATTACCTGATCAAGTCTGAGACGACGCCGGCCAGCCTGAGCCGTGGCGTCCAAGATTGGGTCAAGGAATAGCCAGTTGGTCCCCAACCGCGATCCCCGGATCGGCGGAGCCTTCGATCTCGACAAGCCCCTCTACACGATCAGCGTGGCCTCGGAGATCTTAGAGACGCATCCGCGGACCCTGATGATGTACGAGGACCTCGGTTTGATCGAGCCCTATCGCACCGCCACCAACCGCCGGCGCTATTCGCAGCGCAACGTGCGGAAGCTGCAGGTGATCCAGCAATTGACGCGAGAGAAGGGCGTCAACCTGGCGGGTGTCAAGTACATCCTCATGCTGCTGGAGTCGTTGAAGAATGGCGGCATCAAGCCGCCCGACGACCTCAAGCAGGTCTACGACCTCTACGAAGAGATTATTTAGATCGCGGCGAGCGGCGGTAACCCTTCGCTGTCGTGGGCAGAGCCGCTCGACGGTTCCTCCCAGTCATGGGCTTCCGCGGCGGCGATCCGAGCCGCGACTGCCGACTTGACTTCAGGCGAGACCACGATGAGCGGTGGGACCGTCTCCTCGAGGAGCAACCGGTCCAGTTCCGGGCCATCGATCGTCTCCACGATCTGTAGGTGCTCGGCGATCCGCATCAGGGTTGCGCGGCGCGTGTGGCAGATGTCGTAAGCCTGGCGGTAGGCCGCATCGATCAAGGCCTTGACCTCGGCGTCGACATCGGCCGCGGTCAACTCCGAGAAGAACTGGCTGTCGCCATCGCCTTTCCGATGCAGCGTGACCAGGCCAAGTCGCTCACTCATCCCGAACTCGCAAACCATCTGGCGCGCGATGCTCGTGGCATGCTCGATGTCCTGCTTGGCGCCGGTCGTGACGTCGCCGAAGATGATCTCTTCAGCGGCGCGGCCGCCCATGGCGGCGGCCATGCGGGCGTTGAGCTCGGACTTCGACGTCAGGTAGCGGTCCTTCAGCGGCAGCTGGATCGTGACACCCAACGCCTGCCCGCGCGAGACCACAGACACCTTGTGCACCGGATCGCTCTTCGCGATCGACTTCATTACCAGGGCATGGCCGACCTCGTGGTAGGCGATGATCGCCTTCTCCTCAGGCGTGATCATCCGGCTGCGCTTTTCCGGGCCCGCCATCACCCGCAGGCTGGCCTCCTCCAGCTCCGACGTGCCGATCGCCAACTTCTTGTTCCGCGCCGCCAGGATCGCGGCCTCGTTGAGGAGATTGGCCAGGTCGGCGCCGGTGAAGCCGGGCGTCTGCCGCGCCACCACGTCGAGGTCGATGTCCTCGGCGAGCGGCTTGTGCGCCGCGTAAAGGCTCAAGATCGCGCGCCGCCCGTTGAGGTCGGGCGCGTCGATCGCCACCCGCCGATCGAAGCGACCGGAACGCAACAGCGCCGGGTCGAGCACGTCCGGGCGGTTGGTGGCCGCGATCACGACCACGGCGCAGTCGGTGTTAAAGCCGTCCATCTCGACCAGCAGCTGGTTCAGGGTTTGTTCGCGTTCTTCGTTGGTCCGGATCTGCGCGCCGCCGCGCTTCCGGCCGAGAGCGTCGATCTCATCCAGGAAGACGATGCACGGGGCGTTCTTCTTGGCGTGCCGGAACAGGTCACGCACCCGGGCCGCGCCGACGCCGACGAACATCTCCACGAAATCCGAGCCGCTCAGCGAGAAGTAGGGAACCTTGGCCTCGCCCGCGACCGCGCGCGAGAGGAGCGTCTTGCCGGTGCCAGGCGGGCCGACGAGCAGGATCCCCCGCGGCATGCGCGCCCCCAGTTGACCGAAACTGCCGGGCGCCTTCAGGAATTCGACGACTTCTTCGAGCTCGTGTTTCGCCTCGTCGACGCCGACCACCTGCGAAAAGGTGACCGGCTCGCCGTTAGCGGCGCGGGACTCAGCCAGATGCTTGGTCATCGCCCCCATCGGATTTCCCATAAGGTTTGACCGCCGGAGCAGGATGAAGAGGAGCGACAGCAGAACCAGCAGCCCCAGCAGGTTCGGCAGGACGGTCGCGACGGAGGTCTCGTCGGTCGACTGGATCGCGACCTTGACGCTATGACTGCGCAGGTATTGCTCCGTCGAGCCCATCGATGATTCCTTCTCGATGGTCCACGATTGGCGCCCGGCCGAATCCGTCAGCAGGATGCGCTGACCGCTGATGCTCGCCGTGACGATCTGCCCGCGGTCGACGCGATCCAGCACGTCGCTGATCGGGACGCTCGGCTGGTTCCAGACGCTGTTGGCCCCCGAGTGGCCGAGGAACCAGAGCCCACCGACGATGAGCACGCCCAGCAGCGCGAGCGCGGGCACGACCACCCATTTGCGGCGCAGGCCCGATGGGACCGCAAGACGGCGAAAGAAAGTTTTCATTGGTTCCTCAACCCCTCTCCTTAGTACGCGACTGGCTGGTCGGGTAGCGCGATCAACGCCTTCGCCGCGATTCCTCCTGCGCTGTCTCGCTGCCAGAAGGGGAAGGTGGTGATCGCCTGCTGCTCCTCGCCGGTGACGCCGTTGTCGGCATTTGCCAGCCGGTAGTAGGACCAGCTGATGCCGCCCTGGGCGCGGGTCTCATTCATGGAGGTGACGATCTCATCGCCGGGCGGGGCGCCCGGCGTGCCGTACTCGGGCGCGGCATCGTAGGCCTGCGCGGTGATCGTCAGCGGACGCTTGAACGGGTTCACGCCCGGGTCCCGGAACTGCTGGAAGACCTGGTCGACGTAGGCCCGTGTCCCGTCAGCGCCGCTGTACTGTGGCAGCCCGGTCGCGCGCCAGTAGACCATCGGCGCGAAGACCTGGCAGAAGCGCGACATCGTGGCGTAGGCATAGCCGGGATGGTCGTACGGCGTCGGCAACGTGCTGGCAATCAAGAGGTAGCGCTCGCCGAGGCCATTCATGCCCTGGATGCCGCCGCGGATGCCGGAGAGGTACTGTGAGACGTTCGGATCCGAGGTGCTGTCGCCCTCGATCGTCAGCGCCAACCCATCCAGGCGCTGGCCCTGCTCTTCGAACTGCGCCGCCGCCAGCGCGTCGGCCGTGTCGGAGGTCGGGTCGTTCAGCATCGGCTCGATCCAGCCGATGATGCTCAGCCCGTGCGCATGAGCGATCGGCAGCAGGTCCTGCAGCGCCGAGGCGCCGTAGAAGTGGCGTCGTGAGTCGGCAATCCGGATGTAGAGGTGGCTGAGGTCAGCGCGGACCGCGGAATCGACGATCGCCGCGGCGCGGTCGGCGTCGGGATCGTTCCAGTCGCCGTCGAAGATCATCAGCCAGGCACCCTTGCCCTTGACGCCGTCGAGCGGTGAGCGAGGTGTTTGCGCAAAGGGCCGGGCGGTGACGGGCACCTTGACGACGGCGGCGACCGGCCGGCCGAAGCTGTGCATCACCTGGGCGGCCTGGGCCTGCTCCTGGGCGCGCGCCTCCAGATAGGCGCGCAGGCCGAAGGGCGGTGTGAGGAGCGCGAGAAGCATCACGCCCAGCACCACCTTTCCTCCAAACGCCGTGACTTGCCGTAAGATGCCCGACATGCTCGAAGGAACGGCTCCTGCGCCGTTCGGGCGAGAGACTAACGACAAGTTCGGGCGCGTTCAAGCGCGAGGTCCCACGGCTAAGGTGATATGCCCCCGTACAGTCAATGGGTGACCTTTTTCGCTCCGTCACCTTCCGCACAGTGACGCCACAAGTTGCCGCAAACGTCGCGGGCGTTCGCTGTTTATCACTAATGCTGATATGTTGGGTATAATCCTTTACAGTAGTGCGTTCTGGAGGGCAGCACTTGGCCTTGCCGCATAAGTCGAGCGAAGTCTCCGACATGTTCGACATCGAGCCGCGCACGCTCTTCGTCTACGAGAGCGAAAACTTGATCGCGCCAGAACGCACCCCCACCCAGCGGCGCCGCTATTCGCGCCGCGATATCGAACGCATCCGGCTGATCCGGGAGCTCACCACCGTCCACGGCATCAACCTCGCCGGGGTGAAGGTGATCTTCTCCTTGATGGAGGCCGCGGTGCAAAGTCGCCTGCAAATCCCGGAGAGCGAATTTCCGGAGCTCGCCGGCGCCCGGCATCTCTGGTCCTGAGCCGCCCCGCCTAGATCGAGCCCTCGCGCCCTGCCACCGGGACGGTGTCCTCTCTAGCCAGCTCGGGCTGCCGCGCGGCCGACGGCTCGACCAGGTCGCGGATGTCCTGCAGCTGCGCCGAGATCCAGCGCGCGACGTCGTTTTGCTGGACTACGGCGCGCATCTTCTCGGCGCGCGCGTGCCGTTCGACGGGATCCATCAGCAGCGCCCGGTGAAGCGCCTGCGCGGTCGCGTCGACATCGAAGGGATTGATGGTGATCGCCCATTCGCCGAGCTCTTCGTGAGTGCCGGCGTTCTCCGAAAGGACGAGTGCGCCACCTCGGCGGTTCACCGTAATCCCTTCTTTGGCCACCAGGTTCATGCCGTCGTAGATGGGATTGACCAGCAGCACGTCGAACTGCTTGTAGCCGGCTACCACCCGATTCATGTCCTCGCGCAGCTCGAGGCGGATCGGCTGCCAGTCACCCGAGGCGAACCGGCCGTTGATGACGCGCGCCATCTGCACCACCTGGCGGGCGTACTCGCGGTACTCCGGCACATTCTGGCGCGTCTTCTGCAGCATCGCCCAGAAGACGACGCGGCGGTGCCAATCCGGATGAGCCTGCAGGAGTCGCTCGTAGGCGATGAACCCGCGGATGATGTTCTTGGAGAGGTCGATGCGGTCGACCCGATAGACGAGCTGCTCGGGACGCCAGCGCAGCACGTCGCGCTCCGCGCGCTCCACCGCCGGGCTGGCCGCGCTTCGCTCGAACTCGCGAACGTCGATCGAGATCGGGTAGCGGCGCACCCAGATGGTGCGGCCCCGGTAGAACGCGGTCCCCTGACGGAAGTCCACCGGCAGCCCCATGTTTTCCTCGCAGGTCAGCAGGAAGTTGCGGACGTCAGAGTAGGTCTGGAGGCCGATGATGTCCGCCGCCAGCAAGCCGTCCATGATCTCATCGCGCATGTAGTGTGGCAGCACCTTCCAGTACTGCGGCGTCGGCCAGGGGATGTGGACGAAATGCTGCAGGACCGCATCGGGCAGCTCGCGTCGAACCAGCCGGGGCACCAGGTAGAGGTGGTAGTCATGCGAAAGGACGAGCGGCCGCTTGCGGCCCCGTCGGGCTTCGCGGACGATCTGCTGGGCGAAGAGCTGGTTCACCAGCCGGTAGCCCTCGGTCCAGGCCCGGTGAGTCGTGTCGTCGAGCACCGGCGCTTCCGCCAGGTTCCACAGGTAATGCTGCACGAACCAGAGCAGTGGGTTGGCGATGGTGTTGTAGTAGAGGTCGTACGCCAACCGCGGCGGATTGACCCAGCTCACCTGGAATCGTGAGCCGTCGGTGGTTTCCACCATCATCGGTTCGCCGCCGTTTCCCAGCTCGAGCTCGCCCTCGAAGCCGTCACGCACTGAGGCGACCCAGACCGCCCCGGTCGCCTGTGCCAGTCCCGAGAGCCCGGTCACCAGCCCGCCTGAGCCGCGCACGAACCGTTCCCGATCAGCCGGATCCGGCGCCAGGTCAACCGGCGGCCGGTTGGCGGCCACAATGGGGTGGAAGTCCTTGAGGAGGCGCCGCGTGTACTGCTCGATCGCCAGCATGGGGTTCGTCTAACTCTACGCGGCACCCTCGAGACCGCCCCCGGAGGCGGTACGCGGCTTGCGCGGCTAGCAAATATGTGATATCGTAGGTATAAAGTTAAGGGCCAGGCAGGCGGGGCGAGCGTCGCGCCAAGGGGGTGAGAGGCGTGCGAAAACGAAAGCAGACGGCGGCGATCGCTCCCGGGCGGGCGGTCTTCACGCCGAGTATCGCGAGTGAGATCCTCAACCTGCACCCGCGCACCCTGATGATCTACGAGAGCGAGAACCTCATCAAACCCCAGCGAACGGCCACCAACCGGCGCCGATACTCGGAAGACGACATCCGGCGAGTCCGGGTGATCCAGTTCCTCACCCGTCAGAAGGGCGTCAACCTGGCAGGGGTCAAGTACGTACTCCGGCTGCTCGCCTCGCTGGGCAACCAGGGTCTCGATCTGAACCAGGTCCGCGAGCTTGACACCCTACAAGAAGTGTCGGGCAACGGCCGCAGCGCGTGATTTCAGCACTGTCCGCCGCCCTTTCCACATCGGGGGCGGCTATTTGCGAAAACCCTTGACAGCCTTTCCCAACTATGTAACAGTTCGCGTATCAGCTTTCGTGCGTAAGGGAATCCAGTGTATTCGGGTCAGTGAAGGGAGCCATTTAGATGTTGAGCGATGCGATCGAGGAAATACACCGGGAGTTCGAGGCGGCGGCCGACCGGCGCAACGAGGAGCTGAAGCGCAGAGCCGAGGTACGCCGGGTCGACGACTTTCTCCTATCGATTGAGGACATCATCGAGAACCGGCGGGGCGAGGTCCCGGCACCCCTGATGGACGACATCACCCGGTTCGTGCGCCCGCTCAGCCGCAAGCTGTTGCGCGCGCTCAACCGCAACGTCGCCCGCAACCCGGTGCGGGTGCTGGACGTGCTTTTCGATTGCCAGCAACTTCTGCTACCGCGGCTGATGGTGGCGTAGTCCCGACCTAAGGGGGGTTCCTCCCGCAAGAAAACCGTCAGCCAGCACGCTCAATAAGCCGGATAGCCGTTGCAGTTGAATCCGGTCTATGCATGAAATAGCCTGTGCGGCCGGTCGGAGTACCCTGCTGAGGATCCCTTGATGCGCCCAACCGTGGCCCGCGGAAGCGGGTTAGCTGCGACGTTGCGACGTCGCTGGTGGATTTTCCCCATCGTTCTGCTGTTGGTGGCGGCTGCGCTGGTGCTCCGCGCGCTCTCCGCGCCATTGGCAGTCAGTGCCAGCGTCGCCGACGGCGACCATGCCGTCGTCCGGACCTCCGCGGTCGCTCTGAGCTTCAGCCAGGACATGGATGCGGCGTCGGTCTTGAACGGCTTTCGCATCATTCCGTCGGCCCCGTACACCGTGGTCGTCAAGAGTCCGCGGGCTTTCGAATTCCATCCGCAACTGGAGCCCGACACGGCCTACCGGATCCAGGTGATCGGGGCCCGCAAGGCGGTGGGGTTCGGGAGCGAGAACTATTCCGTCGCGTTTCGGACCGAGCCTGCGCCAAGGGTCACCGGTGCGACGTTCAACGACGCGCCGCTCACCGACGGCCAGCAAGCCGTCGCCCTGCGGGGCAACCTCAAGGTCGCCTTCTCGCAGCCGATGGACGCCGCACGGACGTCCGTCCTCCTGGACGGGGCCGCCCTTGACGGCAAGAGCATCACCTGGGACGCGACGGGACAGAGCGCCACGCTGGCCGCGACGCTCAGCCATAGTCGCACCCATACGCTGCTGGTCCCAAAGACAGCGACGAACCGCAAGCAGGATCTCGCGGTCGCCGACTGGACCCTCAGTTTCGCCACGGTGGTACAGGTGCCGTCCGCAGGATCGACGGCACGGATCGGGACGTCGGGCGCGCCGATCATCATCCAGATCGAGAACAGCTCGCAGCCGTCGGTCCGGCCGCAGACCGGCATGCAGCAGGCCGACATGATCTACGAGTACATCAGCGAGTTTGGCATCCCCCGGCTGTCCGCCGTCTACTGGCATCCTCCATCCAGCCTGATCGGGCCGGTGCGGAGCTGCCGCCTCATCACGGTGCAGCTGGAGCAGATGTACCGCGGCATGATCTATTGCTCCGGCGCCAATGACTACGTCCTCGGTCAGGTCTGGAAGTGGCCGAACGTGGTCTATGACTACTACTACATGTACGCCTACATGTACCGGGCCTCGGATCGCTATGCGCCCCACAATGTGATCGCCCGCCCTGACCAGATCGCGGCCCATACGGCGCAGGCGAACCTGCCGGCGCTCAACTATGACATCGCGCCGGCTCATCCCGATGTGCCGCTCCCCGGCGCCACGCCGGCGATCAGCGTTTCGATCCCGCAGCATGGGGCCGTCTGGCGCTATGATGCCAACTCGCATGAGTACCTCAAGTGGCAGGACGGGGCACCGTTTACCAACGTCGGCACCGGCCAGGTCCATGCCAAAAACCTGATCATCGAGCGCGTCCAATCGCGCCTCGACACGAGCCCGGGCAACACCGGCGTGCACCATACCTACAACACCGAGTACTACGAGCTGGCCGGCGAAGGAAGCGCCGACATCTACTCCGACGGCGGGATGATCCACGTGACCTGGAAACATCCCAATCGCGACGTACCAGTTGTCTACTACGATGCCAGCGGCAACCCGGTGGACCTCAACACCGGGCTGACCTGGGTTCACGTGATAGGGAGTGATCAATGACCTGGACGCAAACACTTCGCGAGCGCTGGTGGCTGGCGCCGATCGCCATCCTGGTGGTCGCGGCCGCCATCGTGATTCGCATCATCACCACCCCGCTCGAGGTGAGCGCCAACGTCAACGACGGTGACCAGTCGGTCCCCCGAACGGCCACCATCGATCTTCACTTCAACCAGGAGATGAAGCCCGAATCCGTCCAGCATGCTTTCAGCATGACGCCGTCCGTGATGGTCTCCTTCAAAGCGGTCAGCCCCAAGGAGTTCCAGTTCCGACCGACGATGAAACCGAACACCGCCTATCACGTCAGTCTCAAGGACGCGCAGAACACCTCGGGGCGTGGGGTCAGCAGCGGCTTCAGCTTTAAAACCGAGCCCGCGCCCGCCATCGCTGCCGTCATGGTCGACAACAAAGCGGTCGTTGACGGCCAGCAAGCGGTGAAGCCGACCGGCGAGGTCAAGATCAATTTCTCCCAGCCGATGGACGGTCCCAAGACGCCGATCTCGCTGGACGGCAAGCCCTACGACAAGACGATCACCTGGGCGAGCGATGGGAAGAGCGCAACCCTCGGCGTCAAGCTGGGGCACAGCCGGCAGTACCAGCTGTCGATCCCGCAAACCGCGGTCAACCGCAAGCAGGACCCGCTGGCGGCCGACTGGAAGCTGTCGTTCACCACGGTCATCGAGGTGCCCTCGCAGGGCGACCCCACCCGGATCGGGTCGGGCGCGCCGACCATCATCCAGGTCGAGAACAGCATGGACGCCCGTCCGCAGGCGGGTATGCAGCAGGCCGACATGATCTACGAGTACATCAGTGAGGGGTCGATCCCGCGCCTGAGCGTCGTCTACTGGCACCCGCTGCCCGACCTCGTTGGACCGGTGCGCAGCTGCCGCTTGATCACCATCCGCCTGGAACTCATGTACCGGGGGATGATCTACTGCTCGGGGGCGAACGACTATGTCCTCGGGATGGTCTGGAAGTATCCGAACCTGGTCAACGACTACAGCCGCGGCGCCGGCAACGTCTTCTACCGTGACAACGCCACCCGGTACGCGCCGCACAACGTGATGATGCACGGCAACAATGTCACGACCTTTACCGCGCAGCAGAACCTCGGCGCTCCAACCTATGACATTGCCCCCAAGCACCCCGATGGGACCTTCACCGGCGACCCGGCGCCCCAGATCAGCGTTCCCGACCACGGGGCGGTCTGGCAGTACGATCCCGGCTCCAAGCAGTACTTCAAGTCCCAGGACGGCGCGCAGTTCATGAATGTCGGGACCGGCCGGGTGCATGCCAAGACCGTCATCGTCGAGTACGTGAACTCGCACCTCGATCTCAACCCGGCGAACCGCTTCCATGGCTACTACACCGAGGCGTACGAGCTCACCGGTGACGGCCGGGCCGACATCTTCGTCGACGGTGTCGTCATCCACGCCACCTGGCATCACCCGGACCCGAACGTCCCGGCGGTCTATCTTGATGCCAATGGAAACCCGATCGACCTGGACAATGGGCTGACCTGGGTCCACGTGATCGGCTCGGAGAAGTGGACCGGAGTCGGCTGATCATTTACGGAATGCCTCAAACGCTCGCCTGGCACTGCGTCTCAAACGCTCGTGTGGCACTAAAGCGCCACTCGCGTGGGGCGACGCCCCGAGCGCCGCTCGCGTGGGCCGGCGGGCCCGCGGCACAATTAGCTGTGCCTCAGGACGTCACGACGACCGTCTATGTCGTCCCCCATACCCACTGGGACCGCGAGTGGTACGAGACGTTCGAGACCTTTCGCGCGCAGCTGGTCCAGCTGTGGGATCAGCTCCTCACGCTCACCGAGGCCGATCCTGACTTCCGCTTCTTGATGGATGGCCAGACCGTGGTGATCGACGACTACCTCGAGATTCGCCCCGAGGCACGAGCCCGGCTGGAGCGGGCGGTCCGCGGCGGCCAGATCCAGGTCGGGCCCTGGTACACGCTGCCTGACGAATTCCTCGTCAGCGGTGAAACGCTGATCCGTGATCTGCAGCGCGGGCTCGCTTCGGCCGACGTCCACGGCGGTTCGATGCGGGCCGGTTACCTACCGGACTCGTTCGGCCACGCGGCGCAGATGCCGCAGATCTACCGGCAGCTCGGTTTCCGGCATGCCGCCGTCTGGCGCGGCGTACCGCTCGCCATCGACCGCGTCGCCTTTACCTGGGAAGCCCCCGACGGCAGCCGGATTCTCACCGCCTATATGGGCAATTCCTACTCGCAGGGGGTGGATCTCCCGACCGAGCCCGACGCCCTGGCAGCGCGCATCGCGAGCGCGCTGCAAGCCATCGCCCCGTTCCGGCCGACCACAGACGTCTTGCTCATGAACGGCAATGACCACGTCCTCCCGCAAGCGGATCTGAGCGCGGCGGTACGAGCGGCAACCGAACGTCTCGACGGAACCCTGATCCGGCTCGCTCGCCTCGACGACTACCTGGCACGGCTACCCGAGCACGGTTGGCCCCACTGGCGCGGTGAATTGCGCTCGTCGGCGCGCGCCAACGTCCTGATGGGAACGCTCTCGGTTCGGGCGCCCGACAAGCAGCGATACTTCGAGGCCACCCGTTTGCTCGAGCGGATGGCGGAGCCCATCGCCGCGTTGACCGGGGTCGATATGGGGACCACGCTCGAGCAGGCCTGGACGCTGATCCTGCAAAACGCCGCGCACGATACGGCCTGTGGCTCCGGCATCGATGCCGTCGCCGAGGAATCAAGGCGCCGGAGTACGGCGGCGATCGAGATCGCCGGGCGGATCATCGATCGTGGCCTCCCGCAGCTGGCCGGCGCCGGACAGGTCTGGAACCCGAGCCCATTTCCGCGACAGGGCCTGCTGGAGGTTGAAGGCGCACTGGTCCTCACCCCCGTCATCCCGGGAGGCTCCGTGGTTTCGCTGACGACCGCGAGTCCCCCGGCCCCGGTCACCGCACACGGAACTCGGCTCGAGAACGGCCATCTTGCCTGCGATCTTCTTCCCGACGCGACGCTGGCGATTCTCGACCGGCGGACGGGTTTGCGCTACCAGGGGCTGCACCGGCTGGTCGACGAAGGTGACGCCGGCGATGAGTACAACTTCTCGCCGCCCGCCGGCAACCCGCAGCCGGCTGATCGCGTCCGCAACTTCAGGAGCGCGATCGTCGAAGAAGGGCCACTTCGAGCCCGGCTCGAGGCCCGCTTCGATCTCGCGGTCTTCAGTGGACTCAGCCATGATCGGCGGAGTCGCGGCGACGTGGAGACGGCACTGCCGATTCGACTTACCGTGTCGCTCGAAGCCGACCGACCACGATTCGACATCGAGCTCGAAGTCATCAACCGTGCCAAGGATCATCGACTTCGCGCCCATTTCCCGTTGCCCTTTCGGGCGAGCGATTCCGCCGCCGATACCGCGTTTCACGTGACGGCCCGCGCGGTGGCCGCCGCTCGGCGCGATCCCGGCGCAGCGGAACTGGAGCTGCCAACCTATCCGATGTGGTCGTTCGTCGATGTGAGCGATGGCCGCGCGGGCGTCGCGCTGATCGCCCAGGGTATGCACGAGTACGAAGTGCTGCCGGGCCCTCCCCAGGAACTCGCTCTCACGCTGCTGCGCTCGGTCGGCTGGCTCTCGCGGGATGACCTCGTCACCCGCACCGGGCACGCCGGTCCCATGATCGAGACGCCGGGCGCCCAGGTGCCGGGCGGACACCGATTTCGCTACAGCCTCTTCCTCCACGCCGGCGACTGGCAGGAGGGAGGCGTGTGGCGGGCCGCCGAGTCCGCCCTCCTTCCCCTGGTACCAGGACGCGGCGGGCCCGTCAGCGCGACGGCCCCAGTCATCGAGCTCGAACCCGATTGCATCCAGATGACCGCGCTCCTGCCGCGACCGGGAGGGTACGATCTCCGGTTTGTCAACGCCTCGAGTGAGTCACGCGAGGCACTCGTTCGACTGCACCCCCACCCCGCGGACGTTACGGTGATCACGCTCGGCGGTGTAGCGCGCGAGCGGCTGGCGCCGCAGGGCGGCGTGCTCAGGTTTCGTGTGCGTCCCTGGGAAATCGTGACCTTGCGCGCGACCCGCTAGCAACCGCCGGAAGATCGTGTCAGTCTACCTACGCCGCCGCGAACGCCTTCTCGTGGTTCATCCAGCGGGGCAATGCGTTCAGGAGTGCGGGACCCTCGACCTGCGTCTTGATGACGTACTCGAGGGCGCCGAGCTGGATGGCGCGCTTGATCAAGGTGGGCTCGCTGAAGTTCGACATCACGACCACCGGCGTGCTCTTCGTTTCATCGGACGCCCTGAGAGTCTGCAGGACCAGGATGCCGTTCTGGCGCGGCATCATGACGTCGAGCATGATCAGCTGCGGCTGGAGACGGGTGCAGAGATCGACGCCGGACACCCCGTCATTGGCCACCTCGACGCGGTAGCCGTTGCCTCGAAAGAGCGTCGCGTAGTAGGTGGCCGCGGTCGGATCATCCTCGATGATCACCACTGTCCCCGCGCTCGGCCCGTCGCCGCCGTCGGCCGGCGGTGTCACGGGGACCTCCGCAGCCTGCTTTTCCTCGGGCTCACTGGTGGCGACCACCTCGGGCTGGGGCTCAGGCTCGGGTGCCGCGTTCCAGGGCCGCCAGGGATCGGACTCGGTGGTCTCCGTGACCGGTTCAGGGGTGGGCGCCTGCTCGTCCGATGGGTGCTCGGCCGCGACCGGCTCTGGCTCTGATACCTCGGCCTCGGCAGCGGGCTCGGCCGCGTGCGTGGAAACCGATTCCTCGCCGAACAGCATCGAGCGCATCGACCCCCGCGCATCGTGGGTGGGCTCTGGTTCCGGTTCCGGCTCCGGCTGCGGCTCCGGTTCGGCCACCGGGGTTTCCGCTTCAGAAACAGCGGCCGGCGCCGGCTCCGGTTCCGGCTCTGTCTCGGCGCTCGCGGGAATCTCCTCAGTTTCGGCCGGAACCTCCGGGCCGAAGCGCAACGGCAAGAAGTCCGCCTCGGTCGGTGCCTCTTCCGCGGGAGCGCTCGCGTCGTCGACCGGCGCCGGTTGCGCGGCGGTCGGTTCAGCTGTGGATGGAAGCGCGGGTGGCGCAGGCGCGGCGGGTGCAACCGCGGGTCCTGACGCCGGCGGAGTCCAGGTCGCGGGCGATCCCGCCACTGGCGGGGTCCAGCCCGTGGTCGGTGCGGGCTCCGTCTTCGCCTGCACCATCTTCTCGAGGTTCTCGAGGACGTTGAAGTTGAAGCGACGACGCTTCGGCTTTCCGCGGCGGCCCGCATCCCCGGCGGACGGTTCTGCGGCAGGAGGCTCGGCGGCAGGCGCAGGGCCCGCGAAGCTCGGTGCCGGCACCGGCGCACTCGGACTGCCCGGCGGTGCGAAACGCGCCGGCGCCCCGGGTCCGCTCGTCACGGGCGGGAAGGCAGGGGGTCCGAACGGCGATCCGACCGGCGGGGCATACGGCCCGGGGACGCCTGGTGGCGGTGCGATCGGCTGAGACATTGGCTGAGGCGGGTGCTGAGGTTGATAGAACGGGACGGGACTCGGCGGGGGACCCTGCGTTCCACGTCCGGCGCCGGCCGGGTAGCCGCCCCAGGGCGATCCCTGCGGTGCGGCCGGGGCGGCCCATGGCACGTTCTGAGGGGCGTACGGCGGCCCGGGTTGGCCCATGCCTGGCTGCGGTGGATTGGTGTTTGGCGCCCAGCCGGGTGGCGACGGCGGCGAGTAGATCTGTGGGGCGATGCCGGCTTTCTGCAGCGCGGTACCGAGGTTGCGGGCGTAGGTGCGGCCGCCCTTCACCGGTGGTAGCGCTCCGTTCTCGACTGGCGCCTCTTCGACGACGGGGGCGTTGGTGGCGTAGCGGCGGCCGCCGCCGCCGGACCCGGTCGACTTCGTCGCCGCCAGGTCGCGGTGGAGGCGTTCGTTTCGCCAGCGCGCCACCAACAACCAGACGGTGAACCAGGCCAGCAGCAACCCCAGCAGGACAATGACCTTGTCCCGGTTGGCGAAGACGAGATGGCTGAAGGGCGTCAGGAAGTTTTGAAGTCCACTCATTTGCCGCTCCCGCCTCTAGAAAGATGGCCACCGACCACCGGGCAGGAGCGCTTGCTGGGCGCAGGCACGTTAATAGAACGCTGAGTGGCAGAAAGGCTGTCACTCGTGCGAAGCGGACGTTACCGGACCGTCACCTCTGTCGGGCTAGGCGCGCTCCGCGAGGCGGCCGTAGCCCTCCCGCAGCCGCGGAATCAGCTGCGCGAAGTTGATCGCCCACCCGATACCGACCACGCGATCGGTGAAGATGCGGTCATCCTTCGGGTTCCAGTAGGCGTCACGGAACCGGCTGGGTGTTGGAAAGCGGAAGTCGTAGGGGACGCCGGCGACGCGTCCGTGCCAGGTGCGCTGACCTTCCGGCTTGCTCAGCTCCTGGGCGACGGCGGCGAGCGTCAGGAAGAAGAGCGCCACCCGTAGCAGGCGACCGATCCGCATCGTCAGCCGACCTTTCGGCCCTGGAAGCCGAGGTTGGGGAGATCGTCCTGGAGGTTCTCCATCGACTTCGCATAAATCCAGTAGTCGAGGGCGGCCTTTGAAAAGACGACGCGATCGCCCACTTTCGTGAAAGGGATACTGCGCTTGGCGACGAGGTCTTCGATCAAATCCTTGGGCACGCCAAGGTAGCTGGCGACCTGGAGCGTGTTCATCACGTAATTGACGGCGGTGGGATCGTAGATCACGATCAAATCCTCCGGATTCTGTGTTTGAGCCTACCTATAATATGGGTTCGCGCCGAGGCCCAAGGCCCGTTCGTCTAGCTGGTCCAGGACGCTGCCCTCTCAAGGCAGAAATCAGCGGTTCGAATCCGCTACGGGCTACTTAACAGAAGACTACTCGGAGTGCCGCTTTAGGTCGGGATGAGAATAATGGAAGAACGCAGCGCTGCGCGGGGCGACCCCCGTGCTATGGGCTAGAGCCGGTGTTGTCGTCAAGGCCAGGTGGAAGCGGAACCCTGAAGAGCTTATGTTTCAGTCGAACCCACCCCACGTACCGCCGAACCCACCATCCGAGGCCCGGCCGCACCGATAGGTCTTCGATGACCTCGCGGGGGTCTTGTTTGCGAGAGAAATACCGGATCCAGCCCCGGATGATCCAGAACTCGAATGGAACCAGGAAAATCCAGACTACGATGACCGGAACGAGCACGATCAGGAGCAGGCCCAGGGGCGACCCGAGGAAAAATTGCGCAAAAGCGGAGCGGTTGGGCGCAGGGCATCCCGCGACTACTACCCTGGTCGAGCACGGGGCCAATGTCCTCGAGACGCTGACCACCTGCGTAGCGAGAAGCACATCCAGGGAACAGCAGAGATAGGTCCCTTTCGGTGCCGCTGACAGTTCGAGCGTGGCGATGGACCCAGCCGTCCACGCTGGGCTGGTCACAGTCGCGGAGCCGCCGCACGGAACGGTCACTACAGAACTGCTCTCGTTCGCGGTAACCTTGAGCGTTCCCGACTTGGCGGCTCCAGTCTCGCAGGCCAGTGTGATTTTCACGCCTCCCGAGGGGATCGGGATCGCCGACATAGAAACGTTGACCACGCCAGCCGTGAGCGACACTCTGCTGGTAAATGGAACTGCAAGCAATGTGCCCACCGGTTGAGCCACCAGACTGATGGAAGCGGGGGTCCCAGCCGTCCACGCGGGGTTGGTCGCAGTCGCAGAGCCGCCACATGGAACGGTGACGACCGAGCCGGTCCCATTCGCGGTGACCATGAACGTCCCGGACCCGGTGGGTAAGGTCCCGCAGGTCAGCGTGATTTTCACGCCTCCCGAGGCGGCCGCGGCGGCGGTCAGCGGAGTCCCCATGGCGAGCACAGCGGCGATGAGCGAAATTAGTCCGAGCTTTAGCAGCGGCATAGGCCTGTCAGCCCCCCAAGGTTAGTCGGAGTCTTTCTCCAAAACCTGTGCAAATCGCGCTTCGGGCGGACTAGCGACTGCCAGCCTTACAGCGTGATCCCTAAGTGCTACCGCCGGCACGGTGAGAAGTACTTCGTATCTGCGGTCTGCCAACTCAGACGTTCGAATAGTGTCCGCCACGGGCTACCAGCAACCTTGGTTCCTGCCACAACGGGCTTCAACAGGAGCCGCTACTAGCGGAGCCGGCCAACGTAGCGGAACCCAAGTGGCCGGATCGCGCCAGCCTCGATCAAGCGACGCTCATGTGGTTCACTACTTATTCCTCCCGGGTATTCGTGCAGGTATGGGGTCCAGGCGAAGAATCTCGCAGTGAATCGTCGATCCAGCTCTCGTCGCATCTGGCGATAGGTATGAAGATCGCGAAACGTCCGTCGCCACTTGTTCAAGCAAACCGCTGGTGAGCGGCCGCCGAAATGTCGTCGCATCCTCGGGGCCAGGGCAGCGCGGCGCATCCAAAACCACTGGGCTGTCTTTCGGTCGAACTGGTCCCATGCGAATTCGTAGATAAGGAGGCGACCGCGCATGCGCAATAGACTGCTGACCTTATCGAGCACGACGGCCAAACTGCCAACATGGTGTAGCACGAGGCCCGCCACTGCGACATCGAAACGTGGGGCTTCGTCCAGATCTTCGATCCGACAGCGGCGGAAGATCCGACCATAAGGGGCCCTCGGATCGACTGCCACGACGTCATAGCCGACGCGGCTTAATGCCCGAGCAAGTCGACCATTTCCGCATCCTACTTCCAGGATGCGAGCAGGCGGAGTCGGCAGTTGTGACCTCACCCATTCGTGGAAGCGGCCTCCAGGAACGACGTGCTCATGCCCAGCCTTCACCCGCTAATTATCGGGAGTCATCCCATCTCTTGACGCGTTGCGCCGCCGCCTTCAGCAACAGCCCCGACTTCGATTGTTCGAGTAGTGTCCGCCACGGGCTAATTCCCAGCCCTCAATAATCGCTCTGATGGTCTTTTGGGTTGCCGTCGCCGGACTCCTGGTCTGGGTGAGCTTCGAGTTCCTGTTGAGAGAGCCCGGAGAAGCCAGGCAGTGGATGGGCCCCACGGATGTCGGCCACAGCACTCGGGTCTTGCTCGTGTCCTTCCTCATCTCCCTTGTAATCAGCCTGCTTCTTTCCGGATTTCGGATAGCACTAACACCGATGCCGATCCGCTGGGCAGGCTGCGGCCTGCTCATTGGTGGGCTCGTCCTGCGAGCCTGGTCCATGGTGATTCTTGGAAGTAGCTACAGCCGGGGCCTGCAGGTCGCCAAACGCCAGGCGCTGATCATCGCGGGGCCGTACCGCCTCATCCGTCACCCGGGCTATGCGGGCAGCCTCCTGGTGTGGATCGGATACGCGCTCGCTGCAGGAAGTTGCGCGGCGGCGATCCTCATCAGCCTCGTCCTGGGAGGCGCCTACTTGTATCGGATCGCGGCCGAGGAGCGCATGCTACGCGCGGAGTTCGAAGCACCCTACCAGATGTATCAGCAGCGGACGTGGCGCTTGATCCCTGGCCTCTTCTGACCCGGTTCCCTTTGGACGACGGCATTTACCGTGGCTGAATTCAGATGTTCGAATAGTGTCCGCCAGGGGCTACTTCCCGGACACGACTCGAACGCACTTCGTGAACCTTGAGCGATGCCGTCGAAGGGATGGTTAAGAACGTAGTTACCTATCGGCGCGGTGGGTGATCACCGACGAGAGCCTGGCAGCTCAGGATGGCGAGGGCATCGTCCAAGACGACGCGCTGATCCTTGGTGTGTCAGCGCTGCAGGGTCATGAGGGTGGTCCCAGAACGAAGTTCTCGCGTCATCGGGAACGGCCGCCGGTTTGCTGCCGGCCGGGGATTCGGAGGCAGTCGTCGGACCCGATAGCCAGCAACCAATTTCGTGATCATCGTTTACCGCATCTTGACAG
>WNEY01000491.1_pt1 | contig 24899 bp, 26 predicted proteins | sample 5400531 | NCBI WGS metagenome assembly WNEY01 (sample SAMN13153338, study PRJNA577476) | soil metagenome | isolation source: 200 cm saprolite under Douglas fir tree site 1 | place: USA:California | collected 2015-04-18
CGAGCCATGCCCCCGACCCCAATACGCTTGCGGGAAACACTGCTGCAAATATCCCGGCGGGTGGTTGCTTCGCGTCCGGCGGATCTGTCATGGCTCCTCCCACGGCTGGAACTTATGGCACCATGGGCCGGAACATTTTCCGGGACTCGGGCTTCAAGAACGTGGATTTTTCCGTGTTCAAGGACTTCAGGTTCAAAGAGCGGTTCGGCGCCGAGTTCCGGGTTGAGTTCTTTAACCTTTTCAATCACCCCATTATCGCCAATCCATTCGGCTCATCGAATACAAGCTTTTTAGGCCCTGACCCGAGCAACGCCCAACATTTCGGCTGCGGGTGCTCCACACCCGACGTGGCGGCCGGCAATCCGCTCATCGGTTCGGGAAGCAGCCGCGTAATGCAGCTCGGCTTGAAGCTCACGTTCTAAATCTGTCCGGCAAGTTCGAGGGGGGTGCAAAATCACCCCCCTCTCACTTTCTATGGCCCAGATTGCAGCCCATCCGCAGGATTTGTTCAGGGGCATGGAGTCCTGAGCGCAGTTTTCATCTTGACAAACCAGGGAGCGGGGTATAACACGCACAGATGCTCGGCGGTGCTTGAGTATAACTATGCCTAATCGCCTTCTAGCGGTTCTCGGTGCCTGTGTCACCATGGGCGTTGCTGCGCTGGTGCTGATGCCTGCGGCAGCTCAGCAGGCTGCGGCGCCTCAGCAACCCGCGGCGGGCCAGAGTGCCAGCCAACATGCCCTGGACATCGGACAGTTCCCTCCTTACAAGCCTACGCGCTTACCCGACGGCCATCCGGACCTGAATGGCACCTGGCAGTCGCTGGTCAGCGCCGATTGGGATCTGCAAGACCACGAAGCGCAACCTGGACCCAAGCCGGAAATTAACGGCGTCTACGGCGCCGGACCGGCGGGACAAAGCATCGTCGAGGGCGGCGAAATTCCGTACCGTCCCGAAGCACTGGCGAAAAAGAAAAAGAACTTTGAAACGCGCGCGATGGTGGACGTCGCCAATGACAAGACCTGGCACAACCTTGGCGACCCGGAGATGAAATGCTACATGCCGGGCGTGCCGCGCGCGAATTACCTGCCGTATCCGTTCCGCATCGTGCAGAGCTCCGGCGCGTCGAACCCTTACATGCTCATCTCCTACGAGTATGCCAGCGCCACGCGCATTATCCGCATGAACTCGAAGGACGAAGCTCCTATCCCAGCGTGGATGGGCTGGTCGCGCGGCCGATGGGAGGGCGATACACTGGTCGTCGACGTGACCGGGTTCCGGGAGGAGACCTGGTTCGATCGCGCGGGAGACTATCACAGCGATCAGCTTCACGTGGTGGAACGCTACACGCCCGTGAGCCCCTTCCACTTGATGTACGAAGCGACGATCGAGGACCCCAAGGTCTTCACGCGGCCCTGGAAGATTCGCTTTCCTCTCTATCGCCACATGGAACAGGATTTTCAGCTCTTGGAATTCAAGTGCCAGCCGTTTACGGAAGAGATGCTCTACGGGCGCTTCGTCAAGCGACCGGCTCCGTGAACCGCTCCAAGGGAGGCGTCTTATGACTTATCGGTCCGTCTCGACTCTCGGCATCCCGGCGATGGTGGTTGCCTTCGGATCCCTGTCGTTGCTCATGAGCCAAGCCCCGCAGACGGCCCGCAAGGCCGCGGCGGAGCCGCAGAAGAACGCAGCGACGCCGCCGGCAGTTGCGCCCGCCGCCCCCGCTGCGAAACCCAGCAGTTTCCGCACTCCTTGGGGCGATCCCGATCTGCAGGGAGTGTGGAACGACGCAACCAGCACGCCGCTCCAGCGTCCGACTGGAGTCGCGAGTAAAGACGTCCTAAGCGGCGAGGAAGCCGAGGAGTTTCAGGACCAGATTGCCAACCGATTGAGCCGCGACCGCCGCGACGGCGGCTCTGAAGTCGACGTCAACCGCGCCTATAACGAACACTGGATGGATGCCCGCCGCCTCAAGGTCACTGCGGACCATCGCACCTCGCTCATCGTCGACCCCCCCGACGGGAAGATTCCTCCCCTCGTGCCTATATCGGCTGAACGGCAGAAGGAACATGACGAGCGTGCCGCCGCCCTGGCCCGTTTCAACGCCGGCATGCCGAACACGTACCTGGATTTCGACCTGCCAATACGCTGTGTCGTTCGGACCGACATGCCGCCCTACATGCCGATCATCTATAACAACGACTTTCAGATCTTGCAGAGTCCCGGCTACGTGGTCATCGCTCCGGAGATGATCCACAGCGCGCGCATCATCCCGCTCGACGGGCGCCCGCACATCGGCAAACACCTTCGCGAGTGGCTGGGTGATTCGCGCGGCTATTGGGAGGGCAATACGCTGGTCCTCGAGACCACCAATTTCCGTCCTGATACCAACATCTTCCAGGAAGCCGATCCGGCGACCTTCCGCCTCACCGAGCGCCTTACCCGAGTGGACGCCCGGACGATCAATTACGAATACACCGTGGAGGACCCGCACACCTGGACCCGGCCTTGGACCGTACGAATTCCATGGACCCGCATTGATCCCGCCGAGCAGATGTATGAGTATGCGTGTTACGAAGACAATTACGACGTGAGCCATTTCCTGGGCGGCGCTCGCGAGCGCGAAAAGCGGGGCGAGGTGGCTCAGCCAATTCCGCGGCTGCCGTCAGTCCAGTAGCGAAGACAAAGTCCGCGAACCATATCCGCTGGCACAGGAGGACCGGAATGAAACTGATCGGAATGAAGCCGAGCGTTGGCGCCGTCGTCGCGGCTGCCCTGGTGCTGCCCTGGATGGGCATGATCGTGCCGGCGTCCGCGCACCACGCGTTCGCGGCGGAATACGACGCCAAGAAGCACGTGATTCTGAAAGGCACCGTCACGAAAATGGAGTGGATCAATCCCCATGCGTGGATCCACATCGACGTGAAGAAGGCCGACGGGAATCTGGAAGAGTGGATGATCGAGTTTGGCACGCCGAACACGCTTCTGCGGCGCGGCTTCACGCGCGATTCCCTGAAGCCAGGAACGGAAATTACCGTGGACGGTTATCAGGCCAAGGACAGCGCCTTGCGTGCGAATGGCCGCGACGTCACGCTGCCGGACGGAAAAAAACTCTTTGCCGGTTCGCCGGTGGCCGACGCTCCGTATAAAGATCCGGGCAAGTAACCCGGAGATTCACCGCACTGCGGCTCTCGATATTTCCCTGCCGGGTGTCCGGGGACATCTCGCGGGGCCGGGTGGCTTGGATCACTCCGCGGCTAAAGGAAAGGTCAGGACACCCCATTGGCCGTACCCCTGTTCTTGCGTTCCCTGGAAGAAACCAGCTTCAGCATATGGCTCCGAGAATCGAATTCAGTATTTGCGTTCTATTTCATTCTCCTCTTTCACACTTTCGGTCTCGCCTTGCTCGCCGGCGCGAATGCCATGGTGGATTTGCGCATCCTGGGCGTCGCCGCCAACCTGCCGCTGGCGCCGCTGAAGCGTTTCTTCTCCATCATGTGGGTGGGTTTCACGCTGAACGTAATCACCGGGATATTGCTGGTGATCGCCTACCCCACAAAAGCCCTCACCAACCCGGTCTTTTATCTAAAGCTGACGTGCATCGCTCTCGCCGTGATCGTGATGCAGAAAACGTACATGCGAGTCTTCGGCGATGCCGGTCTGAGCGAAGCGTTGATGGAGGCCAAAGGCAGGGCGCTGGCGAAGTGGTCCCTCGTCTTGTGGATCGCGGCCATCACCGCGGGGCGTTTGCTGGCGTACACCTACACCTACTTGCTCTACAGCCACACGCCCACCGCCCGCTGACCCCGCGCCGCTTTAGTAGTTCGGGATCCAGACCGCCGCCGTGGCCACCGACACCCACAGCACGATTTCCATCAGGCCGGCGAGCTTGGCCACTGCGGGCGTTTCCGGCGTCCGGCCCCAAATGCGCGACTTTCGTTGCACGAAGATGTGCCACGCCAAAGCCAGCGGCGACAGCACACCCAGCTTGAGGCGAAACGCCGGATTGTCGATGTATCCCACCGCTGCCGTGGCGAAAAGCGTAAATCCACCCAGGACCGCGATGCCCAGGCCGAGCCAGTTCCACGAGAACAGAGCGTCAGACAATTCGGCGGCCGTCTGAAATCTCTTCCCCGCGCCGAGCAGGCGGAAATCGAGCGCCAGCGTCGTCCCGAGCCAAAGGGAGAGGCCCGTAAAGTGGGTCCACTGGATGAAGGGATAGGCATACTGCGCCGTGACCAGCCACACCACCAGCCGGATGTTTTGCAGCCGATCGCAAATGGCCACGAGCCAAGTGTGCATGCGCAGGAACCGCTAGATGCCCGGTATAAACGCGGGGACCTCAAGTCCCGCGAGGATCGTTCCTATCCACAGGACTAGCGAAACGAACGCCAGCCATTTCGCGGCAGCGGGCACAGACGGGGCACGGTCCCAGACCGGCAATTTCCGCTGCACGATCACGCCAAATAAGAGCGCCAGCAAGACCATTCCCATCTTGATTTGGAATACTGCCGTGGGATAAAACGTCGTGGCCTGCCCGGCGAACATGACGAATCCCGACGCGATCACCAGGCCCAGCCCGGCCCACGCGAAGGGAAAGAGCTGCCCGGCGAGCGGCACAAGCTTCTGGTTCCGCGCGGCGGCGCCAAGAACGCGCAAGTCAACGACCGCTGTGGTTCCGACCAACAGGAAAAAGCCGATGTAGTGAACCAGCCAGACCAAGGAAATCAGGACCGCCGAATTGGTGATCGTGACGATCCACGGGATCTGCTCGAGCCATTCACAGAGACGCAGCATCAATCGCAGCCTGTTTGGAACCGCCTGATGGACGCAAGCCCCGAGGCGCGATATTTAGACTGCACGTAAGGAGAAACTTCGTCAAAGCTGCAAGGAAACATTTTCTGGAGAATCGACTTGAACTCCGCGGCATTGCGACGGCCGCGCATGGCCATCCTCGAATTCCAGGAACCTGTCAAGGAGGCGAGTCCTCACGAAATTACTAAGGCAATCAGTCTCGAAAGAGAAATTAAATTAGGCCATGCCTTTCGAAGGTCCGCCTTGTACGTCGCTCCTGCCTCCCCCATCAAGCAGAGTGCGGGCCGACCACCGGCAGCGGGCCAAGAAGGCAACGGCTTGATTGTAACGACTTCTTGTATATCCAATCAACTTTCTTCTCCAGCCGGTAGTGGGTCATCAGTTTGCTTGGTAGGACAGACACTCTTGTCCGTCCGGTACGATATCGCTACAGCACACGCGGACAGGCAGGAGTGCCTGTCCTACTAAAACCTGGCGCCTCGCAACTTGATCCACAATACTTCAGTTCTGCGCAGCTCGGCCGGTCCGGATAAATTCCCCATCGCTGGAGAAGGCTTTCCCTGCCTTTGCGCTCCAACAATACCGGGGGAGAAAGGTGTAAAGTACTTGTACTTCCAATCAGTCTTTCGGACATTTGCCTGCAGCGGTGCAGAGACGGGGTTCCGGGAAGCGCGTTGAGAGGGCGTGTCTTGGGGCTTGCTGTACGGAGAAATGCGAGTCAGGTGCAATTAGTTATTCGACGGGCCGGAATCTCATGGGCGGGTAGCGGCTCATCATTCCTGATAATGCGCGTGACGCATTCCGAGTAGAAGCGCACTTGACTGTCGCAGAAGCTGTCTTTAGAATCGCATCCAGTTTGGAAAGATGTGGTCGGACCCAACCTAAAGACGTAGGCCCTGTCTCGCCAACGAGGAGGTGACTCTTGAAAGGCAAATTCTTAATGGTCGTTGCTCTGGGTATTGGTGTCTCGATTCTTTCCCTTCCGCTATTCGCACACCACGGCAACGCGGCATATGACACGGGGAAAAGCATTACTGTCAAGGGGACCGTTACACGATGGGTCTGGTCCAATCCCCATTGCATACTTCAGCTCGACGTAACAGATGACCACGGCCAAGTGGTGCAGTGGACTACGGAGACTGAAAATCCGACCTCGATGACTCACTATGGCTGGACCATGCAGTCCCTGAAGCTCGGGGATCAAGTTACGGTCACTGTGATGCCGGTCAAGAATGGCAGGCCTGTCGGGCGCATCATAGAAGTCGTGCTCCCCAATGGCCAAAAATTGGCCGGACGTGTACTCCCACCCCTCGAATCCTCCAAACCAGAGGATTATCCCAAACAGTGAGGAGTCGCTCGGGCCAATCCAGTCTGCTCGTGTCAGGGGTGCGATTATACCGATATTGAGCCCAAGCGTGGGATTTAGGCTATGGAAAGGGTCCCTACTATGCGAAAGTGTTTTGTTGCCCCGAGGGTTGTACTGGCAATGTTGATCATCTCACCCCTCGCGCGCCCGCAAACCGCGCCGCCACGATCAGGAACCGCAAAGGAGCAAGAGTCAGCCCCTACTTCCCCCGAGCCTATCTATTTCGACGATTGGGGACACCCAATAACCCCAATCGCGAAGGGTCAGAAGGCAGCCCTTGCTCCGCGGCATGACATTTCTGGAATTTGGGACCCAGGTATGAACCCAACCCAAGTACTTGGCACGCTCGGCGCGAGTGCAATGCCGGACGACGGTAAGCCAGAACATCAGTTACCCTACACTCCCTTGGGGCGGGAAGCGTTGAACCGCACGAAGCCGAGCAATGGAGTTAGAAGTGTTCTCCCTGCGGACACAAATGATCCGGTAGTCTACTGCGATCCTCAGGGGATGCCGCGCGAAGATCTCTACGAACTCAGAACGACTCAAGTCCTTCAGACACCCCAGAGCGTGTTCCTCCTGTACCAATTCGGCAAAATTTGGCGCGTCGTTTGGACGGACGGACGAGAACTCCCCAAAGATCCCGAACCCAGATGGTTCGGCTACTCGGTTGGGAAATGGGAAGACGATTACACGTTCGTCGTGCAGACCTCGGGGATCGATGAAAGAACATGGGTCGACAGAGCTGGCCGTCCGCATAGCGGCGATCTGCGCGTGGAGGAGCGATTCCACCGCGTGGACCATGACCACTTGGAGCTGACGGTGAAGATTAACGATCCGAAGATGTATACCAAACCTTGGGTAGCGCTCGACAAGGCACGTTTCCAGTTGCAGACGCGCGATTACGATGTCAGGGAGATGATCTGTTCACCAACGGATTTCGCGGAATATAACAAATTAATCGGCAATCCCGCTAGCGACAAAGACGGCCGGTAGCCTGATCGAAATGCATTGGATTCGTGCCGGACTGTTTGGTCAATTTGGCGACAAGGCAATTGCCCAAGGATGTGCTTAAGTCCGGCCAAAGATGGCAGGTCACTCGTGAAAGTCAAATTCTCAATGGTTTTTGCTCTAGCTGTTGGTGTTTTGATTGTTTCTGTACCGCTGTTCGCACACCACGGGAACGCGTCGTACGACTTGTCCAAAATGGTCACGGTGACGGGAACGGTGACGGAGTATATTTGGGCCAATCCGCATGTTTTCCTGAAGCTCGACGCGAAGGACGACAGTGGTAACACGCTGCATTGGACTATAGAAGCTCAAAATCCAGTGTCCCAGCTCGACGTAGGCTGGAGCAAGAATACATTCAAGCCCGGAGATGAAGTCATCATTGACTGCCACCGGGCGAAGAACGGCCAGCCAATCGGAAAAATCACTTTCACAACCCGGATCGTCATCAATGGCAAACAGTTCAAGCCATGAGGAATCGCTCGGGTGAGCGTCATCGCCGCAACGACTAGCGGCCCGTGCCTATTGCAGACCGCTGCGTGGTTTCCCGTGCCGTAGTCGCGGACAGATTCGAAAAGTCGGAATCTAAGTTGCAGGAGGGATTTCGAAAATGTCCAAGCGCTTCGTGGTTTCGATGGTTGCCCTGATTGCAGGATTGACGTTCTCACCCATTCTGCGCTCTCAAAATGCTCCGCCCAAATGGAATAACGTCCCGCCGCCCAAATCCGCGTACGCCGGGAAAAAGTCAGCCCCGGCTCCGCGCCGTGACATTTCCGGGATCTGGGATGCAGCGGAAGCGGATGGAGGGCGCCAGGTAAGTGGCGCGTTAGAACACCCAGCACTCTTCCCACAAGCAAAAGGTGCGGAAGTAAAACGACTCGACCAGACGAGAGACTATGCCGAAGGAGGACGGCCCGACGAGACGGGTATCGTACATCCTCTCCCTTACACGCCTCTGGGACTGGCAGCGCTCCAGGCCAATAAACCCTCGGGACCGGGAGTGAGGCAAGTCCCCGCAGCGCTTGCAAATGATCCAGGGGACCGGTGTGATCCGCTGGGGTTCCCGTACATGGAGCTTTGGGAATTTAGGACCATCGACCTCGTTCAGACTGCCAAGCAGGTGGTTCTCTTAAGCCCATTTTACGGCAATTACCGCGTCATCTGGACGGATGGGCGAGAACTCCCCAAGGACCCGGAGCCGCGGTGGAATGGGTACTCTGTAGGTAAGTGGATTGATGATTACACATTCGTCGTCGAAACGGCCGGGCTGAATCCAAGAACCTGGCTCGATCACGCAGGCCGTCCGCATAGCGAAGGTTTGCGGGTGGAGGAACGGTTTCACCGGGTGGACCATGACACCATGGAGCTCACGATGACGATTGAGGACCCGAAAATGTACACGCAACCCTGGCTGGCCCTCAACAAGTTTCCTCTCCACTTGCAACGACCTGATTTCGATATACCGGAGTTGCTCTGCTCACCATCAGAGATGGCGGACTATAATAAGCAAATTGGTAATGCGGTCCTTCCCGAATCCCAAAAGTAGCGGACGCGACTTATCTTGCGGTTTCACGACACATCGCCAGTCGAAAGGGAGTCTCGACCGCAGATCTCGCCGGGAACCGGGAGTATATCGGTACCCTTTCGGCTACGGCGCGGAGGAACCTCCTGTTTTTTGCCCGAGAACCCACGCCTTCATGTTCTTCCAGTCCGGGTCGTCCTCGGATGCAAATTGCCTCCCTCCCTGGTGAGTGTCGGCCAGGCCGCCCGCCTCCGGCGCCAGCGGCATTCGCAGAAACAGGCTCAGGGACGGGTCGCCGGGAACCACCAGTTTCGAGACGACCTCGAAGTTACGGCGAGACTGCTCCTCGGTCCAAAAGCTCGCCCCGGGTGGCAGCATCTCCAGGCTAAGGGGTCCGCCCCCATGACGCATAACTTGATGGCAAACGTAGCAGCGGGCGTGGTCGTCCGACCGCTTTTTCAGGAAGATAGGCTCGACGCGCGTTTTGAAAAACTCATAATCTAACTGCGGTTTTTGCGCGTCGGGGCCCCCGGAGTTCTGCGCCGCAGCAAAGGGAGCAAACACGCACAGTACAACGGCAGCCGCTACCACGAAACCAGCAAAAATTATCGCTGCCAGAACCCTCGAAATCATAATCACCTCACATTCGCCAGCTTAAAGTTTGTGTTACAGCCAGCAGTTCCATGTCTCCCACAGAGGGCCGAATCACAACTTTAGGGCAGCACCAACGTGCTGATCCGGTCGGGCATCTCTCCGACTGGGATGCGAGTGATTTCTTTCATTGCCTCCACATCGATGGCGGACACCGACTTGGTCCCGCAAGTGGAGACGTAGACGGTCCTGCTGTCGGGAGAGAAAGTGATCCAGGCGGGTCCACCTCCCCTCGGAGCCTTTCCCGGCACGGGGGTTTCGGGTAATGGGACATGTCCCAGCAGTTTGAGGTCAGGGAGCGAGTAGACGAAAACAGAATTGGCCGGCCTGCTGTTGGCCCACAGAGTCTTGTGGTCCGGGGATATGCCAATGCCGTGGCTGATGCCCTCGCACCCGGGGCCAAACCCATTGGGTTCGTCGGGGTTCGTGATTCTTTGCACTTCCTTGTGCGTCGCAAAATCCACCACCGAGAATCCGTTCGTTCGGTTCAGCTGTGCGAAGATCCGGTGGCCCGAGCCGTCGGGGTTGCTTTCAATGATTAAGGGCAGTACTCCCTGGTCGTACTGAACCTCCCAAGCGATCTCCATCTTCTGGAGATCAAAGACGGTTATAGTTTGTCCCGGCGGCGAGCCGGCGGCCGCAAACTTTCCATCGCCCGTCAAGGAAACGTCATGCAGACCTCTTCTCACCGGAATACTCTTGACCTTCTCCAGTGATTTGGCATCGATGATATCCAGCGCCCCGACATCCAGGGCCTCTGTCCCGGTATTACGGATGCAGACTACAATCAGTTTTCCATCGCTCGTCACCGCCGCATCGTTGGCCCAACCGCTGAGAGGCACCTTCTTGATATACTTTCCGCTCTTGCGATCCATTACGTAGAGGACGTCCACGCTCCTGTTGGCGATATAGAGCAGGCTTCCGTCGGGAGAGAATCGCACCACCTCGGGCGATTCAATACCTTTGATCACGTCCACGACCTTGTTCGTCGCAGGGTCGATCACGCTAATGGTGGTTCCGCCTCTGTTCGTGACATAGATCCGGGCCGTAGCCGCCACTAGGGGCACCGCTGCCAACAGCAGCGCAAGCAGTAGCCACACGCCCCTTCGACCGCGGAAATCTCTTTTCATGGTGGTTGAGTTCATAGTGCGAAGGCGCTCCTTACCCTTCGGCGGAGAGAGTAGAACCGCGCGAGGCCCAAGTCAAGCGACACAGTGTGGTGAACTCCTTGACGGGTCGGTGCGCGAAAATTAAACCGGCTGATGCTCACAATAATACAATCCGGTTATGGCACGCATCTGGAAAGAACCGCACGATTCAGTCAAACACCGTGATCTTCCGAGTGAATACTCCGGCAACGCTGATAACCCTTTGCGGGCGCCGGGTCTGATCCCGGAGGACGTCGCCATGGTTCACGTTGCGTCCTTTACGTTTCAATCCGGATTCCCCTCCCGCACTCTAATCCAGCCGGGTGGTTGTGCTTTTCTGCGCCGCTGGCGGCACAATCGCCGGCATGGAGTCTTCCCAGCGGCTGTAGGTGAGCGCATGTTGATCGGAACCGTCGGCCTTCATGATGAAAATTTGCGCAAAGGGCTGGAAGGAATTGTCATAGAGCGGCGCTTCATCCTTGAACCCATAGCGCGCGCTGGACCACAAAATGTATTTACCGTCCGGGGACCAGGAAGAGTGGCTGTCGTTGCCCGGCGTGGTGGTCAGCTGTTTGGCGTGCGTCCCATCGGGGCGCATCGTGAAAATGTCATAGTCATCGGTCTTAGCCGAGCGGCGAGTGAACGTGATCGCGTCACCGCTGGGCGAGAACGCGGGGAAATTGTCCAATTCCGTGGTCAGCGTCTTCACAGAGCCGTCGGCGAGATTCAACTCCCGCAGCCCGAAATCCCCGTCGCCCCAAACGCGATACACGATGCGCTTGCCATCTGGCGACCAAGTCGGGAAGCCGCTGTTCGGCAGGCCCTTGGTCAGGTCCTTGGATTGTTGCGAACCATCCGCGCGCACCATCATCAATTTGGCGGGCTTCGTTCTCCGCGCCCCGAAGAAACCGCCGAATCCGAAAGCGATCCATTGTCCGTCTGGAGACCACGTGGGCACAAAGGCCGCACCCTCCTTGTCGGAGAACACCACCTTCTTGTTGGAACCGTCCGCATTCATGACGGAGATCGATGCCGTCGCCACGGTGGCCAGGTTCTTGATGTCGCTGATGGCCAATCTCCCATCGCGCGAAAACCGCGGAAAGACATCCGTATACTGGACGTCCATATCCGGTTCCCAGCTATAAAGAACCTGATTCTGCGGCCGGGCCGCAAAATCAACTTTCTCGTACACCACTTGCTTGCCGTCGGGGGACCAGGCGGGATTGCGCAACGACCCCTCTACTCCCGGCGCGCCTTTAGTAAACGCCAGCCCGGCATTGGGGCCTGCTTTTACGAGATAGGCAATTTTGTCTGCGCTCAGGTACTGCGGCTGTACCTTTAATCCGGGGCCCGAGGTCTCCTCCACTTTGGCGCCTGTGGCCACGTCCACCGAAACGATCTGCGAGGTGACCATGGCCTGCGCGTAAACGCGCGCCGCAAACGTATGCGCGGTGGGCACTTCGTAAAACACGATGCGCTTGCCGTCGGGCGACCACTTGGGCGACCCATCAGAAACGCCTGCCGGCGTCACCCTGCGGAGCTCCGAGCCGTCGGGGTGAATCACATAGATGCTCAGCTCCTGCGGGTGTTCCCATGCTGGATCGGGATAGACGTGCGGCTTGAAATCAAAGTTCCGGTCGGAGGAAAACGCGATCCACTGGCCGTCGGGCGACCAGGATGGTCTGAAGTAACCGTTCATCTTCCCCGCAGCCGCCTGCAGCGCCGGCGCACCGGTCAGATTGCGCGCCTTGCGGGTCTTGAGGTCCAGAATCCAGATGCTGGCGTTATGAGCTCCGCGCGTGGAGACAAAGGCGATTTGATTGCCGTCCGGAGAGAAGGCCGCCTGGTCGTCGAGCGCTGGATCGTCCGTCAAACGCTCGAGGCCCGAGCCATCCACATGCACGCGATAGAGATCGGCTTCGCCGGAACCGTTGCGTTCAGATGTGAATGCGATCCACTTTCCGTCCGGTGAAAACGCCGGGTTGTAGTCGAAACCGGGAATCGCAAACAGCGGCCGCTCTCCCGAGCCATCGGCGTTGGCAATATACAGCGTCATTTGCGAAGGCCCGAGGCGATTCATGAGCATGGTCTGCTTGGGGCCGGCAGAGAGCGACAGCGCCATAGCGCACGCGAACGCCAGAGAAAAGACAACTTCTCTCATTTTCATAGTAGACCTCCTGAGCTTGCGGACATCATACACCTAGGCCGGGGTGCGCGCATTTTCCGAGGCAGAGCGGATTTGCGTCAGGGTGCAAAGCGCAGCGCTAGAGACAGCTCGGTGCAACGATGCAATGGCAAGTTCAGTGCGACGGCTGCGCCATGAGCTTCCGCGCCCGGTAATTCAGCCCCTTGGCCCCACTCATCACCACTCCATTCTCCACGCATCTTTTCCCGGCAAGGCTGTTCCTTGCCACTATCATAGGTTGTTCATCTGAGTTACTTGATGTGGTAATATATCAGAATAGTATACAGAGACGGCGCCCGAGGGTGACACGACAGGCTTGTCTTCGCGTCCGGCGGCCGCGCGGGCTGTGCTATAGTGAATTGTCCCCCATGCGATCGTGAATATGAGCAAACTGCGCATTTCGATCGTTGAATTCCTGAACACGGCGCCGCTGGTCTGGGGCTTCACGGACGGACCTCTCGCGGGCCGGTACGACCTCTCGTTTGCCGTGCCGTCGCAGTGCGCCGAAGATCTGAAGGCGGGCCGCGCCGATGTCGGGATCATCCCGGCCATCGAGTATCAGCGAATGGAAAACGGGGTGGCGCTGCCCGGAATGGCGGTGGCGGCCAAGAACGAAGTACGCAGCATTCTCGTCGTTTCAAAGGTGCCCATCGACCAGGCGCGGACCTTCGCGCTGGACACCAATTCTCGCAGCTCGGTTGGCCTCGTGCGGGTGCTCTGCCAGCGGCACTGGGACATCGCGCCGGAATTCATCGACTGGCGGCCCGATGCGGACGAAATGCTCGGCCGGGCCGACGCCGCGCTGATTATCGGCGATCCGGCGCTGCGCCTGCGGCTCAAGGTGGATGCGCTCGAAGCAAAAGTGCCGCAGGGAAAGGACTGTTGTTGCGGAAACGAAGATGAGCCCTTGATCAAGGATGTTCAAACGTTGTTTGTATATGACGTCGCTCAGCAGTGGCGCGAAATGACCGGCCGAGCGTGCGTGCTGGCGATCTGGGTGGCGCGGCGCGGCTCGGTCACGCCCGAAATCGTCGCGGACTTTCAGGCATCGCGTGAATATGGCCTCGCGCATATCGGCGAAATCGCCGAGGGCGCGGCGTTGAAGCTCGACCTGCCGCCGCGCGCCCTCGAGCGATATCTGAGCGAGAACATTGATTTTTCGCTCGACGAGGAGAATCTGGCTGGTCTGAAGCTGTATTATCAGGAGTGCGCCCGCGCCGGGTTGATTCCGCGAGTCCGGGAACTTGAATTCGCCGGCACGGTAAATGCTGCGCAGCAGAAAGTTGCCGGATAAATGGTGACTGAATCGCGATGGGACTGACGCAACAGGAAGCGCTCGACCTGTTCCGCTCCGATGACCTGATCGGGATAGGCATGGCGGCGATGGAAGTGCGCCGCGCGAAGACGGACCCGCGCGTGGCGACCTACCAGATCGACCGCAACATCAACTACACGAATTTCTGCACGGAATACTGCTCGTTCTGCGCGTTCTACCGCCCGCTGGGCTCGAAGGAAGGCTACCTGCTCTCGTTCGAAACGATCTACAAGAAAATTGAAGAAATGCTTGAACTAGGAGGCACCGGCATTCTGCTGCAAGGCGGCCTGCACCCGGACTTGCGCATCGAGTATTACGAAAATCTGCTGCGCTCGCTCAAGCGGCGCTTCCCGCAAGTCCACCTGCACTGCTTTTCGGCGCCGGAAATCGGCTGCATCGCGGAAGTCTCCGATCTGAGCGTGCGCGAGACGATCGCGCGGCTAATGGCGGCGGGGCTTGACTCGATCCCCGGCGGCGGCGCGGAAATTCTGGACGACGAAATCCGCGCCCGCATCTCGCGGCTCAAGTGCACGTCGGACGAATGGGAAGACATGCACCGCGTCGCGCACTCCCTCGGCATGCGCACCACCGCCACGATGATGTTCGGCTGCGGCGAGGAATACCGCCATCGCGTCAATCATCTCGAACGCCTGCGCCGCATCCAGGAAGACACCGGCGGCTTCACGGCGTTCATCCCGTGGATGTTCGCGCCCGAAAATACGCCGCTCGGGAAGAAAGTGCCGGAAGCGACGGCGGTCGATTACTTGAAGACGCTGGCTATCAGCCGGCTCTATCTCGACAACTTCGATCATATCCAGTCGAGCTGGCTGACTCCGGGAATCAAGGTCTGCCAGGTGGGCTTGCAGTTCGGCGCTGATGACGTTGGCAGCATCTTGATCGAAGAAAACGTGGTCTTCGCCGCCGGCGTGCGCAACCGCACGAACGAGGGCGAGCTGCGACGCATCATTTCCGACGCCGGCTACATCCCTGCGCAGCGGGACACGCTGTATCGATCCTATTCCTTGAAGTAAATCTCGCGTAAACTAGACTGAGTCTGCTGACACCCTTTGTGGCGCCGCGGTTTTCGCTCCCCCGACGGCTCGGAAGTTGTAGCTCGTCCCGGTCTGACCGGGACAAGGGTTTGCTTGCCAGTCGCAAGGAAAATCCCCGCGTCTGAAGACGCGGGCTACAGCAATCGCCACCAGCGTTGAGAGGGATCAAAACAAGGCCAATTAGGATCCGGCTCTGCGGTCATTCTTTCTGCCAGACCTGCGCGGCCCTGGCAATGCCGTCTTCGAGAGTCGCAAAAGCGTCCACATATCCTGCCGCTCGCAGCGCGGCGATGTCGGCTTGGGTGTGGCTCTGATATTTTTCGCGCAGTCCTTCCGGGAATGGGATGTATTCGACCGCGCCTTTGCCCAACGCGCGGGTCAATTGCTTCACCACTTCATTGAATGTCCGCGCCTCGCCGGTACCGACGTTGAAGATTCCGTTCCTGACCGGGCAGATCGCAAAGAAAAGATTGACGTTGATTACGTCCGAGACTGAAACAAAGTCGCGCCGCTGTTCGCCTGCTGCAAAGCCGCCGCTGCCCTCGAAAAGCCGCGCCTGACCGTCCCGCCGCAGCTGCCCATACAACTGGTAAATCATCGAAGCCATGCGGCCTTTGTATTTTTCTCGAGGGCCGTACACGTTGAAGTATCGCAGACCTGCGAGGGGGCTCGAAACCGAAGGAAGAATCGAGCGGACGTAGTTGTCGAAGATGAGTTTGGACTGCCCGTAAAGATTGAGCGGAGCCTCATACTCAGGCAATTCGCGGGAATTGCGATTCGCTCCATAGACGGCTGCGCTTGAGGCATAAACCAGCGGAATATTCCTCTGGATCGCGAAGTGCAACACTGCTTTCGAGTACGAAACATTGTTCTCCATCATGAAGCGTTCGTCCGTGCAGGTCGTATCCGCGCAGGCGCCTTGATGGAGGATGGCTTCGATGCGGCCGGGCAGGGCGTTGCGGCCAAGCGCCTGGAGAAATTCCTCGGGCTGCATGAAATTGGCAAAACGCAAATCGTTGAGATTTTCGAAGTTTTCGTTTCGCCGGTCCACCACCAGAATTTCGGTGTGCCCCCGGCCGTTCAAGGCCTGGATGAGATTGCTTCCGATAAACCCGGCGCCGCCGGTCACGATCCACATGGTCACGAGTGCTCCTGAGGGTCCTCTGCCGGGTTCTCGACAAAAATCGCAGAAAGTTCCGCGCCTTCATGGAGCTAGTTCTGTTCAGGAACGAGCGCAACGCTGATTTCCACGGTGGCTCCTTCTTTGAGGCCGAGCGGTTCGGCAGGAACCAGAACGCCATCGCGATAGAGGGCCCGAACCTTGCGCGGCGAGGAAGTTGACGCTCGGGACGCGGTGTTCGGGGCGTCCGCAACATTTTTTTGCAAGGGTCTTTGCGCGGATTTTTGCTCGGAGGCGAACGCGTGCTTGACGCCGCCCGTGTTGTCTAGCGCGGCGTTGGCGGCCGCGTCGGCTTCGCGATTCTGCTCGCGGGGAACGTATTGAATCGCGAACGCCTCGAGGCCGGCGGCCATCTTCTTCGCGCGCTCATGCAGAGGCCGCAAGTCCGGATGCTTCACTTTGTACAAACCCTTCATCTGATTCACGATTAGTTGCGAATCGCTCTGCACGCGCAGCCGCTTGATGCCGTTCGCCGCGGCGTAATCGAGCGCCGCGATCAGCGCGTAATACTCGGCGACATTATTTGTGTGCCGGCCGATGTATTTGCCGAGCGATTCGAGCGGCGTACCATCGGGCCGCCGCAACACCACGCCGTAAGACGCAGGGCCGGGATTCCCGCGCGCCGCGCCGTCAATATTCGCAGTGTAAACGCCGTCAAGGCGCGCCGAGGACGAATCAGGCTCGGCAAAAAGCCGCCCAGACGCTTTCGGTGTGCCTTTTATCATGCAGTCATGCCGTGTCCGCCGGCGCGGATACTAGAAGCCATCTCATAGACGGCCAACCATCAAGACTCGTGAATTCAGATTTGCACAACTTTGACTCCGGCGCTGAAAGCGCCGCCGCACGCAAGCCCAGGGCAACGCCCTGGGTTTCGGAATGGATCGGTGCGCCCTGAAAGGGCGGAGGAATCCTTCGCCCTTTCAGGGCGAAACATGGACTCGGACACGTCCCCGGGGCGCTGCCCCGGGCTGGCATGCTCCGCGCCGTTGGCGCGGCATCGTGGCTGAGTTCGCGAGCGGAGAAAACTGATCCCAAGCGATTCATGAGGTAGCTACTAGCTCTCATGAGTGGGGGCGGCAGTGGTCCCCGCCGCGGAGGCAGCGGCAGGCGCAGGGTTCTGCGCTGAGGTGTGATCGGCATAATAGAGGATGCGCGTGCAGGTCTCGCAGTGGAAAAATTCCTCGTTTTCGGGGCGCTGCAATTTTTGGATCACGTGGGGCCGGATGTGGACACCGCACTGGCCGCAGCCTTCGCCGCGGACTTCGGCCAGGGAGATACCCCCATGCCGCTTCGCGATGCGTTCGTAGTGGTCGACTAAATCTTCGGGCACGGCGGCGACAGCAGCGGCGCGCATAGCCTCGGCGGCGGTGAGTTCCTTCTGCGCCGCGTTGTACTCGGCCTGGATCGTGTGGCGCTCCACGGTGGCAGCGGCTTCCAGTTGCTTCACGGCCACCTCGGCGGCCTTTAATTGGCGCTCATATTCCTCGCCGGCCACCATGCGGTCGAGCAAGCGGTCTTCGGCCTTGGCGACTTCATTCTCGGCATTTTCAATTTCGTGTTGCAGCGCCTTGTACGCTTCGTTGGTTTTGACTTCAGCGCTTTGGTTACGGTATTTCTTGGCGCGCTCTTTCCACTGTTCGACGTCCATCTCGTAGGTCTTGCGGTCTTTCAGACTGCCCGTCAGCGCTTCCTTCGCCGTGGTAACTAGCTGCCGGGCAGCGGTGACGCGGGATTCGGCTTCCGCCAGGCGCTTCGGAAACCGGCCCAGGCGCTCGCGAATTTCGATCAGGCGGAGATCAACGGCTTGCAGTTCAATCAGGTATTTGATGTGGGGATGCATCCGCAGTCTATTTTAGCACAGGCAGCGCGCCAGGCTTGGAACGCATTTCAACTCCAATCGCAGTTTTCCGGCCCATATTTTCGCGTTAGACTCGTGGTCCGGAATTTTAAGGAGGATGCCGAAATGCCAGATGTGCACATCACTTGGCTCGAGGGGCGCACGGTCGATCAGAAGCGCAAAGTCGCCCAGCGCATAACGCAAGTGCTCATGGAAGAAGCGGGCGCCAGGAGCGAGAGCACCCACGTTGTATTCGTAGACGTGCCCAGCACCAATTTTGCAGCGGGTGGAATTACCGTCGCCGACAAGAAGCACACCCCATAAGCGGAGCGCGCTGCGGGGGCCGGGGCTTAATCGCCCTGGTGAACCTCCATCGTTTGATCGATAGTGTACGTCGGGAAGTGCGGCGGCGCGACGCCCTGGGGCATTTCCGGAGGCGGCGCTGTATAGCGCGCAGTCACGGTGAAGTTGTTGCCTGACGCCTCGGCCGTATACGTGTAACCGTCCCGGCCGGTACGCGCGATGTTCATCGTGCCGCTCGACACCAGTGTATCGAGGTCGGTGTACGTGCTGTTCTGCGCGAAGTACATTCGTTCGGCCTGCGCGATGCCGATAAGGTCGTTCTGCACGCCTGTGGTGCTGATGGCTTGCGTCGCCACCATTCCAGGGCCCGGTGAGACCTGCTTCAGGGAGTAAAGATATATGCCGACGCCGAGAGCTGCTGTCACCATCAATCCGATTAATCCCTTCATGCAGGGCCTCCCATAAAGCAATTATATGCCGACACTCCTATGGTGCGGCGGCGGCCAGGCCGGATGTGCAGTTTCGGGCAACCCCGGCACTCAAATGTTGAGTGGGGCGTCTCGTCAAGAGACGACAGACTCGGGTAGCGGGTCATCAGTTTGCTTGGTAGGACAGGCACTCCTGCCTGTCCGGTGGGATATCGCCACCGCAAACGGGAACAGGCAGGAGTGCCTGTCCTACTAAAACCTGGCACAACGCAAATTGATGACCCACTACCCATATTCGATAGGCGTTGATTCGGGGCATCTCCAAACGGCAGCCGAATTGATTGACAGCGCTTCGCGTGAATGCTATCTGTGAAGATCATGAAGACCCTTTTCCCGAGGCCGGTGCGAGGGAGTGCGGCAGTACTTCGCGAGGTTGCGCCGGGGCGTGGTATTTTGCATTCCTGCCTCGTTCTGGTGGTCCTGCTTTTCCTCACTCTCGCCGCTCGTGAGGAACCCGCTTTCGGTGCGACGCCGCCGCCGGCAAGCGGTCCGCGCGCCTCCGCTGCCGGGATCACGGGCGCAAACGCGCAATTGAATGGGGCGCGGTTGATTCCCGGTGCGACGCTGTTTCGCGGCGACATCCTCACGTTGGGCGAGGCTTCTTCCGCTGCACTGCAGTTTGGAAACGACCTGGTGCTTGCTGCTCCAGGGACTGAGCTCGTTGTCGAGTCCGAAGGTATAAAGTTGCGCAGCGGGCGGGTTCAAGTCCGGCTGGCCGGCGGGGACTCGTTTGCTGTTTCCGGGCCGTTCTTCGGCGTACACGTCGCCCCTTCGGGCGGAAACTCGGGATCGGCGGAGATTCTAGTTGGCGGCAGGCAGGCGCAAGTGTCGGCAGTCGCTGGTGTCGCAGACGTCATGACTGACGGGAGTGACAGACCCTACCGGCTGCGGGCCGGCGACGTTGCAACACTGGATGCAGGGAGCGGAGACGCTGGAGGCGGGCAAGGCGGCTCGGTCTCGTCAGCGGGGCAGGTTTCGCGCCTCTTGCCGGACGTGCAAATCGGCCGCGCCTCGCAGCAAACGACCGCTTCGATTGCCGCGCCTGTGTACTGGAACGATGACTTGCACAGCGGACCTGTGGGTCGCGCGCGCGTTTCGCTCAATGACGGCTCGCTGCTGAATCTTGGTTCGAATTCGGAGTTGCTGGTGGTGCAGCATGACGCGCAGGCCCAACAAACCTCCCTTGACCTTGCCGTAGGACGCATGCGGGCGGCGGTCGTCAAGCTATCGCGTCCCGGAGCCAAATTCGAAATCCGCACGTCGACCGGCGTGGCGGGAGTGATTGGCACCGATTTTTACCTTCTAGCAACGCCGGATTTCACGGAAATAATCGTATTTGAGGGCGTAGTACGCTTCACACCCTTTGCCACCGGACAGGCCGTGAACGTGTCCGCGGGGATGAAGGCCCAGATTTCGCGCGACGGCTCCATCGTAGGCCCCCTGCTTGCTTTGTTTGGAGAGATTCAGGAAGCCAAGAATTCCACGGACGTTCCTGAAACCTTGGTTCAGCGTGTGCAACCTAGTGGACAGAAACCGCTCGCACCCGTCATTATTTCCGTGGCGACAGGCGGCGCCGTCATAGGCATCGGTCTCGCGCTAAGCCGGCGCGAGCATGTGAGTCGTGACAGTCCGTAAGCCGGCTGCCCGCTTGAATTACCGAAAAACGTGGTTCGGGCGTCTACGTGTTCCCGCGAAATTTTGAACTTTGGGGCCCGTGCGATGCTACGATGGCTTCTTCCATGCCCGATCAGAATTATGTTCTCCCGCGCGTGGGTGTTCCGTGGCGAACGGCCCAGGAAGAAGCGGCAAACATCAGGCCAAAGATCGATAAATATCTTCGCGCTGTAGAGCGTGCCGGTGGCGAGCCGGTCCTGGTCTCGCTCTTACTATCACCAGGAGAGCTGAAGCGCCGGGCGACGGAACTGGATGCGTTCCTGCTGACGGGCAGCCCTGCCGATGTAGACCCGGCACATTTCCGGGCGAAGCGCCACCCAGCCACCGTCGATGCCGATACCGCGCGCGAACGAACTGATTTCGCGCTGCTGGAACACGCTTTGGGTACGGGCAAGCCAGTGCTGGCAATCTGCTACGGGGTGCAGTCCTTGAATGTTTTTCTGGGAGGCAGCCTGATTCAGGACATCCCCAGCGAACTTGGATCGAGGATTTGCCACAGCCCCGAAGAAGACGAGACGCCAGACGGGGGAGAACGCGCGGACCCTATGCACGGCGCGCAGTTCGACGCCGGCCGCGTGTTGCAGCTTTCCGGCGCGCCCCGCGCGAACGTAAATTCGTCCCACCACCAATCCGTTCATGAGCCCGGCCGCGGGTTGCGGATCACGGCCCATGCCCCCGATGGAGTCGTGGAGGCGGTGGAATGGACCGGGGACACGAACTGGGTTGTCGGAGTGCAGTGGCATCCCGAGAGAATGCCGGCGGACGCCTTGTCGCAAGCGCTGTTTCGCGATCTGGTGAATGCCGCGTGCCAAAGGAGGGGGACAAAGTAGTCGCGCGGTCATGTCTCTCATGTCGAACTCGTGCTCGTCCTGTCGCCCCAATTTCCGTGCGGTGGCTGCGTGATTTCTCTTGCTGGCAAGGCGGCTTTGATTACGGGCGGTTCGCGCGGTATCGGCGCGGCCACGGTGAAGCTGTTTGCCCGGGCAGGCGCTGATGTTGTCTTCAATTATCATCGCAATAAAGATGCGGCCACCGCGGTCGAGCAAGAGGCTCGCAAGCACGGCACACGCATCGAATCGCGCAAGGCAGACCTTGGCCGGATGGCCGATGCGCGGAGACTTGTCGAGTATGCGGAGACCCGCCTCGGTCGGGTGGATATCCTGGTCGCAAACGCGGGGATCTGGAATGCAGAGGAAGCGCCGGTCGAAAAATTGGCCGAGCGCGATTGGGATGAAATGATGCGCGTCAGCCTCAAGAGCATTTACGCCGTGACACATTTTGCAGTGGAGAAAATGATCAAGCAGCGCTCGGGCCGAGTGATCGCCATCAGTTCTACCGCCGGCCAGCGCGGGGAAGCGTTCCATTCGCATTACGCGGCCGCGAAAGGAGGAATGATTAGCTTCGTCAAATCGCTTGCGGGTGAACTCGCGCGGTACCGCGTCCTGGTCAACTGTGTAGCTCCCGGATGGGTGGAGACGGACATGTCGAATCCTGTGCTACATACGAAGGCGGGCGCGAAGCTCGTACAAACGCAGATTCCCCTCGGCCGTGCGGCGACACCTGAAGAAATTGCCGGACCGATCCTCTTCCTCGCTTCCGACCTGGCAACCTTTGTTACGGGTGAAGTCCTCAATGTAAATGGAGGTGCGGTCCTGTGCGGCTGATATTTCGAACGATGGCGTGCCTTGTCTTGTTTTTTGGCCTGGCCACGGTGCACGGGAAGCCGGCGGCGCAGCCGGGGCAAGAGCTGCTCCCCGAGCAGAGCGCCGCAAAGGCCAAGGCGGTTCTGCAGCAGGTAATCACTGCTCTGGGCGGTAGCGCCTACCTGAATGTCCGCGATTCAGATTGCGAGGGACGCGTCGCGCAATTTGGTTCCAGCGGCGACCTGATGGGGTTCGCGCCGTTTCACGATCTGTGGCTGTTGCCGGCAAAAAACCGCGTCGAGTACATCTCCAAAGGCGAGCACAATATCCTGAGCTACGTGCTCGGGGTTGACGGCCTGAGCATCACGCACGGCGGGGCCCTCATAACGGTATTCGACGGAGATCATGGCTGGATGCTTGATAAATCTGGCGTGTCCGATCAACCGGAAGACGTCACCAAGAATTTCGTCGAGCAGGTGAAGTCCGGAATGAACAACATGCTGAGATCGCGCATGAACGAGGACGGGGTGGAGCTTCGCTATGCTGGGACCGATATTGTGGACTTGAAGGAAGTGGAGTGGATCGAATTTTCCGACCGCGATCATCGCGCGCTACGCCTGGGTGTAGAGATATCCACGCACCTGCCGATTCGCTGGGTGATATCCAAGCGGGATCCAGAGACGCGAGAGCGCACCGAGATTGCCACGAGTTACACGCAGTTCATATCACGCGATGGCGTTTTGACGCCGCTCAGCATCACACGCGCGCAAAATGGCCGCCGGGTGTCTCAAGTCTACCTTTCCAGCTGTAAATACAACTCAAACCTCTCGCCACAGCTCTTCACCCGCGCCGCGCTCGAGCAACGCTCAGCCGAAGTCGCCAAGAAGGGCTACAAAGACAGCAAGGACAAGAAATAGGCCTGCCCACACCATCCGAAGGCTTGATTAAGTTGGACCGGTCGCCAGGATTTTAGCTAGAGTAAGGACGTGCGCCCGTAGCTCACTGCTGAACATGCCCAGCACACAACCAGTGATTCCTTAAGGTAGAGGTGGCGTCAGCGCCAGCCCGTTTGTTTGCAGGGGTTTCCACTCCGGTTTTAGTTTGAGGGCATTCTTGCAAATCTTTGGGGGACTTGACTTCGTGCCTTTCTGACACTATAATTTGTGTCATATGAAATCGCCCCGCGAACCCGACCTGGAACTGCGCGGCAAACTCATCCGCAGCCTCGGTGCTCTCCGCGAAATGCTGCCCGGCTCGTTTGTCGAACGCACTCGCGCCTGCGGCCGGCCCGGCTGCCATTGCGCCGACGGCAAACGCCTGCACCCCCAATATCAGATCTCCGTGCTGATTGACGGCCAGCCGAAAGCCCTCAACATTCCGGCGGAATTGGTTGAGAAGGTGCGCCAAAAGATCGAGATGCGCCGACGCTTTGCTGCGGCCGCCGCCACCATCTGCAAGGTCAACCTGAAGCGGTTTCTCAAAGAAAAGGAAGATCGCCAAGTTTGATCCGGCACCGGTTCGAGGCTTATCTCGACAAGGTGTTTGGCTTCTCCGATTTGGTGAGCGCGCTGCCCGAGGGACGGCAGTTTCCACAACACTCTTGGAAAAAGGTGTTTGACGCCGTCTTCTTGGGTGCGGCTATGCAGATTCCCAGTCTGCTTCAGATGGAGGCAGAATGTCACCAGGGGGCGCTGGCGAAACGCATCGGACCGGTCAGCGACGACACCATCGCCTACTCGCTAGAAAGACCATCTCCCGAACCCGTGTTCGCCCTCAGTTGTGAAATTGCTCGCCGCCTGAAACGCAACGGAGTTCTACGCTCCGATTGGTCCAGAGGGTTGCTGGTGGGGGCGGTCGATGGAATTGAAATCTGCAGTTCGTTCGTCCGATGTTGCGATGCCTGCATGGAGCGGGAGGTTCAGCACAAGGTGAACGGCGAGATGCAAACCGATATTCAGTATTATCACCGCATCGTCGGAGTGGTCTTGGTCAGCACAGATTTCCCCATTCCCTTAGGGGTCCGCTTTCAGAAGAACGGCGAAGCAGAGGTGTCCTGCGCCCTGGCTCTGCTCCAAGATCTGGTCGGGCAGTTGGGCCGCCGCTTCCTGGACGTATTGGTGGGGGATGCTTTGTATCTGCAAGCCCCCTTCGTCAAAGAGGTGGAACGTCTGGGTCTGGTTTGGGCCTTCACCTGGAAAGAGAACCAGCCCGAGTTATTGCGCGAGGCGGAGCGTCTCACCCAGCAATCTCCCGCCGGCATTCACGCGGAGCCAGGCCGGGAGATTCGCTACGGGCACTTGCCGGAGGTCGATGGGCCGGTCGCCGATCGCCAGGTGCGGGTCGTCAAAACGGTTCGCCTCGAACACCATCGCCGCGTCACGGTCAGCGAAAAAGACGCTCATCGAACCAAAGGCAAGACGGCGATGTCGCAACAGAGCACCAACTTCTACGCCACCAATTTCGAACTCGGCTCGATCTCGCCGCTGTTCCTTCATCAGTTCAGTCGCAGCCGTTGGCGAATCGATACGGAAGTGTTTCAGACCCTCACCACCGACTGTCACCTCAAACACCCCGCAGTCCACCAAACTACGGCCCTGGTGGTGCTGACGATGATTCGGTTTCTGGCCTATACCTTGTCATTGGTCTTCTACCACCGCCAAGTCCGCAGCCATGCCCGCCGAAAATGCGAGACCTTTCATGAGTTCGCCAAGAGCT
>WNEY01000492.1_pt1 | contig 24895 bp, 24 predicted proteins | sample 5400531 | NCBI WGS metagenome assembly WNEY01 (sample SAMN13153338, study PRJNA577476) | soil metagenome | isolation source: 200 cm saprolite under Douglas fir tree site 1 | place: USA:California | collected 2015-04-18
GTCATCTCGCATTCACGCCCTGTTAACCAGACCCGGGGTCGAGCATGGACAAGCCCGCATTCGTCGCTACATCCGCGCCAAGCAAGCGGCGCGCGACCGCAGAGCGGAGAGTAGGCGTACCGGCCAAGTCCGGCACCGGCGGAGAAGCCATCGCAACAGCGGCGATTAGCGCTTCGCGTGGTTAACAAAGCCTGACCATCGCGGGCGACGTCAGTCGGCGTGAGCGCAGCTTAACCCGCCATCAACCATAATCGTTTGTAATCGAGTTACGAGTCGCGCGTGGTGCGCGTTGGTGCGAGATGGTCATGCAGACGGGCGTACAGTCGGACGGTCGGCTTGGCGTAACGCAGGCCGACTCGGAGATCGATCTCGGGGCTCTCGGCCGCGCGCTCTGGCGCAAGAAATTCCTGATCGTCGGGCTCACGCTGATTGCCGCGAGTCTGGCCTTCGCCGCGGTCAACTACATCACGCCGAGATACAAGTCGGAAGCACGGGTCCTGATCGAGACCCGCGAGAACATCTTCCTGCGGCCGGACGCCGAGAAGTCGACCGAGCGCGGTGCCACCGTCGACCAGGAGGCGGTGACCAGCCAAGTGCAGCTCATTCTCTCGCGCGATCTTGCCCGCGAGGTGATCAAGAAGCTCAAGCTCGCGGAACGGCCGGAATTCGATCCGGTCCTGCGCGGCACCGGGATCGTGCGCACCATCATCGGCCTCCTCGGCATCGCCAAGGATCCGATGCAGATGACGCCCGAGGAGCGGGTTCTCAAGAGCTATTACGACCGGCTCGCCGCCTTCCAGGTGGAGAAGTCGCGCGTGATCGCGATCGAGTTCGAGTCGGAAGATCCCGAGCTTGCCGCGCAGGCCGCCAACGCGATCGCCGAGGGTTATCTGGCAGTGCAGCAGGCCGCCAAGCAAGACCAGACGCGCAGCGCCGGCACTTGGCTTTCCGGCGAAATCAACCGGCTGCGCGCCAGCGTGGCCGAGGCGGAAGGCAAGGTCGAGCAGTACCGCTCCAAGACCAATCTGTTCATCGGCAACAACAATACGACGCTGTCGAACCAGCAGCTCGGCGATTTCAACGCGCAGCTCGCCTCCGCGCGGGCATTGAAGGCGGATGCCGAAGCGAAAGCGAGGATGATCCGCAGCGCACTGAAGGCGGGGACGCCGATCGAATTCTCCGACATCATCAATTCCGAGCTGATGCGGCGCTTGACCGAGCAGCGGGTCACGCTGCGCGCGCAGCTTGCCGAGCAATCCTCGACGTTGCTCGGCCAGCATCCCCGCATCAAGGAGCTGCGCGCGCAAATCGGCGATCTCGAGGGGCAGATGCGCACGGAAGCCGACCGGCTGGCGCGTTCGCTCGAGAACGACGCCAAGCTCGCAAGCGACAAGGTCGATTCGCTCGGCGCCGCTCTCGACCAGCTCAAGCTGCAAGCGGCCTCGAGCAACGAGCAGGACGTGCAGCTGCGTGCGCTCGAACGCGATGCCAAGTCGCAGCGCGATCTGCTCGAGTCCTACCTCGCCAAATATCGCGAGACGACCGCGCGCGACAGCATCGGCGCGACCTCGCCCGATGCCCGCATCATTTCGACCGCGGACGTCTCCAACACGCCGTCCTGGCCGAAGAAGCTGCCGACCGTGCTGGTCGCGGCGCTCGCCATGTTCGCGCTGTCGGCGGGCTTCGTGCTGACGGGCGAATTGCTCGGCGCGCTGCCGGCGCAGGCCGCCAGGCCGATGCCGGTGAACCTGCCGCCGCCGCCCGCCGCAACCACCCAGACCGAGGTGAAGCCGTCCGCCGTTCATTCGGTCATGGCGGCTGGGCCGGCCGCGTCGAGCGCGATCGAGGGCGCGCGCGCCGCCGTCGGCGTGCCGCTCGAGGCGATCGAGGCGCTGGCACGCGAGCTCGGCGCCGCCGGCGATGGCGGCCGGCGGATCACGGTGATCGGGTCGCTACGCAACGTGGGCACGACCATGGCGGCCATTACGCTTGCGCGCAGCTTGAGCAAACGGGCGCGCGTGGCGCTGGTCGATCTGGCGTTGGGTTCGCCCAACCTGTCGATCATCTCCAGCGACCTGGCGGCTCCGGGCATCACCGAGTTGGTGCGCGGGTCCGCCTCCTTCGGGCAGATCATCACGCGCGACCGCTATTCGCGCGTCCACCTGATCATGGCCGGTCGTGCTGCGGTCGATGCGGCCGCGGTCATGAGCTCGCAACGGCTGTCGATCACGCTCGAGGCGCTGGCGCGCAGCTACGATCACGTGGTGGTCGATGCCGGCACGGTCGCGGACGCCGCCCTCGACCGGTTCGCCAATCTTGCGCCGCGGGCGGTGCTGGTGGCGGGCGGGCTCGATGATCCGGCCACCGTGTCGGCGCGCGAGCACCTGATCAATGCGGGCTTTGCCGACGTGACCGTGCTGGTCGGCGCGCCGCGCGGCCCCGAGATCGGCGCGACCAAGGCCGCGGCCTAGCCCGCGGCCGAGCGAATAGTGAGTAGCGAATAGCGAGTAGGGAAAAGCCCTTTTTCTACTCGCTACTCGCTACTCGCCATTCGCCATTCGCTACCTTGCGCGAAGCCGCCGCAGCGCCTGCACCGCCGCCCACAGGGCGGGCTTCTCCTTGATCACGCGCTTGGTCGCGAAGGCGGCGCCGAAGGCATGAGCGGCGAGGCGGCCGCGCGCCGTGAGCGGGTAGAAGACGTCGAACAGCGGCTCGGGTTCCTTGCAGAAGAAGGACTTGTAGTGCGCCCGGCCGACGCCGATGTCGAAGCTGCGCAAGCCGCGCGCCGCGCACGCGCTTACCATATGCACGAGCAGGATCAGACCGGGGCTGTACCGGCTGTTGTCGCCGAGCGTGTAGGTGTTGAACATCGACGAACAACGATAGTCGTTGACCGTGGTGCCGAACAGCGCGAGCACTTCGCCGCCGCCTTCGAGCGCGTGCAGCTCGATCAGCGGCCGGCCGTCGGGGAGTGTTCGATGGCAGGCTTCGCGCAGGAACTCGGCAACTCCCGGCTCGGCGAACACGTTGGTGAGACCTTGCGCCGCCATATGGGTCGCCTTGAGCACGAAGAAGGCATCGAGCAGGCGATCGATGTCGGCGGCGGTCGTCGCCTGAATGTAGCGGTAGCCCGCAAGCTTCTGCAGCTTGCGTTCCTTGGTGCGCAAGCGCGAGCGCATCGAGGAGGTCAGCACGGTCTCGATCACATCGTGCTCCGGGGGACCGAAATGGTGTCGCGCGCTGATATCGACCGCGGCCTGATACGGCAGCAGCAGGAACGGGTTGGCAAGCCCATCCCAGCTCAGCGGCTGGCTGAACAGGGCGGCGAGGTCGACACGATGGCCGCCGGTCGCGACGCGGTCGAAAATATCGCGGACGTCGGCCGCGCCGATCGCCGTAACGATATCGCGCCGCCACAATCCCACGTTAAAGTTGGCGTGCTTGGAGCCGAGGAATTTGACCAGGCGGAGCGGTCCCATGCCCTGGCGACCGAACGGCCAGAGGAAGACCGGCTCGCCGGCGGCGTCGAAGCCGGTGACGATGAATGGCCGCACACCCGCCCGCGCGCCGACATGGCGCTGCCAGGCGGCGAGGAGATCGAAGCGTTGGTAGGGCGTCGTGAACGCACCGCCGGTTTCCAGGCGCCGCCAAAACGGCTCCGCCGCCGGCATGTCCTCGAAAACCTCGACCTTGACGGCCGTGCCGGCGGGCCGCGCCTGCGCGGCGACCACGCCTTCTCGGCCAGGGAGGTAGCTGACAGCGGCGTCCATCCCGAATGCGCGGCTCAATTGGCCCCGGCGCCCTTCCGTCGATCCAATCGGCGACCTTGGCAAACAATTATCAACAAACAGTTGGCAGAGTTGGGATATTTCCCGGTATTGAAATGGGGATTAGCGCATTGAGCGGCTTGAAGAAAACAATCATCCGCAGCGGCCTCGAAACACTCTATTTCAGCGCCGCGCATCTCGTTCTGCGGCCATTCGTGGCCGGAATCGGGGCCATCCTCACGCTGCACCACGTGCGGCCGCCGCGGCTCGACCGGTTTCAGCCGAACCGGCTGCTGGAGGTGACGCCGGGCTTCCTGGAGGACGTGATCCGCTACCTGCGGCGCTCGCGCCTCGATCTGGTCAGCCTCGACGAAATGCACCGGCGATTGACCGAGCGCGACCGCAAGCGGCGTTTCGTCTGCCTGACGATCGACGACGGTTACCGCGACACGCTGCAATGGGCCTATCCGATCCTGAAGCGGCATCAGGCGCCGTTCGCCGTCTACATCCCGACCAGCTTTCCCGATCGGGTCGGCGAATTGTGGTGGCTGGCGATCGAGGCGGTGATCGCCCGCAACGCGCGCGTCAGCCTGCTGATCGACGGCCAGGAGCGCGGGTTCGAATGCCGCACCATCGCCGACAAACGCCACCTGTTCGACCAGCTCTATGGATGGGTGCGCAGCCTCAAGAGCGAGGACGAATTGCGGCGCGCGGTGCGCGATCTCAGCGCCCGCTATCAGGTCGATATTGCGGCCTTCTGCGACGAGCTGTGCATGAACTGGGACGAGCTCGCCAGGCTCGCCGAGGATCCGCTGGTGACCATCGGTGCCCATACCGTCAATCACGTCATGCTGGCGAAAGTGCCGGAGAAATCGGCGCGCTCGGAAATGGAGATGAGCCGCTCGGTGATCGAGGCCTCGCTCGGCGTGCGGCCGGGCCATCTGTCCTATCCGGTGGGAGACCCGACCTCGGCCGGTCCGCGCGAATTCCGTATTGCCGCGGAGCTCGGCTTCAAGACCGCGGTGACCACCCGGCCCGGCGTGCTGTTTCCGGAGCACCGCAACCATCTGACCGCGCTGCCGCGCATCTCGCTCAACGGCGAGCACCAGCAACTGCGCTACGTGCGTGTGCTGCTGTCGGGCGCGGCAACCGCGGTCTGGAACGGCTTCCGCCGCGTCAACGCGGCATAAGGCGGACGACAAATGAGCGGGCTGGTGTCGAGTTCGAGCGCACTACCGCCGTACGAACTCGGCCCAGTGAGCGCTAATTTTGCGTCAGTCCGCGAGTTCGGCGAGGAGCGCGGCCGCGTTCTCCAGATCGCGGTTCTTGCCACCTTCGGTGAGTAAGGCATGGATGGGGGCGAGCAGTGCGCGTGCTGCGACGCGCTTACCTTGGCTGAACCAGAGCCGGGCTAGACAGGTCGCGGCCCGCACTTCCCAGAGCCTTGCCGATTGGCTCTGAGCGATTGCGATGGCGCGGCGCAACAATGCCTCCGCTGACTGATAATCCGGCGTAGGTCGCCTGAGCAAGACTTCGGCTTTCCGCCGGTGCAGTTCTGCATCAAACCAGGCGGCGCCCGTCCGGGACGAAAGCTCAATTGCTTCATCGATTAAGCGTTCGGCCTCATCGACATTGCCGGCCCAGGTTTGAGCCTCGGCCATCATGCCGCGGAAATATGGCTCCCAGATTGTCGCGTGGGTGGACTGCAGCGCGGTAAGGCCGGCTTGGAGCAGGTTGATGCCTTCCTCGATGCGCCCGTCTTTCGCCGCCAGCCAGCCAAGATGGCATCGGCCAAGTGAAAGGTAAAAGGGGAATCCCTGCTCGTCGGAAAGCGTGGACAACATCGTTGCTGTTTCGTGAAGCTTGCAGTCGTCTTGCACGAACCAATCATACCTGCACTTGACGGCAAGTATGATCGCTCGAAGTGGCAGGTGAGCCAGCCCCAGCGCTTTTTCTACAGCAAGGTCGGCCTGAGCGGCAGCTGCCTCCAGATGACCAAGGCACGCCAAGGTCAGCGAGAGTTGCATGGTGACATGGTGGTCCAATTGGTTGGACACGATCGCAAGATCAAGCGACCTGTGCTCGCCGGTCTGGCAGAGCTCGAGGCTGGACTGCAGGTTTAGGCGAGCGTCGTGAAAGCGACCCTGCCAGAAACGCGTGACACCGAGCATAGCATGGGCGACGGCTCGGCCCTGAGTGTCATTCTGCCGATGGCCGACGCTGAGAAGCTCCTGCGCGGCATTTTCGTCGTCCGTGAGATCTCGGCGATGTGCCCTGTTGAACCAGTAGCCCCAGAGCGCACGGGTGAGCAGCTCGATACGATCGAGACGTCGGCACAATACGACCGCTTCTTCGAAGACTTTTCCCGCCTCGGCATCCGCACAGCCTTTCGTGCTGAGCAGAACTCTGCCCAGCGCGAGCTTGAGCTCGACTTCTAGGATCCCGCGGTCCGCGCTTTCGGGAAGTGCACGGAGTAGAGCCAGTCCTCGCTCGAGTTGCACGCGAGTTTCCGCCAGGGCCGCCCGTTCGGCGGATCGCTCACCGGCACGTCGGTAGTACGAAGCAGCCTTCGCGATCAGGCCCGCCTGGGCACAGTGATGCCCGAGAAGGCCGGGTTGCGTCTCCTCCACATCTGGAACCTGCTCCAGAAGTGCCTGCATGACTCTAGCGTGCAAAATGCTACGTCGGGTGCGCAGAAGGCTTTCGTAAGCGGTGTCTTGAACCAAAGCATGCTTGAAGATGTAGACGGCATCGGGCGGGACGCCACGGCGGAAGGCCAGTTCGGAAGCGAGGAGCTGATCGATCCCTTGCAGGAGGGCCGGTTCGGGCAATTGTGCGACGGTGGAAAGCATCTGGTGCGAAAACTCCCGCCCGATGACCGCGCCGATCTGCGCCACCTCTTTCGCAGCAGGAAAGCGATCGAGTCGGGCCATCAGTGATCCCTGCAAAGTACTGGGAATGGAAACGGGCACCAACGCAGTGCCGCCCTCGGACCCGCGCAACGCAATACTCTCCAAAACGGCCTTCGTTAGCTCCTCGATGAACAGCGGAACGCCGTCTGATTCTGCGACGATCCGGTCGATAAGTTCCCCTGGCAGCCCGTCGCCCCTTATGAGTTGTGCGACCAAGGCACCTGACTGAGGCCGGTCCAGCCGGCTCAGCATGAACAGGCTGACGCCAGCTTGGCCAGCCCAGCGCGCTTGGAACTCGGGCCGGAACGTCATGATCCACAGCACCGGAAGCCTCTGGATCCGATCGATCATGAGGTCGAACAACTCAAGCGTGGTCGGGTCGGCCCAGTGGGCGTCCTCAAACACCAACAGCACCGGCCGATCGCGGGCGCACCACTCAAGCTGCCTGATGAGCATCTCAAAAGTCTTTTCTTTCTTACGCTGCGGACTGAGGCTCAGCGCAGGAAAGCTATCGGCAGGCAGCGAGAGTAGGTCCGCGAATAGCGCGATATCTTCCCCTGATGGATTCATCGGTGTGATGAATTCGCGCAGCTTGCGCGCCTTGTCCCCGGGAGTATCCCGGCGATCGAAGCCAGCGGCGTGCTCGAAGTGGCGAATGATCGGATGGAGGACGCTGTCCTGTTGGTGAGGCGCGCAGAAGAAGCGCAATCTCCTGTATGTCTCACCGCGCAGCCGCTCCTCCAGTCCGGCGATTAGACGTGACTTGCCGATGCCCGGCTCACCGACGACGAGCGCTGTTCGGCCTTCGCCCTGCTTCGCCTGGTGCCAGCGGCGGAGGAGCAACTCGATTTCCTCGTCGCGGCCGATGATCGGTGTCAGCCTGGACGTGTGCAGTGCCTCGAAACGGCTCTGCACCGAGCTTTCACCGCGCACACGCCAAGCGCGCTGCGGCTCGGTGAAGTCCTTTAATGCGAGCATACCGAGATCCTCGCATTCGAAAAGGTTGCCGATCTGCGTTCGCGTGGCTTGCCCAATGACAACGGTATCTGGCTCGGCGAGCGCCTGCAGCCGCGCAGCAAGGTTCGGGGCCTTGCCCATCGCCAGCCGCGCTGCGAGGTTCGGAGCCTTGCCCGTGGCCGCGGGCTCTTGCACGGCGGTGGCGCTGAGGGTGTCGTCGACCACCACCAAGCCCGAGGCGATGCCGATGCGCACGCGGAGACTCTGACCTATGGCGGAGATCCGACCGACAGCATCGACCACCGCAAGGCCAGCACGCACGGCGCGCTCAGCATCGGTCTCATCGGCTCTTGGCCAACCGAAGTAGATGAGCACTCCGTCACCCACATAGCGCGCGATAAAGCCGCCGAAGCGTTGAACAGTCCCGGCGACGACGGACTGAAAGGAACGCACCACCTCCACGAGATCCTCGATATCGAGGCGGGATGCGAGTAGCGTGGAGCCGACGAGGTCGCAGAACATCACCGTGACCTGCCGTCGCTCAGCTTGCGACGGGTGGGCGTGAGCCGCGTGTGACGAATCGTGCGTGTGTTGCAGCATTGTGCCGCACTCCGCACAGAACGCCGCGCCGTCTGAATTGGGATGCCGGCAGATCGAAGAGGCAACCCTTCCGAGCTCGTGGCTCGGGATGCGTAACTTGCCGGACTGCGAGGGATCGAGCCGGTCGGTCATGCGCAGGTTGTATCGTCGACGATGCACGGGCGCTCCGGAGCTTTTGTCTCTTCGTTACGCCAACGACCTCGAAGCTCACGCTCGGTGGCCCCTGGTCTGGCGACCTCTACGGCTTATAACCTCCTTGTATCTCTCCTTCCTGCGAGCTTATGTGAAGCGCCTCACTTTGGATCGTGCGGTAATGATGGGACGTTGAATCCCGAAAAAGGCAAGGACAGGAGATGGGATGAACGCAATCTATTGTAAGCGTTTGTGTGTCGCCTGGGTCGCCGCGCTTCTGCTCTCAGGCGCCAGTGAGGCGCAAACCGCTCCGCCCGCCTTGCGGTATCCCGACCGAGTGGTGCGCGTCATTGTGCCGTACGCCGCGGGCGGTCCGACGGACACGATCGCACGCATTTTCGCGCAAAAGCTGTCCGAGCGCCTTGGCCAGCAGTTCTATGTTGAGAACCATCCCGGAGCCAGCGCCAACATAGGCAACGGCATCGCCGCGAACGCGCCTGGGGACGGCCATACGATGCTGTTCGTGACCAACGATTTTGCCGCGAGGCCAAGCCTGTCCAAAGCTCCGTACGATCCTATCAAGAGCTTCATTCCGGTGACTGTGGCCGCGGCTTCGCCTCAAGTCATCGTGGTTCATCCATCGATGCCGGCGACCTCGATGAACGAGCTGATCGCGTTGTTGAAAGCCAATCCGGGCAAGTACAACTACGCATCACCTGGCGCGGGTACCACGACACATTTGGCTGCGGAACAGTTGTTTGGGCTCTCTCAACGCGTCAGTCTTGTCCACGTGCCGTTCAACGGTGGCGCGCCTGCTATCGCATCGACGATTGCCGGACACACATCGATCGCGTTCACTGCGCTTGCGCCGGCTGTGCCGTATATCACACAAGGCACTTTGCGTGCGCTCGCCATAACCAGCAAGAAGCGGTCCCAAGCATCTCCCGATGTTCCCACGCTTGAGGAAACCGGCATCCTTGATCAGGAATCCGATGTGATGATTGGGGTTGTCGTGCCAGCTGGGACGTCGAAGGAGATCGTCGACTTGTTGTATCGCCAAATTGCGCAAGCCGCCGCACTGCCCGACGTTAAGGAGCGCCTCCTGACACTTGGTTTTGATCTCGTCGTCGGCACGCCCGCCGAGTTCGCGGCGCGAATCCCGCTCGAGATCGCCAGATGGAGCAAAGTCGCACGCGAGGCAAACATCAAGACGGATTGATCAATCGGCGGATGCTTCACCGGCCCGATTGTGCTTAGCGCGGAGGACGGATCAATTGGCTGTTACAGCCTGCGTATCCACCCAATGATCTCGTCAACGAATGCGGTGGGCTGTTCCGGTATCAGCGCGTGACTGGCATTCGGAATCACGACAATTGTTACCCGATAGCCAAACTCGGCCTTGAGCTCATTGGCTGTATCCCGCGGCCTCCATGGATCCACGCCGGCCTGAAGATCGAGGATCGGTGCCGTTCCGCCCGACCACCACTCTTCTCGCGGGGTGGCCCCAGTGGCCTGCCGCTGGCTTTTCATCGTCGGCGGATGCCAGCCTTTCAGCCAGCCCGAGGGATCGTGGCCTGACGCGAAGAAGGCGAACTGCAGAGCCTTCAATCGTTCGCTGTCGGGAAGGGACAAGTCGGCACATTTGGCGACGGCTTCGCTGAGTCCTGGAGGAAATGTCTTGGCAGCAGCCGCAGCGAGTACGATTCCTCGGACGAGAGCGGGATAATCGACCGCCGTCATCCGCGAAATCCAGTTTCCAAAGGCGTGTCCCACCAAGACCGCAGGGCCTCCACCCTCCTTTTCGATGACGGCGGCGATATCACGGGCGAAATTGTGAAAGGTGAGGCCCTCCATCGGTCCGACGCTGCGGCCGATGCCGCGCGGCTGCGGCCGCAGAACACGAAAGCCCGCCGCGGCTAAACCGGCTGCGACGTCATCGAAATCCTCGGAATCTCGGCCCGAGGAAGGCAGCATCACGATGAGCGGTCCCTTGCCTTCCGCGATAAACTCGATCTGCACGTCGTCATAACCAACGACATCGCGCGTACGCCGCCGAGTTCTGGCGGCGCGCGTCAAGAGGCCCGATAGAAATGAAAACAATTTACAAGCCATGCCTTCTCGACACCGGTAGTGTTGCATTCGGCGCCATCGAATTTCGGGAATCTAACTTATGCAATCAACAAGTCTTTCATAGTTTCGGTTCCGCGGCAACGATGTCTTAAGACCGAATTGGAGATGTCCCGCGCAGGTTCATGCCTATCCACCCTTTGGAGTTGCCACTTCAGAATTAAGGGGACGAGTTCCCCGATATGCTGCCAGCGAACGGAGAGCAGTCACCCGAGTCATCAGCCCCACTGAGGACAATGGACAGACTGGTTGATCTCCGGTTCTCCTGGGACCGTCCCTGCCGTCCGTCTTCGGCCATTCTTCATCTGGTCACCGCCGCGACATCCAGCGAACAAGCGGCATTGCCGGCAGCACCCAGCCGAGGCCTGCGACCACGTAATAGATCACCTCGACCACGCCGTTCGCCTTGATCGCCGCAGACTGCGCGAGCGCCATGGCGACGAGCGCCCAGACCGTGACCAGCACGATGAGCGCGACCGCGCCGATGAGCTTGCGCAGGCGGATGGGCATGAAAACGGGCTCGTCGATTGCGAGGGCGCAAGCATGACTATATGGTCCGCGCCGTCGTCGGCAAGCGAATGATCCGCAATGACCAGTGCTCCTCTTCCTCGAAAAGCTCGCGCCGTCCGGGTATGGCTGTTGGTCGTGGCCGCGCTGATGCTCGCCACGCTGGTGGTGGGCGGGGCGACGCGGCTCACCGAGTCGGGACTGTCGATCGTGGAATGGCGGCCGGTGACCGGCGTGGTGCCGCCGCTCGACGAGGCCCAATGGCAGGCCGAGTTCGCCAAGTACCAGACCATCCCGCAGTACCGCGAGCGCAATCCCGGCATGAGTCTCCACGACTTCAAGACCATCTATTGGTGGGAGTGGTCGCATCGGCTGCTGGCGCGCCTGATCGGCATCGTGTTTCTGCTGCCGTTCCTGTGGTTTCTCTGGCGCGGCGAAATCGAGCCCCAGCTGCGGGCGCGGCTCTGGACGATCTTCGGGCTCGGCGCCGCCCTGGGCGCGGTCGGCTGGTGGATGGTGTCCTCGGGGCTCGCCGACCGCGTGAGCGTGTCGCAGTACCGCCTCGGGTTTCATCTTACGCTCGCCTGCGTGATCTACGCCATGGTGCTGTGGACGGCGCAAGAGCTTGCGCCGCGCGATCGGCTCGTGGCGCCGACGCGCATTCGCGCAAGCGCTGTCGCGCTCCTGGTCCTGGTGCTGGTGCAAATCTACTTGGGGGCGCTGGTCGCCGGCCTGCGCGCCGGGCTCGGCTACGCCACCTGGCCGCTGATCGACGGGAGCATCGTGCCCGATGCGTCGCGGCTCTTTTTCGAGCGGCCGCTATGGCGCAATTTTTTCGAGAATCCGCTCACCGTGCAGTTCGATCACCGCATGGTGGGCTACGTGCTTTTCCTCGGGGCGCTGCTGCACGCGGTTGACGTCGCGCGCACGGCGAGGGGAGGGGCGGCGCTCGCCGGCGCGCTCGCGCTCGCCGCCGCGATCAGCGTCCAGGCGGCGCTCGGCATCCTCACGCTCGTCTATCAGGTGCCGCTGGCGCTCGCGCTCGGCCACCAGGCGATGGCGATCGCGGCGCTCACGATCGCGGTCGTGCATGCGCAGCGCCTCGAGCGGCGACATGCGGAGCGCGCCGGCGCATCCGCGACGCGGGCGGAGAGGGCGGCGATATGATCGAAGTGACATTGCGCGGTGACGTGGCGGTCGTGCGCATGGCGCACGGCAAGGCCAACGCCATGAGCATCGAGTTCTGCAAAGCCTTGACCGAGCGGCTGGACGAGCTCGGCAGAGCTCCGGCGCAGGCCGTGGTCATCATCGGAACTGGACGCCTGTTTTCGGCCGGCGTCGATCTGCTGCGGTTGCTCGGCGGCGGCGCGCCCTACGTGCGGGACTTCCTGCCGGCCATGTGCAGGATGTTCGAGGCCGTCTTCTGCTGTCCGAAGCCCGTTGTCGCCGCCATAAACGGGCATGCCATCGCGGGCGGCTGCGTGCTCGCCTGCGCCTGTGACAAGCGGCTGATGGCGCGCGACGTCGGCCGGATCGGCATCACCGAGCTGCTCGTGGGCGTGCCATTCCCGACCATCGCGATGGAGATCATGCGGTGCGCGGCGGCGCCGCAATACTTTGAGGAGATGCTCCTCGGCGGCGCGACCTATGCGCCGGAGGAGGGCGCCGTGCGCGGATTGGTCCACGAGCTGGTCGATGCGGATCTGCTCCTCGATCGCGCGATTGCCGCCGCGCAGACGCTGGCGGCGCTCGCGCCCGCCGCGGTCGCGCTCACCAGGCGGCAGTCCCGCCAGCCGGCGCTGGAGCGGCTGCAGCGGGAAGGTCGCGCCGTCGACGCCGAGGTCACGCAGATCTGGACGGCGCCGGAAACGCTCGACCGCATCCGGGATTACGTCTCGCGTACATTCAAGAAAACTTAGGTTCCGCGTCGCTCCTCAGCGCATGACCGCGATCTCGCGCAGATAGCGCTGCACGCCTGGATGAATCTGCCCCGGGCTCGGCGCGGCGGCGAGCGTGTTCTGCGGCGTGGTCTCGCGTCCCTGGTCGAGCCGCTTGACTAGCCCGGCGTGGCCGCGGTCGAGCGCGCGTGCCAGCCGATAGGCGACGTCGTCGTCGAGCGTCGGCCGCGCCAGGATGTAGCTCCACGATCCCACCGACGCGACCGGCTCCTTCTGGCCCGGATAGGCGCCCGCCGGCACCGTGATCGGTTTGAGGAAATTGTGCTTGGCGCGGATGCGCTCCGCCTCGTCGGCGCTGAGCCCGATGAAGCGGCCGCCGGCATGCATCACCGCGGTGAAGCCCGGCCAACCGATGCCGCCGCCCCATAGCGCGGCGACGCGGCCGTCGAGCACCATCGTGGGCCCATCGCCGGCGCGCTCGAGATAGACCGGGGCAAAATCCTTCTCGCGGTCGAGGCCGAGGCCGTTGAGCACGTAGCGCGACAACAGCGTCAGGCCCGACGCGCGTGTGCCCCAGGCGATCGGCTTGCCGATAAGGTCACGCAGCGACTTCGCCGGGCTGTTGCCCTTCACCACGAACATGCCCGGGTTGGAATAGATCGCGGTGATGATCTTCAGGCTGGTCGGCGGGCGCCCGATGCCCGCAAAGGCTTCGTAGGCCGGCTCGCCCGCCACCAGGGCGATATCGAGCTTGCCTTCTTCCAACATCGGGATGTTCTCGGCGCTGCCCTTGGTGTTGCGCGGCTCGACCGCGAGCGACGGGTCGGTCTCGTTGATGGTCTCCGCGGCGGCGCCGCCGAACAACGGAAAGCCGCCGCCCGGCGTTGCCGTGCCCATCACCACGTGAGTTTTCTGCGCGGCCGCCGCGGTCATCATGAGCGGCAATGTAAGCGCCGCGACAAATGCAAGTCGAGCGATTTTCATCAAGGTTCTCCAGGCGACGTTTGCGGCCGACGTCGTTGCGGAGCAAGCCTATGGCAAACGCCTCCGCTTTCCCACGCACGCGATCGGCCGAGGAGCTCGACCGATCGGTGCTATGGCCCGCCGACCGGCATCCGCGCCCTTCGCAACGGCTCGTGCTCGGTGAAGATGAGACGTCGCCGGAAAGCCAGCGGGCTCTGTGCAATCAGCATCGGCTTCAAGCCTTCGAGCGGGGTAGGAAAATGTGCCCGCTTGAGAAACCTGGCCGGATGATCGGTCCAGGGCGGGATGCATAGATTCCAGCGCCGCGCCAGATGCTCGCCGATTCCCCCGATCGTCGCGTCGAGGATCGGGTCGGCGGTGAGCTCAGGCTCGGGATCGAGCATGGCTTGGCGTCTATCGGGACGCACGTAAAAGTTATCGAGAAAACCGGCGAACAGCATATGCCGATCTTCGCGATCAGCCTTCGCTCGGATCACCACTTCGGCCAAGGTATCGGGGCGGTTCATGGTCGCGCCGTGCAAGTTTCGCTTGGTAGGCTTGCCAGACATAGTCCAAGGCAAGGCGAAGTTTTCCGCTGATTTTTGCTTCTGGATAGAATGTTGCCGCCGCCTCGACGATGTCGTTTTTTGCGGTGAGGCCGACGACCTCCATCAGACTGAGTATGTCGTCGAGGTCCTTTCCTTCAGTGGGCTCGATTCTGAGCGCCATGAGTTTCATTGCAAGCATATATTCCGGCGTCGGCACATACACGCGCAAGCCCGGCTTTGCTTCGTCGGGATACGTGGCGAAAAGTTCGTGAGCCTTGGCGTCGTCGGCCAGGGGACTAAGATAAGTGCGCACACCGTCATTCAGCCAGTCGCTAGGCCAGCCCCGCCGCTCTGCTACAGTCGACGCTGCTTCTCGGATGAAATTCTGATCCGGCGAGGCGACTGCATCTATATCCCAACTTGCATCTCGAAAATTCGAGACAAGCATCAAGGCGGACCCACCATAAACGGCAAGATCGATCACCTTGCCGGCCTGCACAGCAAGTTCACCCAGCTCCCGAAAAGCGCTGGCGAGATCGTCTTTCGTAAAGATCATCCTCGAACATAGCACAGTCTCGCCCGGGCATTCTCGACCGCCTCCCGGTCACGCCGGCGCCAGCGCCTGCTCCAAATCGGCGATGATGTCGGCATTGTCCTCGAGGCCGATCGAGAGTCGGACCACGTCGGGCCCGGCGCCGGCCTGCGTCTTCTGCGCGTCGGTGAGCTGGCGGTGCGTGGTCGAGGCCGGGTGAATGATGAGCGAGCGGGTGTCGCCGATATTGGCGAGATGCGAGAACAGCTTCACGTTGGAGACGAGCTTGACCCCGGCGTCGTAGCCGCCCTTGAGGCCGAAAGTGAAGACCGAGCCCGCGCCCTTCGGCACGTATTTCTTCGCGAGCTTGTGGTAGCGGTCGCCGGGAAGGCCCGGATAGCTCACCCAGGCGATCTGCGGATGGCCGACCAGCCACTCGGCCACCGCCTGGGCGTTGTCGCAATGGCGCTGCATGCGCAGCGGCAGCGTCTCGATCCCGGTGAGGATCAGGAAGCCGTTGAACGGCGACAGCGCCGGCCCGATGTCGCGCAAAGCGAGCACGCGGCAGGCGATGGCAAAGGCGAAGTTGCCGAAGGTCTCGTGCAGCACGATGCCGTGATATTCCGGCCGCGGCTTCGACAGCATCGGATAGCGCTTCTCACGCGACCAGTTGAAGGTGCCGCCGTCGACGATCAGGCCGCCGATCGAGTTGCCGTGGCCGCCGAGGAACTTGGTGAGTGAGTGAACGATGATGTCGGCGCCGTATTCGATCGGCTTGCAGAGGTAGGGCGTCGCCAAGGTGTTGTCGACGATCAGCGGCACGCCTGCGCTCTTGGCGATCTTGGCGATCGCCTCGATGTCGGTGATGACGCCGCCCGGATTGGCGATCGACTCGATGAAGATGGCCTTGGTCTTGGGGCTGACGCCGCGCTCGAACGAGGCGACGTCGTCGGGATCGGCCCACACCACGTTCCAGCCGAAATTCTTGAAGGCGTGATTGAACTGGTTGATCGAGCCGCCGTAGAGCTTCTTCGAGGCCACGAACTCCTCGCCCGGCTGCATCAGGCAATGCATGGCGACCACCTGCGCGGCATGGCCGGAGGCGACTGCGAGCCCGGCGGTGCCGCCTTCGAGCGCGGCGACGCGCTCCTCCAGCACTGCGTTGGTCGGGTTGCCGATGCGCGTATAGATGTTGCCGAAGGTCTGCAGGCCGAACAGCGAGGCCGCGTGGTCGACGTCCTCGAACACGAACGAGGTGGTCTGGTAGATCGGGGTCGCGCGGGCGCCGGTCGTGGGGTCGGGCTGGGCGCCGGCATGGATCGCGAGCGTGGCAAAGCCTGGCGTGCGGTCGGTCATGGCCGGTCCTCGTCAATCGGGACCGGGCAGCGGTCCGCGGAGCCTGCCGTGGGTTTATCGAAGGCGCGCGGCGGGTCAAGGCTCCGCGAGCAGGTCGCTCGCTTTGCCGCCAAGCGAATAGCGATCGGCTATACCCAAGGCGGCTATGGCCTGGCGGTAGCCGACTTGGCGGTACCGACTTGGCCGCGTTCAGCGCGCCGCGGTCGGACTGAGATCGATCGGGCCTTTTCCGGGCGGTCGCGGCTTGCGCGGCGTGGTCGTTTTCTTCGGAGCCGGCTCGGGCGGAAAATATTGGGCGAGCACCGCGCGGCATGCCGGCGATACCGCATCCCGGTTTGCCATGAAGCACTGCAACACCCGGTCGCGGTCGGGAATGGCATGTGGACAAATGCGGAAGGCGTCGTCTTTGCACGCGGCTTGCTCGTCCGCCGACTGGGCGGCGGCCAGGCTGGCGGAACCCAACACGACAGCAACGCCGAATGCAATTGACCGGATCATGCGCCCCCCGACTGATGTGCGGCGACGCACCGGCCGCCTGAGCCGCGCATGATGCCACAGGATGCTATGGCTTTGCGGTCACAGTCGACTTTTCTCGCCCGCTGCCGGGCGATCCGTCGTGGCGTGCCGGGTGATCGCGCGCCGCGCGCAGTCGCGCGTTCTCTGCTTCGAGGGCCGCGATCCGCTGCTGCAGCGTGCCGGTCGCTTCCGCAATCTCGGCCTCCGTGAACCGCGCCGTGATATGGGCCTGGCAGTTCACGTCCCAGGCTTCGATGGTGAACAGGATCGCGCGCTGCGGACGCGCCCGGTAGCCGTGGTCGAACAGCCGCTCGATCAGGGCCGGGGCGTCCTCCACCACGCGCGCACGCCCCCAAATCTTGATGCGCCGGCGCGACGCATGGTCGAGCAGGAACAGATGCGCCCGGTCGTTCTCCGACAGGTTGCCGAGGGTGATGTATTGGCGGTTGCCCGCATAGTCGGCGAAGCCGAGCGTGTGCTCGTCCACGACCTTGATGAAGCCCTTCGGGCCGCCGCGGTGCTGGATATAGGGCGCGCCGCCGGCGGATGCGGTCGCCAGGAAAGCCTGGTCCTGCTCGGCCAGGAACGCCGCGAGGTCCGGCGTGACCCGGTCGGGAAAGCCGGCCGCGACGCGCTTTTCATAACTATGCGCCGAGCCGCGCTCGGCCTGCGCCCGGCGCGCGGCAACGGTGAAGACCAGATCGCTGTTGTTGGAGCTGTTGATCATGGCGAGACTCCAGGCTCAGAGACGGAGGCCGATCGTCCACAAAATGATAATTTCTGTTTCGATGATAATACGGCTTTTTTGAAAGACATTATTGCGGTATGCGCAATGATATGGACCGGCTCGCCACCATCGCTGCCTTCGTCGAGGTCGCCGAGCGCGGCAGCTTTGCGGACGCCGCCCGGCGGCTCCACCGCTCGCCGACCGCGGTCACGCGCGCAATTGCCGAACTCGAATCCCGGCTCGGGGTGCGGCTGCTGAGCCGGACCACCCGTGCCGTCGGCCTGACCAACGCCGGTCAGGGCTTTCTCACCGGCGCCAAGCGCGTGCTGGCCGACGTCGACGAGATCGAGCGCTCCGCTGCGGGCCAAGGCAGCGCGCCGCGCGGCGAATTGGTGGTGACGGCGCCGATCCTGTTTGGGCGACTCCATGTCGCGCCGATCGTGACCGCGTTCCTGGCACAGTATCCCGACGTGACGGCGCGACTCGTCCTGCTCGATCGTCCCATCGACCTGGTCACGGAGGGGATCGACACCGCCATCCGCATCGGGACGTTAACCGACAGCAGCGCGATCGCGACACGCGTTGGGGAGCTGCGTCGCATCGTCGTTGCCGCACCCTCCTATCTCGATCGTCGCGGCACGCCATCGAGCATCAGGGATCTTGCCGACCACACGCTGATCTCGTTCACCGGAATGGCCGGCGTCGACCGCTGGCAATTCGTCGAACCATCGGGGGAGGTTGCAGTGCGGATCGCGCCGCGGCTGACGGTGTCGACGGCGGAGGCGGCGATCGACGCCGCCGTGTCGGGCTTCGGGATCACCCGCGTGCTGAGCTATCAGGCGGCCGATAGTCTGGCCGCCGGATTGCTGGCGCGTCTCCTCGGCCGGCACGACCTCGACGACCTGCCGGTGCACGTTCTTTATCCCGGTGGCCGGCATTCGGCACCGAAGTTGCGCGCATTCGTGGACTTTGCGGTCCCCCGGCTACGGCAGCGATTGGCGCAAGTAGCGCGCGTCATAGCGGATTCCGGCGAAAACCTGCCCCGGGCTTGATTTTACCCGCCATCCTCCGCGCGGCCGGCGCGTTGGGCGGCGTCGGTTGCGCCGCCCGCCATGGTGACGCGGTTGAGCGCTATCCGCTGGATGCCGCGGCCGGAGAGCTGCGCCTTCTTCGCCGTGATGGTGCGCGTGTTCACGCCCATCCAGGCGATCTCGGAAGACAGCCGGCCGTATTCGATCTTGGGGCAGCGGTCCATCACCACCTTGAGGCCGTTCGCCTCAGCGAGCCTGGCGGCCGCGTCGTTGCGGACGCCGAGCTGCATCCAGATCACCTGCGGACGCGGCGTGAGCGCGAGCGCCTCCTCGACGATCGGCAGCGCGTATTGCGAGGCGCGGAAGATATCGACCATGTCGATCGGCTCGGGAACGTCGGCGAGCTTGGCGTAGATCTTGCGGCCGAGGATCTCGCGGCCGGCCTGACCCGGATTGACCGGGATCATCTTGTAGCCGCGCTCGTGCAGGTACTTGAAGGCGAAGTAGCTCGGCCGGTTGGTCTTCTCGGACGCTCCGACCATCGCGATGGTCTTGACGGTGTTGAGGATGCCGCGGATGTAGCTGTCCGGATAGCTGTCGTGGTCCATGCACGCGCCGCCGGTCAGCGGTCCTCCCATTTGGGTGGCCGTTTCTCGACGAAGGCGGCGATCCCTTCCTCGGCGTCGCGCGCCAGCATGTTCTCGACCATCACATCGGACGTATAGCGATAAGCGTCATCGAGCCCCATTTCGAGCTGGCGGTAGAACGCCTCCTTGCCGATCTTCACCACGTGCGCCGACTTGCCGGTGATCTTGCGGGCGAGCGCCAGTGCCGCCTCGAGCTCGCTCCCGGGCGGAACGACCCGGTTGACGAGGCCGATGCGGAAGGCGTCCTGGGCGGAGATCAGGTCGCCGGTGAGCAGCATCTCCATCGCGTGCTTGCGGGCGACGTTGCGGGAGAGCGCGACCATCGGTGTCGAGCAGAACAGCCCGGCATTGATGCCCGACACGCCGAATTTCGCGTCGGCCGATGCGACCGCGAGGTCGCAGCTTGCCACCAATTGACAGCCGGCCGCGGTGGCGGTGGCTTGCACCGCCGCGATCACCGGCTGGGGCAGGCGCACGATCTGCTGCATCATGGCGCTGCAGGTCAGCATGATGTGCCGGAAATAGCCGCGGCCGCGGTCGGGGTCGGAGCGTCGCGCGGTCAATTCCTTGAGATCGTGACCGCTCGAGAATGCCGGGCCTGTTGCGGCCAGCACCACCGCGCGGACCGCACGGTCGTTGGCGATCGCGGTGAGCTCATCACCGAGCGCGGCCAGCATCGCCTCGGACAGCGTGTTGCGGGTCTTCGGGCGGTTGAGCGTGAGAACGCCGATGTTGCCGGCGCTTTCGCGCACCAACACCGGCTCGGCCGCCGATGCTCGGGTGCCGGCACGCGCGGAGGATTGAGCTGTCATCGAACGGTTCCCGGAGCCTGCGGCGTCCATCCCCTACTTAACGCGGTCGACGGCCGGTTCAAGCCTCTCGACGCAGGAACGGCAGGCCGGTCGGCACGTTATCGCTTCGAACGGTGGGTTGACCAGTGGTGACCTCATGGCGAGAAAAGCGACCGCATCCAAGAAGCGAAGCAGCCGCACGCGCAAGCCGACGCGCCGAAGCTCGAAAGCAAGCGCCAGGCGGGCGACGAGCAACCGGGGAGGCCGGCGCTGGTCCCGCCAGGTGACCGAGCACAGCGACGCGCTGACGCTCGAGCGAGGTGTCTTCACCTCGAATGATCCCAAGCGCATTGCAGCATCATTGAAGCGGTCGGCCGAAAGAAGCCGGCGCCGGAAAGCCGAACCTTTCCGTTCTGCGCTCTCCATGCTCACCTTCTACATCAATCGCGCCGGCAGGAACCTGCCGGCCGCGCCCAAGAAGACCCTGATGCGAACCAAGACCGAGCTGCGCAAGCAGTTCGGGAGGGAATGATCGACGTTTGCTTGAGCGGCCGGCTTTTTCATCCCGGCGTAATCGTCTATGGCTTTCGCCGCACGGGGAGGGCGGCGAATGCCGGTCGTGATGACGGTCAACGAGCTCGAGCGTTTCCTCGCGGCGGAGTTTCCCCAGGTCTTCCATCCCGCGAGCGGCCTCTCGATCGAAGCGGTCTGGGACGGCGGCGGCCGCGTGCGGCAAGCCTACAGCGACGGCTCGGTCCGCCCCGGCGGCTCGATTTCCGGACCGACCATGATGGCGCTCGCCGATTTCGCCATGTATGTCGCGGTGCTGGCCGCGATCGGCCCGGTGCCCTTGGCGGTGACCATCAACCTCAACATCAATTTCCTGCGCAAGCCCGCGCGCTGCGATCTCGTGGCGGAGGCGCGGCTGTTGAAGCTCGGAAAGCGGCTCGCAGTCGGCGAGGTCACCATCCGGTCGGACGGCGAGGACGAGCCGGTCGCGCACGTGACGTCGACCTATTCGATCCCGCCACGAGGGGATTAGTAAGAGGTAATATTAGACCATTTTATTAAGTAGCTGATATATATCGCAGAATATCTAGGCGCCGGCGTTGACCGCGCATCGACCTCCGGTGTATGAGCCGCTGCCGACGCGGCGAGGGCAGGGTGCTCGGCTGCCCATTTTGCGGAAGGTGCATGCGATGAAGACTTATTCGGCCAAGTCCGCCGAGGTCGAGAAGAAGTGGGTGATGATCGACGCCAATGGCCTCGTTGTCGGCCGGCTCGCCTCGATCGTGGCGCTGCGGCTGCGCGGCAAGCACAAGCCGACCTATACCCCGCACGTCGATGATGGCGACAACGTCATCATCGTCAATGCGGAGAAGATCGTGCTCACCGGCAGGAAGCGCGAGAAGAAGGTGTACCGTCACCACACCGGCTATATCGGCGGCATCAAGGAGCGCACCGCGAAATCGATCCTCGATGGCAAGTTTCCCGAGCGGATCGTCGAGAAGGCAATCGAGCGCATGCTGCCGCGCGGCCCGCTCGCCCGGGTCCAGCTCGGCAATCTGCGCGTCTATGCCGGGCCCGATCATCCGCACGCGGCGCAAAATCCGGAAAAGCTCGACGTCGCCGCCATGAACCGCAAGAACACAAGGAGCGCGTGACCGTGGCCGAAACCATGCAGTCGCTCGATCAACTGTCCGCGCTCAAGCCTGCCGCGGCGCCCGAGACACCGAAATACGTCCAGAAGCTCGACAAGCAGGGCCGTGCTTATGCGACCGGCAAGCGCAAGGATGCGGTGGCGCGGGTATGGGTCAAGCCGGGGGCCGGCAAGATCGTCATCAATACGCGCGAGATCGAAATCTACTTCGCGCGGCCGGTGCTGCGCATGCTGATCCAGCAGCCGCTGGCGGCCACCAACCGCAACGGCCAATACGACGTCACCTGCACGGTTTCCGGCGGCGGTCTGTCGGGCCAGGCCGGCGCGGTTCGCCACGGCCTTTCCAAGGCCTTGATGAATTTCGAGCCGGATCTGCGCGGCGCGCTCAAGCGCGGCGGCTTTCTCACCCGCGACCCGCGCGTGGTCGAGCGCAAGAAGTACGGCAAGGCCAAGGCCCGGCGCTCGTTCCAGTTCTCGAAGCGCTGACCGCATTTCCGATCTATCGAGGATGCAAAAGCGCGCCGCTCGGCCCGCTTTTCTCTTTGTCTTTTTGGGACACTCCGACGTGGCGCGCACAACCCGCGCGCACGTGGTAATTGAGAAATTGCCGATCCGGTCGAATTGCACGCGCTTCATTTACTCCCCGGCAAGCCTAATCGACGCGACTGTTGCGGCGGTAACCGCTGCGGAAGACTTGGCGCGCTAGATTGCGGCGAGTTCGGCGGGTAGCGGTCGATTGCATGCATCTCGATGTCGGGACCCTTTCGGTCGTAACGGTTTTCGTGACGGCACTGCTCGGTGCGCTCCTGGTCTTTGCCGGGTTGCAGAACCGCAGCATTCGTTCGCCCATGTGGTGGGGGGCCGCCCAGATCGTCGGCGCCACCGGGCTCGCGCTGGTGTCGTCGCGCGGCGCCGTACCCGATTTCGTATCGATCGATATCGCCAACGCGCTCGTGCTGCTCGGCTACGGTCTGACCTGGGCCGGCGCGCGCATTTTCGACGGCCGCAAGGTGCAGCCGCTGGTCGTGGTGTTCGCGCCGATCCTGTGGCTCCTGGTCTGCCGCATCCCGGCCTTCGCGGACGACGTCAATCTGCGTGTCGTGGTGCTCTCGGCGATGCTGGCGATGCTGGCCGCGGCCACTGCCGAGGAGTTCTGGCGCGGGCGCGAAGAGCCGCTGATGTCGCGATGGCCGACCGTCATCGTCCTCCTGGCCTATGCGGCGGCGCTGCTTGCGCGCATCCCGGCCAACTATTTTTCGCCGCTGCTCGACAACCAGTCGCTGATGAGCGGAGTTTCGTTCGCGGTGCTCGCCTTCGGCACGCTGCTGTTCACGGTGGTGATGGCGTTTCTGCTTCTCAACATGACCAAGGAGCGGACCGAGCTGCAGCACAAGATCAACGCGCTGGTCGATCCGCTCAGCGGGGTTGCCAACCGCCGCGCTTTTCTCAGCGAGGCGAGCCGGTTGTTCGCGCAGCAGGCGGTCGACCGCGAGCCGCTGGCGGTGTTGTTGTTCGACCTCGATCGGTTCAAGACCATCAATGACCGGATGGGTCACGCGGTCGGCGACCGCGTATTGCAGACCTTTGCCCAGGCGGCGACCTCGACGCTCGGGTCCGACGTGCTCTTCGGCCGCATCGGCGGCGAGGAATTCGCTTCGCTGCTCGCGGTCGGCGATCTCGGCGAGGCCTTTGCCATCGCCGATCGGGTGCGCAGGAACTTCGCCGTGGCGGCAGCCCGTTTCGCGGACGGCGACCTGGCGCCGACCGTGAGCATCGGGGTCACGCTGGGCGTGGCTGCCAAGTCTGAAATCGACACGCTGCTGGAGGTGGCCGACCGGGCGCTCTACCGCGCCAAGGCCAATGGCCGCAATCGCGTCGAGGCCACCGCACCGCTCGACGAGTTGGAGGAGCCCCTTGCCCGCGCGCCTTCGATCGTTCCGCTGATCGGAACCGAGCGGGCCGGCGTCGCCACCGCGGAAGCGGCTACGAACCGCCGGCGTGCGGCGATCTGAGCTGGCGGCCAATCGGCTGCCTGATCCCCGCTGCCCCGACCTTCCATGCCGGCGCCGCCGCTGCGCTCTCGGCCTGGGCTGCGCCCGCTGCCGCAACCGGCGTGGCCGGCGTCGACCCACGCCGCTATCATGCGATGGCGCGCCGGGATCGGCGGCGGGTTCGCAATCCAAAGGCCCCTATGGCGGCGACGTCTGGCGAAGCGGAACAGGGCAAGGCGGCTGCAATCGGCGGGGCTTCCGGGAGCGCGCCGGGTGCGGCCGGCCTGACGGTCGATTTCTTCATCAGCCGCCGCGGGGCAAGCGCGGTGGTGGCGCAGGAAGTGGCCGCGGCGCTCGAAAGCGCGGGCCATTCGGTGTTTCTGCAGGACTACGACATCCCGCGCGGGGCGAATTTCGTCGTCGCCATGCACGAGGCGCTCAAGCGTTGCCGCCACCTCGTCGTGCTGCTGACGAAGGACTACGACCAATCGCAGTTCACGCTGGCGGAAGTGTCGCATTTCATCGCCGCGGCGGCGCGCGCGGAGGGCGAGCGCCGTCTCGTCGTCCTGCGCGTCGAGGACTGTATCCCGGAAGGCTTGTTCGCCGCCCACGTCTTCACCGATCTCGTCGGTGTCGACGACCCGCAGGAGCGCCGAAACCGTATCCTGGCGGCGGCGGAAGGCCGCGCCACCGCATCGAAGCCGCGGCCGCGCATATTCGAGCGCGTGCCGGCGCGCGATCCCAATTTCACCGGCCGCGATCAATCGCTCGCGCGATTGCACCACCTGCTGCGCGAGGCCGATCCGTCGGCGTCGGTGGTACAGGTCGCCGTGCACACGCTCGGCGGCACCGGCAAGACCGCGCTCGCGACCGAATATGCGCATCGCCATGCCGCGAGCTACAGCGGCGTGTGGTGGGCGCGCGCCGAGGGTCGCACGCTGCTGATTGCGAGTCTGGCGGAGCTTGCCGGCCGGCTCGAGGCGAGCCTCGCTGACGAGCCCGACCAGGAGAAGGCCGCGCGGGCGGGACTGGCGCGACTTGCCCGCTCGGCGCTGCCGTTCCTGCTCGTCTACGACAATGTCGATACGCCCGAGACGCTGCGCGATCTGGTTCCGACGGCCGGTGCGCGCGTCCTCATCACGAGCCGCTGGGCCGACTGGATGGGGCGCGCGATCGAGATGAAGCTCGACCTGTTCGGCGAGGACGCCGCGACCGAGTTCCTGCAAAAGCGCG
>WNEY01001644.1_pt1 | contig 24869 bp, 19 predicted proteins | sample 5400531 | NCBI WGS metagenome assembly WNEY01 (sample SAMN13153338, study PRJNA577476) | soil metagenome | isolation source: 200 cm saprolite under Douglas fir tree site 1 | place: USA:California | collected 2015-04-18
CGGAGAAAGGGGACGTTCCGGCCATCGAGATCGGCGTTGCCCTCGAGAAGGAAGCTGTCGGTCGAATGGTGGGAGGCGTTGCGTCCCCACAGCGCCGTCAGCGCCAGGTTGCCTTCCGAGAACAGCGGCGTGCTGTAGGTTCCCGACGCCGTGACCCGGTGGAGGTTTTCTTCCGGGTTGAGCGCCTCGGGGCTCTTGAGGAACCCGTAGGAGACCTGGAAGCTGGTCTCCGCGGTCGGATTCAGGGAAATGCGCGTCGACCAGGAGTCGAGCGGCCCGAAGTCGAAGTTCCAGCGGTCCTCGTCCGGCTCGCGGCCGTGGAAGAGCGAGCCCTCGAGCTTGAGCCAGCGGTTGTACACACCCGCGGTCAGCACGCCGAACGAGATGTGCGTGGAGTCCTGCCAGTGGTGCCCGATCGGTGGCAGTGGGTTGTCGATCGCGGAGACGCGGTGCATGAACGCCGTCGGCCCGAGCGCCGGTTCGCCCGACGCGGCGGCGTACAACTCGACCCCGAACGCGTCGCCGATCGGGCGCCGGTAGATCGCCGCCGTTTCCATGAAGAGATCGTGCGGGTGCTGCCGGTCGTGCAGCGGGATCCCGCCGTACGTTTCGCCGGTCTGGAGCAGCAGCGGGAACCCCTTGCTGCCTCCCATCGTCGCCGGCTCGGCGGACAGCATGCTCCGGAAGGTGAGCTGTCCCCCGAGCAGCGGATGGGAGGCCATGCCCATGATCCAGTTGGTCGAGAGGAACCGCCGCGAGCCGCGGTCGCTCCACTGGTCGTCGTACCCTGCGGTCGCCCAGTAGTGCAGCATCAGCATCCAGTCGCCCGCCATCAGGTGGTGCGCGAAGACGGGCGACGAGTCGGGCATCCAGCTCGTACCCGAGCCTTCGCGGGAGTGCGAGAACGAGAGCGGGGACGGCTCGGCCTGTTCAGAGGGAGCCTCTTCGGCGGGAGGGCCGTGCTCGTGATGCTCGTGATGCTGGTGCTCCTGGGCGGACAGCGTACGAGGAGTCAGGAAGAGGGCGCTCACGGCGAATGCGAGGATCCACATGCTCACGGTCCACCTCTGCCACCTGGGGTGGCGAACGAAGGAGCCAGCCGAAGGATGGAGACGAACGGCGCGCCGGGCTCTTACACCGGCACGTGCTCTCTAGATCCTCAGCGGCAGCGGTGGACGGAACGGTCGAAAGGCACCGTGCGCGGTACTACTACCGGACGGGAGCGCGACGCCCTCGAGCGTCGGGAAGGGGAGCCGCACGAAGACGATCGCAGGTGCGGTGCTCGGAGCGCGGCCCTGGTGGCCGATTGCCTCGTCCTTGCGCGCCGCTTGGGGAGAGCTCTCGGCTCTGCAGCAAGGCGCCTTCCCGAGCTGCGGCGCCGTCGGTCCCTCGACATCTGCTGCCTTGACGCAGCAGGAGTGCGCGGACGGTGAGCTGCAGCAGGCGAGAGCCAGCGGGATGAATCCGTGGGCGCCGACGAGCAGCGACGCCAAGGTGGCCACGAGCCGCAGCACGCGGCGGATTCTGCAAGCCGCCCGTGCCGACGGCAAGCCTGCTTGCGAAAAAAGCGAGGGGACGCCGTGTCCTGGCGTCCCCTCGTACTCTGCAGCGTTCCTTGTTAGTCGTCGTCGTGCAGCCCGGCGATCTTCGCAGCCTCGCCGGTCAGCCGCAGGACATGCATGCCACTGTTCGCGCGGTCCACGATGTAGACGAAGCCGCGGTCGTCGGTCGCGACGTTGTTCGTCTGGACGGCTTGGACGCACTTGGTTGGATTGCCCTGGAACGGGCCACAGCGCAGGTCCGTGTTTGCGTTTACCGCCGGAATGAAGAAGGCGGCCTCCTTGGGATTGTACGGATCGCGGACGTCGGTGACGCGCACACCTGCGTTGAACTGGGAGGTGAAAACGAGCTTCTGGTAGAAGGGCGGTCCGAACTCCTCGTTCGTCGCGTGCGGGCCGAAGCGGCCCCCACGATCGCAGAAGTGGCCGCTGGCGGCCGGCACCTGGTACGTGCCGATCGACTGGGGCCTGCCTTCGTCGGTCGCGTCCACCGTGAAGCTCAGGTGGCGGACCTGGCCTGCGCAGTAGTTGGCCGTCGCTTCGGAAGTGACGAAGACGATGTCGCGAGGCGTTCCGAGGTCAGTATTCCCCGTATCGGTGATGAAGTCCTTGATGGGAATCTTCCCGAGCGGGAAGTTGGTGTGAGCGCCGTTGTCCGGGTTCATGATCCAGCGCCCGAGCTCTGCTGTATGGAAGTCGGTGCAGGGCGTCGGCAGCTGGGAAGACGCCGCGGAGCCGCAGGTAACGCCGGTGCCCCAAGGCGGAGGCAGGAGCTTCGTCCGGTCGACGATCTGCATGACGCCGTTCGAGCCGGTGCCGTATGCGAAGTAGACGCGGTCAGCCGTGGCGCCCGTCGCAGCGATTGCGCCGCCCGCTGGGCCGGTCGAGATGGGACCGTGGATGCTGGGTACCGTAGTCCCGAAGTGAGGGATGGGTGCTCCGCCAGGTTGCTGGCCGTCCAGGGCCCAATCGCGAAGGAAGACCGGGTTCGCCGGGTTGCTGAGATCGAAGACGAAGATGTGGTTCCCACCCTTCCACCCCGACGCCGTGTCATTGCCGCGCCGGCCGACGATGTAGGCGACGCCCGTGTCGCACTCCCACCAGCTCTTGTGGGTCCCCGCGAGCGACCCCGCCAGCCCGATCTGGTTTCCGTTGGAGTCGAGGACCGGCTTCACGGGCGAGCCGATGACCGGGTTGCCTCCCGCAACGGTCCGAACACCCACCGGGCTCGCTGGATTCGTCACATCCCAGATTTCATGGGCTGAGTTGGCGTACGTGCGCAGCATGTAGACCTTGCCGTCGTGAACGGGCAGGGTGCTGCCCTCGCACACGCGCACCATCTGTGCGCCGCCCCCGCTCCCGTTGGGGACTGGCAAGTGGAAGACCTGCCTCGGACGGCGCGCGTCGGTGACGTCGACGATCGCGACGCCGTTCTCTTCGTTCCTGCCGGTGAGCGGGTTGAACGACGGCAAGGCCGGCGTCCCCGCTGGCGCCTGTCCTTCGCCCGGGCCTCCCAGCGTGTGGTGCCCTGCGTAGATGAAGTACCTGACCTGCCCATTGACGACCTGTTTGTGCAGCGTCGGCTGATAGGTCGACCGCGCCTGCAAATCGCTGAAGCCGACCAGCTTCATGTTCTTCGATTCGTTGTCGCGGCCGTCGTTCTCGTCGCGGGCGTCGGCCCTCCAGGCGCCGACGACGAGCAAGGCCATCGCGATCGCGACCGAAGCGCATCTCACGAGAAATCGCGTCATGCGATTCTCCTTCTGCATGTGTCGAGGAGGTGGTCCTGGGCCGGGGCCCCCGTGCTCCGGCACCGGGACGCTAGGCGCATGCGCGATCCGCAAGTCAAGGCACGCGGCGCAAGCGAGGAATCGATAATCGGACGATTGTCTATCAGACGATGGACTTACAGACAAACATCGAGGGGGCGCCCTGGTGCCGGCGTCCCCCTCGAAGCACCACGGCGATCCTGACTCTAGTCGTCGTCGTCGCTGCGCAGGCCGGCGATCTTCGCTGCCTCGCCGGTCAAACCCAGGATGTGCATCCCGGTGTTGGCGCGGTCGACGATGTAGACGAGGCCGCGCCCGTCAACCTCGACGTTGTTGGTCTGGATGACGACGTCGCACGGATTGTCGACGCCCAGCTTGCAGCCCTCGGGGCGAGGATCGGTTTTTGCCGTGGTCCGCGGAATGAAGAAGCCCACCTCACGCGGGCTGAACGGCTCGCGGATGTCGATCGCCCGCACGCCGGCATTGAACCAGGAGGCAAACACCAGCTTGCCATAGAAGACGCTGGTGAACGACTCGTTGCTGGAGTGGGAACCGAAACGGCCGCCCCGGGCGCAGAAGTTACCGCTCGCCGCCGGAACGTGGTGGTTCGCGATTCCCATCGGCTTCGAGGGAGTCGTGATGTCCACGATGTAGACCATCTGCCGGTTGTCCGAGCACTTGTTTCCGCCCGCCTCGTTCACCAGGACGATGAAGTCTCGCGTGCTGTTCTGGCTCCCTGCGAAATCGGGCACCGGCTGCTGGATCACGGGGAACGTGGTGTGCGCACCCATGGTGGGAGAGGTGTCCAGGCGTCCCAGCTGGGGACAGAGCAGGTCTGCCTCGGTCGGGTTCGTCCGGAAGTTCGCCGAAGGCGGCGTCGAGCACTTGGTTGCGTCCAGGAGCTTCGCCCGGTCGACGATCTGCATGATGCCGTTCGATCCGGTCCCATGTCCGAAGTACAGCCGATCCCCGAGCTCGATCATGCCGTGCACGCCGGTTGGGTTCGCACCGATTGCGCCCGGCTGCTGGCCGACGAGACGAGGCCATAATTGCGGATGAACTTCGGATTCGCCGGGTTGCTCAGATCGAAGATCTGCGTCATCCGGGTCGTGCGCCAGTTCGGGTGCGAGGGAGTGGCATGCGCGAGGTCGGTGCCGTCCGACACGAGGTAAGCAATTCCGCTGCTGCACTCCCACCAGCTCTTGTGCGTGTTCCGCAGGTTCGCCACCACGGTGCTCACCAAGGTCGGCTTGCTCGGATTCGTCACGTCGTACACCTCGTGTGAGCTGGCCGTGGCCCTGAGCAGGAACTGTTTGGTGCGGGTCGCGTCGTGCGTAAGCTCCGCTTCGCTGCAGGCACGCACCATCTGCGCGCCGCCGGCCTCGCCGACGCCGGACGGGCCCGCGATGTGGAAGAGGTACTTCGGGCGGCGCGGGTTGGTGACGTCGACGATCGAGGTGCCGTTCTTCTCCACCGTGTTGTTGAGCGTGTTCAGGGCCTCTCCGCCGTGGTGCCCGACGTAGGCGATGGACCGGCCGCCTTGCTCGTGCACGATCGGCTGGTAGGCCGAGCGCGCCTGCAGGTCGTTGAACCCGACCAGCTTCATGTTCTTCGCTTCCACACCGCCGTCATCGTCGTCGCGGGCGTCGGCCCTCCCCGTGCCGACGACGAGCAAGGCCATCGCGAATGCGAGCGAAGCGCATCTCACGAGAAATCGCGTCATGCGACTCTCCTTCCAGGCTGGCGGGAAACGAGCAGTTGGACCGGGGCCCCCTTGCTCCGGCGTCGAGACGGTAGGCCCACGGACGTTCGTCCAGTCAAGGCGGCGCGCGGCGTAAGCGAAGTCGCTGTATGAGACTTTCGTCCGATACAGGTTTCGCTCAGTCGTCGTCGTCGTCGCCGTGGCTCTCCTTGCCGAGGCCGATGCTCTTCGCCTTCCCGCGCAGCTCCAGAATATCCAGCCCGGAGCCATTACGGTCAGTCGCGAAGATGAACCCGCGATTGTCGACTTCGACGTTGTTCGTCATGTAGCCGTCCGGATCGGTGTTGGCATTGGCTTCTGGGACATAGAAGCCCACCTCGACAGGAGCTTGTGGCTCGCGGATGTCCCACGCGCGCACGCCGCCGGTGAAGTAAGCAAGGAAAGTCACCCTGCCGTAGTAGGGATTCCTGAAACTCTCCTCGCTCGAATGCACGCCGAAGCGCGCCCCACGCTTGCAGTAGTTGCCGCGCGGGAACTTTTCGCCTGCGCGCGGATCGACCGACATCGTCGACAGGACCATCGGCCCTTGCGAGGGATTGGGCTCAAGACGGGTTCCGGGTGGAGTGGTCTTCGAATTTTCAACGGTGACGTCAACAATGAAGCTCCAGTGCGGCGCTTCCTGGCACAGGTTGGCGGTCGCCTCCGAGGCCAGCAGCACGATGTCGCGCGTCTTGAACTCGGTGAAGTCCTGATAACTCCGCGGCACCAGCCCGAACACCGGCATGCTGGTGTGGCCGCCTTGGTCCGGCGACATGTCGAGCCGCGCGACCTGCGGTGCGAGCAAGTCCGCCTCCGACGGCCTGTCGGGGTCGCCGGTCCACGTCCCGCCAAGTGAAGGCGGCAACAGCTTCTTGCGGTCCAGGATCTGAAGAACGCCGTCGTCGCCAACGCCCCATGCGGAGTAGATGCGGTTGCCGATCACGTCATCCGCCGTGGCGCCGCGCGCCAGCTTGCCGGCAGCATTGGGATGCTCATGCGCGGAGATCGCACCGTGAAGCGACGTAGACATCGGCCCAGTTGCACCCGGCTGCCCGCCCGGCAAGCCGAAGGTGCGGATGTACTGCGGCGACGAAGGATTGCTCCAGTCGGCGACGACCATCGACTGGCCCTGGCGCCATCTATTGGGGGCCGCGACGTCCCTGCTGCCCGGCAAATAAGCGATGCCGGTCTTGCACTCCCACCACATCTTATGTGTGTTGCGTAGACCACGCATCTCTCCCACCAGCGTCGGGTTGCTGACGTTAGTGACATCCCAGACCTCATACCCCGAGGCCGTGCTTCCCTGAACGTTACGCAGGAGGTACACGCGGCCCGGCATGCCCTTTGGCAGGTCGGAACCCAGGCACATGCGCACCGATTGCGATTGGCCTCCTGCTGCTGGGACCGGAATATGGAATTTCTCGACCGGCCTCGCCGGGTCGGTGGCATCGATGATGACTACTCCGTTCAGCTCCACCGGGTTGCCCGGTTTCAGCGTATTCGGCTTGCTGCCGCCATGCGTGCCGGCGAACGCAATCGTCCTTCCATCCGGGTAGACGATGACATTCGGCTGGTAGGACGGACGCCCTTGCAGGTCGACGTGTCCCACACGACGCATGTTCCTCTGTTCGCCGCTTTGTCTGATGCCGCGATGGTCGTCGTCTGCGGCGGCCCTCCCGGCGCCGAAGACCACCAACACGCCCGCTACCAACGAAGCGCATCTTGCGAGAAATCGCACCATGGCGACTCTCCTTCACATGTGCTGAGGATGGTGGACCTGGGTGCCGGGGCCCCCATGCTCCGGCACTGAGACCTAAGGCGCATGCACGATCGTCAAGTCAAGGCGCGCGGCGCAAGGGCCGGCCTGCGCGGGGTATCAGACGTTCATCTCAACTCCGGAAAGCGATCACCTCTGGATGATGATCTCGGGGCAGTGTTGCGGTGGGCCGTACTCGATCTTCTTGCCCTTCATCGTCGTCAGGGTCGTGAGGTTGTATCTGTAACGACGATAGTCCGCATCGGGACGTACGATGCCCACGTTGTTCTTGCTGTCGAACTCCTTTTGCGGGAATGGCGACTCGTCCACGAATTGGAGAGTAAAGAACCTCCCTCCTTCGAGGCGCCACTCGACCGAGTCCTTCACATCCCGCTTCAAATGGATCATCGTCGGTACGACCGTGATGTCGACCTCATATCCCGGCACCTCTGGACCCACGACGATGTAGATCACCGACCGCTGTCCGTGCTTCTTGCTATCGATCTGCCCGACAGTGTTCCGGAGCGACGTTCCTATCTTGTCGTGGTCAGGTTCTGCACCGCTCGTCTTGCCAGACACCCCCTTGCTCGGATCGCCAGTTCCCGCAGGCATGTTCCCCTCCTCTTTCAGCGGCGCGGTGCCGGCTGGCTCACGGTGCGGCCGGCGATGATCTCCGCAATCTCCGGGTCTTCCCGGAGGGCGCGCAGCGGCGGTGCGCTCACGATCTGCTTGATGGAGAATCCCGCTCCGATGGCGGCCTTCAGCTCGCGCAGCGCCTCGTTCCTGCGGCCGGCCTGCTCGTGCACGATGGCGGCGCGGAAGAGCACCTGGCCGTTGGCGGGGGCGTCGCGCAACGCCTGCCCGATCTCCTTCTGCGCTCGCTCGTGGTCCCCCAGGGCGGCCCAGTACTGCGCCCGGCGGGACCGGAGTTGCGCGCTGTCCGGATCGACCGAGCTCTGCTGATCCGTGATCGAGAGAGCGCGCCGGAATGCCGCCACGGCTTCCGCTTCGCGTCCCGGCGTCCAGCGATACGAGTCGGCCAGTGCGCCCCACAGGCGGTCGTCGACCGGGTTCAGCTCGGTGGCTTTGCGATAGAGCTCGCTCGCCTCAGCGTAGCGAGCCTGTAGATAAGCCACGGTTCCCAGGTTCGAGTACGCGCCACCCGTCGGGCGGAGGTCGAGCGACTTGCGCAAGGTCCGCTCCGCGTCCTCGACGCGGCCGAGCCTCAGGTAGATCCCACCGAGGTTGCTGTACCCCGAATAGTTGTCCGGGGTGAGCGCCACCACGCGCTCGAAGGACGTTACCGCCTCCGCGAGGCGGCCGCGCTGGTTGAGGAAGACGCCCAGATCCTTGTACGCCGCCCAGGAGTTCTGCCGCAGCTCGATGGCGCGCCGGTACGTCGCCTCGGCCTCTGCCGCTCGTCCTGCGTCGTCGTATGCGTTCGCCAGCTCGCGCAGCGCGTCGGCGTTCCGCGGCTCCAGCTCGAGCGCCCGATTCAGGCTGGCGATCGCATCCACGTGCCGGCCTCGCGCCAGCTGCACGAGCCCCATGGTCAGGTGCACCGGCGCGAGCTGCCCGTTCAGCTCCACCGCCCGGCGCGCGCTTTCGCCGGCGCGAGCGATGACCGCCGGGTCGCGGCCGATCTGGAACAGCCGCAACAAGGCTTCCGCCTTCCCGGCGTGCGCGAGCGCGTACGCTCCGTCGATGGCGATGGCCTGGTCGAACACGCCCACCGCGCTCTCGAGGTTCTCGACGCGGTCGTACCGCTGCAGGTACCCCCGTCCCTGCAGGTAGAACTCGTAAGCGGCCGCCGCGGAGGTGGCGTCTCCGCCCAGCGCGCGCCGCGCCCCGGGCTGCAGCTGGAGGTCGAGCATCTCGGCCGCCTTCTGCACCAGCAGCGTCTGGAGGTTCGCCAGCTGGTCCTTGGGAACCTCCACGTCGCGAGCAGCCAGGATCAGCTGGTTGCGGGTCTCCACCAGGTCGAGGGCGACCAGAGCGGTCGTATCGGACCAGTGGACGCTGCCGCCCAGCACGATGGTGGCTCCGAACGCCTCGCGCGCCGCCCGGGCGCCTCCGACGTTCTCCTTGAGCACCTCCCCCGCCGAGACCACCGCCAGCGTGCCCTGGAACTGCTCGATCTGCCGCAGCTTGTTGGTAAGGATCTCGCTCAGCCCGGCGGCGAAGGCGTCCTGGGGCGCTCCGCCGCCGACGCTGCGGAAGGGCAGGACGGCCAGCTGCCGGTCGGCTGCGATGGCCGCAGGGTGGGGCCGCGGCCAATAGAGCACGAGCACGGTCGCCGCCGCTGCGGAGGCAACCGCCCAGGGGATGGTGCGGGGGGTGCGCCAGGGCCGGCGGGCCGGGCCGGACGCGGAGGCCCGCTCGAGCTCCTTCGCCAGGGCGGCGGCGTCCTCGTAGCGGTCCGCGGGATCCTTCTCCAGGCAGCGGGAGACGATCCGGGCCAGGTCGCGCGGCACCGTGCCCGGCAGGCTCGCCGCCGGCGAGGACAGCACCGCGTATCCGGTCTCGACTGCGGAGCCGGCGGCGAACGCGGGCCCCCCGGCGAGCATCTCGTGCAGGATGGCGCCGAAGCTGAACACGTCGGAGCGGGGATCCACCGATGCGCCACGGACCTGCTCGGGCGACATGTACGCGGTGGTACCGACGATCGCGCCCGACTCGGTCGGCGGGCCCTGTCCCGCCCGGCCGGGCGCGGTGGACGGGAGCAGCTTGGCGATGCCGAAGTCGAGGATCTTGAGGCGCTCGTCCCGGGTGATGAACAGGTTTTCCGGCTTGAGATCGCGGTGCACCACTCCGTTCGCGTGCGCCGCGGCGAGGCCGGCGGCGAACTGCCGGGCGTAGCGCAGCGCCTCGGCTGGCGGCAGCGGGCCGTCCGAGAGCCTCTCGCGCAGCGTCCTGCCCTCGAGCAGCTCCGAGACGATGTACGGCTCGCCGGCGTCGACGCCCACGTCGTACACGTCGAGGATGTTGGGCTGCTGCAGGGACGCCGCCGCGCGGGCCTCGACCTGGAACCTGCGCAGCTGCTCGTCGCCATGCGCGCCCGGCGCGAGGACCTTGACCGCAACCTTCCTGCCCAGCCGGAGGTCGAGCGCGGCGAAGACCCGCCCCATCCCACCCCGGCCGATCTCCTTCTCGATCGAGTAGCGCTCGCCGAACAAGGCGTGCGCCGGCGGGCTGGCGAGGTGCTCGGCCGGGCCGGGGTCAGCGCTGGCAAGCGCTCCGGCGCCGCCGGCCTGTTCCCGACCGTGGAGGGCCTGGACCACGTGCCCCCGCCTCCGGCGCAATGCACGCCGCGCCGCGTCCACCGTGCCGCCGCACGCCAGCCGAGTCAAGTCACCGCGGCGCGGCGGACAGGCTCGAGATGCCGCCCATCCCGCCGCGCCGCGGCGCCCCCTCAACGCCTGGCCAACTGGTGCGCGTCCCTGACCGGCTGCTCCGCCTGGGCCGGCTGCTGGCGCGCCGCCACGGTGGCATGCAGCTCGCCGAGGCGGGCCAGAGTGTGCGCGAACCCGGCGAGCCACCCGACCAGGAGAGCGAGCGGGAACAGCCACATCCGGATCCGATCCATGGCGCACCTCCCAGGCTGCGCAGAAGCACCGTGCGTGCCAGGCGGCGATGCGCCTTTTCACGGCGAAATCTCGAGTCCAGGGGAGTCGCGGCGGTCGAGCGCCCGTGGCGCCACCGGGGCGCCACCGGGGTCAGCGGTGGAACTCGCCCCGATCGATCCGGTAGCGCTTGATCCAGCGCTGCATCTGGACGCGCGCCTTGCCCAGCACCCGGGCGGCGGCGGTCACGTTGCCGCCGCTCTCGCGCAGCGCGGCGACGATCTCTTCGCGGCGGCGGCGGTCCGGTTCCGCCAGGCCCTGCGGCGGGCCCGCGGCGGCCGGCGCCGCCTCCTCCGCCACGCTGGCGGCGACGTCCGGCGGGAGGTGTCGCGGCTCGACCGGGCCTTCGCCGGCCAGGACGACCGCGGCGTGGAAGCACCGCTCCAGCTCGCGGATGTTCGATGGCCAAGGGTAGACGAGCAGGGCGCGGGCCGCCTCGCAGGTCAGCTCGATCTCGCGGCCTGGGAAATGCCGGCGCAGGAGCGCGGCCGCGAGCAGCCCCAGGTCCTCGCGCCGCTCGCGCAGCGGGGGGAGCGCGATCGTCACTCCTCCCAGCCGGGCGAGCAGGTCCGGGCGGAATTTCTCCTCCGCCGCCAGCGCCTCGAGGTCGCGGTGCGTGGCCGAGACGAGCCTCACGTCGACCTTGACCGGACGCGTGGCGCCGATCGGCTGCACCTCGCCTTCCTGCAGGACACGAAGCAGCGCCGCCTGGGCGGTGAGCGGCAGGTCCCCGATCTCGTCGAGGAACAGGGTGCCGCCGTGGGCGCTGCGGACCAGGCCGGCGCGGTCCTCGTCCGCGCCCGAGAACGCCCCCTTGCGGTACCCGAGCAGCTCGGACTCGACCAGCGTGGGCGGAAGCGCGCCGCAGTTCACCGCCTGGAAGGGCCCGGCGCGCCCCGAGAGCGCATGGATGGCGGAGGCGACCACTTCCTTGCCGGTGCCGCTCTCTCCCCGGACCACCACCGGCACCGTCGAGCGGGCGACGGCCTGCGCCCGCGCCAATGCTCCGGCCAGCGAGGGCACCAGCGTGGCGAAGCCCGCCGCGGCGGGCGCCAGCGCGCTCGACTCGACGACGTCGCCGCTCGGCGGTACGCGCGCGCGAAAGAGAAAGAAGGTATGCCCCAGCTCGATCAGGTCCCCGTCCTCGAGCTCGGCGCGCTGGCAGCGGCGGCCGCCGACCATCGTGCCGTTCTTCGAGCCCAGGTCCTCGATGGTCCAGGAGCCGAGCACCCTGCGCAGCAGCGCGTGCGAGCCGGACATCCATGCGTCGTCCACGCCGAGGGAGAGCCGGGGCACGCCCGAGCCGTCCGAGCGCGAGGCCTGGCGGCGTCCGGCGCGGCCGAGCATCACCTCGTCGACGTGCTCGAGCGAGCAGCGCATCGCGGGGGCCGAAGGCCGGTCGCAGCTCAGCACCAGGAACAGGTGAGGCACGCCGGCGCGCGCGGCGGGTCCGCGCCTCACCTCCCGCGAAAGCGTCCTGGTGGAGTGGCCCATCCCCGTCGTGCCCCGCGCCGGGCGGCGCACTGCCGAGGGTGCGCCGCCCTCCGCGGTCCGTCAAGGAGCCCAGCGGCGGGGGCGGTCGCGAAGCTCGCCCGTTCCGAGCGCTTCGCAGAGCGCCAGGAACGGCTCGCGCGGGACGCCCAGGAAGCGCGCCTCCTCGAGCGTTCCGATGGGCGCATCGGTGCGGAGCGTCGCCAGCTGGCGATAGAGCAGCGCGTCGTCGCGGCGTTCCTCGAGCGTGGCCGCGAGCCGCGGCGCCTGGCGCACCGCCGGCCAGGCGGCCGGGTCGGCGGGGATGTGCTCGAGATGGATGTACCTCGCCAGCAGGGCCGAGGCGGTCTTCTCGCCGAAGCCGGGCAGCCCCGGGATGCCGTCGGCGTCGTCTCCCGTGAGCGCGAGCAGGTCGGGAATGCTCGGGGGGCGGACGCCGCGCCGGCGGAGCAGCGCCTCCTCGTCCACCACGGACTTCGCGCGCCAGTCGACCTGCACCACGTGGGTGCCGCGCAGGCACTGCCCCAGGTCCTTGTCGGGCGTGAGGATGCGGACCTGTTCCACCTCGCTCTCGAAGCGCGCGGCTCCCGTGGCGAGCGCGTCGTCCGCCTCGAAGTCGCGCATGGACCACACCGCCATGCCCAGCGCGCGCACCGCGTCCTCCGCCGAGTCGAACTGGGCGAGCAGCTCCGGCGGGACGCCCTCGTCGGTCTTGTAGCCGTCGAAGAGATCGTTGCGGAAGCTGCGGATGGGATTGTCGAACGCCACGGCGACGTGGGTCACGGCCTCGCCCTCGTCGTGCAGCAGGGCCAGCATGGCGGACGCCAGCGCGAGGGTCGCCTTCTTGTCGCTGCCGTCCGGAGCGCGGTGCGGGGGCCGCTTCGAATAGTAGGCGCGGAAGAGCTCGTAGGTGCCGTCGACCAGGTGCAGGCGCATCCGGCGACAGTGTAGCAACAATGCTCGCGTGATAAGTTCCGGGCGTGAATCGCCTCTCCGCGATCACCCTGGTTGCCCTGCTACACGAAACACAGCGCCTCTCTCGACCCGACCCTGACCGGCAGCTAGGCAGGAGGAGCGTACAGACCCGCGGTGCGCGCGCGCAGGCGCACCAGCGCGAGCACCACGTCGCAGGTGGGGGTGGGGAGCCCGACCAGCCGGCCCATCTCGACCACGGCGCCCAGCAGCGGGTCGATCTCCATCGGACGCCCGCGCTCCAGGTCGACCAGGGTGGAGGGCTTGTGCACCCCGACTTCGGCCGCGCCGGCGATGCGCGCGTCCACGTCGAGCGGGAACTGCACGCCCAGCTTCTCGGCCACCGCCTGGGCCTCCAGCATCATCTGCCGCGCCACCGCGCGCGTTCCCGGGTCCGCCGTGACGCTCTCCAGGCCGCTCGAGGTGAGCGCGCAGATCATGTTGAAGGAGAGGTTCCCCCACAGCTTGATCCAGAGGTTGTCGCGGATGCGCGCCCGCACCGGGCAGCGCAACCCGGCCTCGATCATGGCCCGCGAGAACGCCTGCGCACGCCCGCTCTTCGAGCCGTCCGGCTCTCCGATGTCGAAGCGGTTGGAATAGGTGTGCTCGATCACGCCGGGCTCCACCACGTCGGTCGCCGGGTAGACGATGCACCCGACCACGCGGCTGGGAGGCAGCTTGTCCCAGAGCACGCCGCCGGGATCGACCGTCTGCAGGCGCGTCCCCTCGTACGGCCCGCCGTGCTCGTGGAAGTACCACCAGGGAACGCCGTTCACGGCCGGCACCAACGTGGTCTTCGGGCCGAGCAGCGGCTGCACGGCGCCCGCGATCCCGGGCAGCGCGTGCGCCTTGACGCTCAGGATCACGTAGTCCTGCGGCCCGACCTGGCGCGCGTCGTCGGTGCAGCGGGGCCGGACCACCTGGGTCTTTCCCTCGCTGATCAGCTTGAGCCCGCGTTCGCGCATGGCCGCGAGGTGCGGGCCGCGGGCGATCAAGGTCACGTCCTGCCCCGCGAGCGCGAGCTTCGCGCCCATGAAGCCGCCTATGGCGCCCGCGCCGAAGACGGTGATCTTCATCCGCCCAGGCCGAGCTTCGCAGCCAGGCCGATGCGCTGCAACTTGCCGGTCCGGCCCTTCGGGATCTCGCGCACGAAGACGAACGTGCGCGGCACCTTCCAGTGTTCCAGCCGCCGCGCCGCGAACTCGCGCAGCTCGCGGTCGGTGCAGGCGTGTCCCTCGCGCAGCACCACCGCCGCGCCGATGTCCTCGCCGAGACTGTGGTGCGGAATGGCGAATGCGACGCACTGCTGCACGGCGGGGTGGTCCATCAGCACCACGTCGATCTCGATCGGGGCGATCTTCTCCCCGCCTCGGTTGATCAGCTCCTTCAGCCGCCCGGTGAGCCGCAGGTACCCGTCTCGGTCGACGAAGCCCTGGTCGCCGGTGCGGAACCAGTCGTCGATGAACGCGCTCTCGTTCGCCTCCGGATTCGCCTCGTACCCGGGCGTGACGTTCGCGCCGCGGATGACCACCTCGCCGGTGTGGCCGCGGGGCAGGAGCTTGCCCTCCTCGTCCATGATGGCGACCTCGGGGCCCGCGGGGACGCCGACGGAGCCGGCCTTGTGCTCGCGAGGCGGCAGCGGGTTGGAGGTCATCTGGTGGGCAGCTTCCGTCATGCCGTAGGCCTCGATCACCGGGCAGCGGAAGGTCCGCTCGAGCTCCTCCATCACCTGGGGCGCGAGCGAGGCGGACGAGGAACGGATGAGCCGCAGGCGGATGCGGCCGAGCTCCTCCGCGTGGCGCGTCGCGCGGGAGACGATCGCCTGGTGCATGGTGGGGACGGCCGTGTACCAGGTGGGCCGCACCTCGTCGAGCCACTGGAAGAAGCGCAGCGCGTTGAACCCGGCCGAGCAATGCACCTGCGCGCCCGCGGCGAGCGACGAGAGCACAGCCGCCATCAGCCCGTGGATGTGGAACAGCGGCATGATGTTGAGGCAGACGTCGTCGGGCGTGAGCTGCAGCGCCGTCATGATGTTCCGCGCGGACGCGGTGACGTTGCGCTGCAGCAGCGGGACGATCTTCGGACGCGAGGTGGACCCCGAGGTGTGCAGCACCAGGGCCGCGTCGTCGGGCTGGGCCAGGCCCCCCTCGAACGGACCGGCGCCGTTCTTGAGGAGCGGGCGCAGCGAGAACGCGCCGGCGCCCTGGTCGCGGTGCGGGACCAGCTCGATGATCGGGATGCGCAGCTTCGTCGCCACCGCCCGGGCAGGCGAGTCCAGACCGGCCTCGACCACCAGCGCCTTGGCGCGCAGGTCGGTCAGGTTGAACTCGAACTCGTCGGCGGTGAGCCCGCGGCTGAGCGGGGCGGTGGTGGCGCCGGCGCCGACCGAGACGAAGGCCGCAGCCGCCTCCGGTCCATTGGGGAGCACCAGCACCACGCGGTCGCGGCGGCCGATCCCGAAGGAATTCAGGTCCGCGACCGTCCGTCGCACGAGCGCGCGCAGGTCGCGGTAGCGCAGCGGCGCCACGCCTTCCGGAGCACCGATCGCCGCTGCGCCGTCGGCGCCCCGCTGCAGTAGATCGGCGATCGTCTCCATTGCCGATCCTGGGAGATGCCCATTCTTTGCGCGCTGCGCAAGCGTTTTCTACGGCGCTTTCGGCCCGTCTTTCGCGCCGTGCGCCACCTGAGGGCCCTCCGGCTGGGGTCGCAGGCGCGTGACGTCGAAGAAACCTCGACGGATCTTGCGGTTGGTCGCGAGCAGGAGGGCCGTGAGAACGACGTACCCGATCGAGTAGCCGTACCGGACCCCGGGAGCGGTGAATAGGAGTTGGCTGCCGAACAGCGCGGCCAGCAGGGCCGCGGCCCAGAGCGAGAACCGCATGTTCGCGATGACCGCCAGGGCGAACAGGGACTGGGCCGACGTCAACAGCACTTCTTCCGTCTGACGCGGGTCGAGGACGAGCGCGCCCGCCCGTCCCGCGGACAGCGAATACACGAGCGGCAGCATGCCGATGAGCAGCGTCCACTGATTGATCTTGGAAGAGACCAGCGTGGCCATGCCAGCGCTCGGGTTCCGTCGGAGTGCGAACAGGATCGCGACGATGAACTCGGGCGATTCCGAGGCCAGGGGAGCGACCCACTGGACCAGGAGGAACTCTTCCATGCCCGAGGTCCGTCCCACCGCCAGCAGGCTCTCCGCGAAGGGCTCCGCGCCGAGCAGGATGGTGAGGCCGGCCAGGGCGAAGAGCGCGAGCGTGGCCAGACGCCGGCGGGCGGTGGAGAGGGAGCCGAGGAGCGCCGAGGGACCGCCGAGCTCAGGCTCGGACATCCCCGCGCGCGACGCCGCGGCGACGTAGAAACCGAAGATGGCGAGCAGCGCCACGGTGTCGAACAGCGAGATCGAGCCCTTGAGAGGGATGATGAAGGAGTATGCAGTCGCGATGGTGAGGTAGGAGACCTCCAGCGTCTGCGAGCGCCTCAGCTGCACGGCGCGATTCCGCGTCTTGATCCAGTACGCGACGACCACCGCGGCCCATCCGAACCCGATGAGCAGCCGGTTGGCTCCCGTCATGTTGGCCGTGGCGTACTGCGCGTAGGCGGGGTCCTCCCCGGCCTGCCACGCGAAGTACATGTCCACCGCGTACTCCGGCAGCACCGCGATCAGCGCCAGGAATGCGAACGCCAGGCTCTGGGGCACGTCCAGCTGGGCGACCTCCGCTGCCCAGGAGAGGAGGATCGCCGCTCCGACGATGCCGATTCCCGACAGGAGGGCCGTCCAGTGGGGAGTGAGGTCGACGCCTGCCAGCCGGAGGAACACCCACTGCAGGGCGAGCAGCGCGGCGGACAGCAGTGCGAGGAGATTGCCCATCCGGTCGAATCCGTGTCCCGCGCGTCAGGATGTCGAGTCGCCGGAAATCTGCGCCAGGTGCGGCTTTCCCCGGTGCCGCCAGGTGTTGATGGCGGGCAGGACGAAGAAGAAGATCGCCACGGCGGTGATCACGCCCGCGATAGGCCGGCTCAGGAAGATGAGCGGCGAGCCCTGCGACATGATCAGGCTCTGCCGGAGCGCGTTCTCGGCCAGGTCGCCCAGCACCAGAGCGAGCACCAGAGGCGCCAGGGGGTAGTGGAGCTTCTTGAAGACGTATCCGACCACGCCGAAGATGATCATGTACCAGATGTCGATCATGTTGTTGTGCACGGCGTAGGAGCCGATCGCGCAGATCAGGACGATGAACGGCGTCAGGATGGCGAACGGGATGCGGAGGATCGCCGCGAACAGCGGCACGAACGCCAGCACCATCACCACGCCCAGCAGGTTGCCGGTGTACATGCTGGCGATGAGTCCCCAGACGAACTCCGGCTGCTCCTTGAAGAGCAGGGGACCCGGCTGGAGGCCCCAGATGATCAGGCCGCCGAACATCACCGCCGCGGTGGGCGAGCCGGGGATGCCCAGCGTGAGCATCGGCAGCATGGCGGCGACGCCGGCCGCGTGCGCGGCGGTCTCCGGCGCGACTACCCCCTCCAGCTCTCCCGTGCCGAACCGCTCCGGGTGCTTGGAGGCCCGCCGGGCGAACGCGTAGCTCATGAACGAGGCCGGGGTCGCGCCTCCTGGCTTGAAGCCCATCCAGAAGCCGATGAAGCAGCTGCGAAGGAACGTGCGCCAGTACTGTCCCAGCGTCTTCCAGGTATCGAGGACGACGCGCAGGTTGATCTTCGTCTTGGCGCCCTCGAACTTGAGCCCCTCCTCGACGCTGAGGAGAATCTCGCCGATCCCGAACAGGCCGATGACGGCGACGATGAAGTCGAAGCCGGTCATCAGCGGGGTCATCCCGAAGGTGAGGCGGAGCTGCCCGGTGACGATGTCCAGCCCCACCGCCGCCAGGATGAAGCCGAGCGCGATGGAGACGATGGATTTGAGGGGGTCCGATCCTCCCAGCCCGACGAAGCTCGAGAACGTGAGCATCTGGATGGCGAAGAACTCCGGCGGCCCGAACTTGAGCGCGATCTCCGCGAGCAGCGGCGCGAAGAGCGTGATGAGGATGGTGGCGAAGAGCGCTCCGACGAAGGACGACGAGAACGCCGCGGTGAGGGCCTGGCCACCCTGTCCCTTCTTCGCCAGCGGATAGCCGTCGAAGGTGGTCGCCACCGACCAGGGCTCCCCGGGGATGTTGAAGAGGATCGACGTGATCGCTCCCCCGAACAGCGCCCCCCAGTAGAGCGAGGTGAGGAGGATGATCGCCGAGGTCGGCGGCATGCGGAACGTCAGCGGCAGCAGGATGGCGACGCCGTTGGCGCCCCCCAGGCCGGGCAGCACGCCGATGATGGTGCCGAGCGAGAGGCCGATCACCGCCACCATCAGGTTGTAGGGCGTGATCGCGACCTGGAAGCCGAGGAGGATGTTTTCGATGCCCATGGGTCAGTAACCCAGCCACGCTTCGAGCGGCCCTTTCGGCAGCGGCACCAGGAACCACTTCTCGAACACCAGGAAGGTCACCACCGGGATGGAGAGCGAGAGCGCGATGACCGACGCCCAGGAGTGCCGCCCCACCAGCCGCATGTAGAAGAAGAGATAGACGGCCCCGGCCACGTACAGCCCGATGAACGGGGTGAACAAGACCATGGCCGCGGCCGGCCAGGCCACCGTCAGCACCATCCGCAGTTGCTCGCGGCTGGCGAACGGCTCGGTGGAATGCTTCCTCACCGCCTTCACCAGGATGGCGGCGCTGTGCGCGATCAGGACGACCGCCAGCCAGAAGGGAAAGAAGCCGCTCTGGGGACCGTCGGTCCCCCAGCGGAATCCCAGCCTCACGGCGTCGAAGAGGACGACCGCGCCGAGGAGCATCAGGAAGGATGCGGTGGCGATGTCGACGGCGCGCATCCGGTTACTTGAGCAGGCCGCCCTTCGCCATCAGGTCCTTGTGCAGCTTCTCGTTCTCCTCCACCCACTTGGCGTACTCGGCGCCGCTGGTGAAGGCGGGCTTCAGCGCCCCCTCCTCCATGTACTTCTTGAAGTCGGGGGTCTCGTACACCTTCTTGAGCATGCCCACGTACCACTCGACCGCCTCCTTCGGCATTCCCGGAGGACCGAAGACCCCGCGCAGCATCTGGTAATGGATGTCGGCCCCCAGCGCTTCCTTGACCGTGGGGATGTCCTTCCAGGTCGGGTCGGGGATGCGGGCAGTGTCGAACACCGCCAGGGGCCGGACGCGCCCCGCCCTCCAGTGGCTCACGCACTCGATAGGGTTGTTCACCGTCGAGTCGATGTGCTTGCCGACCAGGGTGACGCAGACCTCGCCGCCGCCCTTGAACGGGACGTAGGTGAACTTCACCCCCAGCGCTTGCTCGAGCTGGATGGTGATGATCTGGTCCTCCTGCGCCGAGCCGGTGCCGCCCATCTTCATCCGGTCGCCGGTGCCGGAACGCTCCTTGACCGCCGCGATGTATTCCTTCGCCGTCTTGTAGGGCGTCTCGGCGTTGACCCAGAGGATGAACTGGTCGAGCGCGATCCGCGCGACGGGCGTCAGGTCGCGCCAGTTGAACGGCACGCCCGTGTGCAGCGGCGTGGTGAACAGGTTCGAGAGCGTGATCACGATGGTGTGCGCGTCGCCCTTCTTCTCCTTGACGTAGAGGAAGCCCTCCGCGCCGGCGCCGCCCGACTTGTTGATGGCGATGATCGGCTGCGGCGACAGCTTGTGCTTCTCCGCGATGCCGCTGATCAGGCGAGCCATCTGGTCGGCGCCGCCGCCGGTGCCGGCGGGGATGACGAACTCGACGGGCTTGGTCGGCTGCCAGGCGCGAGCGGGGAGCGCCACAAACGCAGACGCCGCGAACGTCATCGAGACTTGCACAAGAGAGAGAGGTCGTCCGACAGCACTGAGCCGCCTCATTTGGTGCTCTCCTCTCTGGTTCTCTGTGGCCGGTGCTGACTCCGAAAGGAAAAGTGCCAGCCGCCTACTTAGCCCATCTACGACGAAGGACGCAATCCGCGGGGCCGCAAGCCGCGCGCGGCTGGCCCGGCCCTACGAGGGCCTGGGCTCCTCGGGAACGGGGAAGATGAGCGAACCGATGACCGAAAGCCCGAGCAGAGCGGCGACGACTCCGAGGGCGGCTCCGATGGGAATCTTGAGCGGACGGTCGATGCCGAGGGCGCTGGCGAAAGGGAAGACATAGAGATCGGCGATCAGCATCTTGACGCCGATGAAGGCCAGGATGAGCGCGAGCCCGAACTTGAGCAGGTGGAACCTGGTCATCATCGTCGAGACCACGAAGAAGATCCTGGGTCACGCCGAAGATCGCGGGGATCGAATCGGTGGCGAAGATCACATCGGTGAATCCCAACACCGCGACCACCAGCAGGAGCGGCGTGGCCCGCAGTTCCTGCTCGTCCCGGATGAAGAACTTGTCCCCGTGGTACGCCGAGACCATCGGAACGAACCGGCGGAACATCCGGATTACCGGGCTGTGCTCGATGGCGACTTCCTCGTCGCCTTTCTGGAAGAGGAGCTTGAGGCCGGTGAAGACCAGGAATGCGCCGAACAGGTACAGGATGAAATGGAACCGGTGGATCAGCGCGGAGCCGACCAGGATGAAGATGCCGCGCAAGAGGATCGACCCGAGGATACCGAGGAACAGCACGCGGTCCTTGGCGACGGCCGGCACTTTGAAATAGGTGAAGATGACCAGGAAAACGAAGAGGTTGTCGACCGAGAGCGCATACTCGAGCAGGTATCCGGCCAGGAACTGCAACGACGGCTCGGAGCCGAATTGCAGGCGCAGCACCAGCACCAGGACCATCGCCAGAGAGACCCACAGCCCGACCCAGGCCAGCGCCTGCCGGGTGCGGACCTCGTGCGACTTCCGGTGGAAGACGAGGAAGTCGAGGAGGAGCGCGGCGACGACGAAGGCGGAGAAGCCGATCCACAGTGCGGGCGAGCCGATCTCGGGCGAGCCGAGGTTCCGAGCGGGCGCGTCCGTCATTGCGCGCGACATTACCCGCCTGGCGCTCGAACGGCAAAGACAAACGTCTGACGCGGCGCGCACTGGACCGCGGTTGGACGCGGTCCGCAAAGGCGGACGGGCCGCCGGCGGTGGTCCTCAGTCCAGGTAGCGGTACGCCGGCAGGGTCAGGAATTCGCTGAATTCCTCCGACAGGACGAGGCCGTCGAGGACCTCGGTGGCCTCGCGCAGGCGGCCCTGCTGCGGGCCGCCCAGCTTGGCGAGCTCTTCGTCCCGGACCTTCCTGTAGAGGTCCCGTCGCCGTCCTGCCGTCGGTGAGCTTCGCCGCGTTCCGGATCCACTGCCAGAGCTGCGCGCGCGAGATCTCCGCGGTCGCCGCGTCCTCAATTGCCGAAACAATTGCACCACGGAGCACACGGAGCCCACGGAGGATCAGGGTTCTTTCGACCGGGCACCCGCGAACGATCCGCCCAGCCAAACCAACTCCGTGTGCTCCGTGTGCTCCGTGGTGCGGTTGCTTTGGCGGTTTCTAGGGGTGGGGGGCCATGAAGACGAGGAGGGCGGCGCGGGCGTTGGAGCGGTTCGCGACGCCGTGCTCGCTGCCGGCGGGGCACAGGGCCACCTCGCCAGCGCGCAGATCGCGCGTGTCGGCGCCGACGCGCACCTCCACCGCGCCTTCCAGCACCGCGTACAGCTTGTCGCTGCCCGCGTGCGCGTGCGCCTTCTGCTCCTGCCCGGGCTCCAGGCAGTAGACGTCGCAGAAGAAGCGCTCCGTCTCGAACAGGTTCAGCTTCTGCAGCTTGTCGGGCGAGAAGCGGCGCAGGGCCGCGAAGCTCTTCACCTCAATCATTCTCTTCCTTCGTCCCCTCGAGGCCGTACTTTTGCGCGTTCATGGAGACGATGGCGGCGGCGATCACCTTGGGCACGTACTCGCGCGTCTCCTCGGGCAGCTTCTTCAGGCGGTACAGGTGCCAGAAGTCGCGGCGCTCCTTCTTGAACCCGCCGGGCTCGCTGGCGATCTGGTGGAGGACGCGGCGTACGCCGGATTCGCCGCGGTTGTAGCTGGCCATGGCCAGCATGAAGGAATCCTCGCCGAACTCGGCGAGGAGGTTGGCCAGATAGCGGGAGGCGGCGCGCGTCGCCTTGGGCGGGTCGAACCGCTCGTCCACCTGTGCGTCCACCCGCAGGTTGTAGCGGCGCGCGGTGTCGGCGCCGAGCTGCCACATGCCCGCCGCGCCCGCCTTGCTCCGGGCGGTGGGATCGAACTGCGTCTCGGCCCAGGCGATGAACGCCATCTCCTCGGGCAGGCCGAGCGCGCCGAACTCCTTGAGGATCATCGGCCAGTACTTCTGCTTGCGGCGGTAGATGTACTTGAGGTTCCCCGCGTGCAGCAGCTCGTCGACGTGGAATTGCAGGCGCTCCTTGAACACCGGCGGGACGGCGTAGGTCTTCGCGTCGAACTTGGCGAGGATCTTGCGGATGTCGCGGTCCATCTGGTCGCCGGCGTTGGCCACCTCGGCGGCCTTGGACTTGTCCGCCTTGCCGAGGTCGTCGATCGCCTTCTGCGCGTTCCCGGTGAGCTGGGCGAGGCGCTGCTCGAGGTGCTCGAGCTTCTCGGTGTCGCTCTCGGAATCCATCGCCGCCTGGACCTGCTGGATCTCCTTGTCGAGCTTGTTCTTCGTCTGCACCAGCTTGGCGATCTGCCGCTGCTGCTGGACGATCACCACCGACATCACGCCGACCACCACCGCCGCCGCCCCCGCCACTGCCGCCACCACCTTGACCCAGCGCTTCTTGGTCTTCGCCTTGGTGCTGAACTGCACCTGGCGCATGGTCTCGGCCATGATGAACATGGTCTTGCCGCTGGACTGGCCCCCCGTCTTGGCGCGCTCCATCGCGACCTTCTTGGCCGCGAGCTCGGCGAGCCGCGCGGTCTGCGTGTCGGCGCTCGCCTTGAGGTGATCGGAGATCGCGGAGATCTCCTCGCTGTCGTCGATGGCGCGGGGCGGCTGGGAGATGTCCTGGAGCAGGATCGCTTCGGTCTTGAACGAGGGCTCTTCGATCAGGATGCCGTCGAAGTGGATCTGCAGCACCGGACCGCCGCTGCCGATCTGCAGCTTGTCGCCGGACGCGAGGCGGTGCTTGGCGATGCGCCGGCCGTTGATCAGAGTGCCGTTCGTGGAGGCGGTATCGACCACGAACCAGTTGCCCTCCTCGAGCAGCAACTCGGCGTGGTGGTTGGAGACCTTCGGGTCCTTCACCTGGTCGAAGCGGACGTCGCAGTCCGGCGCCCGGCCGATGCGCAGCACCGGCTTGGCCAGCTCCGCGGTCCTCCCTTGCAGGCTCCCGGAGAGGTGCTTCAGGCGGATCATCCAGATTTCCCCCACCCGCAGCCTACCCCGCCTCCGCCCCGCTGCCGAGCACCACTGCCGCTCCCGCCGTGCTCAAGACCAAAGAGATCACCACGGAGGACACGGAGGGCACGGAGATTCGGTGTGTTTTTCGATCAATCGACCTCGCTGGGCTCCGTGCCTTCCGTGGTGATCCTTTTGTCGGTTCAGTGGGAGGGGAGGAGGCGGAGGATTTTGTCGCGGTCGCGGGGGCAGTCGCCGCGGCCGTCGCAGTTGCTGGTCGTGACGTAGGGAGCGCCGTCGGGGCCCATCACGACGTCGCGGAGGCGGCCAGCCTGGTCCTGGAAGTAGACCTCGTGCAGCTCGACCACCGCCGGGTCGGAGGCGCTGAACTTCACCCGGTGCAGGTGCTTCGAGCCGAGCGTGCCGATCAGCAGGCTGCCGCGCCAGTCGGGAATGGCGGTGCCCGTGTAGAACGAAGCGCCGCCGGGCGGAACGGCGGTCTGCCACGTCAGCGAGGGCGTGACCATGCCCGGGTGCGTCTGGCACCCGTAGATCGTCGGCCAACCGAGGTTCGCTCCGGGTGAAGCGAGGTTCACCTCGTCGTGGCCGCGGCGCATCAGCTCGCCGGAGGGACCGTGGTCGGTGACGTAGAAACGGCCGCCGCTCCAGTCGAACCCCTGCGTGTTGCGCACGCCCAGCACGTAGAGCGCGTTCCCCGCGACCGGGTTGTCCCGGGGCAGTTCGCCGTCCGGCGAGAGCCGCAGGACCTTGCCTCCCAGGCTGCCCGGGTCCTGGGAGCGATCCGGCTCGCGGCCGTCGCCGGTGCCCACGTACAGCACGCCGTCGGGGCCGAACCGGATGCGCCCGCCGTCGTGGTAGGCGGCCGAGGGAATGTCCTCGACGATGCGGCGGTCGAAGCGCGCCGAACCCAGGTCCTCGGCGAGCCGCCAGCGCTCGACGCGGTTCGACTTCCGCCCGCCCTCGCGCACGGTCATGTAGAGGTAGAAGAACCGGTTCTGCTCGAATCGGGGGTGGACCGCGATGCCGAGGAGCCCACCTTCCTCGTCGGAGTCGACGGCGATCGTCGCCACCAGCGGGAGCTTCGTCGCGTCGCCTGCCTTTCGCTTGGGGAGGGCCGGCACCAGGCGCAGCCTCCCGGGCCGCTCGGTGACCAGCGCATCTCCTCCGGGAAGGAACGCGATCCCCCACGGCACTTCCAACCCCGCCACCACCGTCTCGAGCTTCACCGCCGCCTTCCCGTCCGGCCCATACCCCTTCTTCAGCAACTCACACTTCTCCGCCGCCCCCACGCTCCTCGCGAACAGCAACGCGGCCATGAGCGCGATCGTGCGCATGGGCCGACTATATCGTCGCGGTAGACGAAAAGCGTTCCACGGGAGCGCGGGAGATCCAGGAGGGCAGCAGAAATTCCTGATCATTTTACTCCCGCGCTCCCGTCTCTCCCGCGCTCCCCTGAAACGAGCACTTAAAGTCTTGCTGGCCGGGGGGGAGGGGCGCAGAATTCCCGTGGAGGAGCATGCAGCCGTTCGAGTACACGCCGCCCGAGGCGCGAGAGCTGCTCGGCAAACAGATCCGCGAGCTGGGGCTCAAGCTCGACGGCTCGCCGGTCGAGAAATACGTCCAGCAG
>WNEY01000520.1_pt1 | contig 24866 bp, 25 predicted proteins | sample 5400531 | NCBI WGS metagenome assembly WNEY01 (sample SAMN13153338, study PRJNA577476) | soil metagenome | isolation source: 200 cm saprolite under Douglas fir tree site 1 | place: USA:California | collected 2015-04-18
AGAGGAAAGGTGGCATTATAAAACTGGAGATTGAAATGGAAGTGCACGCAGGCTGAAAAATCTGAAATCTGGTTTCATTTTTTCTCGTTCCATTTTAGGACGACCCCGTGCATGACGCCGCCGATCTCGAGCAGCTTCTCTTTGTGATGCACCATCTCGTCGCGGGTGAACCCGGTGATGGCGTAATCTTTGCGCAGAAAAATTGCCTGCTCGGGACAAACCTCCTCGCACATGCCGCAGAAAATGCAGCGGACCATGTCGATGTCGAATTCCTCGGGATATTTCTCAACTTTGGCGAAGCGATCGGTGGATGGAATTTCGCCGGCCACGATTTTGATCGCGCGGGGCGGACAGATGAATTCACAGAGCTGACAGGCGACACAGCGCACCCGCCCATCGGTATCGCGCACAAGCGCAGGCGCGCCGCGGTAATGCTCCGGCAGGCTGCTGTCCCATTTTTCTTCGGGATACTGCATCGTTACTTTCGTCCGGCCGAGAATCATGTTCTTAAAATGCTTGATCGTGATCGCCATGCCGGCGGCGATAGCTGGCAGATACATTCGCTCGCGCCAGTTGAGCTTTGGACGTGCTACGGTGATGGCCATTTAAAAACGGAAGTACGCGACGATGATGGCAACGAGGAAAATATTGACGAGCGCAATTTCAAAAAAGAACAGCCAACCAAGCCGCATGAGTTGATCGTAGCGGAAACGCGGCAGCGTCCAGCGCACCCACATGAAGACGAAAATTAGAGCGGCGACTTTCGCAAAAAAGACCGCGATGTTAATCAAGCCGAAGATCCATCCGTGCGAGCCGTCAGGAATTCCGGGAAAATGCCAGCCGCCAAGAAACAATGTTACGATGACCGCCGAGCCACTGATCATTGCCGCGTATTCGCCAAGAAAAAAGAGCGCAAATTTCATCGACGAATATTCAGTGTGATAACCGCCGGCCAGTTCCTGCTCAGCTTCGGGCAAATCGAATGGCAGTCGGTTGGTCTCGGCAAAGACCGCAATCGTAAAGACGACAAACGAGATGATCATCGGGATGGCCAGCAGCCATTTCCCGAGGTTCATCCAATCGCCGATGAAGGGCGCGATCATCCAGCCGTGTTCGATTTGATAGCGAACGACACTCGTTAGGCGCAAATTTCCGACGAGCAGAAAAACCGGAATGACCGCGAGTCCGAGGGAAAGCTCGTAGGAAATCATCTGCGAACTGGAGCGCACGCCGCCGAGAAACGGATATTTGGAATTTGAGGCCCAGCCGGCCAGAACAATGCCGTACACGCCTAACGAGGCGATGGCGAAGACATAGAGTATCCCGACATTGATGTCCGCAATCACCATCGGCACGCCGAGCAAGGTGCTGCCGAAGGGAACGACCGCGATGGTGATGATCGCTGGTACGAGCGCCAGGCACGGTGCGAGCCAGTAGTAAAAAGTGTTTACGTGGCGCGGACTGAAATCTTCTTTCAGCAGCAGTTTGAAAATATCAGCGATCGGTTGGAAAAGACCGGCCGGTCCGACGCGATTCGGACCAAGCCGGTCCTGCATGAATGCGCTCACTCGCCGCTCCGCATAAACGCTGTAGGAAACCATCGGCAGGATCACGACAACAAGCATCCCGACGATTTTGAGCAGCGAAGTAGTAATGAGAAAATAATCCATGTTGATCTTTTAGCGCGAACGGCCCGAAGGTTTTTTCGCTTCCGCCTTCTCGATGTCGCTGGCCGCGGGATCAACGGGCGGAGAAGGGGATTCGCGCGCTTGCATAACTTGCACGCCAAGGTCGCCGATTTTGCTCAAACTTAATCCGGCGAATTGCGGAACGGCTTCACTCATTTGCCGGAAAACATCCTCGATCGAATAAATTCCATTGCTGCCGGTGAGCGCTTGGAGCAGGTCGCGCAGAATTTCCCAGTCGTCGCGCGCGTTTCCCGGCCCGCGCACTGCGCGATTAAGCCGCTGTAAACGGCCTTTGCCATTGATCATCGAACCGCGCTTTTCGGCGAAGCCAAGCGACGGTAGCACGACCGTGGCATGCTCCGTCGCCGTGTTCGCCAAAATATCCATTACGATGCATGCACGAAGATTTGACAGCTGCTCGACAGAAATTCCGGTGTCGATTGGATTTTCTCCGAGGGCCATAAGTGCTTTGACGCGGCCGGATTTCACTGCTTCGGCGATAACCGGCAATTTCGCTCCCGGTTCCGACGTGATCCCGAGCAATCGCGCGCCGTTTGTGTTTGGATTGCGATCTGTGCTCAACAGGATGTCGTCGCCGGGGCCGGTGCGCGCCACGATGTCGATCAACTGAACATCGAGAGCGCGGGCAAGTTGCGCCATCAGCCACAACTCTTCGTTCGTCATTCGCCCCGAGGCGACGACGGCGATTTCCCAACCGGAAAACGGTTTCAACTGCAACGCGGCATGTGCAATCGCGGTCGGCCAGTCCACCGCGGCAAACTTGTTGCCGAGAAAAATGCGCGGTTCGAGCAATCGTCTTTCGGATTGCAGATAATCGAAGTTGAGCCGGCCATAGTCGCACATCCAGCAGGAGTTGACCGCATCATTCTCGCGCGGTGTCTGTCGGTAGATCATATCTTCGCGCGTAGCGATGACCGTGTTGCAGCCGGTCGCGCAACTGGTGCAAATGCTTTTCGTTTCCTTCAAAAACCACACGCGCATCTTGAATCGGAAATCGGATGAAGTCAGCGCGCCCACTGGACAAATGTCTACCGTGTTGAGCGAGTAATTGTTTTCGAGCCGCTTGCCCGGATGCGCGGTGAGCACGGTATTGCTGCCGCGATCGACAAAGCCAAGCACATCATCCTTTGCGATTTCCTGGCAGAACCGAATGCAGCGCGAGCAGAGAATGCAACGCTCGTCGTCGAGCGTGACGCGCGGCCCGAGCTCGACGTTTTTCGGTTTCTTCACCTTGTTTTCGAGGAAACGCGACTCGCTCGTGCCGTACTCGACGCTGAATTCCTGCAATCGGCATTCGCCGGCTTGATCGCAAATGGGACAATCGAGCGGATGGTTGATGAGCAGGAATTCCATCACGCCGCGCTGACATTCTTTCACGAGGGGTGAGTTCGTACGCACGCCCATTCCTTCGGCTACGTCTTGCGCGCAGGAAATTTGTGGTCGCGGCATCCAATTGATGACCGGTTTGCCGTCGGCGCCGAGTTCCGGTTTGCGATCAGGCCCAAGCTTTGGCAGGCCCATCTCGATCAAACACATCCGGCAATTGCCGGGCGAGCTGAGCTTTTTGTGATAGCAATATCGCGGCACATAACTACCGGCCTGCTCGCACGCCTCGATCACGCGCGTGCCTTTGGGAAACTGACGCCACACGCCGTCGACTTGGACGTTGAACATTTGCGGCGCGTTGGCTGTTTGATTCGACACGTCGATCTTGCGTTAAATCGTTCCGGCCGAACCGGCTTTTTCCCAGCCCGGGTCATGAGCGAGAGCAGTGGTTGGAATTGTCTCCCGCTCGGTCAATTCTTCCGAAATGTATTCTGGCGGGAGCGGTGGTGGCACTGGCTTCGCGGCGCGTGATGCAAATTCATCTGGAAATTTCTCGACAAAACTTTGGGTTGGCCAGGCGCACGCTTCCCCAAAAGCGCAGATGGTTCGACCGGCGATATTGTCGCCGATCGTTTTCAACGTGCGCGGATCTTCCACTACGCCGCCGCCGTGCAACATCCGCTCCGTGATTTTTTTCATCCAGAGTGCGCCTTCCCGGCACGGCGTGCATTGGCCGCAGCTCTCGTGCGCATAAAACTCGTTGATATTGTTGAGCGTCCAAACCATGTCGCGCGAATCGTCCAGAACGATTACGCCGCCCGATCCGGCCATCGAACCGGCGGCGGTGAGCGAATCGAAATCCATCGGAATTTCGTCGATCGACATCTCGCGTTCGATTATCGATCCATCAGATTGCCGATCTTTTATTTTGAATCGCTCGTCTGCGCGCAACACTTTCGCCGAGCTCCCGCCCGGAATCACCGCTTTGAGCATGCGCCCCGGCTTTAATCCGCCCGCCATCTCGTAAATCAATTGCCCCATCGTCACCGCACCGACTTCAATTTCGAAATAACCGGGGCGCTGTACGTCGCCGCTCACGCAAACGATGCGGGTGCCAGTATTGTTCGGACGGCCGAGCTGCGCGTATTTCGCGCCGCCCATCGCGATGATGTGCTTCACGTGGCACAGTGTCTCGACGTTGTTCACGATCGTCGGGCACATGTAGAGCCCGAGCACCGCCGGGAAATAGGGGGGCTTGATCCGCGGATAAGCACGTTTGCCTTCGAGCGATTCGATTAGGCCGGTTTCCTCGCCGCAGATGTAGGCGCCGGCCCCGCGATGAATGTAAACTTCGACATCGAACCCTGACCCGAGGGCGTTTTTGCCCAGGAAATTGTGCTTGCGCGCTTCCTCGATTGCGCGCTCCAAGATTTTCGCCCCTTCCGGGAACTCACCTCTTATATATATGTACGCCGTCCGCGCGTTGAGGGCGAGGCAGGAAATCAGGATTCCTTCGAGCAGTTGATGTGGATCTTCGTGCATGATGTAACGGTCTTTGAACGTGCCCGGCTCCGATTCGTCGGCGTTGCAGATCAAATAGATGGGCTTTTTCTCATCCGGCTTGATGAAGCTCCACTTCACGCCGCACGGAAATCCGGCGCCGCCGCGACCGCGCAAGCCGGATGTTTTTAGTTCGTTCACAATGTCGACACGCGACATCGTCACGGCTTTTTTTAGTTGCTCGTAGCCGCCATTATCGATGTAGGTATCGATGTCGATCTTCCAACCGGCGCGGCCGATGTTTTTGAAAACCAAGCGATGCTCGAGCGGATGGGGAGATTGCGGATTACGGATTACGGATTGTGGATTTGAGATAAGATCGACAACCGAGTTTGGATCGACATTCTCGTGCAACGTTTCGCCGATCATGCAAACCGGCGCGGTGCCGCAACTGGCCAGGCATTCGACAAACTCGATGCTGCAATTACCGTCCGGGCTCACGGAAATCGGATTGTGCGTTCCGTGATTATCGATCTTTGGTTCGACCCCGATTGCTTCGCGCAAATTTTCCATCAGGCGATAACTTCCTGCCATCGCGCAACTGAGCGTGCGACAAACGCGGACGTGCGTTTTGCCGGCGCTCTGCTGGCGAAACATCGGATAAAAGGTGACCAGCTCGAGAATATTGATCGGCTGCAAGTCGAGCTTGGCCGCGATCCACTTCACGCCTTCATCGCTGATGAATCCAAAATGCTCCTGCCAAAAGTGCAGCAGGGGCAGCGCAGCGCTGCGTTTGTGCTCCGGCGGGTAACGCCCGATCGCCTCATCCATTTTCCGCTCCAACTCGGCGGGAACGCGTGTGCTCGTCGAGTCCACGGAAAAGGAAATCAGTCCGACAGTGTGCTCTGCTTGTCCGTGACCTTATCGTCTTTAAACACGATCGTCACCGTGTCCTGGCCCTGACGGTAAACGTAAGTCGTCTTTTTCATGATGACGAAATCTTTGTTATCGATGTCCGTGGGCGGGCCAAGAATCGATTCCACCTGTTTCTTCGACATTCCTTCCGCCACTGATTCGACATTCGCTTTTGTGATGCGTTTGCCGACACAAGAAATGGTGATTACGAGCACAAGCACGAGCCCGAGCTTTCTCGCGAGCCGGGTCATTGATTGCAGGATCGACATGTTCATCTGTCGCATTCGCCCATGACAAAGTCCAGACTGCCGAGCACAGCCGGCACGTCGCTCACCATGCAACCCGGCAAAAGCTCTGGCAGAATGCTAAGATTGACAAACGAAGGCGCGCGGATTTTCAGCCGGTGTGGTACGCCGCCGCCTTTGCTGTTGATGTAAAAACCAAGCTCGCCCTTTGGATTTTCCGCCGCGAAATAAACTTCGCCCGGCGGTGCGTCGAGTCCTTCCGTCACGACGATGAAATGATGAATCAGTTCTTCCATTTTGGTCATGACGCGCGATTTCGGCGGCGTCATGTTTTTCCAATCGACGACATTAATCGGGCCGCTCGGCAATTTGTCGATCACCTGGCGCAAAATGCGCACGCTCTGTCGCATCTCTTCGATGCGGACGAGATAACGATCGTAGCAATCGCCGGCGCTGCCGATGACCACGTCGAAATCGTAATTGTCGTAGTCGAGGTATGGGTTTTTGCGTCGCAAATCATGCTCGATGCCGCTCCCGCGCAGATTCGGGCCGGATAACGCGTAGGCAATCGCGCGATCTTTCGGAATGACGCCGATGTCGCGCGTTCGATCCACAAAAATTCGATTGCGCGTGAGCAGCTTGTCGATCTCATCGAGTTGCGGAATGAAACCGTCGAGAAATTTCTCGAGCCGCGAAATGAAATTTTCGGGCAAATCGCGGATCTGCCCGCCGACCCGCGTGTAGGAAGTGGTGAAGCGCGCGCCGGTCAGCAGTTCAAAGAGGTCGTAAAGCTTCTCGCGCTCGGTGAATGTGTAAAGAAAGGCGGTCATCGCACCAAGATCGAGGGCCATCGCGCCGAGTCCGAGCAAATGCGACGAGATGCGTGATGTCTCGCAGCAAATGGTGCGAATCGCCTGGCCGCGCCGCGGAATCTCCCAGCCCATTAATTTCTCCACCGCGAGCGCGTAAGCGACGTTGTTCGAGAGCGGCGCGAGATAATCGAGCCGGTCGGTGTACGGAACGAATTGGTTGTACTGCATGTTCTCGGCGATTTTTTCATCGCCGCGATGGAGGAAACCGATGTCCGGCGTTGCTTTGGTAATGATCTCACCGTCGAGCTCGAGCACGAGTCGCAAAACGCCGTGCGTCGCCGGATGCGACGGCCCCATGTTCAGCACCATCTTCTCGCCAATATCGTCGTCCGCGTGACGCAACTTTGCGTCCGCGGCAACCACTCGCGTCACCGGATCAGGCGATTCAATCTCGCGGGTGGTGAAAGGCATAAGATCGAGAAGTGGAATTACGCTCGCGAGTCAACCACACTGTGCAAGTGCAAATTGGGTAGCGCGCGCGACTCGCGTGCTGGTTTTGGCGTCCCGCCAAAACGGACGTTTCGTAACCGTTCGCTACTCCTCAAAGTTCGCGACGGCGAGGACGCCGTCGCCAGCACGCGAGAAGCGTGCGCTACCCAGAATCCACTCGCCGCGCGCAACGAAGCGAGTTAACTACAACGGCCATGAAAAAAATCGCGCTGCTTTTCGCCGGGCAAGGTGCACAAGTCGTTGGGATGGGGCGCGATCTTGCGCAAAGATTTCCCGTCGCGGCGGATTTGTTTCGGCAAGCCGATCAGATTCTCGGTCGAAGGCTGAGCGAGATTGCGTGGAATGGCCCGATCGAAGAATTGACCAAGACATCGAATTGTCAGCCGGCGCTGTATGCTCACGGGCTCGCGTGTCTGGCGGTGTTGCGCGAACTCGCCGGCGATTTTCCGATTGAAGGCGCGGCCGGTCTGTCGTTAGGCGAAATGACGGCGCACGCCGCGGCCGGCACGTTTGATTTCGCGACCGGGCTGAAGCTTGTGCAGAAACGCGGCGAATTTATGGACGAAGCGTGTGCTGCAACCACCGGCGCGATGGCGGCAATGATCGGCGCAGACGAAAACGCAGTGCGCGCGCTAGCCGCAGATGCGGACGTCGATGTTGCCAACATCAATGCTCCCGGCCAAATCGTGATTTCAGGCGAGAAAGCGAAAGTGGAAATTGCGGTAGGTCTGGCAAAAGAGCACGGCATTCGTCGCGCAAAATTGTTGAATGTCGCCGGCGCGTATCATTCGCGTCTGATGGAAAGCGCCTACGAAAAGCTGGGTGCTGCGCTTGTCCATGTCCTGGTGCATCCGCCGCGTTTTCCGGTGATCAGCAATGTGACCGGCGCAGAAGCAGCAACGCCAGTTGAGATTCGACGCACCTTGCAAGACCAAGTCACCGGCACGGTGCGCTGGGTCGATTGCATGGAGCGACTTGTCGCTCTTGGCTGCAATTTGTTCATCGAGCTCGGACCGGGCGGCGTACTCGCCGGTTTACTCAAACGGACGTGCAAAGATGCCGATGTGGTTTCGGTGAACGACGCGGAATCGGTGCGCAAATGCGCGGGGCGCATTGGTGGGTAGGCCCGCCGCGCTACGGCCCTCCGCGGACAGCGCGGCGCGCTGTCCCTACCTCGACAATCGCATTTGGACACCGTAGCCTGAGCGAATGGCACTGGCAGAGCGTGTAGATACAGACCTAAAGGACGCGATGCGCGCCAAGGACGCCACGAAGCTCGGTGTCCTACGCATGCTTAAATCCGCGTTGAAATATGCGGCGATTGAAAAGCCGGGCGCGGAGGCCGAACTGAACGACGCGGAAGCAGCGCAAGTCGTGCGCAAACAAGCCAAACAGCGGCAGGATTCGATAGAAAGTTTCGAGAAAGGCGGACGCGCGGAACTTGCGGCTAAGGAAAAAGAGGAGTTGTCGATCTTACAGGCGTATTTGCCGCAAGGAATGAGCGCCGATGAACTCGCCAAAGTTGTGCGCGATACGATTGCGGAAGTTGGCGCGACTTCCAAAGCGCAAATGGGCGCGGTGATGAAGACGTTGCAGGAGAAAGCTGCGGGCCGCGCCGATGGCAAGACGTTAAGCCAGGAAGTGCAAAAGCAGTTGGGCAATTGAGGATTGCGCGTTGAGAGTAAAAGGCTGCAACCATTCAACGTTTTAAAATTTAATCATGCTGACAGCGATCATCGTTGCCGCGGGCAGCAGCCGGCGCGTTGGCTTCGATAAGTTATTTGAAATAATCGCGGGCAAACCGGTGATCGTCCATGCCATCGGCGCTTTTGAAAATTCAAAATCTGTTTCGGACATCGTCGTCATCGCCCGCGAAGATCGACATGGCGAGATCAGAAAATTGGTCCGCAATCAAAACTGGAAAAAGGTTCGGGCCATCGAGAGCGGCGGCGAACACCGGCAGGATTCAGTTCGCGCTGGCCTGAGTCGTCTTGGCGAAAACGTACAGTATGTGGCGGTGCATGACGCGGCCAGACCGCTCGTCACGCCGGAAGTAATCGAGCGCGTCTTCCAACAATCACGCACCCACGGGGCGGCCGCTCTGGCCGATCCAATCACAGACACGCTCAAGCGCGCCAATGTCGATCTTGGCGTCTCCGGCGCGGTGGATCGAGATCGACTTTACGCCGTGCAGACGCCGCAAATTTTTGAACGGAAACTTCTCGAGCAAGCTTATCGCGCCGTGGCCGAGAAAAAACTTCCGGTTACAGACGAAGTTTCCGCGCTCGAGCTGATCGGCGCCAAAGTCATGCTCGTGCCGAACGACGATTTTAATTTCAAAATCACTTACCCGCGCGACTTGAAACTAGCGGAAATGGTCCTGCAGGGGAGAGGACCGCGTGGCTAGGCTCACCCATGTTCACATAAATAGAAAACTCCATGTGCCTGCCATGCTATACGTGATTCACGTATGGCACGACGACCAGCCAACCGGACGGCAGAATTGAAAGCGAAAGGCAGCAGTAGCGCTGCGAAGATCGACAACATCGTTCGCTCGATTAGTTCGGCTTCGCTGATCGAGCCGATGTCGATCTAGCGGGCGCGTGAGACGAAGCAATGGTCGCAATCGCCGGACAGGTATCGGTTGATCGCGGAGAAGATGTTGCAACAAGGCGAGCCACTGCTCGCGTTCGACGTTGTCACCGAGGGGTTGTCGCTCACGCACGCGACCGCGCGGTTATAAGATCGACATCAAGCAAGCATTGGATCGATCGGCACGAGCGGGCGAACGAGTTCGACGACGCCGGGCACATCTTTGGATTTGAATTTTCGGGCCCGGCGCAGACGGCAGACGGTTCCCAATTCGCTCACGCGAAGGAGTCGGCCGTTTTTCCACACCCAGGCGTCGGGATTATAGGGGCCGACGCGGCGTGGATCGGTCCACGTGTGGATCGACAAGAGCCGATCGGTCACCGCGGCGGCGATGTGCATCGGGCCGCTGTCTACACTGATGATGAAACGCGCGACGCGAATTAGTCGAATCAATTGCAGCAGCGAGGTTTGATTCGTCAGATCGATGCAATTTCCCGGCGTGTCGATCTTGCGGTCGGATTGGCCGACGACCACGACGCGCGTCGGCGCGAAGGCGCGACAAAATTCCTCGATCACCCCGTTCGAGAGTGATTTGCCGTCGCCGCGGGCGAATGGATGCAACAAAATGAATGGCGGATGTTCATCGAAGCGCGGGAGCATATCACCGGTGGGAAACGAGCAACGAAGCGCCGCACCGACGGTGGCGCCGGCGCATTCCGCCAGTTTGAGATAACGCTCGACCGCGTGATCGCGGCGATTGACCTTCGCGACGCGATCGTAAAACCAGCGCGCGCCTTCGCGCGCATCGCTCATTCCATAAATTTCCTTCGCACCGCTAATTTTCCCGATCAACGCGCTGCGCAGCAGTCCCTGAAAATCAAGAGCAAGATCGGGCTGAAGTTGTCTCGTTATCTTCAACCACGGCCGCAAGCTGCGCGGCGCACCGAGGCCGCGAAATTCGCCGCGCGGAAAAACGTGGACATGCTCGACATCGGGATTTCCGCGGAGCAACGGGGTGAATTCCGGATTGATCACCCAGGTGATTTCTGTATCGGGGTGCGCATCGCGAACCAATGCGACCGCGGGCAAAGCATGCACGATGTCGCCGAGCGAGCTCGGTTTAATGATCAATATCTTTTTCAGAGGTCAGATTGTCGATCTTATCGGCCAATCGCAAGCCGTTCCGCGAGCAGCGGCGGCAGACCGGCCTTGATGATTTTCTTTTGCGCAGTGGCGACCTTGTATTTTACTCGCCGTTGCTCGACGATGTTGTTCTCAACGTCATAAATGCAGTAGGCGGCGTGCCAATTGCCGTCGCGCGGTTGACCGACGCTGCCGGTATTAATGAAATACTTTTTGCCCATCTCGATGCGGAGCAGTTCGGTACTGACACGTCTGACGCCGTCGTCGCGGATAAAGGCCATGGGCAGATGGGTGTGGCCGAAGAAACAGACGGTCGTGTGTTGATAGGTGAAACTCGCGGCCGCGTCGAGATTATTAAAGACATAACCCCATTGCGCCGGTGTATCGAGCGTGGCGTGCACGATCGTAAAATCGCGCACTTGCCGCTGCAAGCGCAGGTCGCGCAACCATATTTTGTCCTCCGCCGTGAGGTGATCACGCGTCCATTGGATAGCGCGCTCGGCCAGTTCATTGAAGTCGCGCGAGGATTCGACCAACGAGGCCTGTTCGTCATGGTTGCCTTTGACGATGGGGCAGTCCATGTCGCGGACGCGTTTGACGCACTCGTGAGGATTGGCGTTGTAACCGACGACGTCGCCCAGACAAACAAAGTGCGTGCAGTGGTGCTCGTGCGCGTCCTCCAGGACGGCCTCGAGCGCCTCGAGATTGGCATGAACGTCACTGAAAATCGCGAAACGCATTTGCAGCAGCTGCCGCCGTCACTGGCGGCAGAAACTTTTTAATTGGAACTGCCGCTGACGACAGCGGCCTTTACAGGCTTCAGTGCGCACCTTCAGGAATCCGTTGCTCGTTCGGAATGTTCAATTTCTGTTCGAGAAACTTCAGTCGGGTGATCAAAGTTGGCATCCGCTCGTTTTTGCCAGCGTCATAAAGCCGACGCAGACGTTCGTATGCTTCGCGCTCGCGTCCCTCGCAATACGAAAGCTCGTAGGCCGCGAACCGTTTTTCATAAGCCCGCGCTTCGGGCAACGCCGCTGCCTTCGCAAAAAATTCGGAAGCGCTCGCGTGATCTTTGTATTTTTCCTTGTAAAGCCGCGCCAGCGTTTCATAAAGCTGCGGTTTCTCGGGATTATTTTTTATCCCGCGCTCGAGAAAATCCTTGCCGAGGGCGAAATATTCCCGCTGCGCCTTGACGCGCAGGGCCAGGCGCGGCTGGGTCTGATCGTTCATGGCCGCCACGCTCGCGTTCCAGGCCATGTGCCATGCAGCCATGTCCCAAAACAAAATCGCGCGCGGCTGCAACGTTGTCACCTGGCGGAACAATAAAAGCACGCGGCCCCATTCCGTCCGTTCCCACGCCACGTGTGCTTGAATGAAAAGAACGTCGGCAACGATCGCGCGAAATCCACTGAGCGCGGCGATGAAACCGAGCTGGCCAATCTTTTCTCGCAGATCGAGATTAAATTCAACGTCGTGAAAATGTAATTGTCGATGTTGCACGAAGAGCGCTCGCTCGCCGGGAAGTTTCATGACGCCGAAGGCCAGCGCCATCGCGAGCACGAGGACCGGCCTTCGCAGAGCTGCGGCGCGGCAGGCGAAGCGCATCATAATTCCTTCCCGTAAAAAACGAACGCGGCCAGCAATGTGTAGATCGTCGTATAAAAAATGCCGAGCACGGCAGTTTTTGCGAACAGTCCCAGCGGAATGGCTGCGCCGACGACGATATCATCGACCAGATTGAATGTTTGCAAATCTGGAAAGATCAGCGCGACGAGCGCGAGGAATACGTGCGTTATCCAGCCGGTGCTGTGCTCCTGCAGCCAATATTCCCGCGCGGTCGCTTGCAAATGCCCAATGAAGTAAATGACAACCATCACGACGATTGTGAAGATGTTCGTGGTCGCAAATGTTGAGACAAAAAGCGTCAGGGCCGCGAGCAAACATGCTTTCAGGTAAATGATGATGATGCCGGGGAAGATGTCGATGTTGAGAGCGGAAGAGCGGATGGCGCGCAATGCGTCATCAATCTGCTCGCGTGGCGCGGCCGACATTTGGCGCAGCGTTTCGTGTAATACGGTTTGTTCGCGCAGATAGAGCACGGCGAGAAACATCGCACTCATGACCAACGTGCTGATAGCAAGGAGCAATAGCACGCCGGTGAGCTTGCCCGCGATGTATTCAAAGCGCGGCACCGGTTTGGCCAGAATTGTGTAAACGGTGCGGTCTTCGATGTCTTGCGGAATGAGACGCGCGGTCGCGATGATCGCGAGCAACGAAGTAAAGATCGACATCGCCCCGAGCGATACATCTTTTAGAATCTGGAATTCCTGTTGAAAAGCGAGGCGTGCCATGAAGACGGAACTGCCGATCAAAAGCACCGCGAAAATGAGCAGGACGTAAAAAACTTTCAGGCGCGTCAGCTCGGTCAGCGTGTTTGCCGTAATCGCGAAAACGCGCGCGATGGAAAATACACGATGTCTGGTAATGGCGGCGGTTTCGTTGCTCATTTGTTGCTGCCATCCGAGGTGGCGTCGAGAAATAAGCGCTCCAGCGTTGTTGTCGATCTTCGGCGCGCGATCAATTTTGCGTTTGAACTTATCGCCAGGGTGTTGATCCGATCGACGAGCGCATCGGAAGCGTTTTCCAGGATGAGTTCGGTTTGATTTTCGATCGCGATCAATTCCTCGAGCCGTCCTTCGCGCACGAGCACGCCGTCGGCCAGAATGCCGACGCGGTCGCAGATTTCCTGCGCTTGCGCGAGAAGATGCGACGAAAGCAGCACCGTGATTCCGCGCTGCTTAAGATCGACAATCAAATTACGAATGTCGCGCGAACCGGCGGGATCGACACCGGCGGTCGGCTCGTCCAGCACGAGCAGCTTCGGTTCGTGAATCAACGCCTGAGCGAGGCCGATGCGCTGCAACATGCCTTTGGAATACGTGCTCAGGCGCCGATCGCGCGCATTCGTCAGGCCGACCAGCTCGAGCAATTGGTCGGCGCGCTCTCTCAATCGCGAGCCACTGAGCCCGCAGAGTTTTCCGAAAAAGCGCAGCGTTTCTTCCCCGGTGAGATATTTGTAGAAGTATGGGTTCTCCGGCAGAAAGCCGACGGCTTCACGGCTTTCGACCAAACTGCTGTCGCGTCCGAAAATTTCTGTTCGTCCGTGCGTCGGCGAAACCAGGCCGAGAATGATTTTGAGCGTTGTGCTTTTCCCGGAACCGTTTGGCCCAAGTAATCCATAAACGTCGCCCGGTTCGATGCGAAGATCGAGATGGCGCACCGCAACGACCGGTTCTCGATGGAACGGGACCGGAAAAACCTTTGTTAGTCCGCTGACCGTGACCGCCGCATCAATCATGACGAATTTCAAAGCCGTGCCCGGCCACTGGTTTATCCAACTTCGTTTCGGTTTGCTTGCGAATGTGCGCGCGCAGTTCGCTTTGCATGATCGCGTCCAAAAACGCGCGGATCTCGTTTTCCTCGCCATTCACCTGGAGCTCAACCCTGCCATCAGTCAGGTTGCGCACCCAGCCGGTCAGATCGAAACCTTTGGCAATGTGCCGAACCGACCACCGGAAGCCGATACCCTGGACACTGCCCTCGTAAAATATCTGAAGTGAAATCATTGCCGGATCAGCCTGATCCTAGCAAACGTGCGGCAGCGCGAAAGTCCAGTTGGCGGTGCAAATGAGCCGGATTGAAAAACGCCGGGTGAAACTAAATCGTTCGCCCGCGTTTTACTTGTAAGAGTAAACCAGACAAAAACTGCTCTCCCGGCCGTCGACCAGATCGATGGAAACGAAATATTGGCCGCTGTTCGTCGGTGAAAAACCGGCTGCGGCTTTTTCGCCCGAGTTGTAATTTTCGGTCACGACCTGCTTCCCCGCCTCGTCGTAAAGATTGACTGCGATTTTTTTCGCCGGATCAATTGCGCCGACCGAAAACCAGTATTGATTGCCCGCGTACAAATTTACCGCGACAAGAGCAAGCTCGTGCGGCTTGATCGTCCCGCACCAATGACCGTCGCGCATTTTGAATCCGTCATTGGTAAATGCGCCGGCCAGATCGAGCGCGGTTTTGCGCGCCTCCACTTCACTGTCCGTCTCGGCGCGCGCGCGGGGGCTGGCCGCGAACAGAAAGATCGATAACAAAATGAGCGAACGGCATCTCATTTTGCGTCCGTTTTGTTCTGGATTGCTTCCATCACCTTTCCAACCGCTGCGTTGACTTTTCGCACCTCATCCACACTGGGCGACTTACCCGGCGGGAAGGAGACGAGCTTCTCGATGTCCATCAGTTGTTCGTTTACATCTTTAACCAGCGGCTCGGCCCGTAGTTCCGGCGAGATGTCGTTGATCTTCGAATGGATGAAGCTGATGAGCGCCGGCTGGCGCAAAACTTTTGCGCTGCGCTCATCGTAATTTTGCATGATCGCGGCGCTGACTACCTGTGTGCCGCGAACCCAGCCGCCGACACTGACGAGAATTACTAGGTCCTGGTCGCTGTGCGTTTGCATGGACGTTTTCACTTCGTTTTGGGTTGCTTCGAGTTCTTCCTGCAACACATCCCATTCGTCATTCTCGGCAAATTCGTTCAAGCTGTTACCGCGGCGGAGCAGGTTCTCACTTACGCCCAACGCTTTTGCCAGCTTGATGATATCGGAGCCGATGTTCTTGACCTGCTGGCTATCCTTGGCTTCAACCGCGATAAAGCCATCGGCAATCAAACCGCCGAGGTTTAATGCAATCTGTGCCCGGTTCCGATAGGTCATCGGCATCGGGGCGCGATATTGGCCGGACCAATTCGGCTTCCCCGGTTTTTCGAGCGCGGCGAAAAGTTCGCCCGGCGTGGGAATGCTGATCGAGTCGTTCTTGATTGCCCGGGCAAGCTGATCGGCCCGGAGGCGCGCCGGCTCGGCACCAATCACAGCGCAGCAGCCAATCACTAGCCCGATCGCAACCAGGCGTGCGAAAGGATTCATGGGCCAGCGTACCTACACTCGCCAGGATTGCCAGTGAGAACTGTAATGCGGATTGCGGAATGCGGAAAGCAACGCATGATAGGCGCGCGCTCATTTTTTACCGCACAAGTTAGTTGATGACAAAGACCGGCATCCAGGCAGTAATGGCGCGCGAGATTCTCGATTCGCGTGGTAATCCTACAATCGAAGTCGATGTGCGACTCGAAAGGGGCGCTCTCGGTCGCGCGGCCGTGCCGAGCGGAGCGAGCACCGGCGAGCATGAAGCATGGGAATTGCGCGACGGCGACAAGAAACGTTTTGGCGGTAAAGGCGTGACCCGCGCGGTCGCAAACGTAAATGACAAAATCGCGCCTGTGATAAAAGGGTGGGACGCGCGCGACCAGGCGAAGATCGACAATCAACTCATCGAGCTCGACGGAACGCCGAATAAAAAAAACCTGGGCGCAAACGCGCTGCTTGGAGTTTCGCTTGCCGTGGCGCATGCCGCGGCCGCAGCAGAAAACCTTTCTCTCTTTCGTTATCTCGGCGGCGAGGATGCGAAAGTTTTGCCAGTGCCAATGATGAACATCTTGAACGGCGGCGCGCACTCCGATGCCCCGATCGATTTTCAGGAATTCATGATCATGCCGCAGGGCGCGCCGACTTTTGCCGAAGCCCTGCGTTACGGCGCAGAAGTCTTTCACGCGCTCAAGTCGGTTTTAAAAGATCGACATCTTTCCATCGCGGTCGGGGACGAGGGCGGGTTCGCGCCACGACTCGATTCCGCCGAGGACGCGCTCGAATCGATTGCGGCCGCGGTCGGAGAAGCCGGTTACATACTTGGCGAGCAAATTTTCATCGCGCTCGATCCTGCCGCCTCCGAGTTTTATGATGCGGAGCGCAATGTTTACGTTTTCAAGAAATCGGACGGCTCGAAACAGACGGTTGAAGAGCTGATTGAGTACTATGTCGATCTTTGCGCGCGTTTTCCGATCATTTCGATCGAGGACGGCTGCGCGGAAAACGATTGGAACGGTTGGAAAAAATTGACCGCGCGTCTTGGCGATAAGATTCAGCTGGTCGGCGACGATCTTTTCGTCACCAACGTGGAATTTTTGCGCAAAGGAATTGCCGAACACGTGGCGAATTCGATTTTGATCAAGGTCAATCAGATCGGCACGCTCACCGAAACTTTGGCTGCGATCGATCTGGCCAGGACAAATAATTACAGCGCCGTGATCAGTCATCGCTCGGGCGAAACCGAAGACACAACCATCGCCGACATCGCGGTGGCGACGAACGCCGGCCAAATCAAGACCGGCTCGCTTTGCCGCACCGATCGAATCGCGAAATACAATCAGCTCCTCCGGATTGCCGAGGAACTTGGTGACAAAGCGGTTTATGGCGGTAAGATGCAGTGACGTGGAGCAGGCCTACGGCGATTTCCGTGCGCGTCGCGAAGCCACTGTTTGGCAGCGATTGAATCGCGTGCTCGGCGTCTTACTCTTCGTCGCGATCTGGCTTGTGATCGTAAGTTTGTTCGTTCCGCCCTACAAAAAACTGACGCAAAGCCGCGCCGAGATCGATAATCTGCAAGCGCAGGTAAACGAGCAGAAGACTTTGCTCGCGCGCCAGACTCGCGAGGTAACCTTGCTTCAGACGGATACGACTTATCTCGAAACGATCGCGCGCGATCGTCTCGATCTCATGAAGGAAGGCGAAACCATTTTCCGTCTCGAGCCGACGCAAGACACGAAACGCAAAGATTCGGCACGCCGGTAATCTGGGTAGCGCACGCGTCTCGCGTGCTGACGGCGTCGTCCTCGCCGGCGCGAGCTTTTCGGAGAAGTTTGTTTCCGCGAGACGCGGAAACCAACACTCGAGACGAGTGTGCTACCCAGAAGCTGCGACCGCACACGATGTCGATCTCGCGCCGTCGGTGGCGAACGCCCATCTTTGCGCATCGCGACGATTCCATTATCTTCTTTCCATGGCGACTGAACTTCTGCCTGTCGATGCTGAACATTTGAAATCGCGGGTCCGCGATTTACGGAGGTTTCTTTGACGTCGCGAAATTGCAGCGTGAGTTAACTGCCCTGGAAGCGCGCATGAGCGCGCCAGATTTTTGGTCGAATCGCGAACGCGCCCAGACCGATGTCGATCAAGTCTCGCGGTTGCGTTCGCTCATCAATCCGTTTTGTGACCTGGAACGCGAAGTCGGCGATTTCGAAGCTTTGCAGCAACTCGCGTCCGAGGAAAAGAACGACGCGCATCGGTTACAAGCGGAGCGTGAAGTCCTGGCCGAATACAATCGGCTCGTTCATAAACTGGAGGAATTTGAGCTGCGCCAATTTTTGTCTGGCGAAAACGATAACGCGAATGCTTTCGTGACGATTCATTCGGGGGCTGGGGGCACGGAATCGTGTGACTGGGCCGACATGCTGTTGCGCATGTATCAACGCTGGATCGAGCGCAACGGTTTCGGATCGCAGATTGTCGATCTACAAGTCGGCGAAGAAGTGGGAATCAAGTCCGCGACGCTGCTGGTGAGCGGCGATTACGCTTATGGCCACCTTCAAACCGAGCGCGGCGTGCATCGGCTGGTGCGCATTTCTCCGTTCGACGCGAACAAGCGGCGCCACACTTCATTCGCGAGTGTCGACGTTGTCCCGGAGATCGCTGACTCCGCTCCGATCGAAATTAATCCGGCCGATCTCGAGATCTCAACGTTTCGCAGCGGCGGCAAAGGCGGGCAAAACGTCAACAAAGTGGAAACCGCCGTGCGCGTTCTGCACAAACCGACTGGCATCGTCGTCGCTTGTCAGGCGGAGCGCAGCCAGGGCCGCAACCGCGAGCTCGCGCTCAAAATGTTGAAAGCGAAACTTTACCAGATTGAGCAGGATAAAAAGCGCGCCGAGATCGATCGGCAATATGGAGAAAAAGGCGACATCGCCTGGGGCAGTCAAATTCGCTCCTACGTGTTTCAACCGTATCAAATGGTGAAGGACCACCGCACCGGCGCCGAGACGAGCAACCTACAGGAAGTGATGGACGGCAACATCGACATGTTCATCCAGGCAAAATTACGCGGCGAGAAAATCGCGAAGGGCGAGACAGAATTGTAGAGGCGCTGGGCAAGTTAAGTTGCGGTCACGAGCTGCAATCGGAATCGCGCGTCGAATTCTCCGCGATTATGCGCGCGGCAGCACGCCAGACACGCAATCGCGCGTCGAATCCGGCGGACCCGAGCAAAATCGCGGCGGCAATTCGGACATTTGTAAAGAAAACGCCGCGCGCGTTCTGCAATGGGGAAAGGCAAATTGTGGCAGCGTTTTTCATCGCCAACGCCAAGATCGCGGCAAGCTTGGCGCCATTCGGATCCATGCGGCAAAAGGCGGCGCCGACCCGCCCGAAATTGCGCGAGAAGATGTGCGAGCTCATGACGAAGCGTGCGATCGATTTCCGCTTCTCCGTGTTCTGCAAGGCGTGGGTTCAGCGAAACCAGCTTGGCGCGATAATCTGCGCGGCCGGCACAACTTTTCAGGCGCGGGTGCCATTCGACACGAACGAAGCGCGCGATTCGCGCCGCGTCAGTTGCGCGCAGTAGCTCTCGCGCTCTCAATTCAAGATCGACATCGCGGCTAAACGGCTGTAGCCGGGGCGCTCTGTCGCCGTGCTGCATTGCAACGAAACGCCCCGGCAGAGCGGGGCGGCTACAGTCAAACAGCTCGAACTGCTCAAGCAACAGCATACGAGTCGCTTGTTCTTTTCGTCAGTCGCTCGACGATCTGTGAGATCGCTTTGCCGGCAGCCTCGATTTCGTCCGCGGTTGTGTGCTTGCCTAACGAGAAACGGGCCGCCGACCGCGCGCGTTCCATTGGCAGTCCCATCGCCAGCAAAACATGGGACGCGGCTACAGAGCCGACCATGCAGGCGGAACCGCTCGAGGCGCAAACGCCTTTCAGATCGAGCGCGATCAAGAGCATTGCGGAATCCAGGCCGATGAAACTGACGTTCAATGTATTAGCAAGCCGGCGCGCGCAATCGCCATTTTGCTGCGCTTGCGAAACACTTTCCGCGATCGATTTCCATAAACCATCGCGCAAATGCAATTGTCGATCTTGCACCGCTTCGCGATCGCGCAAGGCGAATTCAGCCGCTGCCGCCATGCCGGCGATGGCCGCGACGTTTTCTGTCCCCGGACGCCGCTCATTCTCGTGCGCACCACCGAACATGATCGGTTGGAGGGACAATCCACTGCGCAGAAAAAGAAACCCGGCGCCTTTCGGTCCGTAAAATTTGTGCGCGGCGAAACTCGCGACATCGACCAGCGACATATCGATGTCGATCTTGCCGAATGATTGCACCATGTCGCTGTGCAGCAAGACACCGCGCGCGCGGCAAATTTCCGAGATTTCACGAATCGGTTGGATCACCCCGGTTTCGTTGTTGGCTGCCATGATTGAAACCAGTCTTGTTTCCGGACGAATCGCACGAGCGAGGTGGTCAAGATCGACAACTCCATCCTGGGAAACGTCGAGCCACGTCACTTCAAAATTTTCGCGACCTTCCAAATACTCGAACGCGTTTAAAACTGCATGGTGCTCGGCTTTGTTCGAAATCGCATGTCCGCCGCGCGACCTCGAACATTTCGCCAGTCCAAGCACCGCGAGATTGCACGACTCAGTCCCACCACTCGTAAAAATTATTTCGTTAGGCTTGACGTGGAGAAGCGAGGAAATTTTGTCTCGAGCATCATCAATCGCCGCGCGCGCCTCGCGTCCGGCCGTGTGAACGCTCGATGGATTTCCGAAATGCCGGCCCAGGTACGGCAGCATCGCGTCGCGCGCTTCATCGCAGAGCGGAGTAGTCGCGTTGTAATCAAGATAAATCATTGCGTTCGCAATGAGCGTAATCTTTTTGACAGAAGAAACAAAAAAGTTTTAGGATCGCTTGAATGAAACGCCCATTCCCGTTCCGCAAACTTCCGTGGTCGACTTTACCGCTGATCGCGATCACGATTTTACCCAGCGTCGCGCTCGGGCAGAAGAGCAGCACGCACAACCCGACGTGGTGGGACAAATATCAATACGTCGCCAGCAATGGACCGACCAGCGGCGGCGCGCCCACTTCGTCTGTCAGCTTTGGGGCGAATGTCGATCTTTCGAACGAATGCGGACCTCAGAGCGAAACTTTCATTGCGCTGAACAGCGCGCGTCCAAAAATCCTCGCGGCCGGCTCAAACGAAATTTTCCGTTTACCAATGCGCGGTTACTTTTCGTCTAATGGCGGGACGAATTGGGGTGGCGTGGATTTGCCTTTGCCGCCGGCAAAAGGCAGCAATGGAATCGATTTCGGTTCCGATCCGACGCTTGCATTCGATACCCGCGGAAATCTTTTCTACGGCTACATCGTGGTGTTTTTCGGAAACGGCGCAGGCGTAAACGGTTCGGAAATGGCGGTGGCGCGCTCGACGGATGGCGGTCAAAGCTATCCTGCGGTCACATTTTTTTCATTCGAAAGTGGCAGCAATCATTTTAACGACAAACCGATGATCACCACCGACACAAATTCGAACAGTCGGTTCCGCGACAGTATTTACGTTGCCTGGGACGCAGCAGCCGGTGGCTCGACCGGCGGTGGAATTCGCGTCGGAAGCTCTTCGGATCACGGCGCGACATTCACGATCACGCGTGCGGACGATCCATCGGGACCGGGGAAATCCATCGGCGCCTCGCCCACGGTCGGACCGAATGGCGAACTCTATGTTGCCTGGAACGATTACGCGGCGAACAACATTTCGTTCAATCGCTCTTTTGATGGCGGTGCAACATGGGGCCCACAAAATGTCATTTCCGCGAAAAGTATTCCCTTCGACATCGGCATTCCGGCCGAGTCGTTCCGGCGCGCTCTGGTTTATCCCGCGCTTGATGTCGATCGCTCCAACGGCCCGCATCGGGGCCGGCTCTATTGCTCGTGGATGGATCAAACCGCCGCTGGGACGACCGATATTTATCTTTCGTTTTCCGATGATAACGGCGCGGACTGGTCAGCGCGTACGACGGTGGCCGATCAGCTCGCGCTGCCGGTTGATCGTTTCAATCATTGGATGTCTGTCGATCCTGTCACCGGAGATGTAAACCTGTCTTTCTACGACACGCGCAACGACACCACCGGTTCGCGCTACATGACCGATATTTATTTCGCGCAATCGACCGATGGCGGCGCGTCGTGGTCGTCACCGAATACGCGTGTCACTACGGTAAGTTCGAACGAACACGATTGCGGCGGATTATTCCCTTGTCCCGGCATCAATTACGGCAATCAACAGGGCGATTACGAAGGGCTCGTTTCGTATGGGGGCGTCTCTCATCCGATTTGGACCGACAGTCGCCGCCAGCTTGAATCCATTCCGGGGTGCTACAACAATCTCGCCATGGAAGAAGTTTTTGCGGAGAAGCTGAAATAACTACTGGCGAAGGAAATCATCGCGCCAGAGTTTTCTCTTTTGCCGGAGCGCGATGCGATCGTTTATGCGCGATCTGCAATTGCTTCTGTTCGTGGAAAACAAGCGAATCGGGCGGCACGCTTTGCATGAGAAAGACGTTGCCGCCGATTGTCGATCTTGCGCCGATGACCGTTTCACCTCCCAGAATGGTTGAATTCGGGTAAATAGTCACGTCGTCCTCGACTTTGGGATGACGTTTGCCGCCTTTTTGATTTTGCCGCGCTCATCTTTTTGAATGCTGCGGGCGCCGAGCGTCACGCCATGATAAAGTTTTACGCGGGAACATCGCGTCGCGCGCTTCATCGCAGAGCGGAGTAGTCGCGTTGTAATCAAGATAAATCATCCGATGAATGCGCCGCTCGGCTCGGCACCCTTGCGCGGCCGCTTCGGCACGATGCACAACTGTTTCTCCTCGTAGTAAACGAGCGAATCGGGCGGAACGCTTTGCACAAGAAAAACGTTTCCGCCAATTGTCGATCTTGCGCCAATCACGGTTTCGCCGCCAAGGATAGTTGAGTTCGGATAAATCGTCACGTCATCTTCGACTTTCGGATGCCGTTTTCCGCCTTTCTTAATTTTGCCGTGCTCGTCTTTTTGAAAGCTGCGGGCGCCGAGCGTGACGCCGTGATACAGTTTTACGTGCGATCCGATTTCGCAAGTCTCCCCGATTACAACGCCGGTTCCGTGATCGATAAAAAAATATGAGCCAATTTGTGCGCCGGGATGAATGTCGATCCCGGTGCGGCTGTGCGCCCATTCCGTCATGATGCGCGGGATCAAGGGCAGCTCCCTCAGATATAATAGGTGCGCCATCCGCTGGATCGCGATCGCCTCGAGGGCCGGATAGGCGAGAATGATTTCCTCGTAACTCTTTGCCGCGGGGTCGCCTTCGTAAGCGGCGTCGATGTCCGTCCAGAGCATTTTGCGAAGTTGCGGGAGCTGGGACAGGAATGAGGACAAAATTTCTTCTGCTTTTTCTTCCACCTTTTCTCGCGACGAAAGTTTCCCGAGGCTTTTGCAAATCTCGGTTTTAAGTCGCGCATGCAAATTCCTCATGCGACTGCGCGTAACGTCGGCCAAATCCGCCGAATTCACGAGCGCCTCGCTGCGAAAGCCGGGGAACATGAGACTCATGAGTTCTGCGCAAGTCGCCTCGATCGCGAGACGCGACGGCAACGTGGCGGCGGCATCCAGATAATTAATGCCGCCGGTCTCGCTGTAAGTCTGAAGTAGCTCGTCAACTCCGTCGCTCGGCGTTGGATTCATAATATAAAGTATGCGTCGCGTTCGCAGGCAATCAAAACGGAAACTGCATCCCACTTTTGTCATTCCGAGCGAAGTCGAGGAATGGAGCCGCGGGGGCGCGAGCGACATCGACGGGAGGGCTGAAGGCCGAGTGAGCGGGAGCGAACGAGTCAATCTCTTATTGTTGGTTTCCCTTCCTCGCTTCGCTCGCGAACAGCAAGAGATGTCTCGACTTCGCTCGACATGACAATGCTCAGGTAGGAAGTTGAACTTAGATGAAACGTTTTGAAATCGCCGGACTGCCGCCCGACGAGCTCAATAGCTTTCTTGCCGGCACGCATTCCGACCCATTCCGGATCCTTGGACCGCACCGATTGAAAGACGGCCTCGTTATTCGCGCCTTCCGCCCTGATGCGCAAAAGATTGATATCGTGTTAGATCGACAAGCAAAAACGGAGGCGATCGCGGCGGAGAAGATCCATCGGGACGGTTTTTTTTGCGCGACGTTGCCGGAGGCAACCCGCGATCTCGATTATCATTTTCGCGTCACGAGTTGGGAGGGATCGGAACTGGTGCTGCGCGACCCATACGGTTACGGCCCGATCCTGGGCGAGGTCGATCTCCATCTTTTTGCCGAGGGACAGCACTGGCAGATTTACGAAAAGTTTGGCGCGCATTTACGGACAATGGGCGATACGGCCGGCGTTCACTTCGCGGTTTGGGCGCCGAACGCGCAGCGCGTCAGTGTGGTCGGTGATTTCAAACGGCTGGGATGGCCGCGTTAATCCGATGCGGAAACTTATCGGCAGCGGCGTGTGGGAATTGTTTTTGCCCAGCGTGAAGGAGGGCGCGCATTACAAGTTCGAGATTCGCACTCACTCCGGCGCGCTTTTGCTTAAGAGCGATCCGTTCGCGTTTTTCAATCAGCACGGTAAATCGACAAGTTCTCTTGTTTACAATCTCGAGCGCTACACCTGGAGCGATCACGAGTGGATGGAAGCGCGCCGCCAAAGCGATTGGCCGAAAAGCGCAATCAGTATTTACGAAGTTCACCTCGGCTCATGGCAGCGTCGCACCGCTGAAGGCAACCGGCATCTGAGCTATTTGGAATTTACCGGGACGCTGCTCCCTTACGTCGTCGAGATGGGTTACACGCACATTGAGCTGATGCCGATTGCCGAGCATCCGTTTGAAGGCTCGTGGGGTTATCAGGTCACGAATTATTATGCGCCGACGAGCCGATTTGGGACGCCCGATGAATTGCGTCACTTTATCGACAAGTGTCACCTGGCGGGCATCGGCGTGATCATGGATTGGGTGCCGGCGCATTTCCCGAAAGACGCGCACGCGCTCGCGGAATTTGATGGCACCGATCTCTATGAGCACATGGACCCGCGGCAG
>WNEY01000988.1_pt1 | contig 24866 bp, 17 predicted proteins | sample 5400531 | NCBI WGS metagenome assembly WNEY01 (sample SAMN13153338, study PRJNA577476) | soil metagenome | isolation source: 200 cm saprolite under Douglas fir tree site 1 | place: USA:California | collected 2015-04-18
CGAGCATCTCAAGCGACTGGCTGAACTGATCGTCTCGCATGTATGCCTCCCGGCCAGCAATTGTGGCTAACGCTGGCGGCGGAATCCCGACATGGAAGAGCGGCGTACAGTCTCGATGCCGCAGCGGAGGCATCCTAGCTGCCTACATATCGTCAGAACCCCACCTCAGTTAATCAGCCTGCCGGGAGGGCGCCGCATCTGCTAACAGCGCCGTGCTGTCGGCACTGCAGGCCGGATTGACGGCGGCCACGAGGAACTGCCCGGAGACGGCCACGTAGCTGCCCGCTGGCGGACACGAGAATTGCCCGGCGGCGGCCAGCAGATCTGCCCGACACGATCTTGACCGTTCCCTGCCGGTTACCCGGCGGGGTCCCCTTCCCGGTTTGGCTGAGCGGTGCCAACCGAGATCGTCACGTTGTCAGCGAGCAAATGCAGCTCGTAAGCACCAGGCAGCGGATCGTTACTGGGGAAAGGATCCGCGAGGGTCGGGACTGGCTCGTCTAGCAAGTGGAAGATCGTGCGCTGAACCGTCCATCGCAGTGGCTGCGGCAGGGCTTCGATCTCCTGCCAGGACGCTCCGGGGAAGCGGACGAGGCGATCACTCACTAATTCCCCACGCTTCAGCGAGCTGCCCTCGTGTGAACGTGGGCGCGTCATCGCCCGGACCGGGATCAGTGCGGATACGTGCCCTGGCCACGCCTCGCCCGGCCTCACGCCGCAACCGCCTCAGCTCGGCTTTCAGCGCATCCAGTTCGGCACGGGGGATGCTGACCATCTCGGATGCTTCGACGCTCACGTGCAGCTCCCTCGGTTCGGCGCTTGCACACCAAGTCTAGGTGAATGATCACGAGAAGGAGAGCCATGCTGCGCGCGATCAGGCCGGACGGCATGCCCTGCCAAGCACGGCTGTTGGAGCAGCGAGGTCCAGGTCGAGCACGGCGGAGAAGCACCGCCGGTTATCCGGGGTTTTCAAGATCGAAAGTTGTGTATCCCCAGGTCATGCTGTTACGGACATGTCCGCGACGGAAAGGCAAAAGCGGCAGCCGCCACCACCTGAACAGATAGGCCCACGGCACTTCCCGCCCGAGACCGGAAGCCTCTTTGAAGAGGTGGCGAGCCTGCGCTACCCCTTCCAGGTTCTCTACAGCGCTGAGGATTACCTCGCCAACCTCACCACGCAGTCCGGCACCCAGGCACTCGGCCCGGCCCGGAGCGCCGAATTCCTCGCCCGCGTGAGGCACCGGCTGGAGTCGCTCGGCTGCCCCCAGCTGACCGCCACCTTCGTTGGCCCGGTCGGCGTCAGCGCCCAGGTCAGCCCAGCAGTTTGCAGCCGCGCGGAGGGAGGGCTGCGGCGAGGCTTGCTATTCGGCACCCGCCCGGCCCCGGCACCGGCAGCGTGGGTGGGACTGCGCTGCGGGAACAACGACAGCGGAGTCCCAACGAGGTTGTGGTGCGCGAGTCGCTGGTGGCCGGCCAGGCGGCGGCTCAGCGGCAACGCGGGGCGCCGGGCTGCAGGAGGACGACGGTTGGCCGTGCGATACGCAGGCCGCTCCGGCACCTGGGTCTCCGCGCTTGGCCGGACGCTCATAGCTGGCTCAGAGGCTGGCCAGAGACGTCGCCCAGCCCTGGCGGCGAGGCTGTGTCCCGGACCGAGCCAGGAGGAACCATCCGATGAGCAAGCATCCGCAAGCGACCAGGCGGGCAGTCGCGGACCGCGATCGCGGGCACGCCCGGCTGCGCGCCGTCACGGCGACCGCCGGCGCGGTGAGCATCGCCGCGGCCGGCGCGGTCGCGTTCGCGCTGCCAGGCGCGCAGCACACGACTTCGGGCAGCGCGGGCTCTACCGCCACCGCCGGAAGCACGGGCACATCCGGCAGCTCGGCCTCCGGCACGTCGGGTAGCTCAAGCACGGGCAGCTCGGGAACGAGCAGCAACCTCTCGCCCGCGTCCACAGCACCGTCGGCCAGCTCGGGCTCCGGCAGCGTCACCTCTGGGGGGTCATGATGCCGGGCTGCACGCTGCCCTCGGTCCGCCGCGGACCGCGGGCCGCTGCGGCATTGGCCGGCACGCCACGGGCCGTCCCGTCAGGGGCTGCTGCGGCGCTGGCCTGCACGCCCCGGGACATCATGTCGCGGGCTGCCGTGGTACCGGCCGGTCTGTCACGGGCCGTCCCGTCAGGGGCTGCCGCGGCGCCGGCCTGGACGTCCCCGGCCATTGCGTCGCGGGTTGTCGCGGTACCGGCCATCCGGTCACAGTCCGTCGCCGCACCGGCAGCAAGGCCGGCCGATCCTGCCGTGGCCAGCTGGCCCGCGCTGGGGACCGTGGCCGCGCTGGCGGTGACCGACCCGATGCTGCTGCCGGCGGCCCGCGAGCTGCTGGCGGCCGAGATCGCCGCGGTGGACGCCGCCTGCAGCAGCTTCCGCGAAGACTCCGAGCTCGCCGCGGTGAACGCCGCGACCTGCCTGCAGGCATGCGCCGCCAGCATCGCGGCCATGATCAGGGGCAATGACGCCATTGGCTGGCTGGCCGGGCGTGGCCTGGCGGCCCGCCTCGTCGAGGCCGGAGGCCGGGTACGTACCGTCGCTAGCTGGCCAGCCGACCCAGCCGGAACGGCCGGAACAGTCGACCCAGCCGGACTCCCCGGCATAGCTGGCCAGTCCCCGCTGCCCGGCATGATCGCGGCGACTTTTGCGGCCTCGGGCACCGAAAACTCTCCGCGATCAAGGAACGCGCGGCTGTCGTACCTAGTCGGCACCGGCGGAGCGGCGGTGCCGCGATGAGCGGAATCACCTCCAGCACCGCGCTCTGGTACGCCAGCCGGGCCACTGGCATCGTCTGCCTGGTGCTGCTCACCGCCGTCATGGTGCTCGGCATCATGGTGAACCGGCAGGGCCGGCTGCCCGGCCTGCCCAGGTTCGCGGTCACCGGGCTGCACCGCAACCTGTCGCTGCTTGCCGTCGGCTTCCTCGCCATCCACGTAGTGACCGCCATCGCCGACCCGTTCGTCACGATCGGGCTGGCCGCCATCCTGGTCCCGCTTACCTCGCCGTACCGGCCGGTATGGATCGGCCTCGGCGCGGTCTCCCTTGACCTGATGCTCGCGCTGATCGTGACCAGCCTGGCCAGGGCGCGGATCGGCCGGCGGCTCTGGCGCGGCCTGCACTGGCTGGCCTACGCGGCCTGGCCGGTGGCGCTCGCGCACAGCATCGGCAGCAGCGGGGACCTGCAGAACGGCCCGCTGCTTGCCCTCACCGCCGGGTGCGTGCTTGCCGTGGCCGGCGCGGCCGGCTGGCGGGCAGTGCGCGCCGCCAGGGCGACGCCGCGCGCGCAGCGGGTCGCCGCGCTGCTCTCCGGCCAGGCAGGTGCCCGATGACGACCAGTGGCGCCACCTACCTGATGACCGCGGGCAGCCCGGGCACCGCCGGCCAGCAGGCGCGGCAGCTCCTCCCCCGGCTGCTTCCCGCTGACGGCCGCCCGGCCGGGCTGCCCGCTCACCTGGCGACGCACGGGCCGCTGCCGTACCGCGGCAGGCGCGGGCTGCTGATCGACGAGGTGCACCGGTCCGGGCTAACCGGGCGCGGCGGCGCCGCCTTCCCCGTGCACCGCAAGCTCGCCGCGGTGGCCGCGGCCGGCCGCAGGCCGGTCGTCGTGGCCAACGGCGCAGAGAGCGAGCCGCTCAGCGCGAAGGACAAGACGCTGCTGCGCTACTCGCCGCACCTGGTTCTCGACGGGCTGCAGCTTGCCGCCGAGGCGGTGGGCGCCCGCCGCGCGGTGCTTTACCTGCACGAGGATCTGCCGCTGCACGGCTGGCTTGGTGAACTTCTTTTCGAACGGAGGTCGAACGGGCTCGACCGCGCCGACGTCGACCTCGTGCTCGCTCCGCCAAGATTCCTGTCCGGGCAGGAGACGGCCGTGGTGAACGTGCTCAACGGCGGCCCGGCGCTGCCCACGTTCACGCCGCCGCGCACGTTCGAGCGAGGCGTCGGCGGCCTGCCGACGCTCGTGCAGAACATCGAGACCCTGGCTCACCTGGCGCTGATCGCTCGCTACGGCGCCGCCTGGTTCCGTGGCCTTGGCACCGCGGACGAGCCTGGCAGCATGCTGGCCAGCATCTGGCAGGCAGACGGCAGCCCGGCCGTCAGGGAGGCTGCCGTCGGCACCCCGCTGCGGGACCTGCTCGGCCTCGGAGATCACGTGCAGGCGGTGCTCATCGGCGGCTACCACGGCACCTGGCTGCCAGCCGGCCAGGCCCGGCTGCTTTCGCTCAGCAACGCCGCGCTGCGGCCGGCCGGCGCCACGGCGGGCGCGGGCGTCCTGGCCGCGCTCCCGGCGCGATGCTGTGGCCTGGCGGAGACCGCGAGGGTGGCTCGTTACCTTGCGCTGGAGTCCGCTGGCCAGTGCGGCCCGTGCCTGAACGGGCTGCCGCGGATCGCGACGGCACTCGCGGAGCTGGCCGGGACCAGCCCGCGCGGTCCCGTTATAAATGATCTTGAGCGGTGGGCCGGGCTGACTAGCGGGCGCGGAGCGTGCCATCATCCCGATGGCGCCGTCAGGTTCGTCCGCAGCGCGCTGCGAGTGTTCGCCGCCGAGATCCGCCGCCACCGGCAGGGCACCTGCGCGGCGGCAGCCAGCCAGCCGTTCCTGCCGGTGCCCGCCGGGCCGGCCGCCGAGGCCGACTGGAGCAGGCCGCGATGAGCAAGCAGTTGCGGGTCAACCCGATTGCCTGCTCCGGGCACGGCCAGTGCGCCGAGCTGCTGCCCGAGCTGATCAAGCTGGATGAGTGGGGCTACCCGGTGCTTGACGGCAGGCCCGTGCCGCCCGGCCTGGACCGCACGGCGAGGCGCGCGGTGGCCAGCTGCCCGGCGCTCGCGCTGCTGCTCTCCCCCGCGCCGTGACGGCCGGCCGCGCCAGGCGGCTGCGCCAGGCGGCAGCGGGGCGGAGGGCGGCGGAACCCGAGTTCAGAGCGGCCGAACCAGAGTTCAGAGCAGGCTCAGAGCAAGCGCAGAGGCGCCCTGTAACAAGGACCCGCATGCTGAGAAGATGATGAGCATGACCGCACCATCGCAGCCAGCAAGCGACGGCCAGGCGCCGCCGCTGCGCAGAGCGGACGGGACGCCGATCCGGGTCCTCGTCGTGGACGACGAGCCGAGCCTGGCCGAGCTGCTGGCCAGCGTCCTGCGTTACGAGGGCTGGGAGATCCGCACGGCCGGCGACGGGCTTAGCGCGGTGCGCACGGCCCGCGAGTTCCGGCCGGACGCCGTCGTGCTTGACGTCATGCTGCCCGACCTGAGCGGCCTGCAGGTGCTCGGGCGGCTGCGCGCCGACCTGCCGCACGTGTGCGTGCTGTTCCTCACCGCCAGGGATGCCGTCGAGGACCGCGTGGCCGGGATCACGGCCGGCGGGGACGACTACGTGACGAAGCCGTTCAGCCTGGAGGAGGTGCTCGCCAGGCTGCGGGGACTGCTCCGCCGGGCAGGCATCGCCCGGGCCCGCGGCGGCGCCGAGCAATGCGTCGGCGACCTGGCCATGGACGAGGAAGCCAGGGAGGTCCGCCGGGGCGGCGACCTGATCGAGCTGACCGCCACCGAGTTCGAGCTGCTCCGGTTCCTGATGCGCAACCCCCGGCGGGTGCTCTCCAAGGCGCAGATCCGCTACCTGCGGAAGAAGATCGACAGCGGCCGCGAGCCGATGATCCACACCGTCCGGGGCGTCGGCTACGTACTCAAGCCGTCGCAGTGAGGCCCGGGGACTGATCCGGGGATGAACGATGCCGCGGCCGGGTCTGGGCGGAGCCGGGCTGGCCCGGGACTGCCGTCCGGCCGGCCGCGGCCCGGCGGGCTGCGTTCCTGGCTGGCCGGCCGGACGCTGCGCGGGCGGCTGATCGCCGGGCTGCTCGCGCTGCTCGCCGTCGCCTGCGCTTGCGTCGGCCTCGTCACCTACATCGCGCTGCGCGGGTTCCTGTTCCACGGGCTTGACGAGCAGCTCAGCGCGGCGAAAGCACGCTATGTCGACTGCGTGCGGCACAGGGGCGGGCCGCCGCCGCCGCCCGACTACGACGACTCCGCGCGGCCGCAGGTGCCGCATTGCGGCAACGAGATCCCGGGGCAGGCGGCCGGCACGTTCAGCGCCCGGCTGGTGAAATACACGGTCACGAACGCGCACATCGAGGCCGGCAGGTGCCACCTGTCCGCCACCGACGCGGCGGTGCTTGCCCGGCTGCCTGCCGACGGCCAGCCCTATGACCGGGACCTGCCGTCGGTACACGGCGAGTACCGGCTGACCGCGGTCCGGTCGACCGGCGGCGACGTGCTCGTCACCGGCCTGCCGCTGACCGACCTGCAGTCCACCCTGCACAGCGTCGAGCTGGCCGAGGTCACCGTGTTCTCCGCCGCGCTCCTGCTCACCGGGGTCATCGGGACCGGCTGGGTGCGATTCTCGCTGCGGCCGCTGCGGCGGGTGACCGCCACCGCCGCTGAAGTGACCAGGCTGCCGCTCGCCAGCGGCGAGGTCGTGCTGCCGCACCGGGTGCCAGACGCCGATCCGCGGACCGAAGTGGGCCAGCTCGGCGTCGCGTTCAACCGGATGCTCGGGCACGTGGAGTCGGCGCTGGCCCGGCGGCACGCCAGCGAGGCGCGGCTGCGCGGCTTCGCGGCCGACGCGAGCCACGAGCTGCGCACCCCGCTGGCCGCGATCCGCGGCTACGCCGAGCTGGTCCGCCGTCATCCCGGGATGCTGCCCGACGATGTCGCGCACGCCCTGTCCAGGGTCGAGGCGGAGTCGGCCAGGATGAGCGGGCTCGTCGACGACCTGCTGCTGCTGGCCAGGCTCGATGCCGGGCGGCCGCTGGCGGATGACCAGGTGGACCTGACCCGGCTGGCCATCGACGCGGCAAGCGACGCACGGGCGGCTGCGCCTGGCCACCGGTGGCAGCTGGACCTGCCCGGGGAACCAGTGCTGGTCCGCGGCGACGAGCACCGGCTGCGGCAGGTGCTCGCGAACCTGGTAAGCAACGCGGCCAGGCACACGCCGAAGGGCACGACCGTCACCATCGCGCTAGCCCGGCAGGGCGCCCCGTCCGGGGGTACCCCGGGCCCCGATGGCGGCCCGGGCGGGCCGGCCAGCTCGGCCGTGCTCAGCGTGGCCGACGACGGCCCCGGGGTACCGGCCGAACTACAGCCGGACCTGTTCGAGCGGTTCGTGCGCGGTGACAGCTCCAGGTCGCGGGCGGCCGGCAGCACCGGCCTCGGGCTCGCGATCGTGGATGCGGTCGTCGCGGCACACGGCGGGCACGCCCAGGTGACGAGCCGGCCGGGGCAGACCGTCTTCGCCATCACGCTGCCGCTGCCTGACAGCGGCGCCACATCGGGTGACGCCGGCTGACCGCTCCGGCGCCAGAGGCACCCCGCGCGGGCACCGGGCATCCCGCGATCGCCTGGCCACCCGGGCCGAGTCGCGCCGCGCGGGGGCACCAGCCATTCCATGATCGCGGAGGGTTTAGGTGCCCGGATCCCCAAAGCCCGCCGTGATCACAGGGCGCGGCCTGGTTCTGCCGGCGCCGCCGCGTGGGTGGCCTTCATAGCCGAGCCAGAGTCTGGGCACAGGGCCGGCCGAGCGTGATCGCCGATCGTTGCCTCATGACACCGAGAGACGGATTGCTTGAGCAGGCCCGCCCGCTGCAAGCCAGCAGCCGGGCGGCGCCCGAGGTAGAGATCGTCGTGCCGGTGCGCGACGAGGAACGCGACCTCGGACCGAGCGTGCGCAGGCTGGCTGAATACCTCAGCAGCCGCTTCCCGTTCTCGGCGTGCATCACCATCGCCGACAACGACAGCACGGACGGGACGTGGGCCGCGGCGGCCGCCCTGGCCGGCGAGCTTGACGCCGTCCGGGCCGTCCGGCTGGACGCGCCCGGCCGCGGCCGGGCGCTGCGCTCCATCTGGGCGCAGAGCGACGCCGACGTGCTTGCCTACATGGATGTCGATTTGTCGACAGACCTCAACGCGCTGCTCCCGCTGGTGGCACCGCTGGTCTCCGGGCACAGCGACGTGGCCATCGGAACCAGGCTGGCCTGCGGGGCGCGGGTGGTCAGGGGCCCGCGGCGGGAGGTCATCTCCCGCTGCTACAACCTGCTGCTGCACGTCACGCTCGGGGCCAGGTTCTCGGACGCGCAGTGCGGCTTCAAGGCGATCAGCGCCGGGCGGGCACGGGTGCTGCTGCCGCTGACCCGCGACACCGGCTGGTTCTTCGACACCGAGTTGCTCATCCTCGCCCAGCGGGCCGGGCTGCGCATCCACGAGGTGCCGGTGGACTGGACCGACGACACCGACTCCAGGGTGCGGGTGATCGCCACCATCCTCGCCGACCTGCGCGGCATCGCCAGGCTCGGCCTCGGGCTGCTGCGGGGCAGCATCGCGGTCCCGTTCCTCGGCAACGCGGGGCCGCCTGCCGGGCACTTGCGTGGCCTGTCCGTAGAGATCAGTTCCGGGCAGGGCCGGCCGGGCCGGGCCGGAACGGACGGGACCGCATCCGGCGGGCGCACGTCCGGCCGGGGCGCGCCCAGCGGGCAGCCAGCCAGGCCGGCCGGGCTGCACCGCCAGCTTGCCGGGTTCGCCGTAGTAGGCGCCGTCAGCACGATCGCGTACCTCGCGCTGTATCTCCTGCTCCGCGACGCGATGCCGGCCCAGCCGGCGAACGCGCTCAGCCTGCTCGGCACCGCGGTCGGCAACACCGCCGCGAACCGGCGGTACACCTTCGGCATCCGCGGCAGGCCGCAGGCCGGACGGCACCAGGCGCGCGGCCTGCTGGCCTTCGGCGCCGGCCTGCTGCTGACCGCCGCCGCGCTGGCGGGCCTGCACGCCGCGGTCCCGCAGCCCGGGCGCGGCCAGGAGGTCAGCGTGCTCGTGGGCGCCAGCCTGCTGGCAACGCTGGTGCGGTTCGTCCTCTACCGCAACTGGGTGTTCCGCGGCGGCAGCCACGGACGTCTTCGTTACCAGAACGGCGGCAGCCACGCCCGCCCTGACCGGCCCGGCAGTGACCAGAGGGGAAGCCAGCCATGACCGCTCCGGCAATCGACACCCGCTCCGGGCACGGCGCAGGCCGGACCGAGGCGGGCCACCGCGCCAGCGGCTGGCGCCTGGCCGGGCTGTTGCGCGGCCCGGCTGGCCAGCCCGCCTGGGCCAGGCCTGCGCTGCTCAGCCTGCTGGGCCTGACCGCCGTTCTGTACCTGGCCGGGCTGGATCGCAGCGCCTGGGCCAACGACTTCTACTCTGCGGCCGTGCAGGCGGGCAGCACCAGCTGGAAGGCGTTCTTCTTCGGCTCCTTCGACGCGTCGGGCTTCATCTCCGTCGACAAGACGCCGGCCTCGCTCTGGGTGATGGACCTGTCCGCCCGGATCTTCGGCCTGAACTACTGGAGCGTGCTGGCGCCGCAGGCCGCAGGCGGCGTGGCCTGCGTCGGCGCGGCGTACGCCGCGGTGCGGCGGTGGTTCGGCCCGGCGGCCGGCCTGCTGGCCGGGGCCGTCCTCGCGCTGACCCCGGTGGCCGCGCTGATGTTCCGGTTCAACAACCCGGACGCGCTGCTCGTGCTGCTGCTGACCCTCGCCGCCTACGCGATGACGCGGGCCATCGAGTCGGGCCGGACCCGGTGGATCGCGCTGGCCGGCGCCCTGATCGGATTCGGGTTCCTCACCAAGATGCTGCAGGCGTTCCTGGTGCTGCCGCCGTTCGCGCTCGCTTACCTGATCGCCGGCCCGCCGAGGCTCGGCCGTCGCCTGCTGCAGCTGCTGGCCGGGGCGGCCGCGGTGATCATCTCGGCAGGCTGGTGGGTGGCCGCCGTCATGCTGACCCCCGCCGCTGATCGCCCCTATGTCGGCGGCTCCACCAGCAACAGCATCTTGCAGCTGGCTCTCGGCTACAACGGGCTCGGGCGGCTGGACGGGAACGAGACCGGCTCGGTCGGCTTCGGCGCGGGCCGTGGCGGCGGCGGGCAGGGCGCGGCGTTCGGCGGCTCCGCCGGGCTGACCCGGCTGTTCGGATCCGTGATGGGCGGGCAGGTCAGCTGGCTGCTGCCGGCCGCCCTCATCGCGCTCGTGGCGCTGCTCTGGCTGACCTGGCGGGCTCCCCGTACCGACCGGACCCGGGCGGCCGCCCTGATCTGGGGCGGATCGCTGCTCGTCACCGGCGCGGTGTTCAGTTTCATGGCCGGGATCATTCACCCGTACTACACGGTCGCGCTGGCGCCAGCCATCGGCGCGCTGGCGGGCATCGGCGCCGTCACGGCGTGGCGGCGCCGTGCCACCTGGCACGGCCGGATCATGCTGGCCTCCGGAGTGGCGGTCACCGCGTTGTGGTCGGCTGAACTGCTCGGGCGCACCCCGTCGTGGCATCCGCTGCTGCGGGTCGTGATCCTGGTCGCCGGGCTTGGCGCCGCGGCCGCGCTTGCCGCCGGACCGCGGCTCACCGGGCTGGCCGGCCGGGTCCGCGGCAAGGCCGCGCTGGCCCTGGCCCCGGTGCTGGTCGCGCTGCTCGCCGTCTTCGCCGGGCCGGCTGCGTACACCCTGGCCACGGTCACGACCGCGCACACCGGGGCGATCCCGACGGCCGGCCCGGCTGCCGTGCCGAGCGGCGGGCTATTCGGGCCAGGCGGGTCAGGCGGACTAGGTAAACCAGCAGGCGCCGGCGGTCCGGGCGGCGCGCGCCGGGGCGGCCTGCCCGGCGGCACCGGCGGAACTGCCGGTCAGGGGTTCCCTGGCTCCGCAGCCGGGCAGCGGCCCGCCGGGACAGTCGGCGGACGGCGTCCCGCGTTGGGTGGGCAGGCCCGTGCGGCAGGCGGCCAGGGCGGGCTCGGCGGCGGGCTCGGCGGCAGCACCCAGGTCAGCAGCAAGCTCGTGAACCTGCTGAAGAAGGACGCCGGCCGGTATCGCTGGGCTGCCGCGACGGTGGGCACGCAGAGCGCCGCGCCGCTGCAGCTGGCCACCAGGCAGCCGATGCTGGCCATCGGCGGCTTTAACGGCTCGGACCCGGCACCAACGCTCGCCCAGTTCAGGCAGCTGGTCTCGGCCGGCGAGATCCACTATTTCGTCGGCGCCAATGCCAGCAGCTTCGGCGGCGGGACCGGACCGGCGGCGCAGATCACCGCCTGGGCGAAGGCGCACTTCGCCGCTCAGACCGTCGGCGGCGTCACCGTCTACGACCTCACGCGGTAGCCGCCTGAACCGTGCCGCCACCCGGCCGCCGGCCGGCCAGCCGCCCGGAGCCAGTCGGCTCCGCGGCCACCCGGGACCTGTCTCAGGCCTGCTGGCCGTCGGCGTCGGCGGGCCTGATCGCGGCCAGGTCGAGGAGGTCAGCGAGGATCTCGCTGAACGCGGTGACCGCGAGCGTCAGGTGCCCTTCGCCCGGCAGCAGGTGGGCACGCGCTCCGGGAAGCTGCCCGGCAAGCCAGGCGCCGTGCGCGTAGGGAACCATCCGGTCCTGGCCGCCCTGCCAGATCGTGACCGGGACGTCCCCGGCATTGCCCCCGCCGCCGAGCGTGAAGCCCCAGTCCCGCACGAACGCCAGGTCATCGTCCCGCCAGCCCGCTATCCCGCTAGCCACGGCTGCGCGGAACGATGCGGCAAGGTACTCGGCGAAGTCCCCGCTGGCCGCTGCCTTGTCGGCCTCGGACACCAGCCCGCCAAGGCTGTCCGCAAGCGCGGCCGCGGTAATGTCCCGCAGTTCTTCTGCCGCGGCCTCGAGCAGGCTGGTCAGGGCCGCCTCGCCATCGGTGGCGGCCGTGAGTTCTTGTACGTTCTCCGGCGCCATGTCGCCGAGCCAGTCCAGGCCCTGGCCGCCGTACGGCGCCACCCCGGCCATCGACGCGGCGGCAAGGCAGCGCCCGGGCAGCAGTGCCGCGCAGGCCAGCGCATGCGGGCCGCCACCGGACCAGCCTGCGGTGACGAACGGGCCTGCGCCGAGGTGGTCAAGGATCGCGGTAACGTCGGCGGCCGCGTCGGCGATCAGCCTGCCGGGGTACTGGCTCGACGCGCCATAGCCCGGCCGGGAGTACATCACGGTCCGGAGGCCCAGCGCTGCGGCAGTCTCTGTCATCGGGCCGTACGCGACGAGGCCGGCCGGCGTGCCGCTGTGGAAAACGAGCGGCAGGCCGTCCGGGGGACCGAGGGTCAGTACGTCCAGCGTCCTGCCGTCCGCGGCCGGGACGGTGAGCCGTTCAGCTGTCATGCGCTGAGGGTAACCGGGCCGGGCGGGACTGCCGCGGCTGGGCACGCGGGTTCCGCCCGGCGGGCTGCCCGACCCGGCCGGGCGGGCAGCTGGTCTCCTTTTCGTCTCCGGGCTAGCTCCGGGTTAGCTGCTCCGGGCTAGTTGCTCCTGATCCAGGTATTGCTGAACGCTCCGTTGAGTGCGATGGCGCTGGTCGAGTCCTTGGGCAGGCCCTTGCTGTCGACCATGATGATCTCGGTCGGGCTCTGCGTGCCCATCGACGTGCCATTGGCGGCGGAGGCGCTGTAGTTGACGGTGCCGAAATCGGCGAGCGGCAGCACGCCACCCGCTGACGACGGCGCCTCGGTGATCACCTCGGCCGAGGACCGGGCCAGCCCGGTCTGGCTCTTGGTGGTCGTGTGCGTCCAGCCCTGGGTGCTGTCGGTCAGCACCAGGGTGTAGGTCGAGCTGCCGCTGAACGTCACCGACGCGCTGAAATGGTCACCAGGCCGGACCGTGTTCGGGTAGTTGACCGGGGCAGCCGGGAACATCTCGAACCAGCCGTAGTACACCGGCCTCCGGTGGGAGCAGTCCACATCGGTGCCGGTCTGCTCGACCGAGTTGCTGTTGAAGCCGTCCAGGCCAACCCAGAAGCTGGAGTACTGTGCTCTCCCCCGGGTGGTGCAGATGCCGGTGGGCTCGACCCAGCTCGCCGAGACGCTGTGGAAGGCGCCGCTCGCGCCGGTGACCGCGTAGCCTGACCAGTTCGTGCTCTCGACCTGGTGCCGCACGCCGCGAGCGGTCGGGCCGGCCGCAGGCCGGACCATCATCCCGCCCGGCGTGACGGCATGCGACGAGCTTGGGCCCTGGGCCGTCGTGCCGGCTACGGCACTGCCCGCCGCGAGCATGGATCCGACCACCAGGGCAAGGGTCGTCAGGGGGATGCAGCATCGTCTTAGCATGCGGACTCCTTCGGCCACTGTGACGACTGCGACTAACGCCAGGAACCTCCCCGGTATTGGCCGCAGTAACGGGGGGTCTTGGCGACCGTACCTCGAACTAGGCGCCTGCGGCGGCAATTCCGGCCGGGCCGGCGTGATCTTGCCGCGGGCCGGCACCGTTATCAGGGCGTACCGTTGAAATCCTGCGAGCCACGAGGAGACGCCCATGACGCTTCCCGCCGTGCGCGGTAATCGCTTCGCACAGCGATTGTTCGCCCCGCTTCCCGCAAGGTACGACCGGCTCGCCGAGATCCTCTCGATGGGCCAGAACGGCCGCTGGCGGCGGGCCATGGTCGACCAGGTGGCGCCCGCTGCGGGCCGGACGGTGCTCGACGTCGCGTCAGGGACGGCCGGCGTCGCGCTGCAGCTCGCCGACCGGACGGACGCGCGGATAGTCGGCGTGGACCTCACCGAGCAGATGCTCAGGCAGGGCCAGGCGAACGTCGCCGCGGCTGGCCGCGCGGGCCGGGTGCGGCTGGTGACCGGCCGGGCCGAGCAGCTGCCCTTTCCTGACCGCGCCTTCGACGCGCTGACCTTCACCTACCTGCTGAGGTACGTGCAGGATCCGCAGGCGACGCTGACCGAGCTCGCGCGGGTAGTCAAGCCCGGCGCCGTGGTGGCCAGCCTCGAGTTCCTCCGCCCGCCGTCGCCGTTCTGGCGGTTCTGGTGGTGGCTCTACACCAGGCTGCTGCTGCCGGCCGGCGGGATGGCGGCAGGCGGCCGCGAGTGGTTCATCGTCGGGCGCTTCCTCGGCCCGAATATCTCCGCGCATTACCGCAGGTACCCGGTGTCCTGGATGGTGGAAGCCTGGCGGCGGGCGGGCTTCGAGGACGTCGGGGTCAAGGTCATGAGCCTCGGCGGCGGGCTCGTCATGTGGGGAACCCGCGCCGGTGGCTGACGGGAGCAGCCAGGGTCCCGCCAGCGCGCTGCCGCCGGAGCAGGCCGCGCCCGCCGCCGGGCCGGGCCAGGGTGCCCGTCCGGCCTACTACGCCGCCCGCCAGGGCGCCTGGCGGGACTGGTGGACGCTGCTGCACCCGCCCTATACGGCGTGGCACCTGTCGTACGTCGTCATCGGCGCGGCGCTCGCGCCGCGGGTCGGCCTGTCCGCCCTGGTCGCCACGCTGATCGCGTTCTTCCTGGCGGTCGGGCTTGCGGCGCACGCGCTGGACGAGTTGCAGGGCCGGCCGCTGCAGACCCGGATTCCGGCTGCCGCGCTGACGGCCGTCGCTGCCGCAGGGCTGGCCGGCGCGGTCGGGCTGGGCATCGCGGGCATCAGCCGGGCCGGCTGGGCCCTGCTGCCGTTCCTGGTGATCGGCCCGGTCCTGGTCATCGCCTACAACGCCGAGCTCTTCGGCGGCATCATCCACACCGACCTCGGCTTCGCGGTCGCCTGGGGCGCCTTCCCCGTCCTGACGGCGTACGCCGCGCAGACCGGCCGGCTTGCGGTCGCCCCGGTGCTGGCGGCGGCAGCCGCGCTCGCGCTATCTGCCGCGCAGCGGCGGCTGAGCACGCCGGCCCGGATCATCCGGCGGCGGACCGCCCGGGTGGACGGCAGCCTCACGCTCGCCACCGGCGAGACCGTGCGGATCGACGCCGCGGCCCTGCTGGCGCCGCTTGAGCATGCGCTCCGCGCGATGTCGTGGGCGATCGTGCTGCTGGCGGCATCGCTCGCCGTGGCCAGGCTCGCATGACCCGTACCGCCGCCGGGCATGCGGACAAGCAGGATTTACGCTATGCGTCCCGGCTGGCCGGTTACCGGGCCCGGCAGCTTGCCCGGAGCGATTGCGCCGGGCCGGCCAGCGGGCCGGCCGCAACAAGGAAAGGCGCGCGGCCGGCCCGGCGCTGGCCGCGGCGCGGCCGTCACAGCGACCCCTTCCGCTGCAGGTAGCTCAGCGCCGCCCAGCCGATCGGGACGGGCAGCCAGAACGTCAGCGTGCGGAACAGCAGCACCGCGCTGACCGCCGTAGCGCCCGGCAGGCCGGCCGCGCTGAGGCCGGCCGACAGCGCCGCCTCGACCGCGCCGAGGCCGCCCGGGGTGGGCACGATCGACCCGACGGCGCTGCCCGTCAGGTACACCACGGCGATGCTGGCCAGCGGCAGCGAGCCGCCGAGCGCGCGGACTGACGCGGCCAGGCAGAGGATGTAGCCGGCCGTCAGCAGGACCGCTCCGCCGATCCCCATGGCCAGCTTGGCCGGCTGCTGGGCAACATCAAGCAGCCGCGGGATGACCTGGCCGAGCATCGGCGCGATCCGGGCGCGCAGCAGTTGCCGCCCCGGTGGGGCGGCCAGCACGGCGAGACCCACCGCGACAAGGCCAGCGATGACGAAGAAAACCCAGCGCGGCGGCTGCAGCGAGCTGTTACTTGCCGTGCCGGTTATCGCGGCGAAGATCACCAGCAGGCTCAGGTGCAGGGTGAACGCCACCAGCTGCGACACGCCGACGCTCGCGGCCGAGTCCGCGGCGGAGACGTTGCTGCGCCGCAGGTACCGGATGTTGAGCGCGGCCCCGCCGACCGCCGCGGGCGTCACCAGCGTGACGAACGAGCCAGCCACCTGCACAAGCAGGGTGCGCGTCAGTCTCAGCCGTTCCAGCACGAAGCCGGACAGTGACCAGGCGGCGCCGAGGTAGGTGACCGCCGACAGGCCGAGTGCGGCCAGGCTCCACCGCCAGTCGGCGGACCGCAACAGCGGGCCGATCCTGACCTTCGCCAGCTGGCCAGCCAGCAGGTATACCGCGGCGACGGCGGCGATCAGGGTCACCAGCGTGCGCGCCCTGATCCGCTCTAGCTGGACGGGCCTGGCGTCGTCGCTCTCGACGGCGCCGAGCAGCCGCTTCCGCAGCGCCGGGAGCACGTCCCGGTGATGGCGCAGGGCCGTCCTGGTGGCCCGGTGCAGCGCGACGGGCTGCAGCAGCGGCACCACCGCGGCGAGCTCGGCCGCGGCTACCTTTGCCAGCGCGACGTCCGCCGACCGATCCGGCCCGACCAGCAGCGCAAGCTCGGCCAGCAGCTGGGCCACGTCCAGGCGCAGCTGCAGGTCACTCGCCGCCACGTCGCCGTTGCCGAGGCCGAGCAGCATGACGTTGCCGTCGCCGGTGAGCAGCAGCCGGTCGGCGGTCAGCGAGCGGTGCGTCACCTGGTGCTGATGCAGCCGGAGTACCTCATCCCAGGCCGCGCGCAGCTGGGCATCGTCCGGCCCGGGCCGCAGCTCGGCCAGCGTGCTGCCCGGATGATGCTCGTAGGCGAAGACAATGGCCTCTGGCCCGGCCCGGACGGCCGCCCGCAGCCTGGGTGCGCGGACGCCTGCCTGGGCAGCCGCATAGGACATCAGCGCGCGCCGCTCCACCAGCCGGTCCACTGACAGCAGTGCCGTGCGTGATACCTGTGCCTGCAGCCGGAGCGATCGGTAGAGCCGGTAGAGCAGGCCGGCCGCCTGCTGGTCCCGGTCGAAGACGGTGATGTCGAGCTGGCTGCCGTCCCGCATGGTCGCCGCGTACCGGCGGGATCCGATGTCATTGCCCGGCAGCCGCCGCATCGCGGCGATGCGGCAGCCCGCCGGGGCCAGCACGCGGGCGATTTCCTCGGCCGGCGGGCGCCGCGTCTGATAGCCGGCCGCATACCGCACGCCCAGCCCGATCGCCCGCCCGCCGAGCAGCGTGATGGCCAGCGCGAGCACCGTCGTCTGCGAGGCCACCAGGCTCACCAGCGAGTAGGTGCAGACCGTGAGCCAGACGGCGGCGCGCCAGCGCGGCCGGCCGCTCAGCCCGATGATCGTGGTATAGGCGGCGAGGCCAGCCAGGCCGGGATCGAGCGGCGGCAGGTGGCTCACGCCAGGGCGCGCCATCGTGATGGCGTCGTACAGCACCTGGGCGGAGGACGTGTGCAGCAGCGCGTTGGCAACCGCGGCAGCGACGGCGGCCAGCAGCCCGGTGGCGACGGCCTCGGCAAGCTGCCGCAGCTGGCGGCGGAGGATCTGGCGGAGCGCGAGCGCGGCCGGGAGCACGAGCAGCGCGATCGGCGCCAGCGGGTGGGCGACGGCGATCAGCGGGCCAGGCAGCCGCCGGCTGGCGCCGACGATGTCCTGCTCGATACCGGTGGTGGCCGCGCGCGCGGCCAGGCCAAGGCCGGCCACCAGCACGAGCTGGATTCCGTCCGCGATGAAGCGCAGTAGGTCAACTGGCCGCCGGACGCGCCGCTTGAGCTGGTCCTCGACGCTGATCGCTGGATCTTTCCCGCCAGCCGGCCCCCGCGCTGGCTGGCGCCCGGCCCGGCCCGCGCGGGCGCCCGGCAGCGGGTCGTCCCTGCGCACCGTCACGTCACGATCGTTTCATCTGGCTGATCAGGCGCAATGGGCGCATCGCCAGCGGACGCGGCCAGGCGGCCGCACCGGCGCCCGGCGGCTCGGTAACTCCGGCGGCGGGCGCAGGCCAGCGGGCCTGCGGTCGGGCCGGGTCCCGGGGCCTGCCGCCCGGCGGACCGGGCCGATATCCGGCCCCGGATGTATACGGGCGGGCGCCGGCCGGCCTAACATGCGCTCGTGTCAATGGTGTTCGGAATAGCCAAGCGCCTGCTGGTCGGCAGGCCCATGCAGAGTAACCGGCTGGGCCATACCCTGCTGCCGAAGAGGATCGCCCTGCCGGTCTTCGCCAGCGACGCGCTGTCCTCGGTGGCGTACGCCACCGAGGAGATCCTTATCGTCTTGTCGGCCGGCGGGATCGCGCTGTTCTCTTACACTCCGTGGATCGCCCTCGCGGTCATGGTGCTGATGCTCGTCGTGGTGGCCTCCTACCGGCAGAACGTGCATGCCTACCCGTCCGGCGGCGGCGACTACGAGGTGGCAAGCACCAATCTCGGGCAGCGCGTCGGCCTGGCGGTGGCCAGCGCGCTGATGGTCGACTACACGCTGACGGTCGCGGTGTCGGTGTCGGCCGGAGTCGCGAACCTGGCGTCGGCGTTTCCCGGGCTCAGCTCGCAGGTGACGCTGATCGCCGTGCTCGTGGTGACCGCGATCGCGCTGATCAACCTGCGCGGCGTGCGGGAATCGGGGACCGCGTTCGCGATCCCCACCTACTGCTTCATCGGCGTGGTCGTGCTGATGATCGTCTGGGGCGCCACCCGGCTGGGCCTTGGCCATCATCTGCGCGCGCAGAGCGCGGGCTACCACCCGCCGGCCCACCAGTACGGCGGGCTGCTGCTGCTGTTCCTGTTGCTGCGCGCGTTCTCCTCTGGCTGCACGGCGCTAACCGGCGTGGAGGCGATCAGCAACGGGGTGCCCGCGTTCCAGAAGCCGAAGAGCAAGAATGCGGCAACCACACTCGCGCTACTCGGCGGCATCGCCGTGTCGATGTTCGCCGGCGTCACCGCGCTGGCGCTGATCAGCCACGTGCACGTGTGCCCGGCCTCGTCGCAGTGCATCGGCCTGCCGCATGGCCAAGCGCAGCCTACCGTGATCGCGCAGGTCGGGAGTGCGGTGTTCGGCGGCGCCTCGCCGCTGTTCTACGTGCTTTCGCTGGTGACCGCACTGATCCTGGTGCTGGCGGCGAACACCGCGTTCAACGGCTTCCCCGTGCTGGCGTCGATCCTGTCCAGGGACGGCTTCCTGCCCCGCCAGCTGCACACCCGAGGCGACCGGCTCGCGTTCAGCAACGGGATCCTGCTGCTATCCGGCTTCGCGATCCTGCTGATCGTGATCTTCCAGGCCTCGCCGACCCGGCTGATCCAGCTCTACATCGTCGGCGTCTTCGTGTCGTTCGTCTGCAGCCAGACCGGGATGATCAGGCACTGGAACCGGCTGCTGCGCACCACCACCGACGCGCGCGCCAGGCGGCAAATGTTCCGGTCCCGGATCATTAACACGATTGGCGCGTGCTTTACCGCCGTCGTGCTGGTGATCGTGCTGGTGTCAAAGTTCGCCAGCGGTGCCTGGATCGTCGTGGTGGCGATGCCGGTGATCTGGCTGACCATGCGCGGCATCCACCGGCACTACGCCAGCGTCGCGCTGGAGCTGACCCCGCCGCAGGACTTGCCGGTCACGCTGCCAGCCAGCAACCGGGCCGTCGTCCTGGTGGCCAAGCTGCACCTGCCGACGCTGCGGGCACTGGCCTATGCCCGGGCGACCAGGCCGAGCCACCTGGAGGCCATCACCGTCGATGTGGACGAGGCTGAGACGCTGCGGCTGAAGGAGGAATGGGACCGCAGCGGGCTGCCGGTCCCGCTCACCATCGTCGCGTCGCCGTACCGGGAGATCACCCGGCCGGTGATCGCATACGTGAAGCGGCTGCGCCGGGAGAGCCCGCGCGACATCGTCACCGTCTACATCCCGGAGTACGTGCTCGGGCACTGGTGGGAGCAACTGCTGCATAACCAGACGGCGCTGCGGCTCAAGGCCAGGCTGCTGCAGCAGCGCGGCGTGGTGGTCGCCAGCGTGCCCTACCAGCTGAGCTCGGCAACCCGCCAGCAGGAGGCGGCGAGGGAAGCGAAGAGCGCGCTCATCCGGGCCGCCCTGCCCGGCGCGCGGCCGGCGGCAGGCATCCCCGGCGGGGTCGGCTCTGACGGGGACTCGCGGCCCAGCCCGGCGCCGCCCAGCCCGGCGCAGCCCAACGGCGGCAAGGCCGGGCTGCCCGCGCCCGGCCAGGCCGGGCCGGCTCAGCCCAACGGCGGCAAGGCCGGGCTGCCCGCGGCCGGCCAGGCCGGGCCGGCGCCGAGGTTCAAGGGGCTCTCTGCGCTGCGGCGCCTGACGGCGGCCCGCGATCAGCTGCACGCCGAAGAGCTGCAGGAAGAGCTGCAGGAGGAGATGTACCAGGTCAGCACCAAGCCGATCGCCGACTGCGACGACCGTGAGATGGCTGACGTGGCCGGCACGCTGCGGACGGTGACCCTGCGGCCGAGGGGAAACAGCCTCACCATGGAGGCCGACCTGTGGGACGGCAGCGGCAGCATCACCCTCGTGTGGCTGGGCAGGCGCGACATTCCCGGCATCAGGCCGGGCCGCAAGATCGTGGTGCACGGGCGCCTCACCCGGATCAAGGGAGAACTCACGATCTACAACCCGGTCTATGAGCTGCGCTCGTCAGGCAGTGACTGACCTGCCGACGCAAGGGCATACGACCGATCGCGTCGTCCGCAGCATCCCTCATCCATCAGGCAGGCGGCGCCGGCTGCCGTGACGCGCCGCGCAGGAGTTCCTGGTAGAGCGCCGCCGTGTCGGGATGCGGCTCCCCATCCGGGGCGATCTCGGCGATCACGCCAAGGCAGCGCTGCCACGCCTCGCGCACCCCGGACAGGTTGCCGGCCACGTGCTCGGCCCGCATCAGCGCGCGCCACAGCTGCTCGGCCGCGACATCACCGGCCAGGCCTGCCCGGGCGGCGCGGGCGGAGGCTGACGGGTCCCCGGCCGAAAGCTCAAGCGCGGCGAGCAGTTCGGCCACGTCGACGATCTGCGCCCGGACCGTCTCCACGAAGGCCAGGTCGAGCCACCAGTGGTAGCAGCCGGTGAACGGCTGCCCGCGGACCAGCGCCAGGGCCTCCCTGAGGTCAGCGCGGTCCCTGGCGGCCAGGCCGCGCTCGGCCAGCGCGGCGAAATCGGTCCAGTCGAACCGGGCTTCGGAGTGCAGCGAGTACTGCCCGCCGCCCAGGTGGACGATCCACTCCGCGCCGCCAGGGGCGGGCCCGAGCTGGCGGCGGGTCCGCGCGATCAGCTGGCGCAGCGAGTCGCTCGGCTTCGGATGATCAGGATCGGCGCCGAGCAGGTACCCGAGCTGGGGGTTGGACAGGCCCACCGGCCCGTTCAGCGCAAGCGCCAGGATCAGCTGGCTCTGCGCCGGGAGCAGCGCGCCGGACGCGCCGTTGATCGTGAACGAGCCGAGAATGCCGATCCGCAGCACCCCGGCGGGTACCTCGGCGGCATCGGGCGGGAGGCCTGCGGCGGCCTCCGCTGCCTGCTTATCCGCGCCGGGCCCGTCCAGCCCGGCCGCCAGCGACGTCCCTGGCGGCCCGGTCTCGCCGCTGCCGTTCAGGCTGGCCACCGGGTCGTCGTCTGGCCCGGGCCCAAGGTCGCCGAGCAGCCCGGATAGCCCGTCGTCGGCCAGCTGCGGGTCGGTCCGGTCGTCCGGCCGGTCCGGCCAGCCGGCCAGCTCCAGTGCCGCGGTCCAGCTGGAGCCGTCATAGGGCGGCTGGTCGGCGGCCACGTCGCCGTCCTGGGCCGCGGTCTGGAGCAGGCTGACGATCGAGACGTAGTCCTGCTCCGTCAGTGCCTGCGGCCTGACTTCCAGCTGCATCGGGAAGATCCGGGCGACAATCCCGCCGGGCCGGTCCGGATCGGAGGAAAGCCGGAAGCTGGCCGGGGCCGGTGATCCGGGAGTCTCCTGGCCGCCGGCCACCAGCGCGGCGATCCCGCCGGGATCGCTGGCGATGTCGGTCAGGAAGGATAGCTGCGCTGCCGTCGGGGCTTCCCGGCTGACCAGCAGGGAAAGCGCCCAGTCCTCATCGTCCGGCTCGGCAATCCGGCGGTACCTGACATCGGTCGGGCCGCCGTCGCCGAGCCTGCGCTGCAGCGTGACGGCCTTGGCGGCAAGCAGATCCAGCGCCGCATCGAGGTCGTCGCAGATCTTGGCCCGGCCGCCGGTCACCTCAAGCTCGCCGTATCCGCAGATGATCAGGTCGTACCAGCCGGCCAGTTCGCTGGTGGCCAGCTCGGTGGCAGCGGCTGCGAGCACGCGGCTCACCAGCCGCGGCGGCCCGTCCACGGTGGTGACCCGCAGGTGCTCAAGGTCGACAAGCAGGTATCCGCCGCTGTCGTCGGCGACCCCTGCAGTCAGCAGTCCGGGGAGCAGGTCGCCGCCGGGTTCATCCTGCCCGGCCGCCAGCGGCAGCGCCCCGTCCGGCAGCGCAAGGTGCCAGGCCATGCCCTGCCGGCCGCCGGGCACGCTGAACGGCGGCGGTGGCGGCTCGCCGGCCGGCGAGGCCAGCAGTATCTCCATGGCCGAGCTGGTGAGGTGAATGCCTGCCACCGCGGGCAGCTGCTGGCCGGACACCGCCAGGCTGGCCCCAAGCTCGTCAAGCACCGTCCTGAGCGCGGTAGCGGGCTGCGGCGGCCGAACCGCGCGCAGCCGCTGCTCCTCGGCCATGACCGGCGCGCTGGCCGGCATGGGTATCCGCCGCCCCGCCATCCTGGCCTGCCGCTGCCGGTGCCGCATCCGGGCGATCGACACCATGACCCCGCCGGTCAGCATCCCGGCCGCGAATATGGCAAGCGGCGAGAGCTGATCCTGCTGCGTGAGGGCTGGCTGATCGGCAGCCGCGCGGCTGGCCGGGAGGTTCTGCCCGGCCGGGCTGGCAGCGGGCGGCCCGGACGGCGCAGGCGACCCGGCAGGCCCGGGCGAGCCCGCCTGGCTGGCAGCCGGATGCGGACGGCTGAAATGATGATCCCTGGACGGGTGGGACGGATGATGATACGGCTGGGCAGCCGGCGGCTGCGGCACGTGGCTCGCGCTAGCAGGCAGTTGCAGCACCCAGCCCGGCCAGATGACGGACGGGTCCGTGAAGACCTGGCCGCCGCCCATCGCGTGCCCGATATTGAGCTTTACGATCTCGTGGAAAAGGTCTCCGTCGCCGAGGTAGCGCTGGGCTATCGTCCACAGGCACTCACCCGGCCGGACGACCACCGCCTGATACGAAGCCATGCTCATCACCTGCGGGGCTGCTGGCGGACTTGCGGACTGGCCGCCGGCGGCATCGCGGCCGGCCTGGTCAGCCCCGGCGGCCCTGCCCTGGCCGCCCTGCACAGCAATGGCCGCGGTGGCTGCCGTGACTGTGCGGCCGGCCGGACCGGGGGCGGCACCCTGGCCGGAGGTTGCCAGGGTGCCGGAATCCGGCGCGCGCACCAGCGTCACCGGACTCGACCCTGCCAGGGTGCCCGAGCCGCCGATCCCGGACGGCGAGACGGTTGCCGTCGCCACCGGGCCGGCCTGCGCCGCGGCAAGCAGCGCGGTAGCCGGGCTGCTGAAGGTGAGTGCCGCGAGCGCCACTAGCTGGCCGGCCATGTTCTGCAGGCCGCCGAGCCTGAGCCGCGGGGCTTGCCGCCCGCGGATGGCCGCGATGGTCTCGGTCGCCGCAGCCAGGCTGAACAACGCCCAGCCGAGCCAGCTGACATCCCGCACCGCGCCGAGGAACAGCGCGCCGTTGTCCCGGCGCAGCAGCGCGGCGCCGGCCTGGTGCGGCGACGGCAGGCGCTGCGGCACCGGGTTGCCGCCGAACCGGTAAAGCACCACCGGCAAGGCGATCACCAGCAGCAGCAGGGTGAACATGGCGGCCAGCCCGCGCAGCGTGGCGGCCACCCGGTGGGCCCTCACGTGCCCGGTCCCGTGACGCCGGTCACCAGCGATGCGGTGGCCGATCCGGTCGAGCTCATCGAGTCGATGCCGACGATCGATAGCACGCTGGTCGGCTCCGTGATCCGCACCGTGACCCGGATGGCCTTCGAGCCCTGTGCAGCCACGCAGCAGTGCAGGTTGTTGGCGGCCAGGTAGGCGCGGGCTGCCGCGATGGCCTGAGCCCGGTCGACGACGAAGGCCCCGGTCGAGTAGGCCGTGGATCGATTTACCATCCCCGCTCCCGCGCGGGCCGCCTCCTGGGCGACGGCATTCGCGTTCTCGGCGGCTCGCAGCTTGGTGCCGCCATCGATGACGATTCCGGCCAGGGCGATCAGCGCGACGCCCAGCGCGGCCAGCATCAGGGTGATCGAGCCTCGGTCGCGCTCCGCGCCCACGGCCAGCCGCCGGGCCAGCCTTGACGCGCTGGCGCGCGGGCGTGTGCTGGCCCGCGGGCGCGCGCTGGCCCGCGGGCATGTGCTGGCCCGCGCGCGGCAGCCCGCGCAACCGCGCTGTGCCCGGCCAGGTCCGCGCATCAGCGACCCCAAGTGATCAGGTTCAGCTCGTGCTGCACTGTCGCTCGATAGTGTCGACTGCGCTGTGACAGTCCCTGTGACATTGACCACGCCGCGTCACCTGGCCCGGAAGGGATCGAGCGGCGACGTGAACGTCGCCGTCAGCGTCTTGCTGCCAGGCATTCCGGGAACCAGCAGGTCAGACAGCGACACCCGGCAGGTAACCCGCGCTGTCACCTGGGCGGGCAGGCCGACCGGGACTCCGAAGCCCACCTGGGCCGCTGAGCCGGTCCCCGGGCCGCCGGTTTCCACTTTCACGACCGGCGTGCAGTCGAGTGAGTCCTGGCTGAGCGCCAGCCGGGCACTGGCCAGCGCCGCCGCCTGGGCCGCGGCCGGGGTACGGGAAATCGATGCCTGCCGGGCGGCGTCCCGCGCGGCAGCCTGCACCGAGCCCTGCGCGATCGATGTCCGCCCGGCCGCGATCACAAGGCCGAGCAGGAACAGCAGCACGGGGGCGAGGATGACCAGCTCGAGCGCGGCGTTGCCGCGCTCGCGGCCGGGCCGTCCTGATCTCATCGGGCGCTCCAGCGGGTCATGGCGTAGTGAATTGCTCGACGGGCGCCCTGGCGACCTGACTGACGTTGATGGCGACGCCGGGCACCAGCGAAGGCACCTTGCCGCGCACCCTGATCGCAACCGTCGTGCTGCTGCTTCCGCGCGAGTCCGCGGAGGGTCCGAGCAGGTATCCGGAGGCAGCCGAGCGGGCGAACGCCAGCGCCGCGCGCGGGCCAGC
>WNEY01000493.1_pt1 | contig 24777 bp, 24 predicted proteins | sample 5400531 | NCBI WGS metagenome assembly WNEY01 (sample SAMN13153338, study PRJNA577476) | soil metagenome | isolation source: 200 cm saprolite under Douglas fir tree site 1 | place: USA:California | collected 2015-04-18
GCGTCGAAGGCAGGAACTCCGCGAACACTTCCGTAAGGGCGGCGCGTGTGATCGTCTCGCTGCCCGCCAGCAGCGACACACGCAGCGCGCGTCCCACCAGGCCCTCGACGTCCGCGCCCGACAGCTCGCCGACGTGTGGTACCGCCGGAATATCGTCGCCGGCCAGCTGTCCCTGAAGCTTCTTGGCGAGCGTCAGAAACATCTGGCGAATCTCCTTGTCGTCCGTCGGATAGAACAGCGGGATGTGCACCTCCGCCCGACCCTGGCGTTTTAAATCAATCGGCAGCAAGTCGGGCCGCGCGGTGAGCAGCATCCACAGGATCGCGCCGCGGTAGCGCGTGTCGCCCATCTGCGCGGCGATCATGCCGAACACGCGACTCGACGTGCCCGAATCGCCTTCCGCCTCGCGACTCCCGAGCGCGGCGTCGGCTTCGTCGATCACGACCATGACCGGCCCCATCGCCCGCAGCACCGAGAGCACACGCTCGAGGTTGCCTTCCGTCTCTCCGACGTATTTGGACCGGAAGTTCTTGAGGATCACGCACGGGATGCCGATCTCGCCTGCGGTGCACTGCGCGAAAAACGTCTTGCCCGTGCCGACCGGTCCGCACAACAGATACCCCATGGGCATCGTCGCCAGGCGTCCCTTGCGCAGCAGATCGGCGTCCTGGCGAAGCCGGCTCTTCGCCGCCTCGTGGCCGATGATGGTGTCGAGCGTCCACTTGGGCTCGATGAATTCGAGCAGCCCCTGCGCCTGCTTCTCGATGAGCCGCTTCTTGAGATCCTGAAACGCCTTTGCGTCGAGGCGCCGGCCGGTCTCCGCGGCGACTTTGACCAGGACCGCGAGATCGGTCAGGGAGATCCCCGCCGTCAGCCGCGCGAGTGTGGGGGCATCGAAGTCGGAGAACGCTGCCAATTCCCGCGTGCCGCCCACCATCGTCGCCCGGATGAAGCGCTCGCGCTCGTCCGCAGACGGCAGCGGCAGCTCGATGGACGCGACGTGCGGGCTGCCCGTCACGCGTTCGCTCAGGTCGGCGCGCCGCTCGTCCATCAGGACGAACGCCATCGGCATCTTTTTGACGTGCGGGCTCTTCGCCCAATTCAGCAAGGTGACCAACATCGCCGCGGCGGGGAAGCTCGTCCGCCCGGGCTCTCCCGAGGGAAACAGAAACGACGCCTGATCGATGATGACGGCGAAGCTGAGCGCCTTATCGGCCGATACGATATTGTTGCGCACGAAGCGATCGAGCAGCGCCAGCACGACGCCGGGATCGTTCTTGACGGTGCTCAGGTCGGCGATCTTCTCGTTCGCCAGCGCCGTCATCTTCTGCAGCCGTTTCTCGTTTCGACCCGCGAACGCGCGCAACCCCCGGCCCAGATCATAGTGCAGCAGCAGGTCCCACTTGCCGAACAGCTGCTCGGCCAGCATGTCGGCGATCGTGCCGTAGCCGTCCTCCGGCGTTGCGCCGCGGGGGAGGAGATCGTTCGTGTTGCCGTGCAGCAAGAACACCGAGGTCGTGCCCGAGAAGCACAACTCGGCGAGCTGCGAGGCCCAGGGCGGAGCCCAGGGTGGCAGCACGCCGGGCGCGAGCGAGGGAGCCTCAGGCACGCGTGGAGCGGATGGGCGTCTTACCCGGATCGTCCAGGATCGCGGGCACCTCGTCCAGCTGGTCGTTTACACCGGTGATCTGCTGCAGCTGATTGAGCGTGGCCTCGGTGTGATCCATGCTCGCGGCCGCCGCGTCCACCTGGCTGCTCAGAAAGTCGGGGTCCTGCCGGTTGGCCGCCAGCTCGATGAGCGCCTGGATCTTCGTTTCCACCCGGTCGAGCTCCAGGGCGGCGAACTCGCCGTTCTTCACGGCCTTCTGGTAATTGTCGAGCCGCTGATCCGCGATCGCCGTGCTCTCCTCCAGCGAACGGATCATGCGGTCGTCGCCGCTGCCCTTCGCGTCGGCCAGGCGCTTCTTGAGATCATCGCGGCGCTTGGTCAGCTCCTGGACGGTGGTCAAGCCGAGAAACCGCAACAGGCTGTTCTGCTGGCCGAGCAGACGAAGGAATCCGAACAGCAGCCGATCGAGCGCGGGCGTCCAGGCATCGGTGGTGCCGTCGACGGTGTCGGGTCGCGCGGCGCGCGCGATGGAGCGCATCTCCAGGCAGCGCTTGCGCAGCGCGTTGAAGCGCGTTTGCGCGTCCGTATTCAGACCGAGGAGCAACTGGTTGAGGCTCGGCGCCTGGGCGCGGCTCTGCACGCGAGCCTTGTTCGCGTCTTCCGCGTCGATCGCCTGGCGGTAGCGGGGCAACGACACGAGCGCGCCCAGGTAGATCGCTTCGCCGGCCCCGATCAGGGGGAGCAGCACATCGGGCCAGGGGGTGAGCACCGCGGCGGCGGCGCCACCGAACACCGCCAGCAGATTCCAGGGCGACGTGAACGCTCGCCACAAATAGTGCGCGATGCCCATCAGTCACCGGCGCGGGTTGAGGGTTGCAGCTTCTCGATCATGTCCCGCAGCTCGAAGACGACCTTCAGAAACTCGGGCTCTTTCTGCATCACGTGCGCCGGTCGGTCGGGCGGCGGTACCTGGACCTCGTGGAGAATCGTGCCGGGCGCGGACGAAATGACGTATGTCCGGTCGCCGAGGTAGACGGCTTCCTCGATCGAATGCGTCACGAAAAAGACGGTCGCCTGCAGGTCGCGCCACAGCGTGACGAGCAAATCCTGCATCCGCATGCGCGTGGTGGGATCGAGCGCGCCGAACGGCTCGTCCATCAGGATGATCCGGGGGTTCAGGATCAATGTGCGCGCAATCGCGACGCGCTGCCGCATGCCACCGGAAAGTTGCGACGGATACTTCTGCGCATCCCGTGCCGGATCGAGGCCGACCTTCCCGACCCACTCGAGCGCGCGCTGCCGGCGCTCCTTCCTGGGCACGCCGCGACACTCGAGCCCGAATGCGACATTCTCTTCTACCGTGCGGTTTTCAAATGCGCTGTAGTCCTGGAAGACCATGCCGCGATCCGCGCCCGGCCCGGAGACGGGCTTGCCCAGGACCAGAACGCGTCCCGTAGTTGCCGGGAACTGCGGCCGCAGTCCCGCGATGAGGCGGAGGATGGTGGATTTGCCACAGCCCGAGGGCCCGAGAATCGTGATGAATTCGCCTTTGTTCGGCAGGTCCTCGACGCGGAACGTCACGTTCTTGATCGCGGTAAAGCCGTCTTCGTATGTCTTGGAAACGCCTTCAAACTCGACGACCGCCGGCTTTGGCAACGCAGCAAGGGTGGCCGGGGAGACCGGAAACGCTGCGGTCGTGGGGGCTGCGGGGACGGCGGGGCGTGACTCAGGGAGCACAGCTAGTCGGCGCGGGCCAGGTACGGGAACAGCTGTGCCTGAAACCAGTAGAGCAGGCGATCGATCGCGTACGCCAGCAGACCAATGATCATCAGGATCAGGATGATGTGCTCGGTGAGCCCGCGCCGCTGGCTGGTGCTGAGCAGATAGCCGAGCCCGTACTTCGCATTGATCAGCTCGGCCAGCATGATGTAGCCGAACGCAAGGCCGAAGAGACTGCGGAGATTGTTGTAGATGCTCGGCAGCGCCAATGCGATGAGCACCTTACTGACGACTTGCCGCTGCGAGGCGCCGAGTGTTTGCGCGGCCTCGACGTAGCGATCGTGCACACTCACCACGGCGTCCACGGCCCCCGAAAACACGAACGGCACCGTCGCGAGGAAGATGAACATCGTCTTCTGCGTCTCTTCGATGCCGAACCAGAGAATCGTGAGCGGAATCAGCGCCGCGATCGGAATGTTGCGGCCGAACAGCGCGATAGGGGCCAGCGCCGCATCGAAGGCGCGGTAGGAACCCGCCAGAATCCCGAGCGGGACCCCGACCACGATGGCGAGCGCGAAGCCGGTGAGCACGCGCCGCAGCGTGGCCGCCACGCTTTCCAGCAGCGCGCGCTCGGTCAACAGGCTGGGTAAGCTGCGCAGCACCTCAGCCGGCGACGGCAGCACGACCGGAGAGATCATCCGGGTTTCCGGCGTGGCCCCGGCCGTGAACGCCCACCACAGCAGCAGACCTAGGGCGATCGCGCCGAGCCCCAGGAGGCGAGCCACGGCGGGGCGGGGTGCCGCCCGCAGCTCGAACAACGGTGCGCGAGCCCGGGGCGTGGTCGTCAGTGCGTCGCCTCCAGCGGGTACACCTTCACCTCGACGCGGCGATTCTTGGCGCTGTTCATCGGGTCGATGGCGTCCGCGGGGCGGTCCCAGCCCATGCCGCTTGCGAGGAACTGGTTCGGCTGCAACGTCTTGAACTTCCGCAGCACGGCCTCCTTCACCGCGTTGGCGCGTTGCAGCGACAGCTCTTTCACGGCGGCCGGGTCGATTTGCCCCTTCATCGAGGCGTCGGTGTGCCCTTCGATCACGATGCGGGCGGCGCCGTACTGGCCGGCCAGGCGCCCGATCTCATCGACGACGAAGTCGACGTTCGGATCATAGGGCTCCTCCCGGTCCTGGCCGTTCACCTGACTCACGACCTTCTTGTGCAGATCCCACGAATTCGGATAGAAGTGGATCACGACGGTCTTCGTGAGGATTTCGTTGTTCTCGGCCTGCACGGTGGTGGCCGTCGTCGGCACGAATTGCACCTGATACTCGTTCTTCTGGTTGGCGTAGCGGGCATCACCGCCGAGCTTCTTGACGACGGTGAAGTCCATCACCTGGTCGAAGGGCACCTGGGCCGACACCATGCCGATGCGGCGGTAGAGGAAGTACGCGGTATTCCAGGTGCGCTCGAAGTTCGACGGGTTGTTCTGGTTGAGGAAGAATTCCCGGTTTTCCGCCCAGTTCGTCGAGTGCGCATCGCCCAGCATGGACATCGCGTCGGTGGCGGGAATCGAGTATCCCGTCGCCATGAGCTGCGCGGCTTCCTGTTTGGCCGGCTGCGTCTTCAGCGCCTCCATGGCATCGAAGATCCCGCGGACCAGCCCCTCGATGATGTCCGGGTGGTCCTTGGCGAAGTCCGCGCGGGAGAACCAGACGTCGGCGATGAGCTTATTCGCGGTTTGCGTCGTCACGAGCAGCCGGTTGCCGCGGACCTTCGCCAGATTGTAGATGTCAGGAGACCAGCTGACGGCGGCGGCGATCGACTTGTCGGCGTTGAAGGCGGCGGCCGCCTGGAATGCGTCCTGGGTGAACTTGAGCTCGACGTCCCCGGGCTGCAGCCCGGCATCGATCAGGGAGTTGAGCAGGAAGTAGTGGGACGGCGAGTTCTGCGCCAGCACGATCGTCTTGCCGCGCAGATCACCGACGTTGCGAACCGCCTCACGAGCGACGATGCCGTCGCCGCCGTTGGAGTAGTCGATCTGCTGGAAGACGCGGGGCATGGTGCGCGAGTCGCGGCGCAGCTGCTCGACGAACAGCGGGATCATGTCCAGTGTCGCCCAGCCGATGTGGATGTTGCCGGCGGCGTAGGCGTCCCGCATGGCGACCGGGTCGTCGATCAGCACCAGGTCGACCTTGAAGTCCTGGCCGCCCGGCGTGTGCCACACCTTGCCCGCCTTGAAGCCGCCGTTCGCGTAGATCACCGGCGCCCATCCGGCCCAGACGTTGAGCGCCATGCGGACGGTGCGATTCGCGAGCGGTTTGTAGTTCGAGATGCCTTTGACGGGGGGCAGGCGCTGCGCGGGGACGTAGGTGTACTCCTTCGCCGTCGTGATTTTGCTCGTGTCGGTCGCTTCGATCCCGGACTTGTCCGACGGATGGATGATGGCGCCGATCCCGCCCTCTTTGCCGCCGAAGCGGTGCAGGCCGAGCCAGACGAGCCCGGCGACCACCAGCAGCAGGACGAGGTAGAACGCGGCTTTGGGTTTTCCGTTCGCCATGGTTGGGCGCTCCGTCAAGTGTTCTTATCGGTGGCAGGACCCAGGTTCTTGTTCGACTCGACCACGGGTGTCGTCTCGGGAGACTTGAGCCCGAGCTCCACTTCGTACTGTTGCAACACGTCCTCGGCGAGCTGCGATTCCATGCGCTCTTTGGCCTTGATATCCGCGACGCCGCGGGACGAGAGGTCGGCGGCGACGCGCACCTTGCCGCGATTGGTATCGATCTTCTGCTGGATGATCTGCTCGATCTGCCCGAAGTCGGTGGTGACGTCGAAGTTCAAGTCGCCAGCGATGCGGGCGATTTCCGCTTCCGCCGCCGTCATCTTGAGATCGGCGTTGTAGCGCTCGATCTTCTCGCGCACTTCCGCCAGCTGTTTGTTGGCGTACTGGATTTTCTTGAGATTATTCTCGTACGCGTCTTCGTGCATCTTGAGCTGCTCCTGATTCTGCACCAGGTCGGCCTCGGCCTTCTGGAGCTGCAGTGCGAACTTGCCCGCGGTCTCCCGATCCCCGCTCTTGAGGTAGGCCTTCACGTCCGACTTCAATTTTTCGACCTGGGATTTGCCCATTGCGACCTGGCGCACGACGCGCTCGACGAGCCCGCGATACAGCTCCAGGCCCTTGCGCCCTTCCTGGAGCTGCTCGACGGAGCGGTCGTATTCGAGCCGCATGATGGCGATGGGATCGCGCTCCCACAGCGCATTGGCGATGCTGTTGAAGAATGCGCGAATTACGGTGACGAACTTTCCGAAGATCATGTCGCCGTCCTCTTCATGGGTGGCTAAGGCGACCAAAATATATCACGGCCGTCGCGCTGCAGCGTGGGCCAAAGCGCTGGTCGCGATGCCGAGCTGTTCATCGGTCAGATAGGGCGCCGGGCCAAGCCGCAGCACGTCTGCTCGATAATCAGTCGAAATTCTCTTCGTTCGCAACGTCTCCTGCAGCCGAGCGGCGTGCCCCGTAGCAACGGCGAGAAAGCCGCCAATTTCGGGGAGCGGTACGGGGGGCTCGTGCCCAATCCCCCGTGCCAGCGCCGCCACTTGTTGTTGGCTCAACTCCCGCAACCGCTCCGGCGTCAGCCCCTGCTCCTCAAAAAACTTGAACACCGCCGCCGCGCGATAATGACTCGTGAAGTCGTACGTCGCCCCGGCAAACCGCGCCGGCCCCGGCCCATACTCCACGCGCCCACTCGGCGCTTTGGTAAGATCGGTAAACTCGCTGAACCAGCCTGTGAGAACTGGGCGCAGCGTCGTGTCAGCCGGAAAGCGCAGAAACGCATTCCCCGGCCCAAGCTGACAGTATTTGTAACCGCCGCCCACCACGTACGCGCCCTCCAATCCCTCCACCGGCAACGAAAACGGAATCGCGTTGAGCGCGTGGTAAGCATCCACTAACAATTCCGCGCCCACCTGCTCGCACGTCCTGAGTGTGGCCATGAGATTGGGCACGATGTGCGCGTTGGTGTACAGGACGGCCGAGACCAGGACTGCTGCGGTCCGATCATCGACCTTCTGGGCAAGCCGTTCGGCGAGCGTGGCCGCCGGCTCAGCCGCGACCTTCACGACCTCGACGCCCTCTTCGGCCAGCCGATCGAGCTGACGCCGAATTGTGTGGAACTCCCCATCCGTGGTGATCAGCTTGGCTCGCTTCTTTAAAGGAAGGGCCGACAGGAACCGCACGACCAGCTCATGCGTGTTCGGTGCGAGCGCGATCCGGTCTGGCGAATCGTCGAGCAGGCGCGCAAACCCGCGCCGCACTTCGTTCGCCTTCTCGAACGCCTTGTCCCACACATCGTCCACCAGCTCAGCGGCATCCAACCACGCCTGCCGTTGTGCTTCGAATGCCACATCGGGCCAGGCTTGATGGGAGTGACCGGTGAGCAGAATACGCTCGGTTACCCGAAAGCGTGTGTAGTGCTTGGCTAGCTCCTCAGGATTGATCACAACTCTGATCTAATCGCCCAAAGGTCCGGAAACGCGGGTTGGTTGAGCGTCGTCAGTAAGTATTCCGCGCCGGCCGATCCGCCAGTGCCAGCCTTGGTTCCAATGGTGCGCTGAACCATTTTGACGTGACGGTACCTCCACTCCATAAAGCCTTCATCCAGATCCACCAGTCGCTCGGCGATTTGTGCGACGGCCGGATTCTTCTTGTAAACTTCTACGAGAATCCGTTGCACCTCCGGCGACGGTTCGCACACCTTGCTGAAATCGCGCTGCACTAACGCCTTTGGTACGGAATACTTGTTGGCCGCGAGATAATGAAGGAAAGCATCCCACAGTGTCGGCTGCGTAAACCGCCGCTCGATGCGCTTGCGGTTCTCGCTGCCCTCTGGATAGCGCTCGAAGGAGGGCCGGCCTTTCTTGCCTAGAAGGAATTCGATTTCCCTGAACTGATGCGACTGAAACCCGCTCCCTGACTCGAGCCGGTCGCGGAACGCCAGGAAGTTGAGCGGCGTGATCGTCTCGAGCACGTCGATCTGTGCAACGAGTGTCTTGAGGATCGTTAGAATGCGCTTCAGAGTCGCTGCTGCGAGTGGCGTGTTGTTGGCGCGCAGCAGCGTCTGCAGGTAGTCGAGCTCGTGCAGCACTTCCTTGAACCACAGCTCGTAGACCTGGTGAATGATGACGAAGAGGGTCTCGTCGTGCTCGAGATCTCCGGGGCGAGGAGCCTGGAGCGAGAGGAGCTGATCCAGTTTGAGGTAACTCGAATAAGTGACCGTCATGGTCTCGGCTTGTAGCGGTTGAGCGTCGCGTAGGGATCGGGCCAGGGAAGCGGATAGCCTTGCTCGTAAGCGGCGTGACGCGTCCAGTACGGATCCCACAAGTGCGCGCGCGCCAGGACGCAGAGATCGGCGCGCCCAGCGACCAGAATCGTGTTCACGTCCTGATACGATGAGATGTTGCCGACTGCCATCGTCGCGATCCCCACCTCGTGTCGAATCCGGTCGGCGAACGGCGTCTGAAACTGGCGGCCATACTGCGGCTTCGCGTCGGCGACGGTCTGGCCGGCGGACACATCGGTGATGTCGCACGAATGCGCCTTGAGCATCCGCGCGACCTCGACCGAGTCCGCCGGCTGCATCCCTCCCGGCGCCCAGTCGACCGCCGAGATCCGCACCGACATCGGCTTGTAATCGGGCCACGCGCCGCGCACGGCTTCGAATACCTCCAGCGGAAAGCGCATCCGGTTCTCGAGCGAGCCACCATACGCGTCGGTGCGCTGGTTGGTCAGCGGCGAGATAAAGCTGGCGAGCAAATACCCATGCGCGAAATGCAGCTCGAGCAGATCGAAGCCCGCGTCATTCGACATCTGCGCGGCCCGCACGAAATCGTATTTGACCTCGTCCATGTCGGCCCGCGTCATCTCCTTCGGCACTTGACTGTACGGAAAGTAGGGCAGGGGCGACGCGGAGATGATCGGCCAGTTGCCGTCCGGCAACGGCTCGTCCATCCCCTCCCACATGCGCTGCGTCGACGCTTTGCGGCCGGCATGGCCGAGCTGCATCGCGATCTTGGCGGTGCTGTTCACGTGCACGAAGTCGACGATCCGCTTCCACGCCGCGACGTGCTCCGGCTTGTACATCCCGGTGCAGCCCGGTGAAATCCGCCCCTCGCGCGACACGTCGGTCATCTCCGTGAAGATCAGCCCCGCGCCCCCAACCGCTCGACTCCCCAGATGGACGAGATGCCATTCGTTCGGCATTCCATCCTCGGCCACGTACTGACACATCGGCGAGACGACGACGCGATTGCTAAGCTCTAGATCCCGGAGCTTGAAGGGCACGAACATCGGCGGTGGGGGTGGTTCCTCGACAACCTTCACGTCCTCCACCGACCTCGCAAACCAGCGATCCATCTCTGTAACGAATTGCGGATCTCTTGTCCTCAGATTGTCGTGTGTGATCCGCAGACTGCGCGTGAGCAGATTGAACGCGAACTGCGGCGGCTCGAGGCTCATGTAGCGCTCGGTGTCCTCGAACCACTGCAGGCTCACCTGCGCGGCGCGCTGCAAGCTCTCGACCGCCGGCCGCCGCTCGGCCTGGTACTCGGTGAGCGCGGCGCGCACGTCGGGCTGGCGCTGCAACGCCCCGGCCAGCGCAATCGCGTCTTCGATCGCCAGCTTCGTCCCCGAGCCGACCGAGAAGTGCGCGGTGTGCGCCGCGTCGCCCACGAGGACGACGTTGTCATGCGACCAGGCGGCGTTCTTCACCGTGACGAAATGCCGCCACAGTGAGCGATTCTTGAGGAGGCGATGGCCCTGCAGCTCTTCCTTGAAGAGCGCCTCGCAGAACTCGACGGTGTCGTCTTCGCTCGCTTGATCGAGTCCAGCTTTGCGCCAGGCCGCCTCTGTGGTCTCGACGATGAACGTGGAGTGCCCCTGCTCGTACTGATAGGCGTGCACCCGCCACAGGCCATGCTTATCGCGCTTGAAGTAGAAGGTGAAAGCGGGGAAGGGACGAGTCGTTCCCAGCCAGACAAAGCGGTTGGGTCGCTCGTCCATCGTGGGCTGAAAATGCTTGGCGTACCGTTCCCGCACCGTGCTATTGAACCCATCCGCGCCGACCACGAGGTCGGCGTCGACGTATACCTCGGGATCCTTCACATCCTGGCCAACCTCCACGCACACTCCCAGGGCCTCGCAATGCTGTCCCAGCACCGATAGGAGTTTGCGACGGGATATCCCACTGAACCCATGGCCGCTCGACGTGATCACGAGGCCGCGGTAGTGGATATCGATGTTGTCCCAATGGGCAAAGTGGCTCGCCATCGCGTCGTAGGTCTCGGGATCGGCGGCGGCGAGATTGTTCTGCGTCGCGTCGGAGAAGACGACGCCAAATCCAAACGTGTCCTCGAGCCGATTGCGCTCGAGAATCGTGATTTCATGTTTGGGATGCGCCTTCTTCAGCAGGATGCCGAAGTACAGCGCCGCCGGCCCGCCGCCGATCGTGACGATTCTCACTTGATGAGCTGTCCCGCGATGATGAGGTGCTGAATCTCCGTGGTGCCCTCGTAAATCCGCAACGCGCGCACGGAGCGATACAGCCGGTCTACGGGATGGTCGGCGAGCACGCCGCGGCCGCCCAGGATCTGGACGGCGTCGTCGACGATCCGTTGGGCCGCTTCAGTGGCGAAGGCTTTCGCCATGGCCGCCTCGAGCGTGACGCGCGGCGCGCCGCGATCCTTCTCCCACGCCGCCCGATAGACGAGCAGCCGCGCGGCAGTCAGGTCCGTGACCATGCGCGCCAGCTTCTCTTGAATCAACTGGAAGTCGGCCAGCGGCTTGCCGAACTGGTGGCGTGACTTGGCGTGAGCGAGCGCCTCGGCAAGGGCGCGCGCTGCCATCCCGCACGCGGCGGCGCCGACGGTGGCGCGTACGCGATCGAGCGTGGCGAGGCCGAGCTTGAAGCCCCCACCTTCACCAGCCGCATCGAGCCGGCATTCGCTCGGGACGCGCGCCTTTTGGAACGCGATTTCCCCGAGGGGATGAGGAGCAGAGAGCACGAGCGGCCGCACCATGCGGACGCCGGCCGTGTCCGCCGGGACCACGAAGCAACCGATACCCTTGTCCTTCTTAGCGCGGTCGGTGGTTGCGAACACCGTGTAAAAGTCGGCGATCCCGGCGTTCGAGATGAACGTCTTCGTGCCGGAGACGACGTAGCCGTCGCCGTCCGGTTCCGCTGTCGCGCCGAGCGACGCGACATCGGATCCCGCATCCGGTTCCGTCATCGCGAATGACGCCATGGCGCGGCCCTGAATGGCGGGCTCGAGCCAGCGCTGGCGCATCGCGTCGTTGGCGGACAGCAGCATCGGCACGACGCCCAGCGCTTGCAGGGCGAAGACGGCGTCGGCCAGCGGCGACGCGGCGGCGAGCGCTTCGCGCACGATGCAGCAGGCGCGCCAATCCTGGTCGCGAATCGGCTGAAACCAGCCGGCCGCGCCGAGCTTGCCGAGCAGCTCGCGGGCTTGATGGCGCGCGGCCGCGTCGTCCTTCGGCTCGGCGAGCGGCGCGAGCACCCGCGCGGCGAATTCGCTCACGCGCTCCGCCAGCGTCACATGCTTGTCGTCGAGAAATGCGCGGACCGGTGCGGTGTCGACCATCAGATGAATTTGGGGTCGCGTTTGGCGCGGAATGCCTCGTGGGCCTCGCGGAAGTTCGGTCCCTGCATGAGCTGCGCTTGGACTTCGGCTTCGTACGCGAGCGCCGCGTCGAAGTCGAGCGCCGCCTCGGCCTCGAGCGCCTGCTTCGTCACGCCGAGGGCGGCGGAGGGCCCGCGCGCGAGCTTTTCGGCGATCGTGCGAGCTTCGGGCAGCACTTGCGTCTGCGGCACCACGCGATTGTAGAGGCCGATTTCATAGGCGCGCTTGGCGTCCACAAAGTCGCCCGTCAGCAGCATCTCGGTCGCATGGCCGTACCCGACGATGCGCGGCAGCAGCCAGGCGGCCCCCATGTCGGCGCCCGACAGCCCGACCTTCGTAAAGAGAAAAGCGATCTTGGCCGATTCGGCCGCGACGCGGATGTCGCACGCCGCCGCGATCACCGCCCCCGCGCCGGCCACCGTGCCGTTCAGCGCGCCGACGATCGGCCGGCGGCAGCGGCGCATCGCGAGGATCAGGTCGCAGGTGAGGCGTGTGAATTCCTGGAGTGCCGTGAGATCGCGGCCCAGCAGTGCACCGATGATGTCTTCGACGTCGCCGCCCGAGCAGAACGCCCTTCCGGCGCCCGTAATGACGATCGCGCGCACGCCGGGCTCCGTGTCGAGCCGCTGAAATGTGTCACGCAGCTCCCTGTAGACCTCGAACGTCAGCGCGTTGAGTCGCTCGGGCCGGTTGAGCGTGATCGTCGCAACCGATGTGTGCGGGTCTAGCTGATAGCCGAAGGCCGATGGCTGAACGCTCATATGATCGCGATAGCCTCGATCTCGACGAGCGCCTTGGAGTCGATCAGCGACTTCACTTCGACGACGGCCATGGCGGGGTAATGGCGGCCCATATGTTTGCGGTGAACTTCGCCGAGCGGGGTGCGGTTGGCGAGGTACGCAGAGCGATCCGTGAGATAGACGACCATCCGGCCGATATTCTCTGGCTTCCCGCCCGCCGCGCGCACGACTTCCATCACGCGGCCCAGGGCGCCGTCCCACTGCTTGACGAAATCTCCGACGGGGACGATCTGGCCGGCGACAAACAGGATGCGCCCGCCCGTGTCGGCCAACATGCCGTGGTTCCAGCCGCTGGGGCGGCCGCCAAACGCGTCGGGATTGATGATCTCGAACGCCACGCTATCGGCTCCTCACTCTGCGATCGTGACAGCCTTGCTGTTGGGACGCGCGCCGCGCGGGTCACACAACCTGAGCACCGCCTGCGCCACTTCCTCCGCCGTAATCAGTCGCTTCTGCCCCGCTGAGGCGAGCATCGCCGCCAATACGGCGTCTGCATCCTTGCCCGTTTTGGCGACGACGCGTGCGACCGACTCTTTGGTCATGTCGGTGTCCACGAATCCTGGACAGACGGCGTTACAGGTCACGCCGGTGCCCTCGAGCTCGGCCGCTACGCTTCGGGTCAGACCGATGACGGCATGCTTGGCGGCCGCATATGCCGCTATATAGCGTGCCCCCGCTAGCCCCGCGACCGATGCGACGTTCACGACCGATCCCTTCTTGCGCATCAGCATCGCCGGGATGAAGGCCTGCGTACATAGAAACGTACCCGTCGCATTCACGGCGAGCACGCGATTCCAGTCTTCGAGCGCGATCTTGGCGAGCGGCGCGCTGTGCGCGGCACCCGCATTGTTGATGAGGATGTCCACCACGCCGGCGCGCCGGCCCGCGGCCTGCGCCAGACTGTGCACGCTCGCCGGGTCAGTCACATCGCAGGGGACTGCCCACGCCTTCCCGCCCGTTTTCTGAATCTCGCCGGCCACCTTCTCGATGCGCTCGATTGTCCGAGCGGCGACGACGATCGCGGCCCCTTCCGCGGCGAGGGCACGGGCGATCGCGGCACCGATCCCCTGGCCGCCTCCGGTGACGACAGCGACCGAGCCGTCAAATCGCGGCAACCACGGCCTCCTCGAGGATCGAACCCAACGCCTCGATCAAACGAGAGCCTTCGTCCGCGGTCGCCGCCGCCGGATCGCCGAAGTAGGCGCGCGGCCCACCGGCTTCCGCGAAGGTCCGCTTGCCCGCTTTGATCGCCTGTGACAACGAGCTGGGATTGGGGGAGAGCAAAGCACGGATCGTGTCGCGCACCGAATCGGGCCGCTCGGCGAGCACGATGGAGCTTTCGAACTGTCCCGCGTGGCAGGCGCCGCTCCTGAACTCATCGCCCAGTCGAGTGCCCCATGGCTTGCGCGTCAGGTCCGGGAAGATGATCGGCAGCAGCCGGTCGACGCGGCCAAGCTTCACGGCTTCATTCAGGGCAGTGAGATGTTCCGGGTCGAGGTGCACATTTGCGAGGGCCAGCAGCTGGAAGCCATGGTCAGTCAGGCTGCGCGCCAAGTCTACGATCAGCGCGGTGACGGTGATTCCGGAAATGGACAACGTGCCGTGGAACGCCGCGCCGAAACTGGCCGCGGTGTAGGCCAGGGCGGGCAGAATGAGCACGGCGCGCCCGCGCGCCGCGAGCTTGCCGGCGCCGGCTCGCGCCATCGCCGTGGCGATCACGACGTCGGTATCGAGCGGCAGATGCGGTCCGTGGGCTTCGATGGCGCCGACCGGGAGCACGACGAGCGTGTGCTCCCGATCCAGGTCGCGGACTTCTTCCCACGTGAGTTGCGCCAGCTCATGTACCGGCATCAGTTACAGGGGCCGAGAGGCTGAGAGGCCGAGCGGCTGTGAGGACACGAGACTAGAGGCCGAATCGTGGCGAGCACGTTGCCTGAACAATTAAACATCGCGGATTGGCTCCTCGACGCGCGGGTGCGCGAGGGAAGGGGAGATCGTCCGGCCCTGCTCACAGACCAGGGCACGCTCACCTACCGTGAGGTGCAGGCGCTCGCGAACCGTTTCGGTCATCTGCTCGAGAGCGCCGGCGTCGAGCCCGAGCAGCGGGTCATCATCGCGCTGCCCGACGGGCCGGAGTTCGTGGCGGCGCTGTTCGGCACACTCAAAGTTGGCGCGGTCGTGGTGATGGTCAACCCACAGCTCGCCGTAGACGCGATCGAGTACTTCTACTCCTACACACGCGCGACCGTGGCGCTCGTGCATCGTCACACCGCGCCGGCATTTCAGGCGGCTCAGCGTGGGGCCGGACACCTCAAGCAGATCATCGTCGTCGGCGAGCCCGCCACCACGCGGGCCATCGCCGGGGCCCCGACGGAGCTCGAGACCTTCCCGAGTCATCGGGACGACACGGCGATCTGGCTGTTCTCCGGCGGCACGACAGGGCAGCCGAAGGCGGTCGTGCAGAGTCACGGCGCGTTCGCCAACACCACCGTCTGTTACGGCCAGGGAGTGCTCCGCCTCACGGAGCGCGACATCACGCTGGCGGTGCCGAAGCTGTTCTTCGGCTACGCGACCGGGTCGAATCTGTTCTTTCCCTTCTCGGTGGGCGCGGCGGCGGCGCTGTTTCCCGAGAAAAGCACCGCCGAGACGCTGTTCGACAAGATCCGCAAGTTTCGACCGACCGTGCTGGTGAACGTGCCGACGATGGTGAATCAGATGGTTGCCCATCCTGATGCGGCGCAGCAAGACGTGTCGTCCCTGCGACTCGCCACATCGGCCGGCGAAGCATTGCCGGTCGACTTGTACGAGCGTTGGAAGAAGACGTTCGGTGTCGAGCTGCTCGATGGTCTCGGCACCGCCGAGATGTGGCACATCTTCATCTCGAACAAGCCGGGCGCCGTGAAGCCGGGCACCATCGGCACCGTCGTGCCAGGCTTCGATGTCCGGGTGCGCGACGATCTGGGCCACGATTTGCCCGACGGTGAAGTCGGCATGCTCTGGGTGCGCGGCGACTCGCGCGCGATCGGCTACTGGCAGCAGCTGGACAAGACGAAAGCGGCATTCCGCGGCGAGTGGTACGTGTCAGGCGACCTGATTCGCCGCGATGCGGACGGCTACTTCACCTACTGCGGCCGCGCCGACGAATTGCTCAAGGTCGGTGGCAAGTGGCTCGCGCCGCAGGAAGTGGAAGGCTGCCTGTTGCAGCATCCGCTCGTGAAGGAGGTCGCGGTCGTTGGGATCGAGGACGCGAATGGCCTCACCAAGCCCCAAGCGTTCGTCGTCGCGACAGAACAACGGCCGGGCCTCGCGGAGGAGTTGCAGGCCTTCGCGCGCGAGAGGCTCGAGCCCTACAAGGCACCGCGTGCCGTTCGCTTTCTCGATATGCTGCCGCGTACGCATCTCGGCAAAGTGGACCGTAGAAAGCTCCGCGATGGGTGATTAGCTTTTCCTCGGCGTCTGGGCGCCTCGGCGTCTCGGCGTCGAGTAGTTCAGGACGGGTGGCCGAGTGGCTGAAGGCGCACGCTTGGAAAGCGTGTTAACGGGCAACCGTTACGTGGGTTCGAATCCCACCCTGTCCGCTTTAGTCAAGCAAGACGCTAGGCGTCTCGGCCCCTCGGCATCTAGGCGTCTAGTTTGTCAGGACAGGTGGGTGAGCGGTTGAAACCGCCGGTCTCGAAAACCGGTATGCCCGCAAGGGTATCGAGGGTTCGAATCCCTCCCTGTCCGTCCCCATGGGCATATGGAATAGCACGCTGGTGTATGTCGGCGCGCGCACGCTGCTCGCGGGAGCGATGATCGCCCTGCTGCTGCGGCGCCGCGTCGGCGCCTTCTACGCCGGTGGCCAAGTCGTCTCCGATCTCTCCTGCGCCGCCTTTCTCCTCATCTAACCAACATCTGTGCGCGGAGTAGATTTTGCGCCGCCTGCTCACTCAGGAGGACCCATGCGTCCGCTCGCCGCCCTGGCGCCTGTGTTGCTGGTCACCAGCGCCGCCTGCACTCACAACGTCGACCCGAAGATCACGCCCGCAAAAATCGCCGCCGTCCAACCGCCGATTCGGGCGCGTGCCATCATGCTGATCACCTCCTCGTTCGAACAGTACACGACGACATCCTCCGAGGGCATTCACAAGTACAACTACCATATGGGCGAGTCCGCCGCGCTCGCGCTGACCGACATGGTGACCGCGTCCTTCACCCACGCGGAAGTGAAGCGCATTGGTGATGCCGACCTCATGCAATGGCTGTCCGGTCCGGGAGACACGACTGTGGCGGATCTGCTGCTCGTCCCGCGTTTTGACGCCGGGGGCACGGGTCAGGGGGTGTTCACAGTCTCATCCGATGTCCGGATACGACTCGATGTACGACCCTACCGCAGCACGACCACCTACTCCTGGAGCAGCACGGGACACACGAGCCGCGCGTTCTCATCTCACCGCGGTCTGGCCGGACACTCGCTCGAGCAGGCGCTGAACGGGTTGAGCGACTCGCTGAGCGCGCATCGGGCGCACCTCGATGTGGGCACTCCATAAGGCACCATGGTCGCCCTGCTCGGCATTCTTGCGCCACTCTGTCTGCTGCAGTCCGTCGAGTACCGCTCACCTGCGGGCGTCGAGTACCGCTCCCAGCGCGACACCGGGGCCATCGCCCGCGCGGAAAGTGCGCTGGCCGCCGATCCGCGCAACGTCGACCGCATCATTGCACTGGGCGTGGCGCAGTCGGGCGTGCGGCAGTATCGCGAAGCGATCGCCACGTTCACGCGCGGACTCGAGCTAGCGCCGAATAACGCATTGCTCTATCGCTGGCGTGGGCATCGATACCTCTCCACGCGGCAATTCGATCGGGCGATGGATGACTTGCGGCGCGGCGCGCGTCTCGACAGCACGATCTACGGCATCTGGTATCACCTCGGCATCGCGCGGTTCGTCCGCCGAGACTTCCCGGGCGCGGTGCACGCGTTCACTCGCGCGCTCCCCATGGCGCCGGACTCCGCCGAGCGGGCGGGCGCGACAGACTGGCTGTGGATGTCGCTGTCACGCGCCGGCCGCGCGGCTGATGCGCAGGCGCTGCTCGATCGTCATCCCGACACGCCGAACGCGGGCAACGCCTATGCCCAGCGGCTGCGCTTGTATCGCGGCGACGTTTCTGCCGATTCCGTGTTCACGCCCGCCGATACGAGCGACATCCAGGTGGCGACGCTGAGCTATGGCATTGGCAACTGGTACCTGGTGCGCGGTGATACGGCCAAAGCCCGGAGCTGGTTCGAGCGCTCCGTGGCGTCGGGCGGATGGCCGGCGTTCGGGTTCATCGTATCGGAAGTCGAGCTGCGGAGCAGCCGCCCGCGTTAGGGGGTAATTAGAAAGCCCAAGGAGGCTCCATGCGTGCAGCTCTCGTCGGTGTCGCGCTTCTCGCCGCGTGCTCGTCCACGAACAGCAGCGGCCCACCTCCGCCGCCGGCCCCCCCGCCGTTTTATGTGGCGAACACCGGCAGCAATACCATCACCGTCTTCACAACGGATGACACGGGCAACGTCGCTCCCACGCTGACGATCGGGGGCGCCAATACCGGACTCGACCAACCCCAGGGAATTCTGTTGGACGCGACGGGAGTGCTCCTCGTCACCAGCGTGAATCCGCCGCGGATACTGGTCTTTGCGGCGCATGCCGTCGGCGACGTCGCGCCGATTGCAAGCATTGTCGGGGCCAATACCGGACTGGTTCAACCGAAAGGGCTCGCATTGGACGCGTCGGGCCGGCTGTACGTCGCCAACTCGGGGGCAAACAGCATTTTGGTATTTGCCCGCGGCGCATCAGGCAACGTGGCGCCCCTGACGACGATCGCCGGTGCGAACACGGCGCTCAATGGCCCCGAGGGGATCTCTCTTGATCTGCATGGGCGCGTATATGTCACCAACGCGCTCGGCAACACCATCACGATCTTTAATGCCGGCGCGAGCGGCAACGTCAGGCCCACGGATACCATCGTCGGCGCGAGTACAGGGCTGAATGCGCCCATGGGGATCGCGCTCGACCCCGTGGGTCGTCTCTATGTCGCCAACTCGGGTGCGGGCGCGACTACCTCCAGCATCACGGTCTATGAGTCTGGGGCGACGGGAAACGCCGCGCCCATCGACACCATCGCCGGTACGAACACGGCGCTGGATCAGCCCCAAGGCGTGGCGCTCGACCCCTCCGGCCGTATCTATGTGGCGAGCAGCGCATTCACGAGCCACCAGTACCGGATCACCGCCTACGCAGCGGACGCTCATGGCAACGTCGTGCCGGCCGTGACACTTGCTGGCAGTAATACCGGGTTGAGCGTACCATCTCATCTCTCGTTCTAATGGAAGGCTGATGACGACGAACGAATTCCGGCGCATGGCGCTTAGCATGCCCGAGGCGGTCGAAGCCGCGCATATGGGCCATCCAGACTTTCGCGTCGGCGGCAAGATCTTCGCGACCCTCAGCTATCCGCGGACAGGATTTGGCATGGTGGCGTTGACGCCGGAGCAGCAGGAGTTGTTCGTTCGGACCGAGCCGAAGACTTTCACCCCGGTGCCTGGCGGATGGGGAAGGACGGGAAGCACGCATGTGCTGCTGCGCAGTGCCAAGAAGGCCGCCGTGCGCGAAGCGCTGAAGACAGCCTGGCGCAATCGAGCACCTGGGAGAATCACATGACGCCTGCCGGCCTGCTCGCACTCCTTATCACGGTGACGGTCCCGTTGCGCGCCCAAACGCAACGGACGCTGACGGCGAACGACCAGCGTGCGCGCGACATCTTCGAGCAGCTGATCAACATCAACACCACCGGCTCGAGCGGCAGCACCACCATTGCATCGAGCGCGATGGCGAAGCGGCTCACGGACGCCGGTCTCCCACCGGCGGACGTGCAGGTCATCGGGCTCGCCGATTCGAAGAATCACAATCTCGTCGCGCGATTTCGCGGCACGGGAACGCAAAAGCCGATTCTCTTACTCGCGCACATCGACGTCGTTGAAGCCAAGAGAGAAGACTGGTCCGTGGACCCGTTCACCTTCCTGGAACGTGATGGGTTTTTCTACGGCCGCGGCACGATGGACGTCAAGGACGGCGCGGCGATTCTCGTCGCCACGCTGGCGCGGCTCAAGCAGGAAGATTATCGCCCCAACCGCGACTTGATTGTCGCGCTCACGACCGGTGAGGAGGGCGGCAGCGACTACAACGGCGTGCAGTGGTTGCTCGCCAATCATCGCGATTTGATCGACGCGGCGTACGTGATCAACATGGACGCCGGTGACCCCGTGATCCTGCACGGCAAGCGACTCATGCGGACCGTGCAGGCGAGCGAAAAGGTGTACGTCACATTCAAGCTCGAGGTGCATAACCCCGGCGGCCACAGCTCGCTGCCGACCAAAGACAACGCGATCTACCGGCTGGCGGCCGCCCTCGGCCGGCTGAGCGCGTACCAGTTTCCGGCTCAGTTGAACGAGATCACGCGGGCATCGTTCGCGCGCTGGTCGCAGCTGCAGCAAGGAACGCTCGCGACGGACATGGCCGCCGTCGCTCGTCCGATGCCCGATACCGCGGCGATTCGCCGCCTGTCCGACGCGAGTCCCTTGTACAACGCGCAGCTGCGCACGACCTGCGTCGCAACGGAGCTCGCCGGCGGGCACGCGGAGAACGCGTTGCCGCAGGCCGCGAGCGCCAGGGTCAACTGCCGCATGCTGCCGGGCACGCCGTCGGAAGAGGTGCAACGCACCCTGAGCAGGGTCGTTGACGACACCGCAGTCACGGTGAGCGTCGTAACGGCGGCGACCCCGAGTCCACCCTCGCCGCTCAAGCCGGAGATCATGGATCCCGTGGAGCGCGTCACCAAGCGCCTGTGGAACATCCCTGTCGTTCCGGTCATGGAGACGGGTGCCACCGATGGATTGTATCTCCGCAACGCCGGAATTTCGGTGTACGGCGTGTCTGGAGTGTTCGTGGACATCAACGATATTCGCGCGCATGGCCGCGATGAGCGGATCGGTGTCCAGGATTATTACGACGGCGCCGAGTACATCTACCAGCTCGTCAAGGCGGTTTCATCGACACAAAGGTGAAGAAAGGCGGGCTCGACGGCGTCGTCGCGGCTCAGACCCGCCTGAGTCACGTTGACGGCCAGGCCGGCGAGCTGATCATCGGTGGCTACCAGCTCAAGGAGCTGGCGGGTCGTGTCCGCTTCGAGGAAGCGGCGCATCTGCTGTGGCGCGGCGCGCTGCCGGCGGGCGATGAGCTCGCGCAGCTGCGCCGGGAGATGGCTGCGAAGCGTGCACTCCCCGCTGAGACGATGCACGTGGTGCGGGCCGCGGCAAAGGCGCCACCGATCGACGCGCTGCGCATGGCGTGCGCCACGTTGTCGCTGGATCTCGATCATCCAGACGACATTTCGCCCGTCGCCGACATCCAGGCAGCGAAGCTGCTCACTGCCCGCTTTCCGACGGTGGTCGCGGCACACGCGCGGCTGAGCGCGGGCAAAGAGCCGATTGCGCCGCGAGCCGATTTACCGCTCGCCGCGAACTTCCTCTATATGGTCCACGGCAAGGAGCCCGATCCGATCTCCGCCCGTGCGATCGACACGTACTGGGTGACCGTGATCGACCACGGCATGAACGCCTCGACGTTCGCCGCGCGCGTGATCGCGAGCACGCGCTCGGACATGGTGAGCGCCGTGACGGGCGCGATCGGCGCCCTCAAGGGTCCGCTGCACGGCGGCGCGCCCGGCCCGGTGCTCGACATGCTCAAGGACATCAAGTCCGCCGATCGCGCCGAGGGCTGGGTACGGAACGAGCTGGCCGCCGGCCGGCGCATCATGGGTTTTGGCCACCGCGTCTACAAGGTCCGCGACCCCAGAGCCGACGTGCTCAGCAAGGTCGCTGATGCGATGAGCTCGGCCGCGCTCGAGAACCGAAAGCTGTTCGACCTCGCCCGCGCTGTGGAGCAGACGAGCCTGAAGGTGCTGGACGAGGTGAAGCCCGGGCGCAATCTGCGCACCAACGTGGAGTTCTTTACGGCGCTCGTGCTGCAGGCGCTGGGCCTCGAGCCGCGGTCGTTCGTCGCGACGTTCGCGTGCGGACGAGTCGCGGGCTGGTGCGCCCACGTCATCGAACAGCATGCCGAGGACCATCTCATTCGACCGCAGTCGGAATACGTGGGGCCCAAGGGACTGAAGGTAGATTGATTCACCGAGTTCTCATCGCGGCCGAGCTCAAGAACCTCCTCGAGCCGGCGCAGCTGGCAGACCTCGACATCACTTGGCTTGCCGCCGACCAACCCACGCCCAGGGGTGACTGGGTCGCGATCGTGCCCCTGCTGTCCCGATGGGTGGGCGGGACACAGCTCAAGAATCTCCCGAACCTTCGGATTGTCGCGAATTGCGCGGTCGGCTACAACAACGTCGATCTCGTCGCGGCCGAGATGCGCAAGGTGTTCGTCACCAACACGCCCGGCGTTCTCACCGAGGCGACCGCCGATCTCACGTGGGCGCTGATCCTCGCGACCACGCGGCGGCTGCTCGAAGGCGTGGAGCTGGTGCGCAGCGGGCAGTGGACCGGCTGGCATCCCGAGCAGCTGCTCGGTCTCGAGCTGTGTGGTCGGATCCTCGGCCTGCTCGGCGCCGGCAGGATCGGCCAGGCAGTGGGGCGGCGCGCGGTGCCGTTTGGCCTCCGCCTGGTGTACACGGCGCGAACGCCCAAGCCCGAGTTCGAGCGCGAAACCGGCGCGACGCGCGTCGACACGAGCCAGTTGCTCGCCGAGAGCGATATCGTGAGCCTGCATGTGCCCTCCAGCCCCGAGACCAAGGGGATCATCAACAGTGAGACGCTCGCGCGCATGAGGCGCGGGGCGATTCTCATCAACACGTCGCGCGGTGATCTCGTGCGGGAAGAGGCGCTCGCCGTCGCGCTCGAACGCGGACAGCTGGGCGCCGCGGGCCTCGACGTCTACGCGGACGAGCCGGCGATCCATCCTCGCTTGCTCGCGGCGCCGCGCACGGTACTGCTGCCGCACATCGGCAGCGCCACGGAAGAGACTCGACGCAAGATGGCGGCGATCGCGATCGCGAACGTGCAGGCGGTGCTGAGCGGCAAACCCCCTTTGACCCCCGTGTACAAGTCGGTGTAAGTTTCAGCCCCGAGATGCCTCGGCCAAAAGCAGAAGACCGCACGACTCTCCTCGACGCCCGCGCCATGTCGCGGGCGTTGCAGCGTATGGCGGTCGAGGTCCTCGAACTAGCGCAAGGTACCGAGGACCTTTTGCTTATCGGCATCCAGCGGCGCGGGGTCGAGCTGGCCGAGCGCATCGCGAAACTCATCGAGAAAGACGAGGGCGTGGCTATCCCACGGGGCGCGCTCGACATCACCCTCTACCGCGACGATCTCCAGACGGTGGGCCCCAAACCCGTGATCGGCGAGACGCGGCTCCCGGGCGACTTGAGCGGCCGGCACGTCGTAATCGTGGACGATGTCCTCTACACCGGCCGAACGGTCCGTGCGGCGCTCGACGAGCTGACCGATTTCGGACGCCCGAAACGAATCTCGCTCTGTGTGCTGGTAGACCGTGGCGGCCGCGAGCTGCCGATCCAGGCCGATATCGTGGGCAAATCCGTCAAGACAGCACCCGGCGAGCGCGTGGATGTGCAGGTCGAGGAGCTGGACGGGCGCGATCAGGTGGATGTGATCCGATGACCCCGCCCGCCGCGACACTCGGCAAAGATCTGACCGGGCTCGAGCACATGACGCCCGCGCAGATCCGGCTCATCCTCGACACCGCCGAGCCGTTCAAGGAGGTCTCGGAGCGGCCCATCAAGAAGGTGCCCGCGCTGCGCGGCAAGACGATCGTCAACCTTTTCTTTGAGGCCTCGACACGGACCCGCGTGTCGTTCGAATTCGCCGAAAAGCGCCTCTCGGCGGACACCGTCAACGTCGCGGCGACTGGGTCGTCCGTCTCCAAAGGCGAGACGCTGGTGGACACCGCGCGCAACCTCGAAGCGATGCGGATCGATATGGTCGTGATCCGCCATCCGTCGTCCGGGGCGGCCGAATTCCTCGGCGATCGCATCGATTCCAACGTGATCAACGCGGGGGACGGGCAGCACGAGCATCCCACCCAGGCGCTGCTCGATCTCCTGACGATCCGCGACAAGCACGGCAAGATCGAAGGACTCAAGGTCTGCCTGGTGGGCGATGTGCTGCACTCGCGCGTCGCCCGGTCCAATCTCTGGGGACTCACCAAGCTTGGCGCGGAAGTGGCGGTGTGCGGGCCGTGGACGCTGATGCCGCGCGGCATCGAAGAGCTGGGCGTGAAAGTCTTCGGGCGCATCGAAGAGGCGATCGAGTGGGCCGACGTGCTGAACGTGCTGCGCCTGCAGCTCGAGCGCATGGAGAAGGGCTACATCCCGAGCTTGCGCGAGTATTACCGCGTCTTCGGCGTGACGCCGGAGCGCCTCGAGCGTTCGCCGAAGGCGATCACCATCATGCACCCCGGCCCGATGAACCGCGGCGTCGAGATCGACTCGCGCGTCGCCGATGGTCCTCACAGCATCATCCTCGATCAGGTGACGAACGGCGTGGCGGTCCGCATGGCGGTGCTCTACTTGCTCGCGGGTGGGCGGGCCGAGCTTGCCGATGCCGCGAAACGAGGGAGTGAGTGACCCGGCCGATTCTGCTGCAGGGCGGGCGGGTCATCGACCCCAGCCGCGACCTGGACGGGGCCGCCGACGTGTTGATCCAGGACGGGAAGATCGCGAGCGTCGGCCGTGGCCTCGCGATCCCCGATGGCGCCCTCGTCCGCGACGTGAAGGGCAAAGTCGTCACGCCGGGTCTCGTGGACCTGCACGTGCATTTGCGCGAACCCGGCAACGAGGACGAAGAGACGGTGGCGAGCGGCGCGCGTGCGGCTGCCGCCGGCGGATTCACTGCGATCTGCGCGATGCCGAACACCGATCCGG
>WNEY01000496.1_pt1 | contig 24712 bp, 28 predicted proteins | sample 5400531 | NCBI WGS metagenome assembly WNEY01 (sample SAMN13153338, study PRJNA577476) | soil metagenome | isolation source: 200 cm saprolite under Douglas fir tree site 1 | place: USA:California | collected 2015-04-18
CGAACTCGGGGTCCATCTGCCGGAGCGCGGTCAGCGCGGTCAGGTGGCCCACGGTGTAGAAGTGGACGATGGTGTTGATGACCAGAATCGTCATCGTGCGGTAGAGCACGTTGAGCGGATTCGCGGGAGCGTTGAAGAAGAAAATGTAGGCGAGACCGAGGACCAGCCCGGGCACCGCCATCGGCAGCATGGCGAGGAAGTGGAAGAGGCCGCGACCGAGGGCGGCGCCGCGCGCCTTCTCGGTGAGATAGGCGCCCACGAAGACCACGACGGTCCCGATCACGCCCGTGAAGAGCGCCAGGCGAATCGAGTTGTAGTAGGAGGCCCAGCCGCCGCCGCCCTTCTGGTCGAAATCGTAGTGCGCCCAGGTGAGGGTCAAGTTGTAGGGAAAGAACTTCACCAGGGCCGCGAACTGGGAGACCACGACGATGCTGAGGATGGCGACGCCGATCACGACGCAGTAGGCGAGCATCGCGAGGTCGAAGCGCCGCCGGGGCGATGGCTGGTACGGCACGGCCCGAGCGGACAGAAGGGCCACCTGTCGGCGACGGACGGCGCGATCGACCATGAAAGCGAAGACCGCCGGCACCAGGAGAATCACGCTGACGACCGCGCCCATCTGGAAGTTCTGCTGGCCGACCACCTGCTTGTAGACGTCGGTCGCCAGCACGTTGTACTGCCCGCCGATGACCTTCGGGGCGCCGAAGTCGGTGATGACCGTGGTGAAGACGACGAAGGTCGCGCTGATCAGGCCGTAGCGCGCTCCCGGGAGCGTCACCGTCCAGAAGATGCGCGGCGGGGAGGCCCGGAGCGCCACCGCCGCTTCGTAGAGCCGCGCGTCGGCGAGAGCGAGCGCGGCCAGGATGATCAGCAAGGCGTGCGGAAACGTGGTGAACACCTCCGCCATCACGATGCCGATCGGTCCGTAGATGCTGTGCCCGAAAAGCGCTCCTTTGAGCAGGCCCTGGTTGCCGAAGAGATAGACGAGGGCGAGGCCGGGCAGGAGCGACGGGACGAGAATCGGCACGAGCGCCACGGTCTTGAAGAGACCGCGGAACGGCATGCGGGAGCGCGTGAGCGCGTAGGCGTAGACGAACGCGGCCGGCACGGTGATGACGGTGCTGAGGATCGAGACCCAGAGGCTGTTGCCGATCGACTGGAAGAGGGCCGGCGTCGAGAAGTACCGGACGTAGTTCGCGAGACCGACGAAGTCGTCCTTGGGGCCCTGGAGGCTCTTGCCGAGCATGATCCCGAGCGGGAGCGCGAGGGCGATGACCAGATACAGGCCGATGACCCCGAGGAAGACGCGCATGAGCCGGTCGTCGCGGCTCGGCTCCGGCCGGACGAGGGCCGCGGCGACGTCCCCGGGGCGCGCGGCCGCAGCGTCAGCGATGGACCGCGCTCCCGGGGTAGATCCGGATCCGCTCCCGCGGCAGGAGGACGGACATGGTGCTCTTCTCCGCGATCCCGAGACGACGGACGAGATCGACCGGTAGATCGGCGCGGAGAAGCACACCCTCCAGGGCGTCGCCGACGAGGTCGGCGCGGAAGAACGAGCCGAGGAACGCGAGCGCGTCCACCCGCGCCCTCAGCGCGTTCGGCTCGCTCCCCGGTCCGGCGACGTCCGGGACCACGATGTCCTCCGGGCGGATCGCCAGCGTCACCTCGGTGCCGGGCGCGAGGCCGTCCGCCTCGCAAGCGAGCTCGATCCGGCCGAGCCGCACCACGCCGTCGCGCACGACGGTGCCGGCGACGAAGTTCATCACGCCGATGAAGTCGGCGACGAACGGCGACGCCGGCTCGCGGTAGATCTCGAGCGGTGTGCCGATCTGCTCGATCGCCCCGTGGTTCATCACCACGATGCGGTCGGCCATCGTGAGCGCCTCTTCCTGATCGTGCGTCACCATGATCGTCGTCACGCCGAGACGCCGCTGGAGCTGCTTGACCTCGTGGCGCAGGTGCACGCGCACCTTCGCGTCGAGCGCCGACAGGGGCTCGTCGAGCAGCAAGAGACCGGGCGACGTCGCCAGCGCGCGGGCGAGCGCGACCCGCTGCTGCTGGCCTCCGGAGAGCTGGGCCGGATATTTCCCGCCGTGCTCGCCCAGGCCGATCAAGTCGAGCAGCTCGCGCACCCGCTTCGCCACCTCCGCGCGCTTCGCCCGCGTGTTCTCGAGCCCGTAGGCGACGTTCTTCGCGGCGGTCAAGTTGGGGAAGAGCGCGTAGGACTGGAACACGATGCCGAAGTCGCGCTTGGTCGGCGGCAGGGCCGAGATGTCCCGGCCGCCCTGCTCGATGCGGCCGCTCGTCTGGATGTCGAGGCCCGCGATCGCGCGGAGCAGCGTCGTCTTGCCGCAGCCCGACGGGCCCAGGAAGCAGACGAACTCACCCTCGGCGATCTCGAGCGAGATGTTGTCGAGCGCGGTGAACGCGCCGAACGTCTTGGTGAGGGCCTGGATGCGGAGGTAGGGCAGCGTCGTGACCCCTCCCGCCCTACCTCACCCTACAGCCTCCGCTCATTTTTTCGGTTCCGACTTCGCGTTGTAGCGCTCCTGCCACCTGTCCAGGATCGCCTTGCGGTTCTTCGCCGCCCACTCGAAGTCGTTCTTGATCATGTGGTCCAGCATGTTCGCCGGCAGGTGCTCGACCGGCTGCGACATCTTGGGGATGGCGACGACCGCGTAGCCCTCGCTGTAGAGCTTCATCGCCTTCTCGCTCACCGACCAGTCGACCAGCGTCTTGACCGCCTCGAGGTTCTTCGTCCCCTTGACGATGGCGGTCGTCTCCATGTCCCAGCCGGATCGCTCGGACGGCAGGACGATGTCGATGGGCGCGCCCTGCTTCTTGACGCGGGCGCTGCGGAACTCGAAGGAGATGCCAATCGGATATTCGCCGGCGCCCGCCATCGTGCAGGGCTTCGAGCCGGAGTGCGTGTAGACGCCCATGTTCTGGTGCAGGGCGTCCATGTATTTCCAGCCCTCCACCTCGCCGAATCCCTGCAGCCACGCCGAGACCTGGAGGAACCCGGTGCCGGAGGACGCGGGGTTCGGCATGACGATCGTGCCCCTGTAGACCGGCTTGGTCAGGTCCTTCCACGAGGCGGGCTTGGGCAGGTTCTTCTTCTGGGCTTCCACCGTGTTGAAGCAGATGACCGCGACGTAGGCATCCATGCCGACCCACGCCGGCGGGTTGTCCCTGTCGCGGAACTGGGCGTCCAGCTTCTCCAGGCCCTTGGGCGCGTAGGGCATCAGCATTCCCTCGAGCTTGAGCACCATCAGGCTCGTTGCCGACAGGCCCCACACCACGTCCGCCTGCGGATTGGCCTTCTCGGCGAGGAGCTTGGCGGTGATGACGCCGGTTGAATCGCGCACCCACTTGATCTCGATGTCGGGATGGTCCTCGTTGAAGCGGGCGGCGTACTTCTTGAGGTCGTCAGCCTCGACGGCCGTGTACACGGTCAGCGTCGCTTTCGCGGCCCGGACGGTCGTCGCCGCGAACCCGATCACCGCCGCGACGCTGACGACGCACAGCAGGACGGAGCCGAGCCTGACGAGTGTCCGGTGCGCCATGAGAGCCCCCCTTTCGCGAGGTGCTGATTCTAGCGTAGACGCGCGGCTTTGTCAGGGCTCGCAACCGGATCGTCACACGAGCCGATCACGCAACCGCGAGCTGATCGCGTCGACCACCATCACCATGGCCACCGTGACGAGCAGCACCGTGGACGCGGCCGGGTAGTCGATCATGCGCAGATAGGTCTGCAGGTAGAATCCGATGCCGCCGGCGCCGACGAAGCCGAGGACGGTGGCCGCGCGGATGTTGGACTCGAGCCGATAGAGGACATAGGAGAGGAAGAGCGGGAGAATCTGTGGCATCACACCGAAGCGCAGGATCTGCAGGCGCGTGGCGCCCGTGGCGGTGATGGCGTCGACGGGTCCGGGGTCGATGCCCTCGACGGCCTCGGAGTAGAGCTTGGCGAGCGAGGTCGTCGTGTAGGCCACGACGGCGAGGACGCCGGGGAAGGGGCCGAGCCCGACCGCCGCCACGAAGAGCAGGGCGTAGACGAGCGTGTCGACGCTCCGGAAGAAGTTGAGCACGGCCCGCGCCGGATAGAAGACGGGGCCGCGCGCCACGTTGCGCGCGGAGAGGAAGCCGAGCGGCAGCGCCAAGACGGCGGCCACCGCGGTGCCGAGCAGCGCGATCTCGACGGTTTTGAGGGCGCCCAGGAGCGCCGCCGGGAGCACGCGCAGGTCCGGGGGCATCATGCGCCTGATGAAGTCGAGGATCCACGGCACGCCGCGCGCCAGGCGCACCGGGTCGGCGCCGGTGTCCCAGACGAGCCACGCGAGGACGATCAACGCGACGAAGAGCGCGGCCCGGGTCATTGTAGCGGGGTCCGTGAGGCCGGCTTGAACCGGGGGTGGCCTGAGATAGGCGCGACCCGGCTCCGCACGCCCGAACCTCCCGATGTCGGCGCGAGCCGGCTCGATTGTAGCTTCATCGTTCGTCCCCGGCGCCGTAGATCGCCTCGACGACGGCCGGCGTGACCGCGGCGGGCGGCCCGTCGAAGGCGACGCGCCCCTGACGAAAGCCGACGATGCGGGTCGCGTAGGCCAGCGCCGTCTCGAGCTGGTGCTGGCTCACGACGAGCGTGAGCCCGTGCTCGCGATTGATCGTCTTGAGAATGTCCATGATGCTGCTGGTGAGCGCGGGATCGAGGCTGGCGGTGGGCTCGTCGGCCAGAATGACCGCGGGCCGCTGGGCGAGGGCGCGCGCGATGGCCACACGCTGCTGCTCGCCGCCCGAGAGCGTGTCGGCGCGGCGGCCGGCGAGGTGTATCAGCCCTACCTGTGCGAGGCACGTGCGCGCGAGCTCGCGGTCGGTGTCTGGGAAGCGCCCGAGCACGCTCGATACGGATGGAACGTAGCCGAGTCGGCCGGCCAGAACGTTCTCCAGCACCGAGGCGCGGCGCACCAGGTTGAATTGCTGAAACACCATGCCGATCTGCCGGCGGACCGCGCGGAGCTCGGTGGCGCCGGCGCCGGTGACGGCGCGGCCGGCCACGTGGACCGTGCCGGCGGTGGGCTCGACGAGTCGGTTGAGCGAGCGGAGGAATGTGGTCTTGCCGGCGCCGCTCCGGCCGAGCACCACGACGAACTCACCCTGACGGACGACGAGGTCGATCCCGTGCAGCGCGACCGTCGCCGGCGGCAGGACGACGCGGAGCCCCGCGACCTCGATCATGTCAGGCGAAGCGGGTGGACTCAGCGGGGTCGGACGCCGAGCAGCTCTATCGCTGCGCGCACCGGATCGTACTCGCGGTCCTCCGCCGGCGCGAACCCGTCGATCTCGTAGAGACGCTTGAGCAGCTCGGCGTAGGCGGGCCCGCGAATCTGCAGGAGCGCCTCCCGCACCTTCGCGAACGTCGCCGGGTCGAGCGCCCCGCGCGCCGCGATCCCAGCCTCAGGAATCGCGGGGGTTTCCGCCACGAAGACGATGCGCTCGCGCTGCGCCGGGTCGCTGAGATATTGCTCGCGGGCCATGTCGAACGAGGCGAGCGCGTCGACGTGCCCGTTGAGGAGGGCGCGCATCCCGGCGTCGTGCGAGCCGGCGAAGACGACCTCGCGGAAGAACGTCTTGGGATCGCGGTTCTTCACGAGGCCGCGCTCGATCAGGAGTACCATCGGGTAGATATAGCCCGAGGAGCTGGCCGGATCGATGAAGGCCATCGTCTTGCCCCGCAGATCCTCCAGCTTCGCGAGGCCGGAGTCCTTGCGCACGTAGATACGCGAGGTGAACGAGCTCTTGCCGTGCCAGAGATTCTTGGCGACGATCACGGCCTTCGCCTCGCGGCTCGCCAGGACGTAGCCACCGGGGTGCACGAATGCAAGATCCGCGGTGCGGTTCCGGAGGGCCTCGATCACGGCGGCGTAGTCCGAGGCGACCGTCACGCGCACGGGGATGCCGGTCAGCCGGGCGAGCACCTTGCCGAACTCCTCGCCGGTGGCCAGCAGGTCCGTCGGCTTCTGCGACGGCGTGAGAACGAGATGCAGCCCGTCGGCGGCGCGGGCCGCGCGCGGCGTGGCCACGATCAGCGAGAGGGTCCACAGCGCAAGAAGTCCGACAGTGCGTGCGATCATCGGCGGTGAGTGTACCATCGCAGCACAGGCCATGAGCGTACCCCGGCTCTTCTGGCTCCTACTGTTCGTCGCCGCGAGCGCGGGCGGCGTCTACCTGGCGGATCGGTTGGTGCTCGCCCCGGGACGAGCGCACCAACGGGAGCTGGCGGAGCGCGACGCCCAGATCCGCGCCCTGACGGAGCGGAACCAGGCCCTCGAGGCCGCCGTCCGGCTCCTCCGACACACGGAGCGGCGCGCCCGACTCGTGGTGCTGGACCAGGCACGCGGCCCCGCGGGGCAGCTCCGGAGTCGCGTCCGGTTCACCGAGCTCAACGCCCAAGGTGACAGCGTCGGCGAGCCCCGGGAGCTCTCGCTCGACGGCGACGAGATCTACGTCGACGCGCTCGTCATCAAGTTCGAGGACACGTTCGTGACCGCCGGCGACGCGCTCAAGGGCAAGGCGCTGCTGCTCTTCCGGCGGATCTTCACCGACCGCGGCCGGCCCGCGGACGGAGAGGTACTGGACCGGGAGGGGCAGATACCGCAGAGCTACGCGGCGGAACGGGCGCCGACGGCGTTCGAGCGGGAGCTCTGGGCGCGATTCTGGGAGCTGGCCAACGATCCCGAGGAGGCCCAGCGGCGTGGGGTCCGGGCCCTGCACGGCGAAGCGGTCTCGACCCGGCTCAGGAAAGACCGTGCCTACACCATCACGCTTCGCTCGACGGGCGAGCTGACGATCCTGCCGACCCAGTAGCCGCGTTGACACGCCATCGTCATCCCGAACGTTCCGCGCGTCGTGCGCGACACGCGCGATCCGCGCATCCGCGCGCGGCGGTGCTCGGATGAGCGCGCCCACCGCGGAGGTCGTGATCTGCGGCGCGGGCATCGCCGGAATCGCGGCCGCCTACCATCTCGCGGTGCGCCGCGGCGTGAGGGGGATCGTCCTGGTGGACGAGCGCGCGCCGCTTTCGCTGACGAGCGACAAGTCGACCGAGTGCTATCGGAACTGGTGGCCCGGGCCCGGGAACGACATGGTCGCGCTCATGAACCGGAGCATCGATCTGCTCGAGGAGCTGGCGCGCGAGAGCGGCAACCGGTTCCGGCTAAACCGCCGCGGCTACCTCTTCGCGACGGCCGACCCGGCCCAGGTGCCCCGGTTCGTCGAGCGGGCGCGGGAGGCCGAGACCCGGGGCATCGGCCCGGCCCGCATCCACGCCCGTGCGGCGAGCGACTATCGTCCCGCGCCCGCCGACGGCTTCGAGGATCAGCCGACGGGAGTGGACGTCATCACGGATCCGGCCCTGGTCCTGCGGCACTTCTCGTACCTGGCCGACGACACGCTCGCGGTCCTGCATGCGCGTCGCTGCGGGTGGTTCAGCGGCCAGCAGCTCGGCATGTACCAGCTCGAGCGCGCCCGCGACGCGGGCGTGCGGCTCCTCGAGGGACGCGTGGAGGAGATCGACACGACCGGTGGGCGGGTCTGCAGCGTACGGGTGAGCGCCCGCGGCGGGGACGTGACCATCGCGACGCCGCGCTTCGTGAATGCCGCCGGCCCGTTCGTCGGGCGCGTCGGGCGCTTGCTCGGCATCGACCTGCCGGTCTTCTGCGAGCGTCACGCGAAGGTCGCCTTCAGCGACATCCTGGGCGCGGTGCCGCGCTGGGCACCGATGACGATCTGGACCGATCCGGTCAGGCTGCCGTGGTCCGACGAGGAGCGGCGGGAGCTGGCCGCGTCCGCCGAGCACAAACGGCTCGTCGAGGAATTCCCGGCGGGAGTGCACGGCCGGCCCGAGGGCGCGGGCGAGAGCCCGGTCGTGCTGATGATCTGGACGTACGACATCGAGCCGGTGGAGCCCACGTTCCCCGTCGAGTTCGATCCGTTGTACGGCGAGCTTTGTCTGCGCGGCATGTCACGGATGATCCCCACGCTGGCGTCGTACCTGACCCGCCTGCCCCGGGTCTTCGTCGACGGTGGCTATTACACGAAGACCCGCGAGAACCGGTTGCTCGCCGGTCCGTTGCCGCTCGAAGGCGCCTACGTGCTGGGCGCGCTCTCCGGCTACGGGCTCATGTCCTCGAACGGCGCCGCCGACCTCGTGGCCGACCATATCACCGGGCGGCCGCTCCCGGCCTATGCGCGGGCCTTTTCGCTGACGCGTTACGACGATCCGGCATACTGCGCCCTGCTCGAGCGGTGGGAAGACTCCGGGCAGCTGTGAGCGTGAGGCGAACCGAGAGGAGATCATCATGGCGAAGATCGAGAAGTACTGCGCGGCCGGTGTCTACGACCCGCCGGGCTACAGTCAGGCCATCAAGGTGACGGGCGTCCAGACGATCCTCTTCCTCGCGGGACAGGTGCCCTACGAGATGGACGGGACCGTGAAGCATCGGGGCGACTTCCGGGGTCAGGCGCGCGCGGTGTTCGGATCGGTCAAGGCGCTCGTGGAAGCAGGGGGCGGCAGCCTCGCCAACGTCGTGAAGATCACGACCTACGTCACGGACGTCCGCTACCGCCTCGACTTCCGCGCCGTGCGCGATGAGGTCTTCGGCGCCAAGGGCCCCGCCTCGACGATGGTGCAGGTCAACTCGCTCTCGCACCCGGACTACCTGATCGAGGTCGAGGCTCTCGCGGTCGTGTAGACGGCGAGCCGGCCGGCGGCGGACTACCCGCGCGTGGTCACGGTCACGCCGCCCTTGACCACGCGCTTGATGCGGCGCTTGTCCTGAAGCACGGTGACGTCGCGGAGCGGATCGCCCTCGACGAGGATGAGATCCGCCCACTTGCCCTTCTCGATCGTGCCGATCTCCTGCTCGAGCCCGAGGCACTCGGCGGCGCGGCTCGTCGCCGCCTGGAGGGCCTGCATCGGCGTCATCCCGGCCGCGACCAGCAGGGCCAGCTCCAGCGCGTTGTTCGGGTGACCGTGGCCTCCGGCATCGGTCCCGGCGACGACCTTGACGCCCGCCGCGAGCGCGCGCCCGACGCTCTCGACGTGGTGCGCGCGCAGGGCGTGGGCGCGCTCGCGCACGTACGGGGCGGGCGACTCGCGGTGGTACTCGTAGACGGTCAGGGTCGGAACGAAGAAGATGCCGCGCTCGGCCATCATCGGGATCAGCTCGCGGTCCTCATCCAGGTAGCAGCCGTGCTCGATGGAATCGACCCTCGCCTCGACCGCCACCCGCAGACCCGGCCCGCCCAGCGCGTGGCACATGACCCGGCGCCCGAGAGAGTGAGCCTCGTCGACCAGCGCCTTCATCTCCTCGAGCGTGAACTCGGAGTCTTTCGGGCCGTGGCCAGCGCGCGAGCTGGCGCCGCCGGTCGTGGCGCACTTGATCACGTCAGCGCCGGCGCGGACCATGGTGCGGACCGTCGTCCGCACGGCCTCGACGCCGTCGGCGACGCTCGGCGGCAGACTCGGATTGCTCCCGGTCGGCGCCGTGTGCCCCGACGGGCTCACGCGGTCGCCGAGCCCACCGGTCGGCGAGATGATCGCGAGCGACAGGACCAAGCGCGGCCCTACGATCAGCCCGTCTTGAATCGCGAGCCGGAAGCCGGCATCGAGCCCGCCGGCGTCCCGTATCGCCGTGTACCCCGATTCGAGGATCTGGCGCGCCACACCGGCCGTGCGGAGATGCCGCGTGCTCTGCGGCTCGTCGAGGCCCCAGCGCTTCGCCAGCTCGTAGCCGTGGAACGCGAGATGATCGTGGCAGTCGATGAGGCCCGGGAGCACGGTGAGGCCGGAGGCGTCGATCACCTCGGCGCCGGCCGGCCAGCTCCCACTCGGTCCGGCCGTCGTCACCGCCTCGATCCGCCCGTTGTCGATGTGCACGACCGCGTCGCGAACCGGTGGAGCCCCCGTGCCGTCGATCAGCATGCCCGCCCGGATGATCCTCATCGCGTTACTTGTCCTTGGCCCTCGCAGTATAGCGCGTCATCGTCCGACGCTCCTTGACACCCGCGGGGTCGGGCGCGTATCACACCCGCGTACGTCCGACGTTCAATCGGAAGGGGAGGACAACATGCGTGCAACTTCGCAGCTCCGCCAGCTCTTGAAATCGGGCACGACGCTCTTCGTGCCCGGCTGCTATAACGCGCTCAGCGCCCGGATTCTCGGCGACGTCGGCTTCCCGGCCATTTACATGACCGGCTACGGGACATCGCTCGCGCTCCTCGGGATGCCCGACGCCGGGCTCGCGACGATGACCGAGATGCACCTGAACGCCCGCTACATTGCGAACGCCGTGGCCGTGCCGGTCATCGCCGACGCCGACAATGGCTACGGCAACGCCATCAACGTGATGCGCACGGTCCGCGAGTACATCGGCACGGGCGTGGCCGGGATCCACATCGAGGATCAGGCGATCCCCAAGCGCTGCGGCCACGTGGCGGGGCGCCGGGTGATCCCGATCGAGGAGGCGGTCGGCAAGTACCGGGCCGCCGACGCCGTGCGGCGTGAGCTCGACCCGGATTTCGTCCTCATTGCCCGTACGGATGCCCGTGGCGCCAGCGGCGGCTCGCTCGACGAGGCGATCCGACGCGCCAACGCCTATCTCGACGCGGGCGCCGATCTCGCGTTCGTGGAGGGACCGACGAGCGTCGAGGAGGTCCGCCGCATCTGTCGTGAGGTGAAGGGGCCGGTCTTCTACAATCAGACCGGCGTGTCGCCCCGATTCAGCCTCGCCCAGATGCAGGAGATCGGCATCGCGGTGACGATCATTCCCGGCGCCACCTTCCGGGCGACGATCGAGGCGGTCTACGATCTCGCCGTCGCGCTCCGCGACGAGGGGCCGCTGGCCGAGGAGCGCTTCGCCGAGCGGTTCCAGCGACATCCGCTCGGTGACCTGCACACCTTCGCCGGCTTCGATCGCATTCGCGAGTGGGAGGCGCGGTACCTGCCGCCGGACGAGCTGGAGAAGTACGCGGGCTCGGTCGGCCACCAGCCGGCGAGCCCGTGATGGCGCGCGTACGGAAGCAGATCGTCGCCATGGGCGGCGACAGCTTCAGCGCCGAGCGCGAAGGCTCTCGCCTCGACAGGAGGCTGGAGGTGTGCGTCGCCTCTCGGCCGACGGCCGGTGTCTACGGGGTGGGCGCCGACGGCGAGACGCTGACGGAGACCGCGCTGCCGGTCCGGCTTCTCGGCTGAGGACGCCCGGCGCCGGATCCGCGGTCGGTCATGATCCACCCTCGCGATATTCAGAGGCGACGAAGCCGGGGAGCTGAGTCCAGCGGAGCCCGGGGACGTCGTGCGCCGTCTCCACCTTGTTTCCCTGGGAGTCTTCCAGACCGAAGGGATGGTGGACCAGCTCGATCAGGTTTCCGTCGGGGTCGTGGATGTACGTGTAGTGCTCTCCGGTATCCTCGCGGCGCCCGTGGTGCGGGTCCGTGCCACCGATGTTCGCCATGGTGCTGGCGGCCGACGTCCGCACGTGCGGGACGCCGAGCTCGTCCAGGCGGGCGAGCATGGCATCCCAATCGTCCACCTCCAGGGCGAAATGGCTGGAAGGAATGGTGGCCGGCTCGGCCCTTTCGGTGAAGTGAATCTCGCTGCTGCCCAGGCGCAACTGGAGCTGTCGTCGGTTGAGCGCCGGGCCTCGGTCTAGAAACTCGGCGCCGAGGACTTTCGTGTACCAGTCCCGAGCGCGGTCGCGATCGCTGATCTGGACGTTGACGTGATGGATCAGCTTCGTCCTGAACATGGCGTCACCTCCGGCGGACGAATCATCGTCCGCCGGACATAGCGCGTCAAGCCTTCAGCGTCCGACCCGGATGTATCGTCTGCGGATGCTCCCGGGATGCCGCCGTGACAACAGGTTCAGGTCGCGCCGGCGAGTCAGCCCCGTCGTGCGCCAGAACGCGGATGTCCACGTCTCACCGAAGTAGTCGATGACGCCATCGATCCGACGAGTCGAGTCCGTCTTGAAGAGCGCTGTGTGGGTGATCATGACAGTGGAAAGACTCAACTTCCGTGCCACCCGTGAGCCGTGGCTTTTGCGAGCGGTTGTGAGCGCTCCCGGGGCGCGCGCGTTGCGAAACAGAACGCGGGGTTGCGCCACGAAATGGTGCCCGGGCACCGGGGGCGTACGGTGTGAGCGGCGGTCGGACAGAATACCCGCAGGCGGGTCTTCCGCCCGAACGCGAGGGTCCGGCCCCTACCGGAACATCGCGTCGATCTCGACCTGGTAGCCGTTGGCTAGCCGGTTCGTCTCGTTGGCCATGCCCACGACGGCCATGAGCTCGCCCAGCATCTCGTCCGTCATGCCTTGCCGCCGCGCCGAGGCGGTGTGGGAGACGATGCAGTAGTCGCACCCGTTCGTGGCGCTCACCGCGAGGTAGACCATCTCCTTGGTGAGCGGGTCGAGGGCGCCGGGCGCCATCACGGACTTGAGGGTCTCCCACGTGCGCCGCAAGGTGGGCGGATGGCTGGCCAACGCCTTCCAGAAGTTGTTGACGGAGTCGGTCTTCCGCGTGGCCATGATGTCGTCGTAGACGGCGCGCACCTCGGCGGTCGCCGCGGCGTATTCGATGAGCTTCACGCTCGCCATGGTCGTGCTCCTTGGCCTGCTAGCGCTCGATCCCGTACTCCTTGAGCTTACGCCAGAGCGTGGTGCGGCCGATGCCGAGCGCCTCGGCGGCGCCGGAGTGGTTTCGGCCGAACCGCTCCAGCGTCTGGAGGATGTGGACGCGCTCAGCGTCGGCGAGACTGATCTGCCGGGGCAGCGCCGGCGAGGGTCCGAGCTGGAGGCCGGCCGACACGTGGGGCGGCAGGTCCTCCGGACCGACGGAGTCGCTTCGAGTCAGGATGGCCGCGCGCTCGATCGCGTTCTCCAGTTCGCGCACGTTACCTGGCCACGGGTAATGGAGGAGGCGTTCGAGGGCCTCGGGCGCCAGGCGGAGCCGGCGGCCGAGCTTGCCCGCCGACCGCGCGAGGAAATGCTCGGCCAGCGCGGGAATGTCCTCGCGGCGGTCGCGAAGGGGCGGGAGCACCACCTGGATGACGTTGAGACGATAGAACAGGTCTTCGCGGAAGCTTCCCTGGCTGATCAGCGCCGCGAGGTCGCCGTGGGTGGCGGCGATCACACGCACGTCGATGGTCGAGGACTGCGTCGCGCCGAGCCGCCGGACCTCGCCGCTCTGGAGCGCGCGGAGGAGCTTTATCTGAAGCACGCCGGGCATCTCGGCAATCTCGTCCAGGAACAGCGTGCCGCTGTCGGCCTCCTCGAAGAGGCCGAGCTTGTTGACGGTGGCGCCGGTGAAGGCGCCCCGCATGTAGCCGAAGAGCTCGGACTCGAGCAACGTCTCGGGCACCGCGCCGCAGTTCACGGCCACGAACGGGCGCGCCGCGCGCGCGCTCGCGTGGTGGACGGCCTTGGCGATGACCTCCTTGCCCGTCCCGGACTCGCCCTGGATCAAGAGCGTGGCGTCGGTCGGCGCCACGCGCTCCACGAGGTCCAAGACCGTCTGCATGGCCGGGGACTGCGCGATTAGCCCCGGGAGGCCGAAGCGCTCCCGGAGCTGGGCGCGCAGGTTCTCGTTCTCGCGGCGCAGCGCGCGACCGGCCAGCGCCTTGTCGATGCGGTGATAGAGCTCGTCCGGCTCCTGCCCCTTCTCGAAGTAGTCGAGGGCTCCGAGGCGGATCGCCTCCTTGGCCGACTTCCATTCGGCGTAGGCGGTGAGGAGGATCACCTCGGTCGCCGGGGCGTGGGCCTTGGCGGCCCGCAGCACGTCGAGGCCGTCGCCGTTCGGCATCCGGAGATCGGTGACGACGAGGTCGAACACCTCCTCCGCGAGGCACTTCGTCGCGGCGGTGACGCCGTCGGCTTCGAGCACACGGTGGCCTCGCTTGCGGAGCAGCAGGGCCAGCGTGCTCCGCGCCGACGGCTCGTCGTCGACGACCAGCAGGTGGGCCACCGTCAGGCGGCCTCGAGCGGAAACAGCAGCGTCACGCGCGTCCCGCGGCCGAGCTTGGAGTCGATCTCGATGCGACCGCCGTGCGCGCCGACGATGCGCTCGGCGATGGTGAGGCCGAGCCCGCTCCCGTTCGGCTTGCCGGAGTAGAACGGCTCGAATACGCGCGGAAGATTCTCGGGGGAAATCCCGGACCCGGTGTCGCTGATCGCGAGGGCGACGTCCCCGTTCTGCCGGGCGACCTCGAGGGACAGCCGGCCACGGCCGTTCATCGCCTCGACGCCGTTGAGGGCGACGTTCCAGAGCACCTGGATGACCTGATCGCGGTCGAAGGCGAAGCGCGGGACGGCCGGGTCGACCGCCACCCGCACGTCCACGCGGGAGGCGCGCGAGCGGTCGTCGCGGATCAGCGCGCTCACGTGCTCGACCACTTCGCGGATGTCGCCGGGCGCGCGCCGCGCTTCCTGGGGACGCGCGAAGTGCAGGAAATCGGAGAGGATGCGGTTGAGCCGCCGCGCCTCGGTGCGGAGGGCTGTGAGCGTCGCCGAGCGCTCGTCGGGCGTGAGCCCCGCCTCGTCGGTGAGCAGCGCGGTGGCGTTGACGATGGCCGCGAGCGGGTTGCGGATCTCGTGCGCCATGCCGGCCGCGAGCTCGCCGGCGGTCCCCAGGCGTTCGGCCTCGCGCAGGCGCGCGTGGAGCCGCTCGCTCTCACCGCGCGCCCGCTCGAGCACCATGATGATCACGGCGAACGTCGAGAGGAAGTAGAGCGCGATGAACACCGCGTGCACCGCCATGTACCCGGCCGAACCGGGGTCGGTGTTCACGAACTGCGTCGCGATTCGATGGACACCCCAGAGCGTCAGGAGGCCGGCCAGAAGTCGCTCGCCTCGAAATTGGGTGATGCGACCGCGCGCCGGCCAGAACAGCACGCCGGCCGCGATCTGGACGACGCCGAGGCTCCCGCCCACGATCCGCTGACCCGCGTCACCGCTGCTCGAGAGCGCCAGCAACACCGCGACCCCGGCTCCGATCAGGACGTCCCGTCCGCGCAGTCGATAGTCCCAGCGGTGCGCGAAGGCGGCGGCCAGCGTGAAGCCGACGGCGGCGACGGTGGCCGCGTCGGTGGCGAAGCTCGGATGGTGGACGTCCAGGACGAGCCCGTCCACGAGCCGGAGGCCTTTGGACAGCGTGTACGCGCCCCACGCGAGGAGCAGGTACTGGAAGAAACGCACACGGTGCGACGAGTAGAGGTACGCGAAGATCAGGAGCTGGATCGCGAAGGCGAGCGTCGAGACGAACGTCAGGATGAGCGGCGCCGGCATCACATCCTCCCACCGAATCAGTCTACGCTGAGGGGCAAATCGCGTGCCACGCGCGGGCCCGCGTGGAATCGCGAAACACCGATACGCCCGCGTTCCACTTCGAAACGGCGTTCCAATGCGGAACGGCCGACCGGCAAGTCACGGCGACCGCGCGCGCAGTTTCATCGTGAACCCTGGGTTTCGGCTTGGAACCGGCGCCGGGCTCGCTGCGCGCGCCATGCTCAATGATTTCGTTCGGTTTGCGTTTGGCATGCCCGCTGCTTTGCAAGCGCTCGGTTGGACACAACCGACAAAGGAGAAAAAAGACATGAAGCTCACGAACGCAGTCACTCTCGCTCTGGCAACCGTGCTGATGGCCACCGCCGCGCACGCCGCGTCGGTTCAGGACGTCGAGGCGCCACGCGGCCAGGAAGTGCAGGCGCCGCGCAACCAGGATGTACAGGCTCCGCGCGACCGCAATGAGGACATCCAGGCGCCGCGCGGCCATGAGGTGCCGTCGCCGCGCGCGTGATGCAGGCCGCAGGGCGAGCGAGGTTCGTCCTCGCTCGTCCGGCTGCATCGCAAGCCTCACGACAGGCATCCAAAGACCATGGGTTGGCTCGACGCGCACGAGTATCTGCTCATGGAGGCCGTGGCGCGGGAACGCGTCGACGACCTCCGTGGCGCGCTCGACCTCGCTCTCGCAAACGCCGATGCCGAACCGATCTGTGAGGCTTGCAAGGGGCCGATGGAGCCGATCCCTCCGGTGGGCTGGTTCTGCCTGGGCGGACACGAGGAGCGGGTTGCTCGGCACGCGGCTCACACCCTCGCTGCCGCCAGCCCTCGAGCCCGGCCGCCAGCGGGCGGATGCGCGTGATGCCCTTCCTCCGCAAGAGAAGCGCCACCCGGGCGCTCGTCGCCTCGTTCGGTCGGCTGCAGTAGAGAACGATCTCGCGGTCACGAGCCAGGTCAGGATGTCGCTGCTCGAGGTCCTCGGCGGCGACGCGGACCGCACCGGGAATCGCGTACGGCACCGCCTTCACATCGAGCGAGGCCGTCGAGCCAGGCTTTGAGGCTCCTCCGCCGACACTCGCGCGATCCTCAGACTGCGCAGCAAGCGCTGGCGCTGGATCCACTTGAAGACCACGTATGCAGCGATGACGGCGGCAAGCGCCACCGCGAAGGCCTTGCCCACCCGCTCGGCGTGTGCGCTGACGCGCCGCGAACAAGATCGGCACCGCCGGGAGCGGGACCCCAGCTGGTCGGCGAAAACGTACAGGAAGAGGACCACCTCGCCGTGCCGCACAAGGAAGGCAAGGATGTCGGTCACGGCTACGCACCGACCACCCGGTTCACCGCGTGGCGACGAGGGCGGCCATGCGCTCGCGCGTCGCCGCATCTGGAAGACTGCCGGTGCCCGCCTTCATGTTGTCGACGAGGTGCTGCGGCCGGCTCGTGGCGGGAATCACGCACGTGACGGCGGAGTGCGCGAGGATCCACTTCAGGAAGAACTGGGCCCAGCTCTCGCAGTCGAGCGCGGCGGCCCACTCGGGCAACGCCCGGCCCCGGACACGCTGGAAGAGGCCGCCCTCCGAGAAGGGGCGATTCGCGAGCACGGCGACGCCGCGGTCGCGGGCGAGGGGCAGGATGCGGCGCTCGGCCTCGCGCTCGCCCAGCGAGTAGTTGACCTGGATGAAGTCCAGCGGCTCGCCGCGGAGCACCCGTTCCAGCTCGTCGTAAGCGCTCGAGGTGTAGTGTGTGACGCCGACGTAGCGGACGCGGCCCGCCGCCTTCCACTCTCGCAGCGTGCGAAGGTGCGTTCGCCAGTCGAGCAGGTTGTGAATCTGCATGAGGTCGAGGCGCTGCCGGCGTAGCCGTCGGAGCGATTGCTCCATCTGCGCCACGCCAGTGTCGCGCCCGCTCGTCCAGACCTTGGTGGCGAGGAACAACGTGTCGGTGATCGCAAGGTCGGTGGCGAGATTGCCCACGACCGACTCGGCCGCGCCATACATCGGCGAGGAGTCGACCACGCGTCCGCCCAGCTCGGCGAAGCGCTGGAGGACGTCCTTGAGCGGCGCGCGCTCGGTCGCGGAGGCGCCGACGTCGAAGGTTCGCCACGTGCCGAGCCCGACGGCGGGGATCTTCTCGCCGCTGGACGGGATGGGTCGCTCCAGGGGCGAGGGCGCGACGCCTGCCCCTGCCGGCCCCGTCGCCGCCGCCATCAGACGTAGCACCGCGCGCCGCGTGAGCGGCTTGCCCCGAAGCTCATGTTCCACCGGCGATACGATAGCGATTTGTAGTTGAGGTGACCAGGGGCACCGGGTACTCTTCCGCCGGGAGGCCGTCCTTCGTGTCCACACCGCAGACCATGTTCGAGAAGATCTGGGCCCGGCACGTCGTGGCCGAGGGGCCCGGGGGACACGTGCTCCTCTACGTGGACCGCCATCTGCTCCACGAAGGCACGACCGCCGCCTTCGGCCGGCTCGCGAAGAGCGGGCGGCGGGTGCGCCGCCCGGACCTGAGCTTTGCGACCGCGGATCACTACTTCCTGACCTCACCGGGATCGCCCGCGCCCGACGCCGAGGTGCGCGGCATGGTCGAGGCGCTCGCACGCCACACCGGCGACCAGCATATCGTCCACTTCGCCGTGGGCGAAGCGCGGCGGGGGATCGTGCACGTCATCGGCCCGGAGCAGGGGTTGACGGCCCCGGCATTACGCTGGTCTGCGGCGACTCGCACACGGCGACGGTCGGCGCCGGCGGCGGCGTGAGCCACGCGATCGAGTACGCGGGCTCGGCGATCCATGCCATGTCCATGGACGAGCTCGCCGCGGGCGACATCGCCCCGACCGTCACCTGGGGCACCAGCCCCCAGGACGCGCTGCCTATCACCGCGCGCGTGCCCGACCCGGCCGCCGTCGGTGATGTCGGGCGTCGCGAGAGCATGACGCGCCCCCCCGCGTGAGCACCTAATTCCAGGAGGGAGAGATGGCCACGCTCAAAGTGGAGTATCCCAAGGATCTACTCAAGCTCGTCGGACGCGAGCTCGGCCCCTCGGAGTGGGTCACGGTCGATCAGGCGATGATCGACAAGTTCGCGGACGCGACGGGCGACCACCAGTGGATCCACGTGGATGTCGAGCGGGCGAAGCGCGAGATGCCCGGGGGCAAGACGATCGCCCACGGGTACCTGACGCTGTCGATGGTCCCGCGGATGGCTTCCACGCTGCTGGAGGTCACCAAGCGAAGCCGGGGCATCAACTACGGCTCGAACAAGATCCGCTTCATCTCCCCCGTTCAAGCGGGCTCGCGCATCCGCGTGCGCCAGCGCATCACCGGCGCCGAAGAGGTGCCTGGCAACGGGGTGCGCGTGAGCTCCGAGATGACGGTCGAGATCGAGGGGCAGGAGCGCCCCGCGCTCGTCGGCGAGATCATCGGCATCCGGTACGCCTGAGAGGCCTGAGGCAGGCCTGAGAGGCGTGAGGCACAGCTGAGAGGCGTGAGGCACAGCTGAGAGATGTGAGGCACACCTGACATGAAGCTCGTGCGATACGGCCGACCCGGCGCCGAGCGGCCCGGCGCGATCGACGCAGAGGGCACGCTGCACGATCTGTCGCGCGTCATCAAGGACGTGACGCCGGCCGCGCTCGCGCCGGCGACGCTCCGGCGTCTGCGCGGCGCTAACCTCGCGCGCCTGCCGGTCGTGCGCGGACGCCCGCGGCTGGGCTGCCCGCTGGCCGGTCTCGGCAAGATGGTCTGCATCGGACTCAACTACACCGACCACGCCGCCGAGGTCGGCATGGCGCTCCCCAAGGAGCCCACGCTGTTCATCAAGGCGCCCAGCGCGATCTGCGGCCCCGACGACGCCATCGTGCGTCCGCGCGGCTCGGTGAAGCTGGACTACGAGGTGGAGCTCGGGGTCGTGATCGGGCGTGACGCGCGCTACGTCAGCGAGGCCGAGGCGCTCCGCCACGTCGCCGCGTACGTTCTGGTGAACGACGTTTCGGAGCGCGAGTTCCAGATGGAGCACGGTGGCACCACGACGAAGGGCAAGAGCGCCGACACCTTCGGTCCCACAGGCCCGTGGCTGGTCACGTCCGACGAGGCCGGCGATCCGCAGGCCCTGGCGCTCTGGACGACGGTCAACGGTGAGCGGCGGCAGGACGGGAACACCGCGAAGATGATCTTCTCGGTCGCGTCCCTGGTCGCCTACGTCAGCCGGTTCATGTCGCTGCGCCCGGGCGACGTGATCTCCACCGGCACGCCCGCCGGCGTGGGACACGGCGCAAAGCCGCCGCGGTACTTGCAGCCCGGGGACGTGGTCGAGATGGGGATCACCAACCTCGGCACCCAGCGCCACAAGGTCGTCGAATCCAGGTAACGCGGCGCTCGGTCATTGGCCGTTCTGGTCCTTGTGCGTGAATCGGCGAACGAGGCCGAGCGCGATGAGGCCGATCCCGACCGCCAGGAGGACCCCGTACTCCGGCACCCCGAACACCTTGACCAGAACGATGCACAGGCCGGAGAAGGCGACCATCGCCCCCGCCAGCATCAGGCCGGTACCGGGTTGGCTAGCCACGATCGAGGACGAAGCGACGGTAGGCCTCGGCGTACTTCACGCCCGCCCGCTTGCCGTCGCGAAGCGCCCAGGCGCGGAGCAAGGCGTCGATCCACTCGCCCGGGCCCACCTGCGAGACGTGGGCGCGGAGCGCCGCGCACTTGAGCGCCAGCGTGTCGCCGATGTCGATCCAGGTGTCGGGCGGGATCGCGCCGCTGATGAACACTTCTTTCACCTTGTGCGGCTCGAGGCCCTCCGCCAGCAGCTCCTGGAAGATGACGCGGGTCTCCGCGGACGGAAAGACGGCGTCGAGCGCCGCGCTGGCGACCGCACGATGATCCGGATGATTGAGATACTCGTTGCCGTACCAGCGCACCGTCGGGTCGCCGGACACCACCACGTCGGGCCGGCAGCGGCGGATCACGCGTGTCAGGTCGCGCCGGAGCCCGAGGGTCGGCTCGATGACGCCGTCCTGATACCCGAGGAACACGAGGTCCTTGACGCCGAGGATCTTCGCGGCGTCCCACGATTCGCGCTCCCGCACGGGCACGAGGCCCGTGTTGTCGGGGGTGTGCTCGTTGGTGCCGGCGCCGCCTGACGTGACCAGACAGAAGACGACGTCGCGCCCTTCGCGGGCCCACCGGGCGACGCTCCCGGCGATCGTGAACTCGTTGTCGTCCGGGTGCGCCGAGATGCAGAGGATCCGCGTCAGCGACGCGTCGAGCGTGTGCGGTCGGCGTGCGGTGCCCGCCATCGAGCCTGGCTGCCCCCGCCTAGCCGCGCATGTGGTGCGTCGACGGCCCCGGGCGCCGCAGCGGCGCCGTGAGGTTGGCGAACTCGCAGAGCAGCGGCCGCGTGTCGCGCGGGTCGATGATCTCCTCGATCCAGAAGGTCTCCGCCGAGCGGAACGGCGAGCGGAGCTTGGTCAGCCGCTCTTCGATCTCGGCCATCCTCGCCTCCGGATCCGGAGCCGCGGCGATCTCCGCCCGATACGCGGCTTCGATCCCGCCTTCGAGCGGCAGCGAGCCCCAGCGTCCGGAGGGCCAGGCGTAGCGCGTGCAGTAACGGCTGCCGTTCCGGTGGGCGGCGCCGGCGACGCCGAAGACGTTACGGACGATCACCGCGCACCAGGGCGTGGTCGTCTGCCAGATCGCCGACATCGCGCGCACGCCCTGCTTGATGGTGCCGGTCTGCTCGGCATCCTTGCCGATCAGGAAGCCGGGGCAGTCGACGAGATAGACGATCGGCAGGTGAAAGGTCTGCGCGATGTCCACGAAGCGCTCGACCTTCTGGCAGGTGTCGGCCGTCCAGGCGCCGCCGTAGAAGAAGGGGTCGCTCGCCATCAGCGCCACGGGCCAGCCATCGAGACGCGCGAGGCCCGTGATGATCGCGCGGCCGTACAGGCCCGCGACCTCGAAGAAGGAGCCGCGGTCCGCGACGGCGTCGACGATCGCGCGCATCTTGTACGGCTTGCGGACGTCGTGGGGAATCGCTTCGAAGAGCCAGGGCTCGCGCCGGTCGGCGTCGTCGGTGCGCGGTCCGCGGGGCGGCACGTCGTCGATCGACGACGGCAGATAGGAGAGGAATCGCCGCGCGCAGGCGAAGGCGTCTTCCTCGGTGTCCACGGCGTGGTCAACCGCGCCCGCCTTCAGCTGGATCTCCCAGCCCCCCAGCTCGTTCTTGGTGAGCTTCTGGCCGAGCCGCTCGACGACGGGCGGCCCGGCGACGAAGAGCGCCGACTTGTCCTTGATCATCACGGAATAGTGCGCGGCCGCGAGGTGAGCCGCGCCGAGCCCCGCGACCGAGCCGAGGCCGAGCGCCACGCGGGGGATGGCGCCCATGTTGTTGACGACCATCTCCCAGCCGTCGACGGCGGGGACGTTGGCGCGCCCCGTCGTCTCGATGGTCTTGACCGAGCCGCCGCCGCCGGAGCCTTCGACGAGGCGGATCAGCGGCAGCCTCAGCTCGTTCGCCATCCGCTCGCACATGTTGTGCTTGCCCTTGATCGTCGCGTCGGCGGAGCCCCCACGCACGGTGAAGTCGTCGCCGCCGACGATGACCGGGCGGCCGTCGACCTGCGCCCGCCCGAAGACGAAGTTGGACGGTGTGAAATCCTCGAGGTCGTTTCGCTCGTCGTAGGCCGCCCGGCCCGCGATCTTGCCCAGCTCGTGGAAGGTGCCGGGATCCACGAGCGTGGCGATCCGTTCGCGGATGGTGTACCGGCCGCCGTCGTGCTGGCGCTTGACGCGCTCGGGCCCGCCGAGCCGTTCGGCCAGCTCCTCGCGGCGCCTCAGCTCGTCCAGCTCCTTTTGCCAGTCCATGCCGGCCTCCGTCCGACGCTCTCGCGTGGCGCTACAGAGTGTACTCGATACCTGCTTGCCGCGCCGCCGCTGGCCGCGGTATCGTCGATCGCTCACGTGAAAACAGGGAAGGGGCCCTCGGCGACGTGACACAGCTCATCCGCGTCCTCGAGCTCCTGGTAACGACGAGCCCCGGCGGGGGGCCCAAGCACGTCTGGGATCTGGTCCAGCACCTCCCGCGGAACGAGTTCGAGCTCGTGATCGGCGCTCCACACGACGGGATCTTCTTCGATCGGTTTCGCGATCGCGGCCTCGAGGTCGTCGCGTTTCCACCCCGTCGCCTGAGCGCGCGGCACTTCTCCCTCACCCGCCGTCTGATCTCGAGACTCGGCATCGACGTCGTCCACACGCACGGCAAGGGGCCGGGATTCTACGGCCGGACGGTTGCACGGTGGATGCGCGTGCCGGCGATCCACACCTTCCATGGGCTTCACTACAGCGGCTACTCCCCGCTCAACCGGCATCTCTACCTGGCTCTGGAGCGACAGCTCTCGCGCTGGAGTCACACCATCATCAATGTCTCCCGCAGCCAGCACCTCGAGGGGCTCGGCCTGCGCCTCTTTCGGCCGGAGCAGAGCGTCGTCATCGTCAACGGTGTCGACATCGAGGACATGGAGCGGGCCTTGCTCGAAGCGCCGATCCGCCGGGAGAGCCTCGGGCTCACGGCTGACGACGTCGTCATCGGCTGCATCAGCCGCTTCGACCCGATCAAGCGGATCGAGCTCCTCGTCGAGGCCCTTCGACGCCTGAGGGTGCGGTTCCCGCGCCTGGCCCTCGTCCTCGTCGGGGGCGGCGGCGAGCAGCAGCGGATTCGCCGGCTCGTCGTCGAGAGCGGCCTATCGGAGCAGGTGATCTTCACCGGCTTCCTCGAGAATCCAGCGCGGATCCAGCCGGTGCTCGATCTCTACGTGGCCAGCTCCCGGAAAGAGGGGCTCCCGCTCTCGATTCTCGAGGCCATGGCGGCCGGGCTCGCCGTCGTGGCCACGGACGCGCCCGGCCACCGTGACGTGGTGGTCCCCGGCGAGACCGGCCTGCTGGTTCCACCCGAGGACCCCGCCGCGCTGGCGGAGGCCGTCGCGGCCCTGCTGACGGATCCCGCCCGGCGAAAGAACCTGGGCCAGGCCGGGCGTGAGCGCGTCCGCCAGGAGTTCAGTATCCACGTGATGGTGGACGGCACGGCCGCAGTCTACCGCCGGGCGGCGGGTCGGTAGGCCATAGTGCCCGCAGTGGCCGTCAGCAACGCTCATCCCTCACTCGCTTGAGATCGGCCTCGACCATCATGGCAATCAGATCCTCGAGCGTGGTCGTGGGCTGCCAGCCGAGCTCGGCCTTCACCTTCGCGGCATTTCCGCAGAGCGCGGGCACGTCCGCCGGACGAGCAATCTGCGGATCGACCCTGACGTACTCTTGCCAGTCGAGCCCCGCGTACGCGAAGGCAATGCGGCAGAACTCCTGGACGGTGACAGCGCGGCCCGTCGCGACGACATACTCCCTGGCGTCGTCGGCCTGGAGCATCAGCCGCATCGCTCGAACATAGTCACCTGAAAAACCCCAGTCCCGCTTGGCCTGCAGGTTCCCCATTCGGAGGTCCGTGGCCAGACCGTGCTTGACCCGCGCGACCCCATCCGTGATCTTCCGGCTCACGAACTCGATACCGCGCACCGGCGACTCGTGGTTGTACAGGATGCCGGCGCACGCGAACATTCCGTAGCTCTCGCGATAATTGATGGTCGTCCAGTGCGCAGCGAGCTTGGCAATGGCGTACGGGCTTCGTGGGTGGAACGACGACGTCTCCGACTGCACCGGCTCTGCGGTCAGCCCGAACATCTCGCTCGTGGACGCTTGGTAAAAGCGAATTTTCGGGTTGACGAGGCGGATGGCTTCGAGCACGTTGACCGTGCCGATTCCGTTGACTTGCATGGTCAGGACGGGTTGCCGCCAGGACGAGCCCACGAAGGACTGGGCGGCGAGGTTATACACTTCATCCGGCTCGGCCACCTCGATGGCCCGGACCATCGATCCCTGATCCGTCACGTCCCCATCGAGCAGGACAACCCGATCGGCCACCTCCAGGTAGTAGAGCCGCTCCGTCGTCGGAGTGCTCGTGCGGCGGTCCAGCCCGTAGACCTTGTATCCGTGCTCGAGCAGCAGCTTCGAGAGATACGCACCGTCCTGACCGGTGACCCCGGTGATGAGCGCGTGCGGCATGACCGGCCTGATTTTACCCTGCCGGGGTCATGGGCCAGAGACTCATTCAGCCTCCAGATCGTCGCTCGCTTTATGTCTCCGAGTATCCGCTGCCGCGCGTCTCGACGCCCCGGCCGCGCCCCTCGGTGATCCAGCCGAACTCTTTCAGAATCTGCTGGCTGTACGTGACGCGCCCGGAGATCTTCTCGAGTGGCTGCCTCGTCGGCGCGGCCTTTCCGTATCGCTCGCTTCGGGCCTGGGGGGCCCCAGCCCCCGGGCGGCCCTGCGGCTC
>WNEY01000498.1_pt1 | contig 24670 bp, 20 predicted proteins | sample 5400531 | NCBI WGS metagenome assembly WNEY01 (sample SAMN13153338, study PRJNA577476) | soil metagenome | isolation source: 200 cm saprolite under Douglas fir tree site 1 | place: USA:California | collected 2015-04-18
CCGGCAACAACTTGTTTGACCTTCAAGGATTCATCGCCTACTTCTTTTTGGGCCTCACGCTCGAATTTTGCTCGATTCGATGTCTGGATCGCTCGCAGAATCTCAGAATCATCAAACTTGCGAAGGATTTCTATGTTTGGCATGACGCAATGTCCCCCGATGATTCCAGGAAAGTACTTAACCGCCGGGAAAAATCGGATTTCGTCATAGAAAGAGGAGATTTCTTCGTAACTCTGACCCGCTCGATCGCAATACCTCTCCACCTCTTGCGCCCAAGCAATCATCAACCCGAAGTAAGTAGTTTCAGTCAGCTTCGCCAGTTCGGTGGCTTCTGGAGCCGGCAGGATCCGCGTTTTCAGGCCGATTGTCCTGAAATGTTCGGCGGCGTACTGCCCATCAGCAGGGTCGATTGCCCCGACGAATTTTGTGTAGGCGCGGACTTCTTCTAGCATGCGAGCATGCTTGCCACGCACTGGACTATGCACCACAGCGGCACCGGTTCGCCGCGCTACCGCGCGCGTCGTCCCGACTCCCACGGTACTGTTGATGATTGTCAGTGTGGGCCTAAAAAGCTGGATGTAGCGGGCAGTCTCGCCTGCGAAATCCTTGATTTCAAAGGGGTAGCAAATGTGAAGGACATCGACCTTCTCAATCTCTCCCGCAACCGGCGCGATGTCAACTCCTTCCACATCGTAATGCTCGGAGGCGAGTTCAAGGAGCGGCCTGCCTACCTCTCCCAGCCCGACGACAACAACCCGTTTTTTATCTTTCATCGCCTTGACCTCCTCCCGGAGATGTTCTAAGTCTTTACGTAAGTACGTTTGTCCGTTTTCGATTGCAGATTCGAGTGCTTCAGAACATCGTCGGTGGATCTCTCACGAGTTGCGAAAATCAGGTCATCTAACCAAGTGTGCGGCAAGGCCGCTCATGGTCCACCGGATGAATCAGGTTGACACTTCTATGCGCTGCGCCAGACTGAGTTTTGCGCTTTGAACTGCCGCAAGCACAACCTGCTCCTGATCCTTCTCCTCGAGGGTCGGGAACATAGGCAGGGAAAGGATTCGTTCCGCAGCACGTTCGCACACCGGGAAGTCTCCGAGCCGATACCCAAGGCTGGTGTAAGCCTTCTGTAGGTGCAAGGGGATTGGATAATGAATCCCGGAGCCGATGTTCCGTTCACCCAATGAAGTCTGCACGGCTTCGCGATTCTCTACTTGCACAACGTAGAGATGATAAACAGCTTTGGACCAAGAGGGTTCATATGGCGCAATGATGTTGGCTCCCGCCGCCGCAAACAATTCGTCATACTTGCGCGCACGCTCCTGTCGGCTTTGGTTCCAGCTTGGGAGGTACTTCAGCTTGACGCCCAAGATCCCGGCCTGAAGCGAATCTAATCGCCCGTTATAGCCTTCGATGTCGTGGTGGTACTTTTTTGCTTGTCCATGATCACGAATCATGCGGATCTTCTTCGCCAATTCCTCGTCGTCGGTCGTGACAGCTCCCGCCTCGCCGCACGCGCCCAGATTCTTTCCAGGATAGAAGCTAAAGGCGGCAGCCTTGCCGATCGAACCAGCCTTCTTCCAACGCTGGTCACGTTTGGAAAAATACTCGGCGCCGTGAGCTTGGCAGGCATCCTCGATGACGATCAGATTGTAGCGATCCGCAATCTCTTGGATGGCATCCATCTGGGCACACTGTCCATACAGGTGTACGGGGGCCACCGCCGCTATCGGCCGCCCTGTCTTTCGGCTAACCAACTTGCCTGCAAGGTTGTACGTGCACTGACGCTCGAAAAAGTCGCGCAGTTTTTCGGGATCCATGTTGTACGTCCGCTCGTCGACATCGACGAACTCGGGGATCGCGCCGGCCTGCGAAATCGCCTCCGTTGTGGCGATAAAAGTGTTTGGGACGGTGACGACTGAGCTGCCTTTGCGGACGCCCACTGCCATCAAAGCAAAGCGCAGGGCGTCAGTTCCGCTGTTCACCCCGATTGCAAATCGTGTCTCGCAAAAAGCCGCGAACGATCGCTCGAATTCTTCCACCATTGGTCCACCGATAAACATCGCCGTCCTCAAAGTCTTCTGAAAGACGGGAACCAGTTCCTTCTCGAGTTCTTCGTGAAGGCTGATTAAATCCAGAAATGCAATCTTTCCATTGTTTTTCACACTGTGATCCTCGACTCCGGAGTGATATACCGCAACAACTTCGCAGGGTTGCCCGCAACAATCGCGTTCGCGGGTACATCCCTGGTTACGACACTGCCGGCGCCCACAATTGCGTTTTCTCCGATGACCACATTGGAGAGAATCGTCGTTCCTGACCCAACTGAGGCGCCTTTTTTCACGAGCGTCCGTTCGATTTTCCAATCCTTCTCGGTCTGCAACTGGCCGTCAGGCGCGGTTGCCCGAGGGTAGGAGTCGTTGATGAAAGTTACGCTGTGGCCCACAAATACGTTGTCTTCGATATGGACACCCTCGCAAACAAACGTATGGCTCGAAATCTTGCAGCGACGGCCAACCCTGGCGTTCTTCTGAATCTCAACGAACGCACCGATTTTGGTTTCGTCCCCTATTTCGCAACCGTACAGGTTGATGAACTTAGAGAGCTTGACTTCTTTGCCCAATTTTACGTCCGGCGCAATCGAGCAGAATTCGTTCACAGGCGCACCAACTCTCCTCTCTTGCGGATAGAACGCTCGGCGGCTTCCAACATTCGAACAACGCGCAGGCCTGCATGTCCGTCGTTGAACGGCACCGTGCTATTCAGAATGCAATCGGCAAAGTAACCCAGCTCGGTCCGTAGCGCTTCCCCCTGCTCGATCTGGGGTGCCCACATATCGCCACTACGGTAGCTTACGAGGAGGTCGCGTATCCCTTCCCCGGAGCTGATCTGGACTCCTTTGTCGTAGATCCGAATTTTTTCGTCGGCTACGAGATCGTTCCAGACGACCATTCTCTTCTGCCCGCCGATGAGTGTAGTGCGAATTTTCACTGGCGATAGCCAATTCACGTTGATGTGGGCGATCACATTATCTGGAAAATGCAATGTCATGTACGCGACATCTTCCACACCATTCAAATGCTTTTCGCCGGTTGCAACTATGGCTTCAGGTTCTTTCTTTATTAGATGATCCATGATTGAAAGATCGTGCGGCGCCAGATCCCAAATCACGCTCACGTCATGCTGGAAGAGTCCCAGATTCACACGCAGAGAATCGTAGTAATATAGTTTGCCCAACTCTCCGCTCTCGGTCAGTTCCCGAATTTTCCGGACGGCACCGGTAAACAAAAATGTATGATCCACCATGATGGTGAGGTTTTTGCGTACCGCCAGTTCAATAAGTTCTTCAGCTTGCGCCCGGTTGGAGGTGAGAGGCTTCTCCACGAAAACGTGTTTGCCATTTTCAAGGGCTGTTTTCGCTAGCTCGTAGTGGGTCCAAACCGGGGTGATCACGGCAACGGCATCGACGTGAGGCGAGCGCAATACATCGTTAGCATCGGAAGTCGTTAGAACGCCTGGATACGTCTTCCGGACACGCGCTAGTGCTGCAGGACTCTTGTCACACACGATCTCCACCTGCGCACTGTCTAGCCCGTGCAAATTCCTGACGACATTTGGTCCCCAATAGCCGTATCCGATGACACCTACTCGAATCAGCGCCCGTTTAGTGTCGGTGGAATGATTCGGCGAACAAACAAAATCGACTGCCATATGGTAAATCTCCTGGGAGACCGAATTTGACCTCAAGAGACAGCGTGCGGAGTAATCGAAGTGCTTCGCTACTGTTGAAAGGCGACTTGGGCCGCACCTGCTCGTCTTTACCCGGGCAAGCTACCGCCGTAAAACGCCGCTTTCGGCGACTTCGGAACTCTCTCATTCATCTAAGCCACATAAAATGAACAAGTTACGGCGAAGTGGACACTTCAAACCCTACTTGGACAGGTTGCAATCACGGTACCAGACCCCAGGCTATCCAGGATCCCGACTGTGGCAAGATACCTGCGGGCAAACCATTGAAATGATGTGGGATAGCAAGCAAACGGGGTGCTGTCATCGACTCGCCTCGGCCCATTCAGCAACCGAGAACTAATCTGTGGGAAAACTCGTACCATCATTTGACATCAGGGTTCCTATCTCCAAGGTTGGATCCGTACGGGTTCTACCCGTCTGAGCCGTTCAATGACCTCGGGTAAAGGTTACAGGTGTACTCCCGTTATAGGAGTTGTACCAAGCCGTAGGGTTTACTTTCGCTCTCGCGAAGATGAACCGTGTGGGCTAATGCGGAAACGCGCCAGGGCCTCGCCGAGGTTTTGAATGAATGCTTCGGAATTGTAAAGTTCTGCGCTGGTTCGCAAATTCTCCGGTGAGGCGATCGGTTCGACCTCATCCAACTGAAATTCCCGTGCGACGTCCTCGATCGTCTTCGGTTCGATCGGCCGCTGTTGTTCAACATAGGCGTTAATAAGTGCATGCTCACACAGAAGGTTCACAACGCGGGGAATCCCCAGCGAATATAGATGAATGGTTTCGACAGCCGCGGGACTGAAAATCGGCTGTCCGTTTTCCGTCGCGCCCCCGATTTTCATTCTTTCAGACATGTAATCGCGAGTCTGCTCCTTCGTCAGAGCGCCAGTCTTACAACGGAGCATGATACGCTGCCGCAGCTGCCGCAGCTGAGGCAGATTGAGCTTTTCTTCGAGCTCGGGCTGGCCGGAAAGAACAATTTGCAGCAATTTTTCCGTTGAGGTTTCCAAGTTTGTAAGGAGTCGGATCTCTTCGAGCACCGGAAAGGTTAAATTTTGGGCCTCATCAATGATAAGTACAGCAGTTTCGCCCGCAGCAAATCGTTCCAGAAGCCATTGATTCAATTTCATTAATTGCTGGCTCTTGGACCGAGATTCACAAGGAATATCGAATTCTGAAAGAATGAAGTCGAAGAGCTGTGACGAATTCATCCGTGAGTTGAACAGAAAAGCTGTCTTTGTCGCGCGCTGGTGCAGCCAGTCAAGGACCCGATTGACGAGCGTTGTCTTGCCTGTTCCCACTTCGCCCGTAAGCGTTACGATCCCCTTGCGCGTCTGAATGCCATACATCAGACTGGATAGGGTCTCCTCGATCTCTTTCGTCAGAAATAGATACCGGGGATCCGGGCTCACATTGAAGGGGTTTTCTTTTAACCCAAAAAAACCTTTATACATGGTCTCCGAGTCTTCTGCCCTCTCCCGCTGCTTGCAGTCCGACGTTGCATCTAATCATTCTCTATTTTTAACTCTAGTAATACTGCAGTCGTCTGACAGAACGAACAGCTTTTCGCTATCGTAGCACCAGTGGTCTCGCGTGCCACTCGAAACTCAGGAAAACTTGATGTGTCGTATGGTTCGTGCTGCAATTTGCACCCATGCAAACCCCCGAGTTGGCGCCTTGAATCTGAGCCTGATATCCAAGCGAAAAGTTTGCGCTGCGGCCCAGCGGGCGGTTAAACCCCGCTCCCGCGAGCCACGTATTATAACTCGGCGAGGCTAGACCGACTGCGCTCGTAATCTGCCCGTTCTTTGCGTACTGGAAATTCAAGCTGGCGTTGTACACTCGCGTGAGTTGCCGGTTCCAGGTGGCCCCGAGTAGATTTGTGCTTGCCCCGCTAAACACACCGCTGCCGCTGCTTATTCCGTGCGTGTAGCTCAGCGTGACGCTACTGCGGGGGAATGCGTACATCAGCGCCGCACTCGTCGTCCCGGACACTCTCCGAGTCGAAGTTGCGATGGGTACCCGGAACGTGGTGACGTCCGGTCCGCCCGTGAGCGTCAGTCCCAGCCTCCCGGTAATCTTCCTTCCATATAAGAACTGTGCAACGTGATCGCCCAACGCTTGCGGATCACCTGGATAATGATAAGCACTGAATCGGTAGACCAATCCGACGGTGTCCTTACGAGTGATCGCGTAATTGTACCCGGCATTGAGGGTTTCGGTGTCATTGCCCAAGTTGCCCGAGTTGATGAATCGCAGTAATCCATGTACCCCGGCGATGGTTATTGATCCTCGCGCGCTCACCTCGTAAGTCAGTTGCGCGCCAGAAGTGTTGCTGTAGCGAGGACCCGCTGCCGTCAAGATGGTCTGACCCGGGACCAAAGAGCTCTGCAGTCCGGGCAGAGGTGCGCTCAAGGAGCCCGAAATTCCGGGAGAAGACAACCCACTTGTGCCCCCAAAGCCAAAGGAGCTCTGGGGTAGGAATGAAAATTGCTCAAAAAACTGCACCTGCCATCTCCGTCGAAGGATCTGGTAAGCCGCCGAGAGCTGTTGATATTGCCCGTTTCCCTGCGTTGGGTCAGTAGAAGTGAAGCCGCCCCCCGAATAGTTCGCTGATAGCAAGGAATGGCTCCACGCTTCTAGCAAGCTTACATCTCCGCTTACAAAGCTTGTCGTATTCCACTGAGTGCCCGCCGCTGTGGAATTCGAGTTATTTGACCCTGCGGTGTTGCTGTACCGGATTCCCGGCACCCAATAACTGTGACGCATCTGAGGGGTACCCAATGTCATGTTCTGGACGCCGCTCACGGGCCAGTTATCTGGTTCAATGGTCTCAGCGCCCTGACCTGAGTCCTCCTGACTGCCATTTGGATCAAGAAGCGGCGGATATTCCCGCGCGGCTGGCTTTGGCTTGTCCCCGCCCTCTTGCTGGGCCAGCAGCGGCGACGCACAGAGACAAGCAGCCACCACCCAGACTATTCCATGAACTAATTTTTTCCAGTCCCTCATCTCAATTCCTTATGGCACTACAATCACGTCGCCGGGTTGCAACTCGATGTTTTGCTCAGGGTTTTTCCCACTGATTGCCTCTTTGTAGTTAAACGGCAACTTGATCTGCTTCCCGTTCTCAGTCCGGAGCACATAGATGTTCTTTATTCGGGCAAATTGTGTGAATCCGCTGCTGCTGGAGAGTGCCTGTAGTACGGTCATGTGGGGAAGGAGCGCATACGCCCCTGCTTTGGTGACTTCGCCCGTCACGTAAATCCGCCGGCTGTTGATTTCCATCACGCTCACCGTCACTTGCGGGTTGTTGATGAACTTCTTCAGCTCCTCCCGAATGATGCTGGCGAGTTCCATCGGTGTTAATCCGGCTGCCTGCACATCGTTCAACAACGGCAGCGTAACTTTTCCATCCGGCCGCACCGGGGCCACTCGGGTAAGTTGGTCTTCTCTCCAAACATCGATTTTCAAAACGTCTTGCGGTCCGATCTTGTACGCCGGGTCCTCCGTAGCGGTCTGAACCGCGGCGGGAGTTGCCTCGCCTTTCGCGCTTTTTGCTTCTACTTTCTTGTCTTGTGCGGTGGGGCTCTGACTTCTTGCTTGTGCCCCGCTCACCATCAAGCAGACCGCCAGAATTATCAGAATCGTGCTCCTCATAGCTGCTCCTTCACCTCCGTTCCCTCTTGCTTGCCCTCCAGCCCTGTTTGTTTGATCTTGTACAGAAGGGATTTGTAGCTGATTTGGAGTTCTTGAGCGGCTCGCTTCCGGTTCCAATGCGTCCGTTCCAGGGCCTTCGAGATTAGGTCGCGTTCGGCTCGCCGCGAAGCTGCACGGGCCGCCACTTTCAACGAGGAACTTTGCGGCTCCTCCGCAAGCGTCTGTTCGAGCCTTGGCATCTCTCGAAGCTCCTCAATAGCCTTCCGGGCATCACCAAACACCGCGATCTTTCTAGCAAGATTTTCCAGCTCGCGGACGTTCCCTGGCCAGTCATGCGCCGCAAGGAGCTCCATTTCCTTGTCGCTCACCATGGGAATCTCGCGTCCCAACTCCGCAGCGTGTTTCGCCAGAAAATGCTCCAGCAACACGAGGATGTCTTCTCTTCTGTCTTTCAGAGGCGGCAAGTGTAAGCACACTCCGTTAATTCGATAGTACAGTTCCCTTCGAAATCTCCCTGTTTCGACCTCTTTTTCCAGATTCCGCGACGTTGAGGTGATTAAGCGCACGCCATGTGCATTGTTCTCGTCGATCTCTCCATCCGGAAGCAGCGAAATTAAAACCTTCTGGCAGGCAATATCCAGTTCATCGATCCCGTCCAGAAAAAGGGTTCGTGGGCCGTCTCCAGCGCCTTCACCGTTGCCCCTCAAATCGCACTTTAGCTGTGTGAGAAAATCTCCTGCTTCGAGCGCCCGGCAGCTCAGTTTCTTGAATGGCGCACGGCAATGTTTGGAAAGCCGGTGGATCAATCGCCCGTAGACTTCTTTTCCGGTTCCGCTGTCCCCCATTAACACCACGGGAATGTTCGTGGGGGCAATCTCAACAACAACGGTGTTCAGCTTCTGCATCGCAGCGGAATGTCCAAGAACAAAGGCCGTCATCTTGGGGTGTTCGACAGCGTGACTCAGGGAGGTGCTCATATTTCTTCGTTGTAAACAAAAGCAAATCCCATTCCATGAGGATTGTCGACTAGAAAGAGCGCTCGCCTGATTAAAGCTTTTTATTTCTATAGTTTACGGGATGGCTTGTAATGCGCCTTTGCTGGCCGGGTTTAGCAACAGTCCTGATATTGTTCCAATAAGTGGCAAACTCTTGTCCCTCGCCCTTGGCTACCACTATTTAACGACCACTACGGACCAGCAGGTTAATCCAAAGAACATACTCCATTCACGAGTTCTTGCGCTTAGCACGAGCCCTATATGTGAAATGCGCTTTCCCGGAAAAAGTCCGCGGTACCTTGAGCAGAACCCCGCAGAAAACGCTAGACTCTGAAGCCAGACTCAGTTAGTGGAGGTGCGTTCGAGTTCCCGCGCCCTAGGATTTTCTTGGACACCCAATTGTGATGAAAATGAGTCAGAAATCACAAGGAGGTGTGTATGAGCAAGGAGAGAGAACCAGCTTCGGGAGCCCCGGAGGGAGCCCGCAGGGCGACCGGAGGGGCGCCCGAAGAGCGGCGCGACGGTCGGGGGCGCTGGTCGGAGCATTGCATTATTAGCCTAACTCTTTGAAATCAAATAATTTGATACAGGCTAGTACGGAGTTCGGACTCGAGGGAGTGATGGCGGAAACCTATTGGGAAATGTGGGTAACGGTTTTCATCTCTTCACTCCAGAAGAGAGTTGTTCCACGCGGTTCATTCAGAGGGCTACAGATAAGTGCTTCTTTTTCTATATATTAGCAAATCTGACGCCCGAGGCACGTCCTACCTTCTGGCCGGAACGTATGGCAGGTTGATTGCGGTAGAGGCATTGTCCGTGTGTAAGGGTCTATTGCGTTAGCCTAGCTTGATGATGGATTCACTAGCTATCCGACGCGACTGTATTAAAGGGAGATCCTGAGCAAAGATGAACACCGAGTCCAGTCGTGAGCAGTGGTATGCACTCCAACTGAGAACTCGTTGGGAGAGTTCGACGGCAACTTTGCTATCCGGCAAAGGATTTCAGACCTTTCTTCCGGCTGTCAAGACTTTGAAGCGAGTGCGTGGCAAGTCTTGCGAAGTAAACTCTCCGCTTTTCCCAGGATATGTGTTCTGCCGCTTTGACGCGCACAGGCGTCTGCCCGTCCTCTTAACCCCAGGCGTCATCACCGTGGTTGGAAGAGGTCGCATCCCCATTCCTGTCGAGGACTCGGAAATTGAAGCAATCCAAAAAGTGGTTTCCACCGGAATTCGAGTTGAACCTTGGCCGTATCTGGAAGTGGGTCAACTGATCCGGATTGATAACGGGGCGTTGTGCGGCGTCCAAGGAATTCTGATCGGTTTCAAGGGAACTCGCCGGATCGTAGTTTCCGTTTCATTGCTTCGCCGGTCCGTGGCGCTGGAGATTGACAGGTCTGTAGTCTGTCCGGTTCAGCCGACGCGCTCTGTCCCGGCTGCTCCCCTCTCGATTTCACCTTTATTTGAACCAGCGCTCGCTTAGTTTATCGGATTGACGCGCTTAGCCCAGCGCCCACTTTAAGGAGTTTGAGTTTCAGCAACAAATTTCGAAGCCGCCCGGAATGCTCGTTTCAAGAAATTGCTGAATGGGTGGCACGAGGTCTGAACAAAGATGGCAAACAGCCCCTTGAGAATTCCGACCCCACGCGAACAGACTGCGCGCCGTTCCACCGGGCACAAGGTTAAGTCTGGCCTCGATTCCCTCCTCGTAAGACGTGCGGAGATCTTGCAGGAAGAGACGTTTCACAGCATGTTGAGGCTGGAGCGCAGGCGCGCCGAGCGTTCTCGCAAACCATTTGTATTAATGCTGCTGGATGCGACTGCGTTCGTTGACGCGGAAGCAGCGAATGGCTTCATGTCACGGGTATCGTCCGTCCTTCTAAAATGCACGCGCGAGACTGATCATGTTGGCTGGCACAAGAACGGCATCATCCTGGGCGTCATTTTCACTGAAATTAGTCTGGAATTTGAAAATCCCATCACTGAAATTTTACATTCAAAGGTGGTGAACGCTCTACACGAAGAGCTGAGCCGCGAAGTCGATTCGAATCTGATTGTCACGGCTCATCTTTTCCCCGAGAGTCAGGATCGAGGTTCGGCCGAACCGGTTGCAGATACCAGCTTCTATCCGGACCTTTCCCAGGGAGGACCATCAAAAAAGCGCCTTCCCCGAGTCGTAAAACGTGTGATTGATATCGCAGGAAGCGCCTTCTTGCTCCTCATTACGAGCCCCCTGCTCGCAGCAATTGCCGTGGCAATCAAGCTTACGTCCAAGGGCCCTGTGATTTTCCAGCAAGAAAGGGTTGGACAGTTTGGAGCTCGCTTTAAATGCCTGAAGTTCCGAACGATGTACACGAACAACGACCCAAAGATTCACCAGGAGTACGTTCGGCGCTTTATTGCCGGTCAGTCCGGCAGCGAAAAAAGTGAACCAGGGAAGCCGGTGATTTACAAGATCACGAACGATACCCGTGTGACATCGGTTGGTAGATTCCTTCGCAAGACGAGCTTCGACGAGCTTCCGCAGTTCTGGAACGTTCTGAAGGGGGAGATGTCTCTCGTTGGTCCTCGCCCGCCGATGCCCTACGAATTTGAAGTCTATGAGACCTGGCATCGTCGGAGAGTCCTGGAACTCAAACCCGGTGTGACGGGACTTTGGCAAGTTAGCGGCAGAAGCCGGATTTGCTTCGATGATATGGTTCGGTTGGATCTCCGATACTCCCAGTCCTGGTCTCTCTGGCTCGACCTAAGAATTCTTATCGCTACTCCGCGTGCTGTTATCAGCGGCGAGGGCGCTTACTAGAACCATGTGTAGATCGGCTTCCCTTCTTTCGCGTCCAACAATTGCGAGCATTCAACTCTGATTGTCCCACCCATCGTAATCAGCTCAGATAGGCGGGGCGTCCATGGAGTCATTTCGTTAGGGCGCCCAGGACACCCGTTGATTCGAGTTGAACTTTGGAGAAGCAAGTTCCCTTGTTGGTCTCGGGAGAACACCGAGCGGCACAGCAGACCTTTGCTCAAACTGTACTGAATCCTTCGGGAAGTTCGAGCCATGATGGGCCATGCGGATGCGTAATGTGAGACACCTACGGCTTGGCACAAACAAAATGAAGACGCCTTTCAACGCGCCCGCAGTAACGCCGTTCAGACCACGGAGGCAGGCGTCTTGAGCAACTCCAAAGCCGTCCTCACGAAACACTTGTTGTTGCTTGCTTGTTGGATTGGCCTTTCGTCCTTACTGTTTCGAGCTCCGTTGCTCGCTTTCGTCCGGATGTCTCTTTCGAACGACGATGCCTCTTACCTCGTGCTCATCCCATTCATCTGTGCGTGGCTTCTCTTCGTAGAATCTCACAAGATTTTCCTGGATTTCTCTTACGATTTTTTATTCGGCGGCAGCTTCCTCCTTCTTGCCGGCTGCGCGGCGCTCGCTTCGCGTTTTGCCGGAGGCTTGTCATCGCCCGGCTGGCAGCTCTCCGGCTATATTCTGTCGCTCGTGTTGGTTTGGATAGCAGGTTTCGCTCTCTTATTTGGAAAGGCCGCTACAACAGCCGGTTACTTCCCGCTGCTCTTCCTCTTCCTGATGATCCCTCTACCCAATTTCCTGCTCGACCACGTGATTCGTCTCCTTCAAGCGGGCTCCGCTTGGATAACGGGAGCCTTCTTTGACCTTTTCGGCGTTCCCGCCTTGCGCGAGGGTTTGGTCTTTCATCTTGCGCGAGTCAATATTGAAGTGGCCAAGGAGTGCAGTGGCATCCGTTCGAGCATGGCGTTATTCATCCTGGCGTTGCTCGTTGCCCATTTTCGTCTCAAGCGTTTTGAGAACAAAACTTTGTTTGTTGCTTCCGGGTTGTTCATGATGTTTCTGAAAAACGGAATCCGGATAGCGACACTCACACTGCTTGCGGTATACGTCGATCCGGGTTTTCTGGATGGAAGACTGCATCACGAAGGAGGGATCGTTTTTTTTGTGTTGGCATTGCTCTTGCTGTTGCCGGTTCTATCTTTGCTTCAACATTGGGAGTCCAGGAGGCAGGTGGCTGCGGGCCATTGAGAACTCCATGAGTATCCCTGATCTTCATCGAATAGTGTCCGTCTTTTAGCGGGCACTGGTCATCAATGGACACCAATTCAGAAATCGTTGACTTTAGCTAAGGTTTTATAGCTTTCGAATAGTTGGAGAAGAGCTCGGTGGGCACTGGAGCCTCAGCCGCAACCGGCGGCTGTTATCCCCATCTAACAGACCACCCGCAAGTCTCTCGGAGTTCATCCCAAAGCAAGATTACGCTCCTTGTTCGCCCGTCAGACTCTGTCGGCCCGGTAATTATAATAATAGTCGCCGTAGGATTCGTTCATTTCAACTAGATTGAGCACCACACCGAGTAGATTGTTGCCGTGGAATTCCGCCGCCGTTTTCTCCGCGATGGCGACATGCGTGGAACCTGCTTGCACCACGAGCAGGATTCCATCCACCAAGCCAGCAAGAATGCTCGGGTCGGGGACCGGTATGGCCGGCGGTGAGTCAATTATCACCCAATCGAACATGGGGGTGAGGTGTTCCAGCAGTTGCTTCATCCGGTCACTCAGAAGTAATTCGCTGGGGTTGGACACTTGGCTTCCACCGGGTATCAGGCAAAGATTTTCTGCCATACCTTTTTGAACTATCTCAAATTCATCCGTCTCGCCCCTCAAATAGTCCGAGAGCCCCGGACGGTTTGGTGCGCCAAGCGTCATGTGCAGTCGCGACGCGCGTATGTCTGCGTCCACAAGCAGGACTCGCATGTCGGGTTGCTGAACGATCGATTGGGCGAGATTCGATGAAACAAAGGTTTTCCCTTCGCCGGCAACGCTACTCGTCACAAGGAGTCGCCGCAATGCGCGAACACCGGCAATCTGATATAAACGCGAGCGCAGAGTGCGAAACCGTTCCGATACGCCTTGCCCGATTTTCGGATTTTGAAACACACTGCTGAGAGGATCTGGCCGCCACTCAGGGTGCCCGCAGCGCATGACAAGTTCTTCATAACTTAAGGGAACTGCCTTCTTGGCAGCAGCAACGGCGGGAGACGGCGTCGCGGGCACGTTGACGATGCATGCGGCTGGGTCCGAGCGGCGGATTTCGCCAGCAACTTCCGCAACCTGAGCTTCCAATCCAACCGCAACTTGCGTTGCTCTCTCTTGCGCGGCTCTCTTCAAGGCTTCGTGAATGCGACTCATCGTTTCCTCGGATGCCTCTCTGTCCGATTCAGTTGATTTGAACCATGGACGGTCTTACCACATCACCATTTTTCTTGATTATTTCGGAAGCCTCGAGCCTCGGGACACTCGTGAGCACGGGGAGCTTCAGAAACATCTCCACGTCCCTCTCCGTGTGGAGACTCTGGTCCATGGCCATCAGAATATATAGAATAGCCAAACCCAGTGCCATCCCTCCACCTAGTCCACCCCCCACGAAGTTCAATGTCTTGGGGGACGAGGGCTGCGTCGGTAGGCTCGGCGGATCCAATACCCGGAATTGCTCACCTTGCTGCTGATGAGCCAAGTCTGTCGCCATTGCTGAATTTTGTTGCTTCTTCAGAAGCTCGTTATAAAAATCCAGCGCGCTCTGATAACTGCGCGTCAATTCTTTGAGCTGTTGCTCCACCATCGGACTGGACTGTATACGCCCTTCAAGAACTTTAATCTGATCCTGGATTTGGCCTTGCCGCTTCGTGAGCTCAGAGATATTGAAATCATCCTGCCGCAGCGTCGCGCGGAGTTTTTGGATCTGTGGTGGTTCAAGTACCGTGTGAGTTCCGGCTGAAAGATTATCCGTACTCGGCGCTTCCGCCAATTTCTTCTTGAGCTCCGCGATCTGATTCTTCATCTTGATTACATCAGGATGCTCTGCCGTGTATCGCGATTCGAGAGTAGTTAATTGCCCCTGCAGATTCCGCAGTTGTTCCTCAATCGTTTCGGGATTTTGCTCACTCCGGCGGGATGTCTTCCAATTCGCTTCCTCCTGGCTCAGTAAGGATTCATGGAACGCCTTATCCTGTTGCGTCCGGCTGAGCGATTGGGTATTTGCCTCCAGTTGTGCGTTCATGCTGCCCAGCAGGCTAAAGTTGGTCTGCTCTTCTTCCGGCAACAATCCCATGTATTGACGCTTGAATTGAGCTAGCTTGGCGTCCTGTTCATCGAGTTTCCCTTTTGCTTCATCCAGTTGCTGACCAAGAAACGACGTCGTGCGGACGGCCTGCTGCTCAAGAGCCCTCGCGTTTTGTTCCATGAACATAGAGGTAATTTCGGTGCAAATCTGCTGCGCGGTCTGCGGATTGTCGAAGTTTACGCTCACTGTAAACCCAGCTAAACTCCGATCCTGAGTACCGGGCATCGTTTCGAGGGGAGAAATCTCAATTGCTGTTCGCAAGCGCTCAACCAAGTCCTCCAAGTGCACCTTTTTTCGGTCCTCGTGGTAGAGGTCAAACTTTTCAAGTACGGGCTCAAGGCGCGTACGGCTCAATATCTGTTGTTTCATCGAGGCCAAACGTTGATCCAAGTCCTCTGTCGCAACAGGCCTGACATATTCCACTGGTACCGTGGGCTTTGCCACCAGCACAAGAGTTTGGGACGTGTACTTCTTCGGGAGTTGTGTCGCGACCAGGAAACTCAGGGCCCCACAGCTAATAGCGCAAACAGGAACAACCCACCAGCGCTTGCGAACTACTCTCTTTATGTCCTCACTGCCGATCTCGCCGTTCCGAACCATGCGTTACTCCCCGTGACGAAAATGTCAGACCATCCCACTTGAAGGGGAGCACGCACGTTGCCACCGCCCGCGATTCGAAGGAAAGGCGAATGTATAGTAACGTGCTTGTTTACAATATCTTACGGGTAAAGCGGTTCCTTCCCGCCTAGATCTAAACCTTGGATCCCTACGCAGTTCCACGAATAGTGGAAGTTTTGTATCCAGAATATCCCAGAATTTGGCCACACTTCTACGGCCTTTCGCGCCCTCGAGAAGGAAAGCACGGGGACGGCCGATCACTTCCAATCTGAGCTTACTCCCATAGTCTTTATTTTCATATACTTGAGATCTCCTCCTCACCCCCCTCTACGACAGGCTTTGCGGACGCAAAATTGCAACCAAATTACCCCGGCTATGAAACATATTACTCCACGACTCTTCGCTGGTTACCCTCGTTACCTGCAACGGACTGCCCTGCTGATTGGTATTATGTTGCCAATTTGCCTCGTCTTGCCTGGGTGCGTCCGCGACCCCAACGTCCGGAAGCAGAAGTTTGTAGAGCAAGGAGACCGCTATTTCGCGCAGGACAAGTACCCTGAAGCATTGCTGACCTACGGTCGCGCCCTTCAAATCGATCCAAAATTTGCCGCTGCGCACTACAAGGTTGCCAAGTGCCAGCTAAAGCTGGCAAATTGGGCCTCTGCTTTTCAAGAATTGCAGCGCGCCACCGATCTTGAACCCCAAAATTTGCCTGCCCATCTGGATCTGGGCCAGCTCTACCTAGCTGGGGGAAGAGCGCCCGACGCAAGAGATCAAGCCCAACTGATCTTGAAAAGCAATCCCGAGGATCTTGATGCGCAGATCCTCCTTTCAGACGCCGATGCACAGATGGGCAACCTACGAGATGCTCTGCGGGAGGGACTCGATGCAGTCAATAGGGCCCCCAACAACCCGTCTGTCTATCTCAACCTCGCGTACATTCAGGAAAAAGCTTCCTCATTTCAAGACGCCATAGCAAATTTTCTGAAAGCAGAAGCACTATCTCCCGCTTCCCCAGTCCCGCCAATGGCCCTAGGCAATCTTTACCAGACTCAGAAGCGTTGGGATGATGCCGAGAAAGCTTTTCGGAGAGCAATTGCCATCGCTCCCAGGAATCCCGCTCCGCGGGCTGGTCTCGCTGCAATGTACGTCGCGCAGGGACAAGGCACCTTGGCCGAAAAGGTTCTGCAGGAAGCAAAAACAGAGCTGAGAGAGGACCCCGCGGCTTCCAGAATGTTGGGAGATTACTACCTCAATCTAGGTGATAGCGCAAAAGCGCTTGCGGAGTTCGCTTCAATTTCGAAAGCTCACCCTGAGGATCTGAAAATTAGAAAGTCGTATATTCAGCTGCTGATTCTCGCGCATCAAATCGACGATGCCGCAAAGCTTACTGCCGAGATTCTGAAGAAGTCTCCTCAGGATGCGGAGGGACTCATCCTGAACGGCCAGATCCTGCTTCAAAATGGGAAGTTTCAGGACGCCCTCCAAACTTTGCAACTGGCGGTCAAAGGCGATCCCGCAAACCCGGTTGGGCATTATCAGCTGGGGATGGCTTTCCTGGCTTTGGGAAACACGAATCAAGCAGAAAGTCAGTGGAGAGAAGCCGTCGAGCTGCGCCCAACACTTATAGACGCTTGGATTGCCTTGGGCACCACCGCGGCACAGCGCCGAGATTGGACCAACCTCGAGCTGATAGGCATCCGATTGAAAAAGATCTCGCCTCAAAGCCCCGGTGGTTATCTCTTCCATGCCACCGCTCGGTTCAATCTGGGTGATCCAGTCAGCGCAGAAGCCGATTTGAATCAGTTGGTGCAAGGTTCTCCAGATAGCCCCATGGGATACGCAAAGCTCGGGCAACTTCGTACCTCACAAAAACGCTGGGACGAAGCTGAGCGCTTTTACCGAGAGTCCCTCAAGCGCGCGCCGGATTACCCGGACGCGATCCAGGGAATGGTTGACCTCCATTTGCGTCGTGGGAGGTTAACCGAGGCCTTGCAGTTCGTCCAGGCGCAAATCGACAGGGATCCGAACAATGCCGCGCTCTACCTCCTCCAAGGCCAATCGTACGTACAGGAAAAGCGGCTGGCTGATGCTGAGCGGTCCTTTTCGCGCTGCGTTCAGATCGACAAGCAGAATCTGACTGGATTCATTATGCTGGGCCAAGTTGAGCAGGCCCAGGGACATTCGACGGATGCAATCACGAGCTACCAGCACGCAATCGCAATCGCACCCAACAATGCCGGCCTTTATACAACTCTGGCAGCCACCTACGAAGCTCAGGGAAACTGGCAGGAAGCCCAAAAGGCCTATGAGCGAGCCCTGGCGCTCGAGCCGGAACAAGCTCTCGCGGCGAACAATCTGGCCTATCTCATGCTCGAACACGGCGGCAGCGTCAACATGGCACTCACCTTGGCGGAGATCGCACGGCGTGGCCTCCCGGATGTGCCCAACTCTGCCGATACCCTTGGGTGGGCCTACTTTCAGAACGGTGCGTACTCTGTAGCCGTGGCGTTGCTAGAGAAAGCCGTAAAGGGCGCGCCATCAAATGCAACATATCGCTATCATTTGGGAATGACTTACCAGAAGTTGAATGAAACAAAACGTGCGCGAAGTGAATTCGAGAAATCGATGCATCTCGACCCGAATGCCTCCTCAGCCGAAAAGGCTTCCCGCGCCTTGAGTGAGCTTTCCGGCGGTTGATCTCATCCGGAGAAGTTACAATAACAAGCACGGAGTTCGTGTTAGCGGAGGTTGAAAGATCGTCTTGCGTGATTCGCAGATAGCCGCTAGTGGCGATGTCTCAAAAGGAGAGTGGTTGTGCTCCCGTTATCGCTATGAACTGCGTGAAATCCCATCTGAGATTACGGGATCACTGCCGAGACTTCGTTAGAGTAGACGCTTTCGGTGCTGCTGGCGTCCACTGCTGTCGTCACGTAAAAGTAGGTCGTTCCGTTCTGCACCGCGGTGTCGGTGTAACTGGCAAGGGGAGCTAGAACGGGCGAAGAATTGATCTTTGCGTATCCTGTCCCGCTCACCGTGCTCCTGTAGACGTTGTATCCGGTCACCGTTGAGGTAGTGCTCGCAATCCAGGTTAGCGCTACAGAGTGTGTCACTTGGGCACTCGCTGTGAAATTCACGCCAGGAACATCGGCGCTGTTGACAATCACACTCTGGCTGAGCGGCGTAAACGTGAATCCTGTGTTCGTGGGAGTTACCGTGTAGGTCCCGTTGCCTAATCCGCTGAAAGTGTAATTACCCGCGCCGTCGGCGGTCGTCGTTGCAACTGCTGCCCCACTCAGAGTTACCGTCGCTCCGCTTCCGCCGGTCGTCGGACTGATTGTTCCTGAGATGCTAAAGGTCTGGCCCACTTGCGCTGTGGCAGTGAAATTGATTCCCGTGACGCTGGCTCCGCTGACGGTAGCTAACTGGGTGCTCGGGTTGAAAGTGTAGCCTGTGCGGCTAGGAGTGACCGCATACGTCCCGTTTGCCAATCCGGTGAAAGTGTAATTGCCTGCGCCGTCGGCGGTCGTGGTGGCGGCCGCTGCTCCACTAAGCGTTACCGTCGCTCCGCTCCCTCCTGCCGCCGGGCTAATCGTTCCAGAGATGCTAAAGGTTTGAGCTGCCGCAGTGAAACTTAATCCCGTTGTTATATTGGCACCGCTGACCGTTACGCTCAGGCTACTGGGGGTGAAGGTGTAGCCCACATGGCTGGGAGTAACAGTGTACGTTCCGTTGGCCAAACCGCTGAAAGTGAAATTTCCTGAGCTGTCGGCTGTGGTTGTGGCGTTCGCCGCCCCGCTGAGTGTTACCGTCGCTCCGCTTCCGCCTGCCGCCGGGCTGATCGTCCCGGAGATGCTGTAGGTTTGTGCGGGAGGTGGCGGAGAGGTCTGAGTACTTTGCCCACTGATGACGCCGGAGCAGCCCCAAAGAAAGGCCAGCGGCGCGAGAATCCCCATTAGGAGGAGAGCCCTGCGAAGGCGCGAAATTATCCGGCGCGTCTGTACAGGCGGGCTCGCCTGGAATTCACTTTTTCGCCGCCTCATCATCCAAGCGCCTCCAAACTCTGCCTCGACAATAGAGTACGGCTAGAGAAAGCCTGAAGGTACTGATTGAAAGTCCAAATTAGGTACAGGTATTGACCCTGTACGTTGGGGCCTCCAATATTTCACGTTTCTCTGCTGAACCTGGCCAAGGAAGCATTCGCATGGATTCGAGAGTCCGCATTCCGTCAGCGTTTGGCCTAGGCGATCACTCACCTGGCCGAACCAGTAAGTCGTGGGCGCCGGGCATTCGGCCCTGCGGCCAAGCGACCATGTTACAGGCTCTACTTCACTGATTAGCTTGCCTACAAGAGGAGGAAAAACCGCGAGAATGGAGCGCACAAACGACAACCCCTCTCCGGAGTCGGAGAGGGGGTCACAAGAGCAGGTAAGATCTACAAACTAACCATTTTGCGTGTGTCGGCGTGCAAGCGCGGCCAAGGCCAGCAAACCGACCCCAAGTAAGGTAAGGGACCCAGGTTCAGGCACGGACACAGGCGGCCCGGACACTACCTGCGAAATAATCAAACCGTTCCACGTATTGTTTGGCGAATTCGGACCGTACTGCGCTCCGACGTGAACTCCGCTTGCACCGATCAGCGCAGGGTCAATCGCGTTATACGTCCATGTCCATGTATACACCCCGCCTTGGACTATAGAGAGCGGATTTGACGGCAAGGCCGTGGCACAGACAAACGCCCCCGAATTGACACCACAACCATTGCCGTTAGAACTTAAGCTCCCAGTTGAAGCTGTCCAATTGCTCAGGGTGGACGGAGCAGCCGTCAAACTCAGCCCACTGATGCTCCCGCTGGGGGAAAAACCGAGGTCTACTGATCCAATAAAATCGTTAGTGGAGGTAACCGCACCGGTGATCGTAATTGTAAGCGTCGCCGACGTGGAAGTGATGTCAAATGAATACGTCGCCGCAGGACAACCAGAACCGCCACCGCAGTCCGAGAGTGTAAGCGTCCCGATCGTGTCCGCTTTGGCTACGCCCCCGAAAATGACACAGAAAACCAACGTGACCACAAAGCTCAACACGCTTCTCTTCATGCTTCCTCCGAGTTCACACGTCTAGTCGACGCTACGTCGACGTGGACATGTGCAATCAACATTCCAAATCCATGAAATCCGTGCGAGCCATTCATGCTTCTATCTCATTGATAATAAAAGGATTATAAAACACATCAGAGTGGCGACTCTCCCTCCAAAATTCTTGTATGCAAATGTTTTCCACTGTTTTGCGCCACTTTGCCTAAACTCGGCTTGAGGACCTCATTAGAACGGGTACTATTACCCATTCAAAATCCCTTGCCAGACTCTCGGTGTCGGGCTGCGCCAATGCAACCCAGAAGTCGTTTGCCTCGCGGGCAGTCGACCGGCGGTCGTGGTTGCCGCGAGCCAGACCGCACGCCGTCAAAATCTGAAAACTTCTTACGATTGGCAGTAACAGCAACAAGATTATCGGCTGACATCTCATCTCCGTATCTTGATAAGAATAAATCTCAGCGCCGTCGCGCTTGTTGTCTTGAACCTGAAAGAAATGTCGGCAATTGTTTCGTTAGTCTGCGGTGGGTTGCGAGGGGCCCGCGGCATTTTCTCGACTCGATGCCGGATTCTCTACTTCCCGCGTCAGCAGGCCGACATTGCGAATTTTGTAGATGAGTGCCCGATAACTGATTTTCAAAGTCTTCGCGGTCCTGCGGCGATTCCATTGGTTGGCCTGCAGCGCTTCCAAAATGTAGCTTTTCTCCCGCTCGCGAATTGCTTCCTTAGCGATCAGTTTCAGGGGAATCGCACCTGCGGCGACGTGATTCGCCGAGATTGTATTGGGCTGCCGGAATACCGGTTCTTGTGTAATGCTAGCCTCGGGGCCGATAAGCACATAGCGCGCAATGCCGTTGGAAAGCTCACGGATGTTTCCGGGCCAATCCAGGTTCTGCAGATATCGCATCATCCCTTTGGTCAGGGGTTCCGCCTTTTTTCCAAATTTTTTCTCAAATTGGCTGAGAAAGTATTCAGCCAGCAGCGGTATGTCTTCCCCCCGCTCACGGAGTCGCGGCAACTTTAAGCACACAACATTGATTCTATAAAATAAGTCGGCACGGAATCTTCCCATTTCGATTTCCTGCTCAAGATCCTTATTCGTCGCGCAAAGCAGGCGGGTCTCTACCAGTCTTTCGGTATCGTCTCCAATTCGCGAGAAGCGCCCATCTTGAAGAAAATGCAGAAGCTTGCTTTGCAGCCCTAAACCTAAATCTGCAATTTCATCCAGAAAGAGGGTTCCCTGGTGAGCAAGTTCCACGCGACCAGGCTTCTGCGCGTGCGCTCCCGTAAACGCGCCCTTTTCATACCCGAATAATTCGCTCTCTAGGAGTGTCCCAGGTATGGCAGCGCAGTTGACCTTCACGAACTGCCCGTTGCAGGCGGGGGAATGCTCGTGAATCCAGCGCGCAAGAACCTCTTTACCCGTCCCTCCATCGCCCTCCAGCAAGACAGGAACGTTGGTTCCGCAGATTGTCGCCGCCCGTCGCCGCACTTCTAGCATGGCCACGGATCGCCCAAACAGAACGTCATCCGGCGGTGGGGGATCGAAAGGTTTGGTAGTCTTGTTTTTTCTTGCCTTTTCCGATGACATTGGTCCAGTACACGTTCGAGCCACAGGACAAGATGCACATGATAGACCATTGAATGAGCACACCTTTAATGCCAGTACCGTCAAAATTTTAGCTGTAACTCTTTTATTTAGAATAACTTATAGGAAAGATTCGCCGGGTAGATTTGGTACCACCTCGGGGGTGCTTTGGTGGGAATAGAAATCGAAGAGTAAAAACATCTCCCACCTTCGCAAAGAATTTTCTCTTCTTGGCCTCTGTGTACGTCTCGAGGCTCTGACACAAGCGCTTTGACCTCTGGCATCAAAGAGGGACGCTATCTGGAGGGGAAAATAAACGCTTCCAGCAAATCGGCCCTGGCCTTCTCGTCGGATGCCACCACTCGCAAAATGTCGCTCACCGAAAGCATTCCTCGGAATCCTTTCTGCTCATCCAGCACGATCAAATGGAAGATGGTGTTCTGCTCCATCAGACGCAGGCATTCTTCCATCGTCATTTCCGGCGTCACCGTAACCAGTTCGCGCGTCATAATGTCTGAAGCCTTCATCCAGGCAGGACACTTGTTCTCCGCCGCAACTTTATCGGAAACATCGCTATGCGAGATCACGCCTACTATTTTTCCGCCTGCATCCACGACCCCCACTGAGCGCACCTGTTTCTCGCGCAGATACTGCGCCGCCTGATGCACGCTGGTCTCTTCGGTAATGGAAAACACTTCTTTGCGGGACCCGATCAGATCCAAGACTTTCATTTGAACCCTCCGCGGGACAGTCTGGCCGGATAGTAGGCCTAAGCCGGTCATCACTGCAAGTTGAATTCCAGTTCATGGCTGGCTGCAGCCAGAGCATGGAGGAAAAGCAGCAAGGAATATTGGCGAGCTTCCAGCAAGAGTTCCGGCGCTTCCAGCGGACTTGTGTCAGGCCCGGGCTTCCCCGCGGATAATATCGTAGCGCTCGATCATCGCCGCTACGCCCATGTGCGTATTTCCATCCTCCATTCGGCGGTCGATGCGAACAATTTTACCCAGGGCTCGAACAAATACCTCGGAACCGTGCGTTATTTCCGCAGGCAGAGTCAGCGTGATATCCACCTCCGAGCCAGCTTCCAAATTCTGATCGACGACAAAATACAGACCACGCGTGGAAATGTCCCGCGTCTTGCCCTGTTTCGAATTGAACGCCTGCGCGCTTGGAATCCGGATGATCATCGGTAAGGATAAGTCATAGCGTCGTGTTGTACGACGTTCCGTCATTCCCCCTGTCCTCCTCCATCACATCGCGCAACCAACTCGCTCGGACACCATCCACTTCTCACCGTTGCCCTTGCTTGCCACTGCGCACTTTGCGACTCGCTTCATCAGGTGCGACGAATCGAAATGAGCATACCTCGGCCGGATCCGGCCAGGCCCAAGTGATCCAAGATCCGATGTTCCTTCTTAGTTCCGGCGAAAGAATCGCATCAAGATGCTTCCGTGAATGCTGTCAGCCTGCGCCCAGGATGAAAATCCGGGAGTTTCGCGGCTCTAGCTGTGTCGTGTTCCGACGGCCGAAGCAGGTTCCTCAACCGCTGCCGTCGAAGAAGATCTCCTGGTGCGTGGAGTATCCAGATTAAATTGCCTCATCTTGTAAAGCAGAGCCTTGTAACTGATGCCCAGCATTTTTGCCGCGTCTTTCCGGCACCATCGTGTCTTTTCTAGTGCGTCGGCGATCGCTTCCATTTCCGCCTCGTCCTTCAGGCCGCGCACCAACGCCTTCAGTCCCTGTTCTTTTGGAGCAACCGGCTCTTCGCGGGGGGACGTCCGCTGCCGCGTTGACGTCATCTCCACCAATTCGCGCAAGCTCCCTTCGTCATCCTCGAGAATGACGTAACGCTTTACGAAATTCTCCAGTTCACGCAGGTTGCCCGGCCAGGGATAATTCAATGCCGCATCCAGGAGGTATTTCGAAGGTGCTGGTGCCGCCTTGCCGAACTTCTCGCTATATTTCTGCAGGAAGTGATGGAAGAGAAGCGGGATCTCCGTCGTCCGCTCGCGCAGTGGCGGCACGTTGATGGACAAAACGTTCAACCGGTAATACAGATCCTCGCGGAAACGGCCTGTTTTCATCGCTTCTTGCACATCAATATTAGTTGCTGCAAGCACGCGCACATCCGTTTCTACCAGATGTCGGCCGCCGAGCCGCGAATATTGATGATCCTGCAGCACATGAAGTAATTTCGCCTGCAGGTGCGTGCTCATCTCCGCGATTTCATCGAGGAAGATCGTGCCTTTGTTGGCCATTTCAAATTTGCCGGGTTTGCTGCGCACAGCGCCCGTGAAAGCGCCCTGTTCGAATCCGAAAAGTTCCGACTCCAGGAGCTCTCCCGGCAACGCCGCGCAATTCACCTTCACGAATGGTTGGTTTCGGCGCTTCGAGCGCAAGTGGATCATTCGGGATACGACTTCCTTGCCCACGCCGCTCTCGCCGCAGATGAACACGGGCACGTCCACCGGTGCGATCTGAAGAATCTGCTGGCGGATCCGTACCATCTGGGGGCTGGCGGCCAGGAAGCTCAGGTCTTCGGTCACTTGGTCGCAATAATCGCGCAGCGCCTGATTTTCCGTGGCCAGCTGCTTCTTCTGCCGGGACTTCAGCATTGCCGCGTCGAGTTCCGTCTTCTCGAACGGCTTGGTCAAATAATCGTGTGCTCCAATGCGAATGGCTTCGACGACCGTTCCTACCTCGTTCGAGCAGGAAAGCATAATGACGTTGAGGCTGCGGTCGATTTGCATCAATTCCTTCAGCGTCTCGATGCCGTTCATCTGCGGCATCAATACATCCAGGATGATGAAGTCGGGTCGCTCGCTCTTGTTCAC
>WNEY01000500.1_pt1 | contig 24624 bp, 27 predicted proteins | sample 5400531 | NCBI WGS metagenome assembly WNEY01 (sample SAMN13153338, study PRJNA577476) | soil metagenome | isolation source: 200 cm saprolite under Douglas fir tree site 1 | place: USA:California | collected 2015-04-18
GCTCGTGAAGAACGGGCGGTCGTCGGAATCGTTACGCAGAACCTCCCATTTGAAGTTCCCGAAGGTGGCCACGAGCCCCAGGATCTGCGCGATGCCGATCGCCTGGGGGAACTTGGGGTCGATCGTGATGTCGATGGTGCCGTCGCGCACGAGCTCGGTGAGGCTCGAGCCGCCGAGCTCTGCGGGGGCAGGCGGTAGCTCCCCTTCGGCGTCCATCCTAGCGGCCGTGGCATCGACCATGCCCCTTAGCGGTTCGGACTGAGTGCGCATGCCCGCAGGCGAACAGGCGATGACGTAGGCGACGAAGCCGGCGATCGTGTAGACGCATTGGTGGTCGATCTCGCCGGCGCTCAGCTTGTCCAGGGAGGCGTTATACTTCGGCTCGATCGTCTTCAGGAATTCCTCGATCGCCCGATTCTCCCGCAAGTAGGCGTTCGTGCTCCCGTCGTGGATCGCGCAGACCGCGCCTGCGTCCGGCGTGAAGACCTTGAGGTCGCTCTTGCGGATTGCGTACAAGAGACGGTTGCCGAGAGCCGGCGAATAGAACTTCTTGAGATGCACCTGCGAGACGTAGTGGTCGAGCGGCATGGTTCCTCACATGATGCCTCAAGTTGACCTCACTATATGAGCCCCCCACACGTACAGATCATCCAGACGCGCTCGCCTTCGACGCCCCGTCAAGCTCGCCGCATCGGCGGTGTTCGAGATAGAACGTGTACAGGTCATGTAGCAGCATCGTGCGGCGGGCCTACGGCGCGTCGGATTGGACGAGAATGCCGCTTTTGATACACCGCCGACTGATCTGCGGGTTACCTCGGGCGGGTGTTTCTGTTATCGACGAAACAGCAGGTCTGCCAGACGTCGCTCTCTTTCCGGATCTGGGGGCACGACCACTCCTGGTAGGCGCGCTCTCGGGCGGTGCGGGCGGGCACGGGGGGAGTCAGACGGCGGCCGGAGCGAGTTCTTCATCGCCGCGACCGCATGAAGCCACCGCGCGCACTGGCCGATCACGTCAGGCCGGTCGAGCCAAGTCACGACGAGCAGTCGATCGCCTCCGACCTCCAGGGTCTCACCTCCGTGCGCAGCAAGACACTGTTCCTTAGTGAAGCCGTGGTTGCCAATGTTGAAGCGGCCTCGATGAAGCAATACGACGCCTCGCTTCCCTTCATGGACGTACACGCCCTGCAGCGCTCTCGACAGCCCCGTAACGGGGGTGTTCACCTCGGCCACAATCTCAAGCGTATCGACACTTCGAGGATTATCCAGGCCGAAGGCATTCCAGTACTTACTCGCCCCTCTTAGCTCGGGAAAGGAGGCCCAGACCCGGTGCTGTTCATTCCAATAGAGGGGCGCCTCTAAGCGCCCGCCAGGAAACCCCAGTGTCCGTACACCGAGATCAACGCAGCCTCCTCGCCAAATCCCCGCGAGCCGGCGGCGGGCGCCTGCCAGATCCTTCTTGCCTCGGAGAATTCGAATCCTGAAGCCCGCCTTTCATCGCTACAGCAGTGGCGCTCAGTGTAGCATCGGCGGGCCGCGCCTAACGTGGCCGTTTAACCCCGCGTTCGCTTTCGTGTTCTACGCATTCCACGGCTCTTTGGACCAGCGGCCGCTCGCTTGATCATCTCGACTATTGCTGCCTACCGAGGTCCACGTCCTTTCGTGAGAAGGCTACGTGGGAGGAACACCCTAGGCGACAGGTGGGTCCGGCTCGCGCAGCTACCTACGCCTCTGCTGCCGACAGTTAGGGTGGCCCCTACGGGCACGGCCGGCGGGTGTTCGCAACGGCTGCCATTCGCGATAGGTATAGACCATTGGCAGAACGCATTGCCAGATGGGGGAGCGGGGCCATGGACAAGCCAGTGATCAAGGGACCTATCGACAGCAACGCCTTCGCAGTCCTGGGCCCAGGATCGGTGCCCAGGATCGGTTGCGCCGGCGAAGCCGGCGCTCTACACTCCGCATCGATCAGGAGGACCGACCGATGCCGACCGCGCATCTTCCCGGCGATCTGCTTATGTACTACGACGACGACGATTTCACCGATCCGTGGTCGCCGGCAGAAACCGTCATTCTGCATCACGGCAACGCCAAGAGCGCGAAGCTCTGGTACGGCTGGGTGCCTCTGCTCGCCCGAGATTACCGGGTCATCCGCATCGATGCCCGGGGCTTCGGGAGATCCTCGGTTCCCCCACCCGGCTATCCCTGGTCGCTGGGAGGATTCGCGACGGATCTCGTCCATCTCATGGATCACCTCGACATCGACAAGGCGCACCTGATCGGGAGACCATCGGGGGCACGATCGCGCTCGAGTTCGCCTACCGGTTCCCCGACCGACTGCACACCGTGACCACGTGCACCTCGCCCTACAAGTTCCGCGGGGTCCAGGCCTATCTGGACTATTACAACATCGTGAAGGAGCACGGCGTCGAGACCTGGGTCCGACAGACCGCCAACCGTCGGTTGGAGCCCGGCGCATCTGATCCCCAGCACCAGGAATGGTATACACAGCAGATGAGCCAAACGGCGAAGCACGTGGTGCTGGAAACCCTTGCGTATCTCGCGACCGTGGACTTGACGCCCATCCTCCCGAAGATCACGACGCCCGCGCTGGTCCTGGTCGGCGAACGCAGCGCCATGAATACGCCGGATCGGGCGCAGAGCCTGGCGGCCCTCTTGCCACGGGGAACCCTGGTGGAGGTGCCGGGCGCCAGTGGCTACGTCCAGCATTCCGCCCCGGCTCAATGCGTTGCGATCTGGCGAGAGTTTGTGCGATCCTCGCGCGCGTGAGGTCCTGCAGCCTCAGGGCCCGACGCTTTAGGAGGGGACGGACATGGGGAACATCCTAGGAATCGGTACGACCCACTACCCGCCAGGGCTGGTGCCGGATGAATACAAGCCATGGCCCCTGGCCCGGATGCTCCACACCGATCCGCGCATCCCCGCGCACTTGAAAGATCCCGCCAACTGGCCCGAGCCGATGCGGGCCGAGTGGGGGAACGACGAAGGGATCACGGCGTTCAAGGCGCATCGGGAGCGCGTGTTCAGCGCGTTCAGGACCCTCCGCGATGAGATCGCCGCCTTCCGACCGGACTTCATTCTCATGTGGGGCGACGATCAGTACGAGAACTTCCAGGACGACGTCATCCCGCCGTTCTGCGTGCTGGCCTACGACACGCTCACGTTTCAGCCGTTCAAGCGGCTCGGGAACCGGCCGAACATCTGGGGGGAGCCCGGTGACAAAACATTCACGTGGCCGGGACAGCCGCTGGCCGGTCGTTACCTCACCGGCCGCCTGCTCGAAGCCGGTATCGACATGCCCTACGCGTACCGGCCGCTGCACGGCGATGGCGTCGCCCACGCGTTCGCCAACACGCTGCTGTACCTGGACCTGGACCGGCAGGGCTTCCCCTATCCCGTACTGCCGGTGACGGTGAACTGCTACGGCCGCGACGTGGTGCGCTACCGCGGCGGCGGAACCCAGCACGCCGAGGAACCCGATCCGCCCGCGCCGTCGCCGCGGCGCTGCTTCGAGCTCGGGCGAGCCACGGCCCGGATCCTCAGGGACAGTCCCTGGCGCGTGGTCCTGATGGCGTCGTCGAGCTGGTCGCACGCGTTCCTGACCGAGAAGAACCACTTTCTCTACCCCGACCTCGAGGCTGACCGGATCTTGCTCGAGCACTTGCGCGCCGGCGAGTACGACACCTGGCGTGATGTTCCCCTGGCCCAGCTCGAAGCATCCGGGCAGCACGAAGTCCTGAACTGGGTCTGCCTGGCGGGGGCGGTGGCCGAGCTCGGCTACAAGATGGAGCTCGTGGACTGGGTGGAGACCTGGATCTTCAACGCGCCGAAGTGCCAGGCGATCTTCCGATGAAGGCCGTCTACATCGCCGAACCCGGAGGTCCAGAGAAGCTGATCTTCGGCGACCGTCCCGATCCCGAGGCGGGACCGGGCGAGGTCCTCGTCCGCGTCCGGGGGTCAGCGGTCAATCACGCCGATCTCGCGATCCGCGCCGGCCGCTCGGCGACCGGGGGGCTGCCGCGCATCCTCGGACTCGACATCGCCGGAGAAGTCGCGCGTCTGGGACCTGGCGTGACCGGGTGGAAAGAGGGCGATCGGGTCGTGGTCGAGAATCGCGTCAAGTGCGGCGCCTGCACGCCGTGTGTGCAGGGGCGTGACGAGTTCTGCGAGCGACAGAAGCGGCTGGGCGGCGAGCTCGACGGCGGTCACGCGCAGTACTGCAAGGTCCCCGCGGCCAATCTGCAGCGGATCCCCGACCGGATGGGATTCGAGGAGGCGGCGACGTTCCCGCTCGCGGGGCACACGGCCTGGCACTGTCTCGTCGAGCGCGTGCAGCTCCAGCCGTGGGAAGACATCCTGATCCAGGCGGTCGGCAGCGGCGTGGGAAGCTTCGGCCTCCTCATGGCCAAGGGCATCGGCGCCCGCGCCATTGTCACGGCGGGAAGTGACTGGAAGCTCGGGAAAGCCAAAGAGCTCGGCGCTGACGAGGGGATCAACTACACGACCACGCCGAAGTTCAGCCAGCGCGTCAAGGAGCTCACCGACGGCCGCGGCGTGGACGTGGTGTTCGACTGTGTCGGCGCAACCGTGTGGGATGAGAGTCTCGCGAGCCTCAAGCCCGGTGGCCGGCTGGTCATCACCGGGACGACGGCGGGGAGCCAGATCCCGTTCAATCTGTCCGTTCTGCAGGGCCGTCCGTTGACGCTGATGGGCAGCGGCGCCCGCAGTCGGCGCAGCTTCGCCGCGATGATGCACATGGCGCACTACGGCGGTCTGCATGGCGTGGTGGGGCGGACGTTCGATCTGGCCGACACCGCCAGAGCGCACGAGGTCATGGCCGGGCGCGACTTTTTCGGCAAGCTGGTCCTGCGCGTGCCGTAGGATCATCAACGACAATCGGGGCGCGAGCGCGTCGATTCAGGAGGCTCGGAACATGAACATCGTTCGCCTGTATACCGGCAAAGACGGCCAGACGCATATCGAAGAGTTGGATCCCACCACCCACCCGGAGTTGACGACCCTGCAGCCCACCAAAGGCATCGTCTTCCGGACGACCAAGCCCGGCCATTTCTCCGATTGGCACAATGCCCCGCGCCGGCAGTTCGTGATCACGCTGGCCGGCGAGGTGGAAATCGGCCTCGGCGACGGCACCGTGCGTCGATACGGTCCGGGTCACGTGACGCTGGCGGAAGACCTGACGGGGCGAGGGCACACGACGCGTGTCGTCGGCAGCGAGCCGCGCTTGTCCGTCACGATTCCTCTCGCGGACTGAGGAGGACGACCCATGGGACAGATCCTCGGGCTCGGCATCACCCACTACCCGCCGCTGTCGTACAAGGGCAACATGACCAGCCGCATCAAGCTGCTGCTCGCCGACCCGCTGCTCCCCGCGGGGCTGCAGTCGCCGGAGGGCTGGCATCCCACGATGCGGGAGCAGTGGAGCACCGACGAGGGCGCGAACCACTCCGAGAAGCATCGGAACGACCTGATCCACTACTTCCGAAAGGCCCGGGCCGAGCTCGACGCCTTCCAGCCCGACTTCGTGTTGCTCTGGGGCGACGACCAGTACGAGAACTACCGGGAGGACTGCGTGCCGCCCTTCTCGGTGCTGGCCTACGACTCGGTCGATGTGCAGCCCTGGAAGGGCCACCGCGGCGAGAACTGGTGGGACGAGCCCAAGGACAAGACGTTCACCATCACGGGCCACCGGGCGGGCGCGAAGCACCTGGTGTCCGCGCTGCTGAACGACGGGATCGACATCGCGTATGCCTACAAGCCGCTGCACCATTCTCTGGGTCACGCGTTCATGAACTCGGTCATGTACCTGGACATCGACCGGAAGGGATTCCCCTATCCGGTCGTGCCGTTCACCGTGAACTCGTACGGCCGCTGGCTGATCGGGGCCCACGGCGCACCGATGACACCTTCGCAGGCGGCGAAGCTCGCGGGCCAGACCGAGCTCGACCCGCCCGGTCCGCAGCCGTGGCGCTGCTTCCAGGTGGGCGCCGCGGTCGCGCGTGGGCTCAGCAGCAGCCCCTGGCGCGTGGCGGTGATCGCGTCGTCCAGCTGGAGCCATTCGTTCCTGGTCGCGAAGCACTCCCTGATGTTTCCGGACGTGGAGTCGGACAAGCGCTACTACGAGGCGCTGCGTGACGGCGACTGGGCGACGTGGCGCAACACCACGATCGAGGAGGCCGAGGACCGGGGTCACCACGAGCTGCTGAACTGGTTCTGTCTCGCTGGCGCAATGGCGGAGCTCCAGCGCAAGCCCGACGAATCGGTGTTCCTGGAGTCGTGGATCTCGAACTCCGACAAGGTGTTCGCCGTCTTCAGGCCGTGACCGCGTAAGTCGAAGGAGCAGGGACATGAAAACGGCACGGGCGTCGTACGTCGGCATCGTCGTGGTCGGCATCGCCGTGCTCTTGACGGCAAGTCAGCTACGGTCAACCGCTCAGCCAACCATCGATCCCGCGATCCGCATCGGCGCGAGCGATCTCGGCGGTAGGGTCACGAGCGCCAACGGGCCGGAAGCCGGCGTCTGGGTGATCGCGGAGACGACCGACCTCCCCACCAGGTTCATCAAGATCGTGGCCACCGACGATCGCGGGCGCTACCTCATCCCCGAGCTGCCGAAAGCCAATTACAGCGTGTGGGTGCGTGGGTACGGGCTGGTCGATTCGACCAAGGTTCGGACCGCGCCCGGGAAGTTCCTCGACCTGAATGCGGTGGTGGCGCCGAACGCGGCCGCCGCGGCCGAGTACTATCCGGCCATCTACTGGTATTCCATGCTCAAGGTACCGGAGAAGAGCGACTTCCCCGGCACCGGGCCTCAGGGCAACGGCATACCGGTCGCCTTGAAGAGCCAGACCCAGTGGCTCGACGTCGTGAAGACCAACGGCTGCTACACCTGTCACCAGCTGGGCAACAAGGCGACGCGCGCGATCCCGAAAGAGCTGGGTGATTTCAAGAACTCGGAAGAGGCGTGGGCGCGGCGCATCGTCTCCGGGCAAGCCATGACTCAGATGACCAACAACATCAAGAGGCTCGACCCTCCACGCGCCTACAAGCTCTTCGCGGACTGGACCGATCGCATCGCCGCCGGTGAGCTGCCCGCGTCGAAGCCGGCGCGGCCCCAGGGCGTCGAACGCAACATCGTCATCACCCTCTGGGACTGGGCCGGCCCCAAGGACTATCTGCACGACGAGATCTCGACCGACAAGCGCAAGCCCACCGTGAACGCCAACGGTCTGATCTACGGAACCCCCGAGGAGAGCACGGATCTCTTTCCGGTGCTCGATCCGGTGAATCACAAGGCGACCCAGGTGAAGATGCCGGTGCGCGATCCGAACACGCCCTCGTCGAAGCAGAACCCCATGACGCCGTCGCCGCACTGGGGACCCGGGCCCATCTGGGACAGCCAGACGAGCATGCACAACCCGATGTTCGACGAAAAAGGCCGGGTCTGGTTCACCTCGCGAGTGGGCGCACCGGCGAATCCGGATTTCTGCAAGAAAGGCTCGGAGCATCCATCGGCGAAGCTCTTTCCCCTCGAGGAGTCCAACCGCCATCTCTCCATGTACGATCCGAAGACGGGGAAGATCACGCTGATCAGAACGTGCTTCCCCACGCACCACCTCGTCTTCGCGGAGGATGCCAACAACACCTTGTGGACGAGCGCCGGTGGTCCCGGCAGCGGGGTCATCGGATGGTTGAACCGCAAGATGTTCGAGGCGACCGGCGACGAGCAGAAGTCCCAGAGCTGGACGGCCCTCATCCTCGACACCAACGGCAACGGCAAGCGGGATGATTACGTCGAGCCCGACCAGCCGGTCGATCCCACCAAGGACAAGCGCGTCGTGGCGGCCTTCTACGGCGTCGGCGTGAACCCGCTCGACGGCACCATCTGGGGCACGGTGCTCGGCTTCCCCGGGTACGTCATTCGGCTCAATCCGGGATCCAACCCGCCGGCGACCGCTCTCGCTGAAGTCTTCGAGCCACCCCTGCCCGGATACGGGCCCCGCGGCATGGACATCGATCGCAACGGCGTCGTCTGGACGCCGCTCTCGAGCGGGCATCTCGCGAGCTTCGACCGCCGCAAGTGCAAGGGGCCGCTCAACGGGCCCACCGCGACCGGTCAGCACTGTCCGGAAGGCTGGACGCTTCATCCATACCCGGGGCCACAGCTCATGAACGTGACGGACCCGGGCAGCGCCGAGGCGAGCTACTACGCCTGGGTCGATCAGTTCGACACCTTCGGGCTGGGACGGAACGTGCCGATCGGCACCGGGAACGCCAACGAGGCGCTGCTCGCCCTGGTGAACGGGAAGTTCGTCGTCCTTCGCGTTCCCTACCCCATGGGCTTCTACGCCAAATGGATGGACGGGCGCATCGACGATCCGAACGCCGGCTGGAAGGGTAAGGGGCTGTGGTCGACCTACGCCACGCGAACGCCCTTCCACGTCGAAGGCGGCAAAGGGACGACGAGCAAGGTCGTGAAGTTCCAGCTCCGCCCCGATCCGCTCGCGAGGTAAGCATGCCGATAACCACGATTACCATCCCTCGTTTCGCGACGGGCCCGACGCCGCCGCGCGCCGCGAGCGCCGACGGGCCCAACACGCTCCGCACCCGCGTCGCCGATCTCGTGGCCAAGATGGGGCCCCCGCCGTGGTCACGACGGGTCATCCAGGACGAGCGGCAGCTCGTGACATTGATCGCCAACCGTCCGGGCGGCGGCAACCGCCCGCACTGGCACGCGGACTTCGATGAATGGTGGGTCGTGATGGCCGGCGAGTTCACGTGGGAGCTGACGGGCGGCCTCGTCGTCGAGGCGCGCAAGGACGACATCGTCTGGGTGCCGCGAGGCACCGTGCATCACATCAAGACCGTGGGGACCGAGAACTCGCTCCGGCTCGCGGTGGCCATGCCGCCGGCCACGCATTACTTCACGCCCTGCGAGCAGTGCGGGTACGACGACGACGGCCCGCGCGAGTGGAACGCGTGAGTCGACGGCGCGCGGCATGACGCGCCGCCGCTAGTGTCCCGTCCCAGAACTCATGTTTAAGCCTTCGCCGCAGGCGGAGGCGACGGGCGGGTGCGGTAGGGGGCGCCGGGACCACGCGGTACGCGCTCGCTGCTCGGGTGCGGCTGGGCTCCATCCGGGCGCATCGCGTCCGCATGGGGCTCGGTGGGAACGGATCCCGGCGCCCCCTACCGCACCCGCCCGTCGCCTCCGGTGAAGCGCGATCGTTAACAGAACTTCACGGACAGGCCGCTAGCTCGTGCGCAGCTTGTCGAGGAGCCGCGGGTCGGGGTCGATGCCGAGCCCGTGGCCTTGGGGCACCGCGATGCGGCCGCGCTTGGGGTGGATCGCCTCGCCGAGTGGATTGTCGGCGAAGTCGCAATAGAAGCGCTCGACCCAGGATTCGGCCGGCATCGCGGCGATGCAATGGATCGACGCGAGGAGCCCCGGCCCGAAGTACGCCGAGTGCGGAACGACATGGACGCCGAACGCCTCGGCGAGGGTCATGACCCGGCGCATCTCGGTCACGCCGCCGATCTTGGTCACGCTCGGCTGGGCATACGTGATCGCCCCCGCTTCGAAGGCGCGACGAAACTCCCAGATCGTGCCGTAGTTCTCGCCGGCGGCGGTCGCGAGCCCACCGCGGGCGCGCACCTCGGCGAGCCCGGCGAGATTCTCGGGCGGCCACACCGGCTCCTCGATCCAGTGGGGCTCGAGCGGCGCCAGCCGGCGCGCCATCTCGACCGCCTGCTGCACCGTCCAGGGACAATTCGTGTCGACCATGATCGGGACCCCTGCGCCGGCGACGTCGCGCGCGGCCTTCACCTCGGGCACCGTGATCTCGTGCACCTTGATCAGTCGATAACCGCGGGCCAGCGCCTGCTCCGTGTAGTGGGCGACGGCCCCGACGGTGCCGTAGCGGAGCAGGCTCGCATAGGCGGGCAGGTCCGCCCGGGGGCTACCGCCTAGCAGGCGGTAGAGTGGGACGCCGGCGACCTTGCCCGCGATGTCCCAGAGCGCGATGTCGATGCCCGACAGCGCGTAGATGGCGGGGCCGCTCCGGCCGATCCCGTGCAGCAGACGCTGGACCTCGTCGTTGATCGCGGCGATCTGGCTCGGATCGCGGCCGACGCACATCGGTCCGAGGATCGTGTCGACGACGGCGCGAGTCGCCGGAAAGATGCGGTGGCCGAATGCTTCGCCCCAACCGGTGATCCCGGCATCGGTGTCGATACGGACGAGGAGCATATCGATGCTGGTCCGGGGTCGCCCGCCGAGCATCGGCGTGGCGCCGTCGATCTGCATCGGCATGGTGAGGACGATCGTTTCGACTCGCGTGATCTTCATGCGTGCACCTCGCGATCGATCACCGCCGAAAACGCGGTCATGAACCGCTGCATGTGCGCCACTGTCCCGATGGTGAGACGGAAGCTGCCGTCGATGACGGGCTTGCGCGCCATGCTCCGGACGAGGATCCCCCGAGCGCGCAACGCCTGCACGACGCCTTCACAATCGCCCGGAGGCCACACCAGCATGTAGTTGCCGCCCTCCGCCGAGCAGCGAACGCCGAGCCGCTCGAGCTCGCCGCAGGTCCAGGTCCTCGCGGCGAGCACCTCCGCGACGTACCGCTGCATGTGGTCGGGATCGGCCAGGGCAGCCTTGCCGGCGACCACCGCGAACATGTTGATGTCGTACGGCCCGGTCACCCGGCGGAGTCGGTCGATGATGGTCGGGTGGCCGACGGCGAACCCCAGACGTACGGCCGCGAGCCCGGCCGCCTTCGACAGGGACTGCAGCGTGACCACGTTCGAGAGCTCGAGCGCGGCCGGCACCACCGACTGTCCCGTGAAGGCCACGTAGAGCTCGTCGACGACCACCAGAGTCTCCGGGGCGGCACGCGCGAGCGCCACGATCGCCCGCGACGTCATGAGCGTCCCGGTTGGATTGTTCGGGTTGCAGATGAAGAAGAGACGGGGACGAGCCTCGAGCCTCCTGGTGATGGCGGCGAGCGGATATTTCAAGTCGTCCAGGTACGGGACCTCGTCGATCACCATGCCCTGCTGCCGCGCGCAGGGCTCGTAGTACCCGAAGGTCGGCACGGTCGTCAGGAACGCGCCGCCCCGCTCGCCATAGGCGTCGAAGATTGCCCGGATCGCCGCATCGACGCCGTTGAAGGCCTCGACGTGTTTCACCGCCACGCCGAGCGTCGCGGCGAAGGCTTCGTTGAGCCCCGCGTACTCCGGGTACGTGGCGTAGGCGTCGGCCGGCAGGTTCCGGATGGCGTCCACCACTGCGGGACTTGGTCCCACCGTGCTCTCGTTGAAGTCCAGACGCAGAAGCGATCGGCGCCCCTCGAGTGGAGCGACGTACGGCGTGAGCGCCTCGACGTCCGGCTTCGCTTTGATCATCGACCGTCCCCTTCACCCGGCATGGCGCTCGCTAGTGTACCGCCTCCCGCCACGAGAGCCTTGACAGGACCGATCGACGCCGCGCAACCTGGGCACGTCAAGGAGGACGGGCGATGCGTAATCGATCGAGCCTTCCAGGCTGGCTCCTGTTCGGGATTGTGTGCCTGGCGTTCGTCGGCTGCGGCTCCACGAGGAGCACGCCCGACAACCCGGTGAGCGCCGGCGGTTTGACCCCGAGCATCCCGGACAAGGAGGCGGGGCTCGTGGCCGTGGCCTCGGGCTTCGACATCGGCAAGTACAAGATCATCGCGGTGGAGAAGGTCCCGGTGACGGACCCGGACACGAAGGACGAGGGCGACCTGCGGTTTGCCGCGAAAATTAGCCTCGCCTTCCAGCTCGAGCTGGTGCGGCGGCTGCGCGAAAGCGGCCTGTTCGAGCAGGTCGTCAACGTGAGCGAGGCCGAGTTCAAGCCGGCCGGCGTACCCGCCCTCCGACTACGGGGTGCGATCACGCGGCTGGGCCGCGGCTCGCAGGCGGCCCGCTACTTCGGCGGCCTTTACGGCGCAGGGGCCACTCGGGCTCAGGCCGACATGCAATTCGTCGACGTTGCCTCGGATCGGGTCGTCATCGCAACGGCTGATCGCCGGCGGGCCACGATGGGCCTCTTCGGCGGCTCGGACGAGGAGCACCTGCAGGAGTCTTTCGACGACCTGGCCCGCGACCTCGCACGGTTCCTCGTGCGGCTCTCGAAGGGCGACGTCTCTAAGGACGGGCGCTAGAAAGTTTTTTCTTCAGCTCGGGGATGACGTGCTTGCCGAAGAGCTCGATCGAGGTCATCACCTTCTCGTGGGGGACCGTCTCGGTCGCCATCAGGAATTGCAGCTCGTCGACCCCGACGTCCGCGTGGATCGCGATGCCCTTGAGACAGCTGTCCGGATCGCCCGCCACGAGGACCCCGCGGTCGACCAGCGTGTCGGCGTCGATCTGGTTCCAGAGCGCCGCGGCGATCTGACCTGACCCGCCGGAGAGGTCCACCGTGGGCGCGCCGGCGCTTCCCTCGGGCGCGCCGGCAGCGCCTTCGGTCTTGAGATAGCGGGCGAAGTTCGCCTTCAGGTGCTCCGGCACGCCTCCCCAGGAGGCGACGAGCTGCTCGTAGAGATGCGTCTGATCCTTGAGATAGGGACGATCCGGCCCGAAGAAGGTGCGGAGCGATTTGGCCGCCAGCTCGCGGGCGCCCTTGTTGTCCCAGTCGCAGAGGGCCATGGTGGAGCTCAGCCACTGGTCGTTGATGAACTTGCCCACCGGCTTCGCGTGGCGCACGCGCTCCTTGTACTGCTTGATGTGCGGGGCGAGATAGGACGGCGCCGCCACGCTGAGCGCCATCACGCCGATGCCGGTTTCGGCGGCCAGCTCGTAGGTCGCCGGCTGCAGCGCGGCCACCCAGATGGGCGGGTGCGGCTTCTGAAAGGGCTTCGGGCGCACGTCGCGCGGCGGCACGTTCCAGAACTTGCCCTCCCACGAGAACTGACCGTCCTCCCAGATCCGGGGAATCATCCGGAGCGACTCTTCCCACATGGCGCGCGTGTTGCGCGGATCGATGCCCATCCCCATCTGCTCGTACGGCGCCGAGCGCCCGGTGCCGAACTCGACGCGTCCACCGGACATGTGGTCGACCATCGCCACACGCTCGGCGACGCGCACGGGGTGATGGTAGGGTAGGATCACGACGCCGAATCCCAGGCGAATGCGCTTGGTCAGCTGGCTCAGCGCTCCGAAGATGACCTCGGGACACGGCGACATCGAGAAGCTCGTGAGAAAGTGGTGCTCGACGAACCAGATGGTGTCGAAACCCATCCGATCGGCCAGGACGCACTGCTCGAGCGTTTCCTGGATGACCGCGTGGTCGTCGACCACCGGCCGCTGCATCTCGTAGGCCAGACTCAATCGCATGCGATATCCTCCATGTGGCCCCATAGTGTAACCGGACGGCGGATGACGCGCCCGAGGAGATCGCGGCCGTGGTGACGAAGGAGCGGTTCGAGCAGGGCATGACGCTCGCGCAGTACGTCGCCCAGATGTCCGCCAACAAGGCTCGCTTCGTCAGGGCTCTCGACGCCACCACCATCACGTCCGAAGAGACGCAGGTGCTGGAGCGCCTCGGCGCGACGCGCAGAGTCATGGTCATCACCGAGGACTGGTGCGGCACGTCGCTGACCGAGGTGCCTTGCGTGGCCAAGATGGTCGAAGGGAATCCGAACGTCGAGATGCGAATCTTCCTGCGGGATGCCAATCCCGACCTGATGGATCAGTATCTCAAGCAGGGTCTGTACCGCGCGATCCCCGTGTTCGCCCTCTTCGACGAGCACATGAACGAGGTCGCGCGGTTCATCGAACGCCGACCCGGCTGAATCTCGGTGCGGTGTCGCCGCATCTCAACGCCCAGGAGGTGTCTGTCGATGAGTTCGACACCGAAGACAAGCACGGAGGAGTTCATCGTGCACGTGACCGACGCGAGCTTCGACGGCGTCGTGACGAGCGACCGGCCGGTGCTGATCGACTTCTGGGCGCCGTGGTGCGGCCCCTGCCGCGCCATCGCGCCGGTGCTCGACGAGCTCGCCCGTGAGCTGGGCGATCAGGTGACGATCGGCAAGGTCAACGTGGACGAGCATCCCGGGCTCGCGGGGCGCTTCGGCGTCCAGGCGATTCCGCAGCTCATCTTCTTCAAGGACGGGGCCGAGAAGGACCGGATCGTCGGGGCGGCGCCCAAACGCGAGATCGTGAAGCGGCTCGACGCGCTGCGCGATTGACGCACCGGCGAGGACACGGCCGGCGCTCGTGCGTGACGCGGCGCTCTACGAGGAGATCCGCAAGGCCGGCCTCCAGCGCCATGTCTTGCAGTGGCAGAGCTTCGCCACGTTCTGTCAGTACCGCCGGGCCTTCGAGACCACCCGCAGGTATCTGAGGCCGGGCGCGGTGGCTCTGGACTGGGGCTGCGGCAATGGCCACTTCTCCTTCTTTCTTGTCCGGCACGCCGTGCGCACCGTCGGGTTCTCGTTCGAGGGCCCGCCGGGCTATCTCGCCCGCGAAGAGCTCTTCGAGCACCGGCGAGGCGACCCCGGGGAGCCCGTGAAGCTCCCCTTCGCCGCGGCCGCCTTCGACCTCGTGTTCAGCGTGGGCGTGCTCGAGCACGTCCACGAGGCGGGCGGTGAGCCCCGCGCCTCCATCCGGGAGATTCACCGCGTCCTGAAGCCGGGGGGCCACTTCCTCTGCTTCCATCTGCCCAACCGATACGCGTGGGGCGAAAATCTTCGGAAGGTCATGAAACGGCTGGGAGCCAGGGAGGAGTTCCACCCCGTGCTGTACACGAAGCGGACGTTCGGGGATTTGCTCCGCGCCTCGACGTTCGAAGTTGTCGAGGCCCGGCGCTACGGCTTCCTGTGGCGCAACCGCCTCAGCCGTCTACCGGGAATCATCAGCGACGCGCCTCCCGGCGTAGCCCTCATCAACTGGCTCGACGGCATTCTGGAGCGGCTCTTCTCTCCGTTCTGTCAGAACTGGGGCTTCGTCCTCGTCAAGCCGTCCGGCGCCGCCGAGGAATAGAGTCCTGCCGACCTCGCCCACAGTCATCGACGCGATCGGAGGGCTCCTCCAGCCGCTCCTGGGGACACTCGAGCAGGTGGGATGGGTCCAGCGCCATCTCTTTCCTCCCCTCGCCGGCCGTCTCGCCGACGAGCTCGCGCCCGGCGCGGACGCCGTCGCCGAGCCGTTGCGCATTCTCGAGGGGCTCGAGTGGCCGGACGATCTTCGCTTCATGCGGGATCGGCTCGTCGAGGTGGCGCGGCAGACCGTCGAGATCGTCGCGGCCTTCGTCGACGCGGCAGGCTCGCCCGGCGATCCCATCGGTCTCTATCGGGCGCTGCGACGCTTCGCACGGGTGCAAGAGACGCTCTATCCGCTGGCGCCGGCCCTCGAGCCGGTGAGCCGCTGGTTCCTGGAGCCGGAGCGCCGCGACGACGACACCCTCCTGGGACGGCTGCGGGACGGGGCGCTGCGGGACGACGCGGTCCGGGTGGGCGTGCTGCACGCCGAGAACGAGCGCGACGCCCGGGGCGGCTTCTCCCTCTACGTCCCCGAGCACTGGGACGGCCAGTCGGCGATGCCGCTGGTCGTGGCCTTGCACGGGGGCCACGGCCATGGTCGCGACTTCCTCTGGAGCTGGCTCCGCGAGGCGCGCTCGCGCAGCGTGCTGGTGATGGCCCCGACGTCGCGGGACCGCACCTGGTCGATCATGGGCGGCGAGGATATCGACGCCGCGGCGCTGCGGGAGATGGTGGCGTCGGTGGCCGTGCGCTATCCGGTCGACCACTCGCGCGTGCTGCTGACCGGTATGTCGGACGGCGCCACGTACGCGCTACTCTGCGGTCTCCGCGAGGGGATGCCGTTCACGCACCTGGCGCCGGCATGCGGAGTCCTTCATCCCTTCCTGCTGGCTCACGGCGGGCTCGCGCATGCTCGCGGTCGGCCGATCTACATGGTCCACGGCGCGCTCGACTGGATGTTCCCGATCTCGGTCGCCCATCTCGCGCGCGAGGCCCTGCAGGCCGCCGGCGCGCGGCTCGTCTACCGGGAGATCGAGGACCTGTCCCACACCTACCCGCGGGACGAAAATCCAAGAATCCTCGACTGGCTGCTTGCCGAGAACGCTACGGCTTGAGGATCACGCGCGTCGCGGCCGTCCCGGTGTTCTTGCCCTGCCACTCCGCGAACGCGAAGGCCTTGTTGACGTCCGCGAGCGGGAAACTGTGCGAGACGACCTTCGAGAGCGGATACTTGTCCTTCGTCCGCACCAGGAGATCGAGCGCGCTCGGCATGATCCACGGGTTGTAGTGCATCAGCCCCATCCACTTGATCTGCTGCGAGATCACCTTGATGGCGGGGAAGCTCACGGGCTGCGGGACGATGTTGCCGATGTCGACGAATTTGCCGTTGAACCGGACCATGTCGAGGCCTTCGACCGTCGCCGCCGCGATGCCGACGACCTCGACCACCACGTCGGCGCCGCGCCCGTCGGTGAGGTCCTTCACGCGCTGCACGCGCGCTTCGGGCGTCGTCAGCTCGTTCATGTCGATGACGTCGGTCGCGCCGCACTTCCGTGCGAAGTCGAGGCGGAGCGGCTGCTTGTCGATCGAGATGACCTTCGACGCGCCCTTCTCGGCGGCAACGGCCGCCGCGTAGATGCCGAGGCCCCCCGCGCCCTGGATGACGACGACGTCGCCGAACTGCATGCCCGCGTACTCGAGGCCGTGGAGCACCTGGCACATCGCGCAGTTCACCGGCGGGATGGCGTCGTCGGGCAGGACGTCCGGCACCTTGAAGACGTAGTGGCCGGGCGGCAGGAAGTAGTACTCGGCGTAGCCGCCGTCGCAGTACGGGTACTCGTTCAGCGTGTACTGCATGCTCCGGCGCTGGCGGTGCGGACAGGCGTGATGCTCGCCGCGCATGCACCAGTAGCAGCGGTTGCACGGGTTGAAGAACGGAAACGCGACGCGATCGCCTTCCTTCAGCGGCCGCCGCAGGGAGTCGGTCTGCACGCCGCGCCCGAGGCTGTGGACGACCCCGGTGAACTCATGGCCGGGCACCCGGCGCATATCGGGCCCGGAGTAGTTGCCGTCGTTCCGCCAGTAGTGGAGATCGGATCCGCAAATGGCGGCGGCGGTGTTCTTGATCAGGATGCCGCCGGGCTCGACCTCCGGGGTTGGCAGCGTTTCGAGCTCGAGTGGCTTTCCAGGTTGGTTGAGCACGACGGTCAGTCCCTTCGGCACTGGAGTCTCCTCCTCGGGTACATCCTAATGGATCTGCCGGCTGAAGTCGCCTCCTCCACCCGACGGCTTCGCAAGCGGTTGACGACCTTCGCAAGTTGGCCTAGCGTGGTTCGCGCTCGAGAGCGCCCGAGACGGCCTCGAGCGAGGAGAGAGAGATGGCTGACGTCCTCACGGTAGTCGCGAAGGTCCGGGCGGCGAAGGGCAAGGGCGACGCTGACGCCTTCATCTTCTACGAGCAGTACAAGGACGACGCGGCATTCGACCTCCACCGCAAGGCGCCCCACCTCGCCGTGTATCGCGAGCGCCGCGAAAAGGAAGGGCTCACCGAGGGCCGGCCCGAGGTGGAGATCTACAGATCGCTCACCGACTAGAGGCCCGCCCGGCGGGCTCGGCGGCGACCGGTCGGCTGTCGACGTTCGCCGCCCTCAAGACGAGAAACTACTGCCTCTACTGGGTCGGACTGATCTTCTACGTCCTCGGCCATCGGGCGGAGTACGTTACCTACGCGTGGATCACGTGGGAGCTGACGCGGGATCCACTCCACCTCGGCGTTCTCGGCCTGGCGCAGGGGGCGCCCCTGGTCGTCTTCCAGCTGCTCGCCGGAGTCCTGGCCGACCGCATCAGTCGGCTCCGGCTTCTGATCTGCACGACCATCTTGACCTCCGCGACCCTGATCCTCGCCTTCGTCCTGACGGTGCTCGGGCTGGTCCGCGTCCCGCACCTGCTGGTGCTCGCGGCGTTGAGCAGCACCTTCCGGGCGTTCGACGAGCCGAGTCGCATGGCGCTCGTGCCTCAGCTGATCGACCGCGAGCGGCTTCGGAATGCGATCGCGCTCGGCTCGATCCCCTGGCAGACCGGGCGGATGATCGGCCCGTCGATCACCGGCGTCCTGATCGCGGCCTTCGGCGGAACCGTCGGGTTCGGGCTGGCTGCGGTCGCCTCGTGCGCCGCGCTCGCGCTGTACAGCCGCCTGCGCATCCGCGAGGACACCAAGGCGAGCGACGGGCAACGCGTTCTCGCGCAGCTCGTCGAGGGCCTGAGCTTCGTCGGCCACAACTTCGTGTTCGCGAGCCTGATCAGCCTGGCCCTCTTCAACGCGCTCTTCGGCCTGTCGTACATCACGCTCCTCCCGGTGTACGCCGACCGGTACTTCGGGATGGGCTCGGCCGGATACGGATTGCTGAGCGCCGCGCACGGCGCCGGATCGATGTTCGGCACGCTCATCATCGCGACGATCGCCCAGCGCATGCTGCGCCCCGGCACGGTGATGCTGGCCGCGGCGGCGTGCATGGGTCTGGCGCTGATGATGTTCTCGAGGTCACCCGGGATGGGACTCGCGATGCCCATGCTGGCGCTCGTCGGCTTCTGCAGCACGTTCTACCTGACGCACGTCACGACGATCATCCAGCAGCAGGTGCCCGACCAGCTTCGCGGCCGCGTGCTGAGCCTCTACTCGCTCTGCTGGAACCTGCTGCCGCTCGGCGGCCTCCTGGCCGGCGCGCTGGCCGCCGCCGTGGACGCGCGCTTCGCCGTGCTGATCGGCGGCGCCATGGTCGCGGCGAACGCGCTCGTGTTGCTCACCTCGCGACGGTTGCGGGCGGGTGGCTAGGGTCTGAGCGAGCACCTCCGCGCGGTTCGTCGTGGACGCACGCTGACCGTCCTCGATCGCGACCGGCCGATCGCGCGCATCATCCCCTACGATGCGCAGCGCCGCCCGCGTTTCGGCTCCTGGAAAGCCTCGAGGTCGTCGAGGTCACCGCGCCCGTACTCGCTCGGGCCGCCCAGCCGCTTCCAACGGAGCTCGGCACGCTCGCCGCCATCCATCTCCCAACGGCGCTCCTCTGGCGCGAGCACAGAGGCGACGACATCGTCATGGCCACTCATGACGTTTCGCTGGCCAGGGCCGCACGGGCCTGTGGCCTCACGGTCGTCGGCGCCTCAGGCGCCTGAATACTGCACCGCCCCCGGAGTCACGAGCGCCCGTCAGCGCGGAATGACCGGTAGCGTGATGTGTGACGGATAGTGCTGGTCGTGGAAAATCGTCTGCTGCGCGGTCTGCATGCGCGTGGCGGTGGCCTGATCCTCGCCGGTGTTCAGGTTGCGATCGAAGCGGGGGAAGTTGCTGGACGAGATCTCGACGCGGATGCGGTGGCCGGGCAGGAACACGTGGCTGGTCGCCCAGAGATCGATCGTGAACTTCGACACCGCGCCCGGCGTGAGCGGCGCGGGCGCCACGCGCGAGTCGCGGTAGCGGGCGCGCACGATGCCGTCCGCCAGATTCTGGGCGTAGCCGTCGGGGCGGACGTCGACCAGCTTCGCCGTGAAGTCGGTGTCGGGCGCGCTGCTGGCAGCGTAAAGCGTCACGGCGATCGGGCCGGTCACCTCGAGGGCGTCCGACATCACGGTGCTCGTATAGACCAGAACGTCGGCGCGCGCCTCCACCGGGCGCTGATCCTGCACGCCCATCGCGATGATCAGCGTGTTACCGCCGTGCGTGGGCACGGGATCGTCGGGATCGTAGACGAACTGGTCGGCGCGCTCGTCCACCGGCGGCTCGTGGCTCAGCGTGCCGTCGCCAGACGCGCTGTTGGCCCGTCCGCGACTGTGCAAGTAGTAGGGCGTATAGCGCGCCCGCGCGAGCGGCCACTCGCGCTCGTCGCGCCAGCGGTTCTCGCCCATGACGAAGATCTTCACCGGTGGCTCGTCGAGGAGGCCGGTGTCGATCCCCTTGAGCCAGTGATCGAACCATCGGAGCTGGGTCTCGTGCAGATCGATGAGCGCCGCCGACCCGAAGTCGATGTCGCCCGTGCCGGTGGAGCTCGGGCTCGTATAGGGAAACAGGTGCGCCCACGGTCCGATCAGGAGCTTCTGAGCGGCGCGCGCCGTCTCCGTCATCGCGTGGCGCCGGAGGCCGCAGAAGTTGGCGAGGCCGCCCTGCAGGAAGATGTCGTACCAGGACGTCACGTGGTACATCGGCACCGCGACCTGGCCGTGCTGGCGCTCGACGTTGATCCGCCACCACGGCGCTCCGTCATCGGGCTGCCGTAGATAGTCCGTGAGGTAGCGCGCGACCGGCTCGAGCCGCTTGGCCCAGTCCATCAACGGCAGGCGCCGGTACGCGTCGGGCGACAGCGGCGGGGCCCAGGGCGTGGGCGCCGGAGCGAGCTCGCGCTCGAGCTCGGGCCAGAGCGTCTTCGTGAGGCCGTGCCGCGCGATCGAGTCGCGCGCCATCAGGATCGCGTACGGGATCTGCCACCCGAGCTCGAACGCCCCGCCCGAGTGATACACCCAGCACTCGTGGAAGTCGGCGGGCGCGGAGGCGGGGAACGACGCCACGAGATGGGGAGGCCGCGTGGGCGCGAGCAGATACTGCGTCGCGCCGAGATAGGACTGCCCCATCGTGCCGATCTTTCCGTCGGCGTAGGGCAGCGCAGCGGCCCACTCGACGGCGTCGTAGCCGTCCTGTGCCTCCCAGGACAGCGGATAGTACTCGTCCCCGTCGGAGGCGAAGCGGCCGCGCGTGTCCTGCATGATCACGACGTAGCCGTGCTCGACGAAGACGTCGATGTCGCCGGGCCGCCGGCGCAGGTTCTTGTCGTAGGGAAGCCGCGAGAGCAGCACGGGGTAGCGGCCGGGCGCCGCGGGCCGATAGACGTCGGCGCGAAGCGTGACGCCGTCTCGCGTCTTCATCGAAACGTCTTTGTCGATCAGCATGTCCTGCCGGGCTCCTTCAGCCGGATCCGGTTCAGGTCGAAGTCCTCGGGGCGGAGCGCCTCGACCTCGGGGTTACCGGGAAAGTCGCGTTCCTCCGCGAGACTCGCATGCTCGGCCTAGACAGGTAGCTGCTCGGCGTCGGGCGCCGGCGCCATCTCGAAGGCGTTGAGCAGGCCCGTCACGAGACCGTAGTGGCCGATGATCCCCGTCAGCTCCACGACCCACGGCACGCCGTAACGATCCTTCAGCGCGTCGAACACCGTCTGGTCCACGCGGTTCGTCCGCAGCAGCTGCCGCACGTAGGAGACGATCGCCCGCTCGTCGGGCGCGAGGCCGCTCACGTCCTTCCGATCTCGCACCGCGCTGATGGCTTCCTCGCGTGTGCCGGCCTTGCGGGCCAGCGTCACGTGCGCGGCCCAGACGAACGGGCAGTCCTTCTCCCGGGCGGTCGCGATGATGGCCAGCTCGCCCTCCTTGGGCTTCACCGACGACTGGAAGCGCAGGAAGTTGCTGGTGTTGAGCACCCGCTCACACATCGGCGGGCTGTACATCATGATGCTGAAGGGGCCGCGCACGCTGCCGCGGCCCTCCGCGACCGCGTCGAAGACCGGCCGGTGCTCGGGGGCTACTTGATCCTTGGTGGTGATGGGCGTCACGCGCGGCATGATGACTGGCTCCTTTCTGTGACCCTCACTGAATGAGTCGATCCGCCCGCTGCAGCAGCGACTGTGGGATCGTGAGACCGAGCGCCTTGGCGGTCTTCACATTGATGACGAGCTCGAACTTCGTCGGCTGTTCGACCGGCAGGTCGGCCGGCTTGGCGCCCTTGAGGATCCTGTCGACAAGCCTCGCCGCCAGGCGGCCCAAGTCCCCGTCGGTGGCGCCGTAGCTGGCCAGGCCGCCCCGCTCCGCGAAGAACGCGGCCTGGAACATCGTTGGGAACGTGCCCTTGGCGGAGGTGGCCACGATGAAGCCGGGGATGTTCAGGGACAGAACCCGGGGCGCGAAGATTCCGTCCACGTCGCCTCTCCGGAGTCCGCTGATAACCGCTCCCGCTTCCTCCTGGCTCCGCACCGGCCGCTCCACGAGCGTGAGGCCGAGGCTCCGCGCGGCGGCGCGGTACGGTTCCAGTTGCTCGGCGGCGTGCGTGTTCGTCGCGTCGTAGACGAGGAGGACGCGCTTCAGGCCGGGAACCAGCTCCCGGAAGATCTCCAACCGTTTCGGTGCGAGCTCGACGTCGAGCGAAGCGATTCCCGTGAGATTACCACCCGGGCGCGCCAAGCTCTTCACCAGTCCCAATTCCACGGGATCGCCCCCCCCGATGAACACGATCGGGATGCGATCGGTCGCCATCTGCGCGGCTCTCGCGGAATTGCCGCCTTCGGTCGTCACGATGATGTCCGCGCCGCCCCGGACGAGCTCCCGGGCGGCCGCCAGAAGCTCGGCGCTCTCGCCTTGCGTGAAGCGCACGCCGATCGTGAAGTCCTGGTCCTCGCGGTACCCAAGCGCCCGCAGGCCATCCCGCAACCCGATAATCGCCGGAGTCGATCCCCAGGATTCGGTCAGCGCGCCGATCTGGACCGGGCGGGCGGCCCGTTGGGCCCCGGCCGCGCCGCCGATCAGTCCGTGGATCGCGAGGGCGCTTGCGAGCACGAGCAGGGGGAGGCCGATGCGCATCATTCTGCGCCCGGCGGTGGCGCGGACTCGGCGAGCAGCGCTTGAATGAGCGTGCGGGCCGGCGGGCTCGCCCACTCGCGAGGCCCGACGGCGAGGGCGACAGCGCGCCCATCCCGGCCGACGAGGAAGGTCGTCGGAAGGCCCACCACACCGTACAGCGCGTTGATCTTGCCATCACGGTCGAGAACGAGTGGGAAGGTCAGTCCCAGCTCGCTGGCGTAGCGCCGGATCGCTTCTCGCCCCTCGCGGGCGTTGATGCCAATGACGGCGAAACCCTGCGGCGCGAACTCGCGGTGAAGCCGCTCCAGCACGGGCATCTCAGGACGACACTCCGCACACCAGCTCGCCCAGAAGTTCATGAGAACCACCTTCCCTCGGAGGTCCCTCATCGAGACCCGCCGAGTATCGATGGTGCTCCCACTGAAGTGGGGAGGCGCGGCGCGGGAGGCGTAGCCGACGAGATCGAGAGGTTTGAGGAGCGGTGCCACCGCCGATTCGGCTCGCGCGAAACTACACGGCGCGACGGCGAGCAGTGCCCACGCGAGCAGATGTCGCGACGCCGGGCGGACCCGCCTCACCGTCACGGTTTCCCGACGATCGCCCGGATATCCCGCAAGAGGGTGTCGCTGTACACAACGGTCGTCGTCGGGTTCTCGATGACCCACTTCTTGCGGATCACTCCTTGCCGGTCGATCAGAAAGAACGTCCTGACCGCGATCATCGCCTTCTCGTTGAGGACTCCGTAGGCGCGGATGACCTTCCGGTCGGGAAAGTCGCTGAGCAGCGGGTACGGCAGCTTCAGGGATTCGGCGAACGTCTGCTGCGAGAACGTCGTGTTGGCGCTGACGCCGAGGACCTGGACACCGAGGTCCTCAAAGCTCTTGTAGTTGGCCTTCCTGGCCGACAGGTTCGCCGCTCAGGTCGGAGAGAAATCCGCGGCGTAAAACTCGAGGAACACGAACCTCTTACCCTTGAAGTCGCTCAGCGAGATGTCCGCCCCGGTAGTACTCGGCAGCGTGAAGTCGGGCGCCGGCTCGCCAACCTCCACCGCTCCGGTTGGCCCTGGATTGACGACGACTGAACACACCGCCAGGGCGGTGCCGAACAAAACCCTGCCGAACGTTCGTCTGTTTACGGTCATCCGACAGCTCCCGTTCTGCGCCAGAGCGCTCTGTCCTCGTCCTCGGTCGTCCTGCCTTCGTGCACGTCCACAGCATTCTTCTTCAAGTCGCAGCAGTGCGCAAGAAGGCGACGAGAGCCTTGCTTGACGGCGGCGTCCTCGCCGGCGCAGTATCCCACCCGGTGAGTGACCTGGGCTCCAGCGCCTACACCGACCCCAACACACTGTTCGAGTCGCACGCCTGCCGCCGGCCGGGCAAGGTCTTCATCGAAAGCCCCGACCAAGGCTCGCGAATCACCTTCGGCGAGTTCGAAGCGCTGACGCGGCGCTTCGCGACTTTCCTCGCGAGTGAAGGTGTGCGCGTCGGCGACCGGATCTCGGTGCTCTCAGACAACGGGATCGAGGCGCTGGTCGCCTTCTGGGGGGCGCTCCGCGCCGGCGTGATCGTGAACCCGATCAACGTCGAGATCCGCGAGAAGCACGTGAGCCAGATCCTCCACGACGTGGCGCCGAAGGCCGTCTTCTGGAGCCGCGAGCTTCCCACCGACCCGCGTGGGCTCGGGACGGGCGGTGCCCTCTGGATCCCGTTCGGAGGGTGGGCCGCGGCGAGCCCGCCGGCCGACGATCTCTTCGCGCGCCTGCGCGCCGTGTCGGACGCACCGGTGGCCGCGCGCCCGGCGCGCAGCGACTGGTCGTTGATCGACTACACGTCCGGCACCACCGATGCGCCGAAGGGCGCCATCTGGACGCACGAGGCGTACTACGCCATGTGTGAGTCTCCGATCGACCGGCTCGAACTGACGGACGCGGACACGATCCTCGACTATCGGCACTTCAGCTGGTCCT
>WNEY01001060.1_pt1 | contig 24607 bp, 27 predicted proteins | sample 5400531 | NCBI WGS metagenome assembly WNEY01 (sample SAMN13153338, study PRJNA577476) | soil metagenome | isolation source: 200 cm saprolite under Douglas fir tree site 1 | place: USA:California | collected 2015-04-18
GCGGGAGCCGTGGCAGTGCTCTCGGGCCCGAAGAAGGGCACGGTGCGGCGGCGATTGGCGGAGTTCGTCACCGTTCCGGACGCGATCCGTGATCCGCGCCGGCGGCCTACCGCGCAGCTCACCGAGAAGATGCTCGAGGGCACCGAGTCGATCCTGCGCGGCAGCTCATGGTGGCAAAAGTTCAGGTGGGAGCTCGAAGTCGCATTGATCACCATGCCCGCAGAGCAGATCGTTGTCCTTACTGCAATCGGATCGCTTCTGGTGCTCCTCGTGATTGGCCATGTTTTCGGACAGCTCCTTGCGGCCGTCGTCATCGCACTCGCGATCCCGTTCGCGGTTCGCGCGTTCCTCAAGCGCCAGCTCGCGAGACGGCGAGAACAGTTCGCCGAGCAGCTCCCCGACAACCTGCAGGTGCTCGCCTCTGCGCTCCGCGCGGGTCACAGCTTTATCGGGGCGCTATCGGTCGTCGTCGATGACGCACCGGAGCCGTCGAAGGCCGAGTTCCGGCGCGTCGTCGCCGACGAGCAACTCGGAGTACCGCTCGACGACGCGCTGCACGTCGTGGTCGAACGCATGGACAGCCGAGAGCTCGAGCAGGTTGCCCTCGTCGGAGCCCTGCAGTTCGAGACCGGAGGCAACACGGCCGAGGTGCTCGACCGAGTGACCGAGACGATTCGCGAGCGGTTCGAGCTCCGCCGCACGGTGCGGACGCTCACGGCGCAGGGACGCATGTCGCGCTGGGTCCTGACCCTCCTGCCGCTGTTCCTGCTCCTGGTCATCACCCTGATCAATCCCAGCTACATGCACATCCTCTACTCGTCCACGGCGGGACGGGTCCTGCTCGTGCTTGCGGGCGTCTCGGTCACTGCCGGCTCGCTTGTGATCAAGCGGATCGTGAACATCAGGGTCTGAGTCATGATCATCCTGCTCATCGTCGGAGTGATGCTGGTCGGTCTCGCGGTCGGGATCGTCGCGAGCACATTGCGCTCACCGCAAGCGCGCGAGCAGTCGGCCAAGCTTTTGAGGCGGATCGAGACGTACGGGTTCGCGCGGCGCGGCGAAGGGAACGAGGACAGCGGCGGCGGCGTGCGCAGGGCTCTCGACGAGGTGGCGAGCAAGCTCGGCTCAGCCGTTGCGAGTCGTTCGGGAAGCGCAGGTGACGTGCGGATCCGAGCGGACTTGGTCGCGGCCGGCCTCTACCACATCACTCCCGGAAGATTCCTTGGCTACCGGATCCTCTGCACCCTCGGATTCCCGATTCTCTGGATCTGGCTCGCGGTCGCGATCGGGGTGAAGCCCGCCATGACCGTGATCATCACCCTCTTGGTAGTGCTCGTGGGCTGGATCATGCCGGCACGCATCCTTCAGGACCGCGCTCGGCAGCGCCTCAACGAGATCGACTACCAGCTCCCCGAGCTGATCGACCTGCTCGTCGTCACCGTCGAGGCCGGGCTCGGCTTCGTCAGCTCGTTGCAGACCGCCGCAGCGCGCATCAGCGGGCCGCTCGGAGAGGAGGTCCGCCTGACGCTACAGGAACAGAGCATGGGCCTTTCCATCCAGGAAGCGATGCTGCACATGCTGAACCGTGTCGACACGGCCTCGACGCGGTCGTTCGTCCGCTCGATCGTCCAAGGCGAGACGCTCGGCGTCTCGATCGGCCAGATCATGCGTGACCTCGCGCAGGAGATGCGCAGACGGCGGCGCGCGGTGGCGCAGGAGCGCGCGCAGAAGGCGCCGGTGAAGATTCTCTTCCCGCTCGTCCTGCTGATCTTCCCGGCGATGTTCGTGGTCCTGCTCGGTCCGGCCCTCTTCCTCTTCTTCAGGGCATTCGGTCATGGCTAGCCTCGCAAGCGTCCGTGCCGATCAGGTGGGCCGCGCATACCACACGCTGCGCCGTGCGGACGGCGTCGTCGTCTGCGAGCGGTGTCTCGTCGCCGATCGTCCGCTCTCGCGAATGAAGGGGCTGCTCGGTCGATCGGAGCTCCCGCCAGGCGAAGGCATCTTCATCCGTCCCTGCCGCTCGATCCATACGTTCTTCATGCGCTTCCCGATCGATGCCGTCTTTGTCGACCGGGCCGGAGTCGTGAAGAAGATCGTGACGAACCTCAAGCCGTGGCGCACCGCCGGCGCCCGATGTGCGCACGCCGTCGTCGAGCTCGCGGCGGGTGAAGCAGAGAGGCGAGATCTCGCGCCAGGCGATCACCTTGAGTCACTGCCCGGCAGGGCCGCCCCCAACCGAAGGGAGTAGGACGCGCGATGCAGGACGACAGGCGGAAACAGGGCTTCGGCAACATTCGACGGATCCACCCCGCGCGCGTCGTTCTCTCGGGCCACGACAAGCGATTCCTCCGGGTGGCGTCGTTCCTGCTCGCGCGACGCGGCTTTCATGTGAGCGCTGCGCCGACGAACGGAGAGCTCATGGGGCTCCTCGAGCGAACCCCGGTCGACGTCGTCGTCATCGACGGCAGCAACTCGCTCTCAACGGCAGCCACAACTGCGGCCGCGCTTTGCGCGCTTCACCCCGCGGTCCGTGTGCTCATCGCCACGGAGAACGGCAATCCCGGCTGGCGAGGCGGACACAGGGTGATCGAGAAATGGCGCGGGTTCGAAGACCTTGCTGACGAGGTCGAGCGCGCGCATGTCGCACTCGATAACGACACCACGAGTCTCGAGCCCGGCTGAGCGTGGACGAGCCGATACGGATCCGCACGGTCTTCGTCCGGGCCGGCGATCAGCGCGCGCGACTCGCGAGCTTCGTGGCGGTTCTGGCAGCAGCGGCGTGTGTCGTCCGTTTCGGCTTCTCTGCACGGGGCGGGATCGCGGCATACGTCACAGCGGTACTCGTCGTCCTCGCCGCAATCGACCTCGACCGCCGCATCCTTCCGAACACGATCGTCCTGCCGTCAGCGGCCATCGTCTACATCGCGCAGCTCGCCTTCTTTCCCAGCCATGCGCTCGAATGGACGCTCGCCGCGTTCGGGTGCGCACTCTTCTTCCTCGTCACGCTCCTGGTCTACCCCGCCGGGCTCGGCATGGGCGACGTAAAGCTCGGCCTCCTGCTCGGTGCCGCACTCGGCAAGTCGGTGATCGCGGCGCTGTTCTTCGGCCTGCTCGCCGCAGGAGCGTTCGGCGTCGTCCTGGTCGTCGCCCGGGGCGGCAGTGCGCGGAAGACCGCGATCCCCCTCGGGCCGTTTCTTGCGGCTGGGGCCCTGCTGACGTTGCTGGTCGGCTGAGCTGCGGTTCAGAGGCGTTCACATACTTGAACGCGAAATGGGCCGTGCGGCCCTTGTCGGGAAGGGCCTCCACGGTCACACTGGACGTGGGAAGAGGGTAGAGGAGGGAGACCGCTGCGGCCACCTCTTCTCTGGGGAGGCAACTGTGGCAACCAGGGCTTGGGGGGTCGCCGATTCCGGTTCCCGCTTCGCGGACCGAGACCACGTGCGCGTGGAGGCTGCGTCCGTGAACGGTATGGCGGACGTTGACACGCTGGAGGCATTGTTCGCTCGTTTCGAACTCGATCTCGAAGGCGGGACAGAGATCGAAGCCGCGTTCAACCGCGCGCGCAACCTGCTCGAAGCGTCCGGGAAACGTCCGGCAAGCCGAGCTGCGCTCGTCATCGCCGCCGATGCGCTGACCGCCGTCGTGCTCGACCCTGGCCGGTCGGTCTTCGAGGCCCGGCGAATGGCCGACAAGGCGGCGCTGCTGTCGAACGTGCCAGCGGAGGACGCACGGCTGAGCGTATTCCTCCACGCCGCCAACAATCCGCGCCTCCTCGAGCTTCCGCCTCGCATGGCGGCGGAGGCACAACTGCGGCTCCTTGCGGCACTTGCGCCGATTAGCGAGGCGTCGCTTTGGAGCGGCGGCGTGGCCGCAGATTTGAACTGTCTGCTCAGCGTCGGCGAGACCACGTCTACGCGGCGCGTGCGGTCCGTCGCCCGCCTCACGCTCGAGCGGGACACCGTCGTGGGTGACCGCTGCGCGATTCACGGCGTTCCGGTGCTTCGTTGGCAGCTTCCCTGTGCGGCACTCGTAGTGCGAACGAGCTCGGAGCATCGGGCGCGGGCACTCGCGTTCGCGCATGAGACGGCGGCACTGCTCGCGGTTATCCTCGAGCGCGAGCTCCTGCTGGAGCGAAACGCGCACCGTGAACGCACGCTCATCGACGCGAGCGAGAAGCGCCTCGTTCGGCTGGGCTTCGACCTTCACGACGGCCCGCTGCAGGCGATCACGGCGCTCACTGCAGACATCCGGCTGGCACGAAGCCAGATCGGGGCGCTCTCGAGCCGGGAGCACCAGCGGATCTTCGGCGGCCGGCTGCAGGACTTCGAGTCCCGAGTCGTGGAGATCGATCGCTCGCTACGGGAGCTCGCGCTATCGCTCGAGTCGAAAAGCGTCCTCGATCAGCCGCTGGGCGACGTTCTCAACCGTGAGGCCGAGTCGTTCGAGCGTAGAACGTCGATAACGACAAAGACGGAGTTCAGTGGCGACTTCTCCCACCTCACTCCGACGCAGCGCCTGACGTTCTTCCGCGTTCTGCAAGAAGCACTTACGAACGTTCGCGAACACAGCGGTGCGACCGCTGTGCGCGTGTCGCTCGAGTCTCGCAGGAACTACACAGAGCTGAGAGTGGTCGACAACGGCAACGGCTTCGAGGTCATGCGCGTGCTGATCGATGCCGCGCGACGAGGTCGTCTGGGGCTCGTAGGCATCAACGAGCGCGTGCGGATGCTCGGCGGCGCATTCGACGTCGTCAGTCAACCGGGCGCATCAACAGAGTTGATCATCAGGCTGCCGATCTGGGATCCACTCGAGAATGCACGTGAGGGCGAGCCGGTCGAGGTGGTCGTGTAGCTTCCGGCGCCGGCGGAGGGTTACCCCGCGTCACGCTGAGAGCTGCACCTCCATCTCGATGAACCGTCGTTCGGACGTATGCCTGCAAGAGCATCGTCCCAGCTGTCGTAGACAGGAAGCAGTGAGTCGAGGTGCGTCGTCTTGAAGAGCCGACGCACCTGTTCACCCGTACTTTCGGGCAGAACCAGTGCGAGGGCTCGTCCGCTGGTCGCGGCGGTGCGGAAGCATTCGAGCAGTGTGCTGACGATGGCTGAGTCGACAAAGGTGGTGTTGCCGAGATCGATGATCAGCGGTAGCGATGTTTTCGGGAGCGCGTCGAGGGTCCGGCTGAGCCGCTCCGCGTCGTAGGCGTCGTTCTCGCCCACCAGTGCGAACGCGATCACGTCGGGCGGACCGTTGGCTAGGAAAACAGTCACCGCATTCTTCTGCCCCGGTCGGGCGGAATCGAATCGACGTGGCTTGGCTGGTCGGCCCCGCCCGGGCCAGGTCGCGGCGAGCGGCTCGTACTCCTTCTCGTTTGCAGGCACGAGCCCGTGTAATCGAACCATCGACGGCTAAAGCAACACGACTCTCAACCGGAAGCCCGGGACAGAGGGAAGGTTGTTCGCTTCATTCCGGCGATGTACGTTTCTCGGGGTCGCGTTCCACCTGCCGGTCAACTACTCGGCGGCGTCGCAGGCGCGTTCAAGCCGTCGAGCCCGTACTGGTTCGGCCGGCGAGGAACTCGATCGTGTTCGGGTACGCGTACCGCTGCCAACGTACGAGCGGCCCCTCGACGTCCTGGTTGGTCAGAGCAGTTATGTTCATAGCCCGCCAGTCCGTCGAACTGTCCCAGCTGAAAACAATCAGCTCGTTGTTTCGGCTAACCGCCGCGAGATGCTCAGAGCATCATCGCTCCTCCAGCCCATCACGGGGGTCGCGCACCGACGCCCCCGAGATGGCGGTGACATCAACGAGCTGGGGTACATGCCGCCCGTCGCCGGCTAACCAGGTCCAGCCGTCACAGTCGTGGTGACGGTCGTCGTCAGCTCGGTCGTCGTGCTCAGCACCGTCCTCACCGGAAGCGTCACCGTTCCCGACGCGTGACCGTCCGCCCGGGCAACGTTACAGTCACCGAGACCGGAGCCGTCGTTGCACCGATACCGCCGTTGCTAGACAATCGTCCAGCCACGCTGGCGAAGCGCCTCCAGCTTCCGGTGAATCCTCCTTACCGAGGCCCTCTCTAGCTCGCCTTCTCGATCACACTCCGCATCTCGCCGGCGTTGAAGGCGCGCAGGGTCGTCGTCCGGATGTTCCCCTGACCGGCAACCGAGAGCAGTGCCGCCGTGGCAGTCTCGTCGTCTGGTGCCTCGACGATCCCGACGAGGTCGTACGGCCCAACGGTCCAGTAGATCTCTTTGAACGAGACGCCGCCTTGGCCCATCGCCTCCTGCGCCGCCTCGTATCGATCAACGGTGTCCTTGAAGTTCTTCACCCCCTGATCCGTCCAGTTGATCAAGGTGACATAGCTTGGCATCGCTCCTCCCTTTGAAGACGGGCCCATTCAACTCTCCCGGCCGCTCCCGGTCAATTTTGGCACCCCACAGCGACCCGGTAGAGCCGGAAGTGTCGCTTCACCACGAAGCCAAGGGCGCACCCCGGACTGCGATCGTTCGAGGGCAGGTATCGCCTGCGGCGCGAGCTTCTCGCGCTGACGGCGGCCCGGGCCTAGCTGCTCGCGCGGCGGCGCGCCTCTTCCTGCTCGGCGCCTTCGCCTCGTGGTAGGCGATCCGCTCGCGGACCCACTGCTGATGCAGCTCGCGCTGTGCGATCTCCTCAGGTGTCATCTTCGGAAGCTTCCTCTTCTTCGCCATCTTCGTCCCCCAGGCGGCGGCGGACGATGCTGCCGCCCGAGAGCGCCTTCCGGGTTGGCAGAGTCCTGGTATTGGCGTTGGGTCCAGCTACGCGCCGACGAGCTCGGCAGCCGTCTCGGCGAGGAGCGGGACGCCCGTCTCGAAACGGCTCGCGCGGGCGTCGTCAGCCGTCAGCTCGCCGCGCACATACCGCCCGTAGATCGCCTCGCAGAAGACGGCCGCCTTCCAGAGCGCGAGCGCCTCGAACCACGCCAGCGGCTCGACGTCACGGCCGCTTCGACTCGCGTAACGCTCGACGAGCTCGCTACGCGTGGGGAAGCCATCTGTCGCCGTGACCGGCGACGTCCCGAGCGGATTCACGCGGCCTCCGGGCTCGCTGTAGGTCGCGACGAGATAGCCGACGTCGGCGCGCGGGTCGCCGATCGCACCCATTTCCCAATCGAGCACCGCCGCGACTCGCTCCGGCTCCTCGCGCGTGACGATCATGTTTCCGAGGCGGTAATCGCCATGGACGACGGTAGCCGGGAGTTGCTCGGGCACGTTCGCGACGAGCCATCGCCCAACCTCCACCACCGTCGGCAGGTCGCGTGTCTGGTTCACCTCCCAGAGTTGCGAGAACCGACGCACCTGGCGCTCGTTGTAGTTCCCAGGTCTCAGGAACGCGGCCAAGGCCGGCACGCCCACGTCCGCTGCGTGGATCTCCACGAGCGAGTCGACGAGGTCGTCCGCCAGCCGGCGCCGGGCCGTGGGATCGTGGTCGAGCGGCGGCGGCAGCCTCGTCGTGATCACATCCCCGTCGATGTAGTCCATGACATAGAACGGGACGCCGAGCAGGGAGCCGTCCTCACACACGGCGCGGATGTTCGGGACGCGGATCCCGAGGGGTGCGAGCGCGAGCTGCAGGCCCGACTCGCGCACGACGTCGTGCGCCGACGGCGGCAGCGGGGGCCGCGGCGGCCGCCGTAGCACGTACCGCGTTCCGTCGTCCCGCTCGATCAGGAAGGAGAAGTTCGAGCCGCCGCCCTCGCCGATGCGGTGCGCTTGCAGCGGGCCTGATCCCAGTCCGTGCGCATCGAGAAACGAGCGGACCGTTTCCAGGATCAGCAGCGGCCGGAGCGCTGCATCGTGTGCGTCGCTTCGCCGCTCGACGATGTCCACGCGCGGATCCTGACACGTAGGAGGTCGCGGTTACTCTGGGTGGAGTGAGGGCAGCCCCGCCGGAGGAGTTCGAGACCAGCGCGCTGATCGGTTTCTTGGCTGACGGTTGGGGTTTCGACGTCGAGGCTGTCCACTACGCGGCCGTTGGAGGTGGCAGCTACCACTGGGTAGTGAACGACCTCAGGGGAACGCGCGGCTTCGTCACCGCCGACGACCTGGACCAGAAGCCTTGGCTCGGGGAGACACGTGAGTCGGCGTTCGACGGTCTAAGACGCGCATTTGACACCGCGGTTGCCCTCCGCGACGGCAGCCTCGGCTTCGTGGTCGCACCGATCCCCACGAGCCGCGGCGAGGCGGTGCGTCGAATCGGGCCGCGCCACACCATCGCTCTGTTCCCGTTCGTGGATGGACAAGCGGGCCGGTATGGCCACTACGACACCGCTGAGCGCGCTGCGATCGTCACGATGCTCGCCGAACTCCATGAAGCAACACCTGTGGTTGCTTCCGTGGCAGGCAGTACGGGTCTCGATCTGCCCGGTCGTCGCCATATCGAAGCAGGACTCCAAGAGCTGAACCAGACGTGGTTGGGTGGGCCGTTCTCCGAACCGGCACGGCAAGCGCTCGCCAGTCACGCGTCCGACGTGGCCGAACTGCTCGCCTTAGCCGACCGGTTCTCTGCCGATGTAGCGGGACGAGGCAGCAAGTGGGTGGTCACCCACGGGGAGCCGCATGCCGCCAATGTGATGCGGACCGGTGAGAGCCATGTGCTCGTCGACTGGGACACCGTGGCGCTGGCGCCTCCCGAGCGAGATCTCTGGATGGTCGTTGGTGACACCGCAGACGAAGCGACCCTCTACGCCGATGCGACAGGCCACCAGCTCGACCAGGTTGCCGTGAACTTCTTTCGTCTCGCGTGGGACCTCAAAGACCTCGCCACCTACATCGACGTCTTGCGGGCACCGCATCCCCACAGCAAAGACACGGTGCAGGCCTACGACGGCCTGACGAAATGCGTCGCGATTCGAGATCGGTGGACAACGCTGCTCGAATAGCCCGGGTCGTCTGGTCTCAGATCCTGCACCTAGTCCGGCGCGAACGCGTCGATCAAGGCGGTTAGCTCGCTCGGGGGACAGAACAGCGCGAGCACGGCGGTCGTGATGCCGGCGCGCGCAAACTCGGCGAGGCGCTCGCGCTGCGCCTCAACAGGGCCGAGCAGAAAGATCTCGCGGACGAGGGCCTCCGGCGCAAGCTCGAGCGCACGCTTGCGGTCGCCCGCAGCCCACGCTTCGACGACGGGATTGATCTCATCATAGAAGCCGAGCCAGCGGAAGAACTCGGCGTAGACAGGCACCGTCGCGTACGCGACGAAGATCCGCTTCGCGGCGGCGAGCGCATCGTTCTCGGGGCCGTGGATCGAGAAGAACCGGCACGCGAGCTCTTTCTCGGGCCTTGCGAACGCGTCGACGACCTGCGCGGCGCGGCTCAGTGGGAGGAAGTTCGTGAACGCGCCGTCGGCGATCCGAGCGGCAAGGCCGAGCATCCGGTCGCGCAGGGCAGCCAAGACGATCGGTACGGGCTTGTGCGGCGGTGAAGCGAGCTTGAAACCGCCGGCGCCGCGCTCGCCGGCCAGGACCGTGCGCACATATGCGACGGTCTCTTCCACCTTCGCGAGCGGCCGGCGGAACGGGATGCCGTTCCATTGCTCGACGATGACGTTCGACGACGCGCCGAGGCCGAGCACGAAGCGGCCGTTGCTGACGTTCGCGACCGCCGCAGCGGTCTGCGCGAGTAGTGCTGGGCCGCGCGTGTAGACGTTGACGATGCCCGTCGCCAGCCGCAACCGCCTGCTGTGCTCGGCCGCGACGACGAGGGGCGTGAAGCCGTCGAACTCCGTCGACTCGGCCGACCACACGCTGTCGTAGCCCGCCTCGTCGATCCGGCGCACCAGCGGCCCGAGCTCGTGCAGCGGGACGCCGGTGAACGGGATGGTCATCGCGATGCGGATGCGGCAGTATCCCCCGATGTTCCCGCGCACTGCACTGGTGACGGGGGGTGCGTCCGGGATCGGTGCCGCGATCGTCGACCTCTTGCGCAGCGAGGGCGCCGACGTGCAGGCGCTTGACCTCGCCGGTGGGTTCGACGTCTCGGACCCGCACGCGTGGGAAACCGTCGGTGCGGTCGAGCTCGCGTGTCTGAACGCGGGCGTCACGACCGGCGAGCAGGACGTGAGCCGGCTGTCGGACGACGCGTACCGCCGCATCCTCGGAGCGAACCTCGACGGCGTCGTCTTCGGCGTTCGGCGGCTGGCGTGCGTGATGGAGCCCGGGAAGCGCGATCGTCGCGACCGCGTCGCTCGCGGGATTGGTTCCGGCGCCCGACGATCCCATCTACACGCTGACCAAGCACGCAGTGAGCGGTTTCGTCCGAAGCGTCGCACCGCAGCTCGAGGCGCGTGGGATTCGCATCAACGCCGTCGCCCCTGGGTTCGTCGAGACACCGCTGATCGATTCCGCACGTTTCGCCGATGCGGGCTTCCCGCTATTGCAGCCGGAGGCCGTCGCGCAGGCCTTGCTCGCCGCTGCGCGCAGCAGCGAGACCGGTCAGGTCTGGGTCGTCCAACCCGGGCGCGAACCGCTCCACTTCCGCTTCCCGAACGTGCCGGGCCCGCGCGATGCGTCGGGCGCCAGCGTCGGCGCCCCGCCTAACTGGATCTAGACGGTTTTCCACCTGTGCGCTTTAGTCAGCGCCGCCAGGATCTGCCCGAACCGTATGCCAGCTCTCCCAGGTGATGTGGAGGATGACGAGGGTGATGACGAGACCGATGATCGGGTCGGCGAGGTTCAGCCCGAGGGAAACCACGCAGGCGCTCGCAAGCACTCCGAGACTGACAAAGCCGTCTACCCGCGCGTGGTTTCCGTCTGCGACGAGCGCGGGACTGTTGAGCCTCCGACCGGCACGCAAACGCACCTGCGCGGCGATCTCGTTCCCGACGAACCCGATGACGCCGGCAGCGGCCAAGAGCCACAGATGAGAAAGGCTGCGCGGATGAATGATGCGCTCGGTCGTCTGCCCCAGCGCGACGAGCGCGCTGATGAAGATTGCGAGCACGACCGCGAGGCCGGCGAGACGCTCTCCTCTGGCGTTGCGCAAAAAGAACGCAAGCCCGAGCGGGATCGCGGTGAGCGCATCCCCGAAGTTATGGACGAGGTCTGCCAGGAGCGCGACGCTCAACGTTCGCGAGTAGATGAACGCCTGCGCGAGCGCCGTCAGAGTCAGGATCGCGAGGCTCCATGAGACGGCACGGATGCCGGCGCGAGAGCGCAGGATCGAACGATCGACTAGCGCGTGCGAGTGGCCTTGGTCGTGCCGGTTGTGATCGTCGTGCTCGTGCGGTTCGTGCGTGTGGGTCGGATCGAGCGCGCAGGTCGCGGTGTGGCTCACGCGCCGCAGCGTACCGGCGGCTGTGCGTCGCCGAACCCTGCCTTGTAACTGACTGCTATTTGGCTAGGTGAAGCGCCAGCCCTCGCCCGACGCGAACGCCTTCAGGATCCGGCGGCTGACGACCATTCGGTGCACCTCGTCCGGGCCGTCGTAGATGTGCGCGCCCCGCGCGAGCGGATACATGTGGCCCAGCGGCGAGCGGTCGGTGAGGCCCAGCGCGCCGTGCACCTGCACCGCTCGGTCGATCACGCGCGAGAGCGCATCGGCTGCGAAGAACTTGATCAGCGAGATCTCGACGCGCGCATCTCTTTCTTCGTCGATCTTGTGCGCTGCGTCGAGGGTCAGCAACCGACACGCCTGGATGTCCGCGGCGGAGTCCGCGATCCAGTTCTGCACGGTCTGCTTCTCGGCCAGCGGGCCGCCGAACGCTTCGCGCTCGAGCGCGCGCTTGCACATCAGCTCGAAGGCCCGCTGCATCTGTCCGAGCCAGCGCATCACGTGGTGGATCCGTCCCGGGCCGAGCCGCTTCTGTGCGATGAGAAAACCGGCACCGCGCTCGCCGAGGAGATTCTCGGCCGGTACGCGCACGTCGGTGTACGTCACCTCGCAGTGCGTCGTCCAGCCGCGGCCGCGGTGCCCGAGCGTCGGCACCGGCTCGACGACGATTCCCGGCGCGTCGGCGGGGACGATGATCTGGCTCATGCGTCTTCGCGGTTCGGCGTCGGGCTCCGTGACGGCCATCACGATCCCGAAGGCCGCGCCCTCCGCTCCGGACGAGAACCACTTGTGGCCGTTGATCACCCATTCGTCGCCGTCGAGCACGGCGGTCGTCCGCAAACCGGTCGGATCGGCGCCGGAGACTTCCGGTTCGGTCATCGAGAAGAACGATCGGACATCACCCGCGACGAGCGGCTTCAGCCAGCGCTCCTTCTGCTCCTCGCTGCCGAACAAGTAGAGGATTTCGCCGTTGCCCGCATCGGGCGCCTGGCAGTTGAAGACGTACTGCGCCCAGGTCACGCGCCCGATCTCCTCGTTCAGGTGGGCGTAGGCGAGGAAACCACGCCCGGTTCCACCCGCTTCCGGCGGGAGGTGCGGCGCCCAAAGCCCTTCTGCCTTCGCACGTGCGCGCAGCTCCACGATCAGCTTCTGCGCCGCATCATCCTCGCGTCCGAGCGCCACCTCGTTCGGATACACGTGCTCCTCCATGAAGGCGCGGTAGTCGGCGCGCAACTCCGCGAATTCGACGGGGGCGGTGGGATCAGCAATCGCGATGGAGCGAGGATCGCACAGAATGTCGGCGTGATCGACTGGGATGAGGCGATGCCCCTGGCCGGCCTGCTCGGCGTCGAAGGTGTGGCCGAGACGCCTGGCGAGGTGCGCGCGCGGCTCAGGTGGCGGGAAGACCTGTGTACTGCGGGCGGTGTCATGCACGGCGGCGCGTTGATGGCGCTCGCGGACTGTGCCGGAGGTCTCTGCGCCTACCTCAACCTCCCCGAGGGCGCCGCCGGGACCGCGACCATCCAATCGAGCACGAACTTTCTCCGTCCTGTTCGCGACGGCTACGTCGAGGCAGTGGGCCGGCCGCTCAACGTCGGCCGGACGGTCATCGTCGTCGAGACGGAGATCGTCGACGCCGAAGGGCGCGCCGTGGCGCGCGTCGTGCAGTCGCAGGCGGTTCTCCGCTAGCCGAGGCGCTCGACGACCATGGCCATCCCCTGGCCGCCGCCGACGCACATCGTCTCGACGCCGATCGTCCGGTCGAGCGTCTGCAGGTCGTTGAGCAGTGTGTTCATGATCCGCGCGCCGGTCATGCCGTACGGATGGCCGAGCGCGATCGCGCCACCGTGCGGGTTCAGCTTGTCGCTGAACGGGTCGACTACGATCTCGCGGCAGACGGGCAGCACCTGCGCCGCGAACGCTTCGTTCAACTCGACCACGTCGACGTCGTCGATCGTCATCCCGGCCTGCTTCAGCGCCAGGCGCACCGCTTCGATCGGGCCGACGCCCATGATCTCCGGCGCCACGCCCGAGACGGAGGACGCGATGATTCGCGCGCGCGGCGTGATCCCGAGCTCGCGTGCGCGCGTGTCGCTCATGACGACGACCGCCGCCGCGCCGTCGTTCAAGGGGCAGGAGTTGCCCGCGGTCACCTTTCCGCCCGGCTTGAACGCCGGCTCGAGCTGCGACAGCTTCTCGAGTGTGGACTCCGGTCGTGGCCCGTCGTCTTTCGCGACGCCGTCCCAGGGCGTGATCTCCCGCTTGAAGAACCCGGATTCCTGCGCGGCGACGGCACGCTCCTGCGACTGCTGAGCGAAGCGGTCCATGTCCTCGCGGGAAACGTTCCAGCGCTCGGCGACGTTCTCCGCCGTGAGGCCCATCGGGATGTAGACGTTCGCGATCGGCGCGTTGTCGCCGAACAGCTTCGGGTGCAGCTCCTCGGCGTCCTTCGGGTATCCGTCGACCTGCGTGATCGACTCGACGCCCGCAGCGACGTACGCGTCGCCCTCGCCGGCGCGAATCGCGTGGAACGCCATGCGGATCGTCTGCAGGCTCGACGCGCAAAACCGGTTTACGGTCGTGCCTGGCACGGTCTCCGGGAGCTCGGCGAGCAGGGCTGCGCGCCGCGCGAGGTTCATCCCCTGCTTCTCCTGTGGAAAGCCGCAGCCGACCATCACGTCCACGATCTCGGAGCGGTCGAGTTCGGGGACCTGCTTCAACGCCGCGTCGATCGCGAACGCGACGAGATCGTCGGGACGCGCATCGACGAGCGACCCCTTGCGGGCGCGACCGATCGGCGTTCTGGTCGCAGCGACGATGACCGCTTCAGGCATTCGGTGCTCCCGCCGCCATGTAGACGACCTCTCCGACGAGCGCAGGCTTCTCCTTGCCCTCGATCTCGACCTGGACGCCGACGTGCCAGATCACGCTCGGCCCGCGCCGCTCGGCGCGAAGGAGCTTCCCGTGCAAGCGCACGAGCGAGCCCGACGGCACGGGGCTCGTGAAGCGAATCTTCTCCGTCCCGTAGTTGACGCCCATGACGGCGTCGCTGACCGACACGACCTCGCTGAGCAGCATCGGCAGCATCGACAGGGTCAAGTACCCGTGGGCGACGGTGGTCCCGAACGGGCCGTTCGCGGCAGCTTTGGGATCGACGTGGATCCACTGGTGGTCGCCGGTTGCCTCTGCGAAGAGGTTGATCTGTTCCTGCGTGATCTCGTGCCAGTCGCTCGTTCCGAGCTCGCGCTCGCCCGACTGCTCGAGCTCCTCGATCGTCAGCGTGGTCGTCATCTCGTCGTTCCTCCTTGCACGGTGAGCAACTCGCGCAGCGCCTTGCGGTCGGCCTTGCCGACCGGGGTCAGAGGCAGCGCGTCCACGACGTGGATCTCACGGGGATACTTGTACCCGCCCAGGTGCTCTCGACCGAACGCGACGAGCTCCTCGGCCGCGATCTCCTCGATCAGCGTCACGAAGGCGACGACTTCCTCCCCGTGCACGTCGTCCGGCCGTCCGACCACGCACGCGGTCGCAATCGCGGGGTGCTCCAGCAGCGCCTCCTCGACGTCGCGTGGGAAGACGTTGAAGCCGCCGCGGATGATCAGGTCCTTCTTGCGGTCGACGATCGTCAGGTAGCCGTCTTCGTCGAGGCGGCCCATGTCACCCGTGTGTAGCCAGCCGTCGCGAATCGTCTCGCCCGTGAGGTCCGGCTCCTTCCAGTAGCCCGCCATGACGAGATCGGAGCTCACACAGATCTCCCCGTCGACGATCTGCACCTCCGTCCGCGGCACGGGCGGGCCGACAGTGCCGTACTTCGGGCGTCCCGGTGGATTCGTCGACACCAGCGCCGAGGTCTCTGTCAGGCCGTATCCCTCGCGGATCTCGATACCTGGAACGCGCCGCAGAAATTCCTCGATCGCGCCGAGCGCGAGCGGCGCCGCGCCGCACGCCACATAGCGGAGCTCGGAAAGCTCGTAGTCCTCGAGCGGCTGTGCCAGCAGCATGTAGAGCATCGACGGCACGACAGGCGCGATCTGGCTGCGGTGCTCCTGCGCAAGCTCGAGCCAGGCCTGCGGCTCGAACCAGCGCATGAGGACGCTCTGCGGCCGGTCCGGATGATGCATGCCGACGTTGAGGACGAGCAAACCGTAGGAGTGCGCGAGCGGCAGGCAAGTGAGGGAGCGGTCGAGCCCGGGGACGTGTCCCGCCTCGTGGCCGCGGCGGCCCGCCTCCCAGAGGTTCGCGTGTGTCAGCATGACGCCCTTCGCGCGGCCCGTCGTGCCACCCGTGTAGACGAGCGCCGCGAGATCGTCGTCGTCGCGCGGGACGATCGGCATGTGCTCCTTGTGTTCCAGCGGCCCGAGGTCGGAGATCACGCGCACACCATTTGCGGCCTCGTCCGCGACCTCGCGGAACGTCGGCGTCGTGAGCACGAGCGCCGGGCGCGCGTCGGCGATCAGTCGCCTAAGCTCCTCCGCCGTCAGCAAGAAGATCGCCGGCGTCACGACGCCGCCTGCCCGCCAGATGGCGTGGTAGACGACGGGGACGTCGGGGCAGTTCTCCATCATCACGACGACGCGGTCGCCCGCTGCAACGCCGCGCTCGGCCAAGCCGGCCGCGATGCGCTCGCCGCGCGCGAAGAGATCGCCCGACGTGTGCCAGACACGCTCGAACCACAGCGACGGGTAGTTGCCGCGTCGCTCGAACGTCTCGTCGGCGAGACGCGCGAGGTTCCGCGGGCCGACGGCGCTCATCGCTCGCGCATCGACTGTCCGCCTGCCTGGTGCATCGAGGCGAGCATTCCAGGCGGCGCCGCGCCGCCGGGGAGGCGGTCGCGGAGCTCCGCCAGTAGCGCGTCCGGGTCCCAGCGCTCGTCGCTTGCAAACAGCTCGCCGGCTTTCCAGCCGCTGAGCATGTTGAGGACGCCTCCGTAGACGAAGAACACCTGACCGGTGATGTCTTGGGCCTCGTCCGCACAGAGCGCAACGACGATCGGGGAGTTGTTCGCCGGGTCCGCAGGGTCGAAGCCGTCCTCGGGCGGTGGGATCTCTCCGAACGCGGCCTCGGTCATGCGCGTGCGCGCGTTCGGCGCGATCGCGTTCACGGTCACGCCGTACCGCTGGAGCTCCTGCGCGGCGATCAGCGTGAAGCCGACGATCCCGGCTTTCGCTGCGCCGTAGTTCACCTGGCCGACGTTGCCGAAGACGCCCGAGGGGCTCGACGTGTTGATCACGCGTGCGGCCACCTGATCGCCCGCTTTCGAGCGCTCGCGCCAGTGGGCCGCCGCATGCCGCGTCGGCGCGAAATGGCCCTTCAGATGCACCTCGATCACCGCATCCCATTCGTGCTCCTCCATGTTGACGAGCATGCGGTCACGCAGGATCCCTGCGTTGTTGACGAGGATGTCCAGGCGGCCGAATGCAGCGATAGCGCCGTCGATCATCCGCTTCGCGCCGGCGAAGTCGGCGACATTCTCGCCGTTCGCAACCGCCTCGCCGCCGAGCGCCTCGATCTCTCGCACGACGTCGTGCGCCGGGCCGGCGTCGGCGCCTTCGCCCGCCAGCGACGCGCCGAGGTCGTTGACGACGATCTTTGCGCCGGCACGTGCGAGCGCAAGGGCGTGCTCCCTGCCGATCCCGCGACCCGCGCCCGTGACGACCGCGACCTTTCCGTCAAGCTTGGGCATTACCGCCTCCTAGTGCCCCTGCCAGTGATGCTGCCGGCAAGTATTGCTGGGAGGGGCACTAGGTGAAAGCGCTCTCGCCGGTGAGCGCCCGTCCGATGATGAGCTTATGGATCTGGGTCCATTCAGAGCGTGGGGGCCGGCGTGGATTCCGCCGGCCCCACGTGCGATCGTTCAGCGTCCCTTGATCAGGGGCCCGAACTCGTTGAACGTCCCGTTGGCATACCGAACGAGCTTCACCTGCGAGATCGGGAAGTGATCCAGCTTGCCGGTCTTGACCTTGACTCCCTTGATCATGAACGGGTTCACCCAGTTCATGTGCTGCGTCGCGCTGATCAACGAGGCCCGCGTCGGGTTCTTGCCCGCGTTGTAGAGCAGCTTCACGGCGTCGTACGCCTTGGCCATCCCGTAGAAGTAGAACGTGTTCTTCGGGTCGGCACCGCTCGGGCCGTACGTCGCGAGGATGCTCTGGTACTGCTTGACGATCGGATCGTCCGCGTACTTCGGGTTGGCATTGTTCTTCAGGTAGCCACTGCTAACCGCGCCGTTGACGAACTCCGGACCGGCGCGCGAAGCAACCGCCTGCATGACCGTGTCGATCGCGGACACGGAGTTGATGACGATCGTGTCCGGCTTCCAGTTGAGCGCCTTCGCCGTCGCGATTGCGCGAACGGTCGGCGTCGGAATCGATAGCAGCACCCACGTGTCCGCTCCCGAGGCCTTCTGCCTCGCGAGCTGCGATGCATAGCTCGTGTCGGTCGTTTCGTAGCTCTGTTCCGAGACGATGAGGCTCTTCTTCGCACCGAGGCCGATCTTCAGGCCGCGGAGGTAGTCCTTGCCGTAGTCGTCGTTCTGGTAGAAGACCGCGATCTTCGCAGTCGGCGCGTTCTTCTTGATCCACTCACCGTATGCACGCCCCTCGGCGATGTAGTCCGGCTGCCAGCCGATCGTGTACGGGAACTCCTTGTACTGGAGACCCCAGTAGCTCGCGCCCGTGGAGACGAGGACCTGCGGGATTTTCCGCTCGTTCAGGAGCGGTCGAATCGCCAGGTTCTGCTCGGTGCCCAGTGGGCCGACGTCCGCGAAGACCTTGTCCTCGAGGATCAGCTTGTTCGTCAGCTGCACCGTCTGGGCGGGGTTGTACCCGTCGTCGTAGTACTTCCAGATGATCTGGCGTCCTCTGACGCCCTTCTTTCCGTCGGGTCCCCTGTGCGCGTTGACCCAGTTGAAGTAGGCCTCCATGCCGCGTGGAATCGGTGCGTAGAGCGACGCCGGCCCGCTCAGCGGGAAGGTCCCGCCGATCGTGATCGACGACGCCGTGACGCCCGGCGTCGCCGTCGGCGCCGTGGCTATCTGCACGCGTCCGAATGCGCCGGGGATGCTCACGGCCAACGATGCGAGAACGGCCGCAAGCGCAATCAGCGCTCTGTTCACGAGTCTCCCTCCTCCTCCGATTTCAGCTTCTCGGTACTCGTATGCGACGGCCGCTCAAGCGGTTTCTCTATGTCGCACCTCCTGGTACGGAGCATTCTTGGCTCACCATGAGCCAGGCTGTCAAGGTCGGTCAGTACGTCGAACGCCATCACGCTGCCTCGCCGGAGGTCAACCGCTCGTAGGCGGGGAGTGTCAGGAACTCGGCGAACTCGCCGGCGAGCGCCACTTCCGCGAAGACCTCCGCCGCGGTCTCGTACCCTGGGCCGAGTTTCTCGAGCTCCTCGCGCTCGAGCTCGAGCACCCGCTTGCGGGCGACGCGGCTGTGCCGCACCCACTGCCAGACCTCCATCAGGTTGTTGATCGCGGCCGCGCCGACCCCGTTCAGCCAGGAGGCGATGTACTGGATGCCGATGGAGACGTTGAGGCGGACCCCCTCCTCGGTGACCTCGCCGGGTGTGGCGGCAACGTCCAGCAGATCGCCGGCCGCGACCGAGACGTCGTCGCGCTGCCTGTCGACCTGATTCGGTCGCTCGCCGAGCGCGTCGTCGAACACGCCCAGCGCAACGGAAACGAGATCGGGGTGCGCGACCCAGGTCCCGTCGAAGCCGTCGCCGGCCTCGCGCAGCTTGTCCTCCCGCACCTTCGTGAGCGCGACCTCGTTGACTTCGGGGTCGCGCCGGCTCGGGATGAACGCGGCCATCCCGCCGATCGCATGTGCGCCGCGTCGGTGGCAGGTCTTGACCAGCAGCTCCGTGTAGGCACGCATGAACGGCACGCTCATCGTCACGAGCGGGCGGTCCGGGAGCACGAACTCCGGCCGCTCGCGGAACTTCTTGATGATGGAGAACATGTAGTCCCAGCGGCCCGCGTTCAGCCCGGCGGAATGCTCTCTCAGCTCGTAGAGGATCTCGTCCATCTCGAAGGCGGCCAGGATCGTTTCGACGAGGACCGTGGCCCGGATCGTCCCGCGCGGGATCGACAGCCGCTCCTGCGCGAAGAGAAAGACGTCGTTCCACAGACGCGCCTCGAGGTGCGACTCGAGCTTGGGGAGGTAGAAGTACGGGCCCGATCCCGCGTCGAGTTGACGCTGACCACAATGAAACAGATAGAGGCCGAAGTCGAACAGGCTGGCCGAGACGGGCTCGCTGTCGACCAGCAGGTGCTTCTCGGGCAAGTGCCAGCCGCGTGGTCGGACCAGCAGGGTCGCGATCTCGTCCTGTAGGCGGTATTGCTTTTCGCCGGTGTCCAGCGAGATCGTGCGATCGATCGCATCGATCAGGTTTGCCTGCCCTTCGACACAGTTCCGCCAGGTCGGCGAGTTCGCATCCTCGAAATCGGCCATGAACATCTGTGCGCCCGAGTTCAAGGCGTTGATCACCATCTTCCGGTCGACGGGCCCCGTGATCTCGACCCGCCGATCGAGGAGATCGCGCGGTACCGGCGCAACACGCCAGTCCGGGTCTTCTCGTAAGGCGCGGGTCCCCTCCAGGAAGTCCGGCAGCTCGCCGGCGGCGATCCGCTCCTGTCGTTCCACTCGGGCCGCCAGCAGCTCCAACCGAGTCGCGTTGAACTCGCGCTGCAGGCCGGCGACGAAGGCGAGGGCTTCCGGCGTCAGGATTCGGGCCCCGGCTTCGCCGGCGCGGCCCAAAACCTCGACGCTGCTGGTGGTCATCGGGAGAGACATATCGCAATGAGCTCCTGGTGGCCACCGTAGGCCCCGACCGCCGCAACGTCATCGTCTACACGAGCCAACTTCGGGCCCAGGGTTTGTTCGCAGGCCACAACCACGAGCTTTGGGCCGCAGGGAACGGCTGCCTCTTGATTGACAGCGCACAAGCGGCGGAGCAGGATTCTCGCGTGGAGGGCGGCGTTCAAATGCTTGTCGGTAGCGAGGCCGTCACCGCCAGACGTGCGTCCATCCTTGCCACTCTGCTCGGGCGCATCGACGAGCTGACGGAGGCGGGCGTCGCGGCGATCCGCGCCGAGATTCCGGCCTACGCCGCCCAACGCGACGAGCGGTTCCTGGCCGACCTCGCCAACCAGGTCCGCCTGGTCTACAGCACGAACCTCTCCTCGATGCTCGAAGAGCGGGCGGTGACGCCTGACGACATCGCCTTCATCCGCGGGGCGGCGATGCGGCGCGCGGAGATCGGCTTCGCGCTCGAGGACTACCTCGCCGCCTATCGCGTCGGGCAGCAGGTGCTCTGGGACGCGATCGTCGACTGCGCCGGCGAATCGCCCGGGGGCCACGAGGCCGCGCTGACGCTGGCGGCGCCGCTGATGCGCTTCATCAACTTCGCCAGCACGCACGCGGGGCAGGGCCATGTCGAGTTCCGGCAGCAGGCGGTCGCCGAAGCGGACCGTCACCGCCGCGACCTCCTCGCGCGCCGCGTCGTCGATCCGAGCCTGCAAACCTTCCTCGACGAGGATCTGGCCCGCGGTGGCGTTCTAAGCTCGACGGTGTAGGCGTTTGCCCGCGCCGACCTAAACCTCCGCGCCGCGGCCGAGCAGTTGCAGTGCATCCGAACACGGCGCAGTACCGCCTGCGTCGCACGAAGAAAGGACGGGGCGGAACCCGCGACGAATCGCCGACCTCCTCGACCTGCTGGTCGCGATCGAGTTGGAACGGACGTCGTCGACTCCGACGGCCTGAAGGGAAAGGAGTCAGACCGCGTACCTCTCACGCGTTTCAATCACCCACCACTTGCGCATGGCGCGTGCATCGGCTGTCCGAAGCTGCGGATTCGCCATTCCTCGAACGCCCGGCCCGCTGCGTCCTTGGGGATGAGGGCACGTAACTCGTCGTTGCAGGGGAGCGGCGTGGCGTAGAAGTTGAGGTTCAGCCCGAGCTCAGACGGTGCACCGAACGTCGCGGTCGATATGGTTTTCCCGCTGCTGAGAACAATGTCCACCTCCGCGACCTGTGACGCGGTCGGTCCGGCGATCCAGTTCGGGAAGCTCTCGTTGGCAGCGCCGTTGACGAAAGCGATCCAGTGCAGCTTGGGAGACGTCTGCGGCTGGGGTGCGAGGCCACGGAGCGGGACGCCACATGCCAGCGCTGCTCCACTGCCACCGTTCTCTTTACGCCAGTTCGGCGTCAACCTAAAGCAGACGTTCCCCTCACTGCGATAGGCCGTCAGCGCCCATGGCACTCCATTCCAGCTGTCGGCCTTGACGACAACGACCGTGCCTTCCGGCTTGGGCGCACCTGGCGTGCGGGTGAACCACCAGCTCTCTGAGGTCGCGAGCGCGATCAACGGCACGAGGAGCGCTCCGAACGCGATTGCAGCCACGGCGAAGAACCGCCGTCTTCGAAAGCCACCCCCTCCGGCCGTGTTCCGAAGTTCTTCTGATTCCGCACGGTGCAGCACGTCGGCCCAGTCGGGCCGCTCCTCGAGCCTAGTCCGGACATGGTCATCGAGGAGAGTTTGGATAACCGGGTCACTGTTGCTCATCGATGTGCCTCCTCAAATGACCGTCGTATGGCGGCGTGCCCTTTGTGCAAGGTCGCGGCGACAGTTCCAACTTCAATGTTGAGCGCCGCGGCGATACCGCGGTAGTCAAGATCTGCGTAATAGCGAAGGAAGAGGACGAGCCGCTGACGATCTGGCAGTGACGCCAAAAGCATCCCGAAATCGCGGGCGTGCTCAGGTGGTGGATCGTGGCGGTGAAACCGCTTGCGGTAAAGCTCAGCGATCTCTTCGACCGTCGGTGGCGCGTTTGCCGTGACGGGCTCATTCACAAGGCTGACAGCGAGCCGTTCGTCCACAACACTTAGATCGAACGGCGGCCGTTTTCCTTTACTGCCCTCCGAGCCTTCGGCGTAACCGGGCGCACGGTGCCCGCCGCGGCGCAGGGCTCCGCAAGCTCTGGGCAACGTCGCCGCGGCGGACGGTTCATTCGATAAGGACGCGGGGCCGAACCGGGCATTGCGCGAACCGCCCGGACGCCGAGCTGATCGCGCCGCGGCTCACGCTTTGAAGCGCGAGACTCCGGACGTCGACTGCCGCCGCCATCCGCGACCGCGGTTCGGAGATGGTCATGGATCCGTTCTCAGGTCATCGGATAGTCGCCTGACCGCTCAGCGCGCGTCGGTGGCGTCCCTGCTTCGTCGGCGGAGGTTGAAGGTTTCCTCGAGAGCGCGAGCGCGCTCGGGCCCGATACCGGGAACGGTGAGCCAGTCGGCACGGCCGGCGGCAACCACGGCGGCCACGCTGCCGAAGCGCTCAAGCAGCGCGCGCGCCGACGAGGTGGAGATGCCGGGGACCGAGGCGAGGAGCGCCTCGGACGTCTCGTCACCCAGTTTCGGTCTGGGCCGTTGCGCGTATGCGGGCCGCTCGGCAGCGGGCTCGAGCTGCTGGCAGCGGACGGCAAGTCGGTGGATCCACAAGGCCGAGTCGCGCTGGTAGCCGCTGCGCAGGAGCGCAATCCCCTGGTCGATCGCAGCGAGGCAGACGCCCCGGACGGCGTTGTGGTGGAGCGGTCCGCGATCGAGATCGCTGCCCTCGACGAGCAGGTAGGGAAAGGCGCAAGCTGCGCGCAGCTTGTCGAGCTGCGGCCACAGGCGGCCCTTGAGGACAGCGGCGTGGAGGTCGAGGACGCGCTTGCGCTCGACGAGCGTATCGGCGCCCACGGCGTAATCCCCGGCAGGAAGCTGCGCGATCTCGATCTCGGCTCCCAGTTCTGCGAGCGTGTCGGCGATTCCGCTCTGGCGTTCGTGCACGTCGATGATGATCTTCACCGGTGGCGCCTTCGACCGAGCCATCGCCGTATTCTCGACCCCTGCGTCGCGGCAGCGGTTAGGAGCCTCGACCTTCGACGTGCGCCGTCAGCCGCGGTCCGTACCGTTTCGGGGTGCCGCGGATCAGCTTCTTCTACGGGATCGCAATCTGGATGTATTGGTGGATGTATTGGAACGAGGGCGCGCATGCGCGCCCTTACTTCCATGCCCGGTACGCGGGCCAGGTCGCGTCAGTCGGTCTGGACGGTGAGCTGATCGCCGGGTCGCTCCCCAACCGTGCGCTTGCGCTCGTGGCCGAGTGGGCTCGCCTCCACCACGACGAGCTCCACGCCAACTGGGAGCGGGCGCGGCGCGAAGAGCCCCTCCGACCGATCGAGCCGCTTCCGTAAAATGTCTGACATGGAGGAGTTGGTTGACGTTACGGCCGTCGAGGTGATTGGCGACTACCGCCTGCGCCTGACCTTCCAGGACGGGACCGTTGGCGATGTCGACTTTTCACGCCGCGAGTGGCGCGGGGTGTTCGAGCCACTCCGCGATCCGTCGTACTTCGCGCGCGTCGACGTCGACGTGGAGGCAGGGACTATCGCCTGGCCAGACGGCCTCGACCTAGCCCCTGAGCCGCTCTACGCCGAGGCCCGGCGCCACCCCGTCCACGAAGCGCACGCCGCGACCTAACGCGGCAGAGCGTCGAGCAGTTCGCGGAGCGCGAAGAAGATCGCCTCCGAGAACGTGGGGTACGGCTGGATCGTGTCGACCAGCACCTCGACCGGCGTCGCCGACCGCACCGCGAGCGTCAGCTGGCCGAGCCACTCGGTCGCCTGCGGGCCGACGGCGACGGCGCCGACGAGGACGCGCTCGGCCGGATCGGCGAAGAGCCGCAGGAAGCCGTCGCGCTTCGGCCGCTCGTACGTCGAGAGGCGCGGCGTCGCGGTCAGCTCCCAGCGCGCCGAGACGCCGCCCTCGGTCCTCCCCACCGTCGCCACCTCCGGGTCGGTGAAGATGCCGGCCGGGATCGCGCGGTAGTCGGCCTTCGCGGCGCGGCCCGCCATGTCGGCGGCGGCGACACGCGCCTGGTACTTGCCGACGTGCGTGAAGAGCGCGACGCCGCTGACGTCGCCGATCGCCCAGACGTTCTCGGCGGCGCGGCAGCGCTCGTCGACCTCGATCCCGTGGGGGCCGATCGAGAGGCCGAGCGACTCGAGGCCGAGCCCCTCCGTCGTGGCGCGCCGCCCGGTCGCGACGAGCAGCCGCTCGGCCTCGACCGTCGCGCCGTCCGAGAGCGTGAGCCGGACCCCCGGCTCCGCGCATTCGACGGCGACGCCGGTTCGCACGTCGATGCCCTCGTCGCGGAAGACGTCGGCGACGACGGCGCCCGCCTCCTCGTGCACGCGGCCGAGCAGGCGGGGGCCGTGCTCGATCACCGTCACGCGCGAGCCGAGACGGGAGAAGAAC